>Ga0116231_10000655_pt1 | contig 63430 bp, 50 predicted proteins | sample S1TSphgellanicum_2_FD_89695 | JGI IMG/M metagenome (GOLD analysis project Ga0116231, IMG submission 89695) | Host-associated microbial communities from peat moss isolated from Minnesota, USA - S1T2_Fd - Sphagnum magellanicum MG | ecosystem: Host-associated > Plants > Peat moss > Unclassified... | reverse complement strand
TTAAAAATTCTTTTTTTCTGTTGTGGCTCCCCTTTCCCCCCCCCCCCCCCCCCCACAAAATGCCGAAAATTCGCTACCAAAAAAAAAACTCTGCAAATGTTCACTACGGAGTTGAAATAAAATGAAAAGCTGCACCTATAATTAATTAGCTGGAAATTAACTCCACCAAATCCCTCCATGATCTCATATGGAAAGTTGATGAAACAATAAAGGAAGACAAGTTGGTGGATTAAAGTTTACAAGTTATACGCCAGCTGCTAAATCTGCATTTGCATTTTTTTAGTGACCAAATTCAACAATTCCACCCTGCTATTTTCAGAAGCTTTGAATGTTGGATCGATGCAGAAGCAGCAGCAGCAGCAGCTCGTGGACTACAGGTACCTTCGGTTCTAGTTCGCTTGCAGAGTCGCACGGTGCTGCACACCGTCGTCGCGGTGCACATCAGCTAGCTTGTTCCCAGCTCATTATATACTACGTCAGAACAAAGTTGTTGCAGCAAGTTCTGACTCCTTCAGCTCCTGACTCAAATAGCTAGCTACTTCCTCGCTCTCGTGCCATATATACAGCTTCTGCTGCATAGCTCACAGGCAGCTGATCTGCACGTCTAGAAAGTAGTGTAGTTCGTCTAGTACTCGTGAGAACTGTAGAGAGTCTTGAAGCGCACAACAGGTAGGATTTTGTGAGCAGGAGAATTTGTATAGTTCGTCATTGCGGATGGACTGGCAAAAGAATTTATTTCTTTGATGTCTCTGTATTGCGCCTAGAGGTTAGAGAGCAGCTTCAAAAAGTTTTCGTCGTCGTAATAGTAAGAAATTATTGCTTGCAGGAACTGTGATAGACGGATTGTGGTGCCACAGTAACAGTATTCTATTATCATGGCGACGTTGCGGAGAGCCGGGAATTTGTGGTGGGGTTTGGGAATTTTAGCGGGTGTGTTACTGCTTGTGTCGCAGCTTCCTGGGGCGGTGGAGGGAAGGGACACGCCTGAGCAGCACAAGAAACATGCGAAGGAGGCAGTGGAGCAAGAGTACAAGGAATGGTTGGGCAGGGTGGGCGCGCGGTATACTGTCAAGAAAGCTGCATTAGTATCAGGTGTTGAAGATACGCTAGCGTCGCAGGTAGCTTCTTTCGCCAACCAGCTGAGTACTGCAAACACTAGAACCATTGTGGTCGATAAGAGCGGCAAGGGAAACTACAAGACTGTGCAAGCTGCCGTGAATAGTGTCAAGAACGGAAACTCGCAGCGAGTCATTATCCAAATCAACGCGGGCACATACAAGTAAGCAGCTGCAGTGAAGCTCTCTGCTACTGCAAAGAACTCATCCACCTCAATTCTCTGCTTTAGAATGCTGTCTAAGCATTTCGTGGACTCCTGGAATTGCTGATTTTGGTGTCAATGAATGTGACTTTGCAGTGAAAAGATCAAGATCCCGAGCTCCAAACCCTATATCACCTTCTACGGACCGGCCGGAGCATCCAAGACAATTCTGGTGTATGGTGATACGGCCGCCAAGGCAGGCGGGACCTCTCTCAGTGCCTCTGTCACGGTCGCTTCTGACGGCTTCATTGCCACAGGCATCTCCTTTAGGGTCAGTATATCACTTCCGTCACACCAGTGCACAATTTTCCAACTGCAGTTGTGGAATTAACTGAACCCGTCTGAAGCTTGCAATTCCAGGGGAAGTGGAAAGCAAACTGATGATGGTGAACTCTGTTTCGTGTGCTGCAGAATTCTGCACCAGCACCAGTTGGGGGAGCAGTAGGAAGGCAAGCAGTGGCGTTTTTGATCCAAGGAGACATGGCAGCGTTCTACGATTGCTCGTTCTATGGGGCACAAGACACCTTGTATGATAAAACTGGGCGTCACTACTTCAAAGACTGCTACATCCAAGGCTCCATCGACTTTATCTTTGGTGATGGCCAGTCTTTGTACGAGGTATAGTACACTGCAAACATCCCAGGAGATAGCTAGCTGGAACAACACTTAGATTCAGTTCATCATCAGTTTTCTTGATGCAATTCCTTCTGTGTGAAGCTGGATTGTTGTTGCTGCGTACTGATGATGAATTTTTTGTGTGGTGAATATGTATATGGTTGCAGAATTGTCATTTGAATTCCATAGCAAATCCATGGAGTGGGTCACTGACAGCACAGAAGAGGAGCTCGAAGGGGGAGGACACAGGCTTCTCCTTCTTAGATTGTGTCGTTACAGGCTCAGGTCCTATTTACTTGGGTCGTGCTTGGGGTCCTTACTCGCGCGTGGTGTTCATTCGCACCTACTTCGAGGACCTGATCATCCCTGCTGGCTGGTATGACTGGGGTCTTACGAGCAGAACAAAGTAAGCTGTCCCTACTTGTGAACCTTCTTAATGTATTTTCTTTCATGAAGGTCCGAAATGTCAAACTCCTGAGATGATTGTTGTGATTTGAAGTCATGCAGGAAGACTCGGATGCTAAGAAGTCGTTTGTGTTTTTGCAATTCTTTTGTACTGTTGTGCAGGACTGTGTATTATGGACAGTACGAATGTTCTGGACCTGGTGCAAACACTGCAGGGAGGGTGAAGTGGGCTTTGAACCTCACTGCCGCTCAAGCTGAGCCCTTTGAAACTGTGAACTTTATTGATGGCGAGTCATGGCTAGCTTTATAGCCAGCTTCAGTCCATCAAGAGAAACTAGATCAGATGCTTCGGGAAGCGCGGCGGATCTAAGAACTGTGAGCAAACTGTGTGCAGAAACTCTGTAGCCCGGAAGGGTAGCTGCAGATTAATAGTGATAGATGGTCAACATCCAACAAACCCTAGTTTTCAATTGTTTTAAACAAAAAGATTAAACATTCGATTTTCGGATTTGAATAAAGGCTTTGTAGCTGGACATGGTCAATTGCTTAATGGGCAGCAACAAGATTGTAAACTCGATCTTAAAATCATGGGGATTTCTGAGTAGGAAATTCTCTAAAATTTGGCAGTTGCATGTAGAGAAGAGAGCAGTAATTGCATAATCCAAGTGATGCGCGACTGTTCCAATCTAGAATTTAGAATTTTAAGTGAAGAAATTTGATTTTATTGGGTATGGTGTTTGAGTACTTGCAAGATGGATATATCTGCTGGCAATAAAGTTGATAATAAAAAAGCCGATTTGCAGCATTTTCTCCATTTCAAGCTAGAAAGAAAAAACTTTTTTTTTGCAGCATAAAGGTAAAACCCAATTGGCAAAATGTAATGTTATGAAACAGCCAATTTGCAACATTTCAGAATTAAAACTTATGTTATTTTTTCTTCCAGAAACGACCAACTGGGAAAATGTCATAACATTACAGCTCCATTTGCAGAATTGCAGTCTTGAAACTTATGTTCCATTTTCTTCCAGAAGTAGCTATAACTGGGAAAATGTGAGTTAGAAACCAGTCCATTTGCAGGGTTCTAGCATCGATTCGTGTGGTTCCATTTTCTTTCTGAAATGACGAGCTGGGAAAATGTGATAGTAAACCAACCCATTTGCAAAGTTTCAGCATTGGAACTTGTGTTGCATTTTCTTCCAGAAACAACTAACTTTCCACGTCCTACAAATGCGTACTTCTCCAGTACGGCTGCTCATTATTAAGTTGCTCCAAATGATGACCTCCCTCAGTCAATTGGGATTGGGTAGATGTGCATTGTGTTAAGCTCCCATGAGAGTGGATATTTAAACTAAACTACTCATGAAATGCCTGACACTTTCTGCCTAACGATTTTGGAATTTAGTTTTATGTTTCCACCACGTCAGTTTCCTGATGGTTGAAACTTGGCCTATTAGCAGAGAAAAGTGACAAAATTGGCCAGTTGGTATTACCAGTTAAAGATGCGCACACTTTTCCTGCTGGGCTGGCTGACTGGCATCCAGAGATCACAAGAGTAACATTAAATCAGCCAGTTGGTATATGCGGTTATTTCAAGCAATCGACGTCATATCTTATCCCTTCAATTGTCTTATATTGAGTTTTTCTAGGTCGAAGAACGCACTAGTATACCATTTTGGATGGATGGTGGCCGGACAGGATTTGATTTTCATTGGGTTCCTATCCATATTGAAGTGTGGTTTTAAGGTTTAGCATAATTCCTGCTGTACATTTTTACAATCTTTTTCTTAACAAAATTATATTGTATGTACCTATTAACCAAATGGGTTGTGTTGGGTGGTTCTGGTTCTCAAATATATATTACAGAGGTTCTGATTTTGGTTCCAATTTTTATTTCACACAAAAATGGAACCTATCTAATCGAGTTCTAGGTCCCATTGTAGGTCCAGTTCTTCAATGCAGTTCTTAACAAAATAAATTCTAGTTTCAGTTCTGAAAGTCAGACCTGGTTTTCTGTCATCCAGAGTGGAATTGGTGGTCTATCAATTACTGTCTGGTTAGCACCTAGTTCTAGTCCTCTTTTTCACAAAAAAAAAATCAAAATTTCTGATTGTGGTTCTAGTTCCTATCTGGTTCTAGTTTTGGTTGTTTTTTAGTTATGATTCTACAACCATGATTCCAAAAATCAGACTTGGTTGTGGTTCAATTTTTGGTAACTGAAACCTAGGACCAAGGTTTCTAACATACCAAATCGCCTATTCACCCAACATTGCTATTAAACTCAAAAATTTACTTTCCCCTACCTATCAACTAACAATTCATTTGCCTTGATGTGTACATGTACTGAATGATCTTTTTATGTACCTACCCACCTCAATGCGACCTACTTGCATCTATTTATTTACTTATCATTTACGCAATGTCAATGTCAATAGATGAGGATATTGCAATAAGTACAATACAATAGCTATGTATTATCTTCCCCCACCTACCTACAAAACCACCCAAGTGTGTCAACCTACATGGCTCAACCTACCTACTTACTAATTGCCCATGTAATCTAATGGCCAACTAAACATGGGCACACTATATGAAACATGACGCATGGGTGAGCTTGTTTTCAAATGTCATGCATTTCATGGTAAGTTGTTGCAACCTCAAATGCCTTTTCAGCATGGTCTACCATAAATTGTTCTTTTGTTGCATCACAAATGGAAATTGAAAAACAAAGAACAATTAAAAATAAGAAAAGTGGGCTATATATTTACCATATGATATCTACCCACAAGCATTTTTGCTTTTGCATAATGAAATTATTATAATATTTGTTCAGTGTAACTTTGAATTTCCTTGAAATTCATCATATATTGGATGTGCATACAAAACTATTGGATGTATGTGTAACAATGTAACCTTAGATCAAGAAACAATTAGGTAAGATGTATTTTTATCAAGATTAAGAAGCACCAAATGATTTTGGGTGAAAGCATGGTAAAGTATACAAAAACAATTGTTGAAAAATATCAAGCTAAAAAATAAGTAGTTTTCCACGAAAACATAAGAAAGTAAATTCAAATTTTACTTAAATTTAATTTTGAAACTATTGAGCCCTCAAGTGGGTTTATTGTAAATCAACTACAAAATTTCAAAAAATTTGGAATAATAAAAGTAGGGAATAAGTAGGCTTGAAATTGACTAGTCAATATGGTGTTCAAACCTACTTTTTCATTAGAAATTTTAATGAAATTATAGCATAAAAGTCATTGTATATTCAAGGGCCTCACCAAAAAACAAATCCACTTTCTCTTTGGTAGAATATACTTTACACATACTTGAATCAAATATTACACTATAAAAAGTAAATTTTCAACACTACTTGAATTTAGAAAAGTCTACTTGAAACCTACTTTTACAATGCAAAATTTAAAAATAATGCATAATAATGAATAAGTATCTTGTTATTTATCATTCAACTAAAAAAATTGAATGTAAAACAACTTTGTGATGGGTGTTGGTCCTACTTTTTATTCACTTGACAAGTAGACTAACAAGTACTTTCAGTTATACACTTTAATGTGCTTTCACCCTTTCCAGGTACAAAAAACTAAAATTTTTTAAATTAAAATTGTCAAGTGCTTCAAGTTGGGCACATGATTTACTTCTTTTACTTCCAATTGCCTCTTTTAACTATGAGGATACTATCACTAACATGGCATACCATAACAATCATAGCAAAAACTAATTAATCATCTACTCAATGCAATCTTGTGGCAATATTTCACCTTTGTCAATAACATATTTTTCATCAATTTTGCAAAGGCAAGTATTATCCTTGTTATGGAGCCTTGTTAAAAAAACCTTTTAAAATTTTAAATAACTACATAGTTTAAGACAAAAAATAGTAGAAAACATTTAACACAAATTTGTAATGCAAGGACTCAAAGTCTTATCTTTCAAAATTACTAATTTTCCCAAAACAAATTGGGTGCTACAAATGTTGGGCAAACTCCAACTTTTAATCCCTCCTCATCTTCATAATAATGTCATGGGTGTCATGACCCCCATTCTTCAAATCACTTAACAATCCAATCATGTTTGCTTAAAATTGAAAACCTTGCAAAAAAAAAGCAACCTCAAAAGGTGAAAGCATGAAGATATCAAATTGTTGTAACTAGTTTTGGTTTGTCATCGCTCCTCCTTTTTCAAGTTTTGAAATTTTGAAAAAATAATAAGCTTTCTTGTACAACAACAATAAAATGAAGATTTGTGACCTAATTTCACCATGATTGCTTGTTCTTTAGCCTAAGATAAAATCTACAACTAAGTGTAATCTTTTTCTTTGTGCTAGACTTATGCATCATTTCCATAACCTCCAAATTTTTATTATTCCAACTCTTTAACACGATTGTTTCCATAAAAAACGTGAAATAAATAACATTTTCATCACCATGAACATTTTGATTGAAAAACATTTTTTAAAAAAATTATATGGATTATTTAATGATAAAATTCACCAAAAGCTATGATATCAACACAAGCTGAAAATTGTAATACACTATTGTATGGGTATGTCCATTGCAAGGCTATTAGAGCAATCAGGCATTTGTCATAACATGACATGTTCATCTAGACCCAAACATAACCTAACATCACATCAGGTTAGGACCAACCTAAGTCAAAGTCTATTTTGAACTACCCAAGGCAAAGATAAAGCCAACCAAAATTGGACCCATTTTTCTTGCCACTATCAAGACTTTTCTATTGTTACCTTTCTTGGTTGCTAGTACTTTTGATTGCTAAAATTTCTAATCACTAGTTTTTTTCTATTTCCAAACTTTCAATCGCCACCTTTTTTGTTCACTACATTTTTTGGGTCACCACCTTTTATCAATCACCATAATTTTGATTGCCAACAAATTTTTTTGGTGGCCAAATTTTCAATCATTACATAATGACCATCCATTGAATTTTGCCAATGCACAAGGGGTTTAAAGGCTTTCATCAAGTGATGTTTTGGGCCAATTTTGATTTTTTTTGTTTAAAATTTTTGGAAAAATTCTTTCTTTTTGCAAGAAAATTTTATTTTTGAATTGGAACTCCAATCAATTTCTAATTTTTTTTTGCTACAAATTTATAATTTTAGCAAAACATCTATACCAAAAAAATGAAATGCTTGGGGACATGAAACCATGAAATGAATGTTGATTTTTTTTCATATTCAAATTTTCAATATTATGCTTTAACAATTTAACATATTCTAGAATCCATGGCTCAACCAATAACAAATTTGAAATAATCTAAAAATAAAATTTAGAATAGTATGTAATTAAAAACAAAACATCAAAACAATTACAATCATCAAAATTATTCTTCTCCATTAAAATCTTTTTCTTTTTCTTACATGAGCTTCCTCTCTACATAAAAAAAACTTGTACAACTCATCTTCTAATGATCAACAAACTCCAAACTCCTCTAATGCCATTCCTAGTTTTTCACCATGAACATTAATTCAACTGTCTTCCATCCAATTCTAATTAACGCCTCATGCCACTTACTCTATCTTATAGTGACAATACACTTATGTTCAGTTTGTTTAACGATGACAATAAACCTTTATCCACTCTATCCAATAATGACAACACATGTTTGCCCTTAACATTACCCTTCATGTATTCTAGATACCATCCTTAAAATCTTGTTAATAATAAAATACAAAATTGCACTATCATAAAACAACTATAAAATCATTCTAACTTTTTGAAATGGACCAAGCATTCCTCTTGAATCATTATTATAGCCTCTTGTGTGACATTATTCGCACCTTGAATTGTGGATTGCTTTTCTTTTATTGTAGATAACCTTTTAGTCTAAAGCTCAATCTATGGTATTTGTTGATTCAATTATTGGTAATTTTTTTCAGTGGTTTTTATTTGACCATTATTTCCTTCCTCTGGAGGTGTGTCCCCTATTGCAATGGTTGTACCATAGACAATAAACTAAGAAACAATATATGTATCATGTACTTAATAAAATCTGTAATTTTTAATATTTGTTGTTGTAACTATTCTTAAACTTCAATGGATACATATTTGTTTGTTCCATTAATTCAACGTCTTTTTGCTCAACATCATCTTCCATTGCATATCCTCCCTTTATTTCTTCAAGCATCATTGATTGTACTTTTGTTACTTCTCCACTTATACCTACTTCAAATTATTCCTTGTCTAATTCCACAAAGTTATATTCTGAAATTACAAAAGTATATTGAATCATAAACAAAATATGGATAGGCTTCCTTGTATGCATTGAATTTCTTCCTATATTTGGCTTCATCTATTTTATGTTCATCCAAGGCTTGTCACTGCATTTATGTAACCATCACAACACAATATATGCATTTGGATGCAGACACACCCTTGTGTCACATCAGTATAAGGTCAACCTAGGTCAACCTTAATTCAACTTAAGTCAAAACAAGGTTGGGCTCCACAATTTATAGTTATCAATGATTTAAAATAATGTCATTTAATCGTTATAAACCTTATGGCAACTAACAAAATTTTAGTTGCCAACATTCAAATGTCACAGTCAATGAGCAAAAATTTCAATTACCCAAATCTGTTGATTGAATGAAGGCATTCAAAAAAATTCAATCACTCAAGATGGTAATTGAAAATCGGAAACTAATTTTTTTGGGTAATGCTCGAAAAATCCAAGTAACAACTAAAATGTTTTAATTAGTGACAAAAAAAATTAAATCATTGGATCAATGGCCATTGTCAATCGAACAACTAAAATTTTTTAGGCACCTTCCAAATTTTTTTTAGTAGATTAAAAAAATTTGATCATTGATTGTGGTGACAAAAAGTTGGTGATTAAAAATTTATCAGTCATTGATTGGGGTGACCGAAAGTTGATGACCAAAAGTTTTTGGTCACCCAATTCAATGACATGAAATTAAAAATTTTGGTCACCAATCATGTGATGATTATATTTGTTTTGGTCACCACACATCATGGGGGAAACCTAGATGTAATGAAAAGTTTTTATGCATTAGTTTTAACAAACATGACAAACGCATCAAGATGGACATTGACATGATGCCTAACACAAAATTATGGCCACACCACATTGATTTTGACAACCATGTGTTCATCAAACAAACCTTATACATCCTTCTATAAAATATCTTCGACTCAATTCCACTAGATATCAATATGCACCCAACTCCATGTAGTTGTGTTTAATCTTAAGGATAGTATTCTACATCAACAAGTTGTCATACTTTTGAAGTATTTGCTTTCAAGAATATATTTCCATATTTTAAAACTTTTCCACAACTATTTGTATACACCTGTAATCATGTTGAAGTGATTGGATTGTTCTATTACAAATAGCCTTAGTTTGTTCCTTTACCAATAATGCATCATTCTTCTAATGTTCAACAATCAAAATATCTTGTTTGAACTTTAAAATCTTTGTTCCTATTATTTTACAACATGATCCAAATTACTTTTATCCCTTGACAGTGCTACAAATTGAGCTTCAAAATCATCCACATGTTCCTTTAGAGCCCATATCTCTAACCCTCCTTTTCATGATTCTACATTAGCATATCTCTCTTTGCATTTATCTTGCCCATGGATTCTAGTTACTACTCCACAATGTGTCTCCTTTGACTTAGTTGGAAAAATTCCATCTATAGTTTGATCAGCTACTATTTTTTAACTTGTAATAGTTTCATGTTGTTTAAATTTCATTAGACATAAACTATTGTTTAAGAGATTCCAATTATTATACAATAGACTTTAATTGCTCCAATGTCAATTCTTTTATTTCATTTTTTCTCTCGTTTCAACTTGAGTTTTGACAATTCAATCATCATTTGCTCCATGTGTTTGATGAAATGTGCTAACAGTGGAATATTCCAACTACCAACAAATGATCCTTCGCCATGAAATTTAAAATATTTTTGCACATTTTCCACATGTGAACAATTTCAAAATACCTGTATTGGTTGATAGATGATTGATGTCAACATATTTGCACCATGTTTACCTATACATAATCCACCAACAACAAACTAAATATAATCTAATATTGCCATTTTATGTTGAATAGCAAATTGGGCGGGCTTTATGGGTAACAAGCAAGAAATTATTTGTTTTATAAAAACCCTCTATGTACATGCATCAATTGTAAGCATGTAATTGTTCTTTGAAGACCTTGTCATTTCTAGCCTTAGATTCCAATGTTGGTCACTTCTTTTCATGTGCAATCTCTATATCTAATGTGCATGAACAAATGCCACTTCATAAAGAATAGAAGTAAGCACCATTAACAATTTGTATTACAAGGTCTTTTCTTCAAAGGCAAATACCATATTTCACCTTTTTTTTCATTTTTCCTATGACCTTTCTTAGATTTCCCTTTTTTTTTCATGTCAAATGAAATAATCTTGTTCTAAATTTTATATAGGCATCTAGAATATCTATTGTTTTCACTTACAAAAATAAAAATAATAAAATTTATCCAATGTGGGCCATGTTCTATCAATGGCCCAAAATTCCCAAAAGTTTTACTTTTTGAAATTTTTTATATTACAATAGGGCATTTGGTTTTTATCACATTCATACATTTTATGTACATTAATACCTAAGGTGTTTGTGGTAAGAATCTTGGGCCAAAAAAATTGTTCAAGCATTATTTATGAGTCCTTGAACTTTTTTTTCTCAAGAGACAAAGTGTTGGATTATTTTCTAGGACTTGGTAGGAATCCTGAAACTTGTTCAAATTTGACATGCTATGCATAAAATAGTACCTCAGTAATGTATCTATCAATGAAGAAAATCAAACTTCCAATACATGAATATGCCATTAAGTTAGAACATGTTGAAATGAGAGGGTCCACTGGATATTAAAAAAGACGATCCTTTTTGGTATTCCAACCATGCTTTGACCCTGAAGGATTGCAATAATTTCTCCACAATGCCTATGAATGGTGTTACATAATACCTCTTATTCAGCAACCAACGAATTTGCATAAATTCCATCAATAATCCAAAATTTAGTCATATATATAACTTCTAAATCATAATTCTATCAACGTAGTTATTATGAACTTTCACGTTGTAACATTTGGACATGCATACTAACACTTCCATAATAACATGGAATGTTTCAAGCTCAAAATATCACACATATACAATACTAAAACCTTTTATGACATAATTGAAAAAGATCAATTATTTGGCACCTCAGACACAACCAAATTTGATAAATAAAAAAATAAAAAAACATTATTCTTCCACTTGAAAATGTTACAAAAATACAAATATAACCATTGAAATAACATCCTACAATAAAATGCCACAACCTTAAAAACCTCCAATCTACATAGGGAAAAACTAACATCCCTAACCCTTGCACAAAATGGGATTATAAAAAACAAGCACCAAAAGTATAAGCCCAAGTTATCAAAAAAAACTTGCCTAATTCTTATACACAATTCACAATGTTTTATATCAGTAATTCAAATATGAACCCATGCATACATTCTTTTCCACAAAACTTGATGAGTTATTCCTTCTTGGATTTTGCACAATCACTACCTTAAGCATCACAAGTTGTTTTGGTAGTAGACACATGCTCAACCACTGATACCTTCTTGGCCTTTTGTTTTCTGGGAAAATTAAATTTTCACTTGTTCCTTGTATGAACTAGATGCTTAAAGACCAAAATACCACCTTGCCCATCTTGTTGTTACAAGTTGTCTATTTACAATGACATGTTTATAGCAAGGTCATCATCCTCACAATCCTCATTTTCCACTTCATTAAAAGAAATTCTTAAATTTATGATTCCATATATGACTGATTTTGTAGTCATACTAGACATTATATGATTGAAGGCCCTTATTTGTAATGGATGAGTAGCAAAGGACAAGTAGTCATTTAATGTTTGAAGTGGCACTTTTCATCCTATAGTCATAAATGACAAATCATTGAGGACAAACCATATATAATGTTAAAATATCATATAATGAATGACTAAAATATGATTGGTAGACACAAAATATTTTTAATAGGTAGGTAGGTAGGTAGGTAATAAGTTTAGGTAAGTCAAAAAAAGCAGGTAAGTAGGTAGTAGCTTAACCTACCTAACCCTATTTACGTAACCTATGTAACCTACCTATGTAACTACCTTAGTCTAGCCTACTTACCCTAGCCCCTTAAGAATGCACATAGGTTGTAAGTACTAGGAATTGAACCATTCACCTTCACAATGATAAACAAAGTCTTTACCAATGGACTACAAAATGGACGAACATCTAAAGGTGTTCAATTTTGGTCAAGTTTTTTATTTCACATGTTTATTTCATATCATTACAAGACTATGAGGTAGGTAGCAAGTGGTAGGATGATAGGTAGGAAGTGGGTAGGTTATAAAAAATAGGAAATAAAAGGTAGGTAAGTACGTAGGTAGTTTGATGAATTAAGTAGGTGGGTGAGTGGGTAGGTAAGTAAGTGGATGGGTGGTTGGTTAGGTAGGTAGGTAAATCATGTGTGAGTGGGTAGGTGGGAAGTAAGAAGTGGGTAGGTGGGTAGGTGGGTGGGTTGGTGGGTGATGGATAGGTAAGTGGGTAGTAGGTATGTAGGTGGGTGGGTGCATGGGAAGGTAGATAGGTAGGTGGGTGGGTGGATAGGAAAGTGGGTAATAGGTAGGCAAGTGGGTGGGTGCATGGGAGGGTAGATAGGTAGGTGGGTGGGTAAGTGGGTAGTAGGTAGGTAGGTGGATGGTTGGGTGCATGGGAGGTAAGTAAATAGGTAGGTAAGTAAGTAGGCTAATGGGTGGGTAGGTAAGTAAGAAGGTAGGGAGATAAGGGTAGATGCAAGCTACAGTGGCTCAAAAGCGACAAAAGTCCCAATCTCGAAAGTCCATATAAATGAAAAAATAACACAAAATGGAAAAAAATGTTAAAAACCAATGTTTAGTGGGCCCCATGTGGTGATTAATCAATTAATAAAATCCATATGAAGGTTACCCATTTAAAAAACTTTTTATTATACATGTTAGGGGAAAAAAATATTAATCCAACAAAAAATGGCCAAGATTGGGTGTCATGCTTGTATGCATGGCCTCATACATGGCGGCCAGTTACGAGCATGCCCATCATGCCTTTTAGGGTTAATGTACGCTCTTAAGTTATTGTAAGCTATTAGGTCTTTTAAGGTTTCAACTTGTTGATGGCTGTATAAAAGGCTAAGCTTTTCCCTTCTTTAATTAGTTTTTCTAGAATTCTTTTGTCAGGGAAAGTTTCCTCCATAGTCAGACTAGATTCCTGGATGTTCACGACGACTATTACATGGCCACCGTTTACATACACTACGTTTTTTTTCCTTCTTTGCAATTTAATTCTAGACAAACTACTCTCTATCAGTTAATGTTGAAAGTGGTAGATTTTTCTTGGCTTTGAGTTTTTAGGTTTCTTTTGTTACTAGTGTTATTGTTATTACTATTGTTATTACTGTTGTTGATGTTGTAGCACCGAAAGAAGAAGCTAGTGCTTCATGGTGTGATCTCATCATCCCGTTTGCAATAATGGGGCTATAAACGTTATTATTGTTGTCGTTATAGCATCTACCAAACTTCAGATCATGTAGTTGTTTCTAAATATCGAAACCATGCACACGTTTGTGCAGGCTACAAGCTAGGAACACGAGCTACCCACTATTGCAGGGTGAAGCTTGCTATTGTTCCTAATTGAAACTAGAGCTTAAGGGACTAATTTGCATAAACAAATCAGATTCCATTGTTCTATGGTAAGCTCTTCCATGTTTACATCTTTGCCACTTCAGGAGCGAAAGTGAACATTGAAGAAACAACAAGTAAGCGAAAAGAAAAAAAAAATTGCTTCTACAACATGGCATCCATTGCGAATTATAACACGACATTCATTGCGTTGTTTGTCGTAACCCTAGCCTTGGGCTTGCGACCAAGGCAAGGGCTTACAAAGGTGCGGGCCAAGACTAGGCCTAAGAGTCACATATCATGCTCCCGAAAGTGCAAAAGAGTGTGAGAGAATGAACCCTCACACTCCCAAATGAATTCCCATTTTGGGAGTTAGAATCCCAATGGACTCCAAAATTTTCAAAGGGCAAATGTAAGGGTCAAAACTTGTTGGATTGAAAAATTCCTTATATTATTGGAAAGCTCTTAGAACGTAGATGCCTAAAATGGGTTCACATAACCCATTTAGACACCTAAAACACAAGTTATGGCCAAAAGAACGGTCGAGAATCAAATTAGCAGTTTGATTCCTGACCATTAAAAGTCGAAAATCACCCCAATTTCCTTGCGTGCAGGTGACATGCAACATAAAGTTGGAAAGCTTTTGACAAGGGCTACAATTTTGCTTTAGATCTCATCTTGATCGAAGGTTTACACACAAAGTTATGGGCCCCCAAAGTCGCGGGAGTCCCAAGTTTGGGAATTTCGAGACTCCCACTTATGAGTCTTGAGACAAAATGCCATTTGGATGTGGGCCTCATGGAGAGGCACAAAGTATACTATAAGGGGGAAGGTGGTGGCTTCCCCCAAGTCTAGGCCATGGTGAGTCTTGTGAGTTCGAGTTTGCTTGTGGTTCATCATAACACCAAAAGTGTTCAAATTATGCACTAACTAACTTGTTGTTTGGTTTATATAGGTCTGTGTGAATAATTGATGCTTGTCACTCTTCCTAGTCCCCATCCTGGAGCTTTAGCACGCCCCTTTACCCCCAAACTGTTGTGAACTAAAGAGCGTGCCTCAACTCCTTACTCTTTCACTGTTTCCACCTTAGACTCATATTTGAGTCTATAAAAGGGGTTAGGAGCACGTCATTGTGACCCACCATCGCCACGGAGCTCATGCACGCCTCATAGCACTATGGCTGTTGCATTGCATCCACCATCATTACGAAGTTCACGAGCACTTTATAGTGGCATGGCATTCACAACGCTATTCGTCACATCACTGTCGTCCAACTTTCATCCGACATCCGTACAATTTTCGTCCAATTTTGTTCGTCCGGCCCTTTCCATCCACCAACGTCCGTTCGTCATCGTTCATCCCCATCATCACACAATATTTTTCAAACCGTATGTTGTGTTAGAACTTTGTAGCTAGTGCTCTCTATTACTACAAAATTTTGGGGCATGGGACCACACCATACCCCTCGGATGATGAAAGCATTACGATTCAACTAAAGCCAAGGTATCAGTTATGAAGTAACACATAATCATTTGAGCCAGTTTCTTTGAGTTCATGATCTTCACGACGGTACCATCAAGTGTTTACAGCACCATCATCATGCAATACAACTCTTACCAGGAATTCAGGTTCAGGTTACACTACATCAACAATACATCAGAGTCCATTTAGAGGGGTTAGTAAGTGGGCTACACTTACAGCCACACCAGCTTTCACACCATCATCATATATTCTGTTGCAAGTCGTTACCTTTACACCCATATACATTATGGAGGTCAACAGTTTTTCTGGGATAATTAAGAAATTCAACAAAATGCGAGGTACCATTTTTTTTAGGGATTTCAAGGCAACAATTTCAATTATGGTTTGTGAATTGGAGCTCAAGTATGGCATTAATTACACCAAGGTGTTTACATTCAAACAATTATCTCATTATGTGCATTATGAGGCATTGGATGTTTACGAGCAACATTCTCTGAAGATTTTGGGCGTCACCCAGATCCTCAATCCAGCTTATGCCACAGCCATCACCACCGCCTCTCAAGCTGCACTACAAATTGCCATTACACATCATGGGACAATGCCTAATAATCCAAATCATGTACCTACTTTAATAAACCTTTCTCTTCAACAACTCATTGTTACTATTGCAAACATTCCTCCCACCATTGATGCACCAACTTTTGCTGATCCAGTGTGGGAATTCTTTCGAATTCTTAAGGTAGAATTTTCGGTCAAGAATTCTGAAAAAATTCTACAACTCACCACCTTCTCTCGATAAAAAGATGAAACCTTCAAGATGCTCTACAAGAGGCTTCCCAAGCTTAAAAAGGATATTTAAAGCATCACAGACTTGGAAGTTGCCCATTGATATATTTGTTCATAAAAAGGTACTATGACATTCCATGTGCAGATTTTGTAACGGGTTTTTGCAAAATTTGGAGACTCATACACTTTACTGGATGTGTACAACATTTTTGAAAAGTTGGAACTGGTTCATGCACACTATGAGGTTAGTACTATGAGGCCTCCATCACATTCAAGGCCTCACCCTCCACCAGCTACACCAACTAGATCATCATGTTTTTCTTCAAGAGCTAAAGTGGTGAACTCAGTTACACCCATCCTACCTTTTTGCTCCTACTGTGGCAATCCTACCCACAGAGCTAGTGAGTGCAACATTCTTTCCAAGGATTTTTTTTGTGATTATTGTGGGAAAAAGGGACATTAAAAAGCTGTTTATTTTGCCAAGTTCTCAAGATGGAAGCAACTTCGATTACCACGGCAAAATCTGTTAGCATCTTCCACTACCCTTCAACCAAAAGACAAGGCACCTTAGCCTTCCATTCAGGGTTTCCCCACTAAGGGTGATTTTAGTAGGAATGCTAAGAAGAAGGAACACAATGCTGACAAAAGGAAAATGTTTCAAGCCCATGCCACTCAAGTTCAAAAGTCTACAAAATGAACTTGAATCATTGAGGGCCCAACTTGTTAATCTAAAAAGCAAGTTTTCCCAACTAGTTAGTCATGCCCAATCTGTACAAGATTTAAGATCATGGGAGGGAACTCTTAGGTCGTTCTATGGCCTCCCACATGATGCCATGGTTTGGGGAATATGTTTTTTCCAATGCACACAATTATAGTCTCACATTAAAATTTGCCACTTCTTTTTACCTTTCCTACTTTGTGGCATAAGAGGTTAGTGTGGCACCCAAAGTTTTTGCCACTAGGCAAGTAATTATGACTGATGAATTCGCATCTTGTTCAAGTCCTATTACCAAGGCTAGAGGAGCTTGAGCAGTCATGCCACAATCTTTTCGTCCTTTCAACATGGAAGAAAAATGCACCTTGTTGGCGAGGGGGGAGGAGACTACTACAACGCAAGCTACTAGGGCATCAAATTCTCGTGTCCTAGGAGTACATGTAAATGAGAAAAACACACAATTTTCCACTGATTGGCTTATGGAGTGCCAACTTCAAATGTGTGAAATGGTGCAAAAGCTTGTGAGTACACTGTTGTTTAGTTTTCAAGATTTGAAGCTAAGCACCAGGGACATAATTGCAATACTAAAGGATACCCTGAACACTACATCAGGTCTTCTACCAATCTTTGATCCACATGCTACAGGGGTCCCATCTAACACCTTGGAGAAACATTCGATTGGCTCACATGTTGTAGATAACATTCGTAACTTGGTCACTAGTTTTAACATAGCTAAACTAGTGGACTTTCCTACCTCTGATTCTACATTCACATATCAGAAGGGAGCTAAAAATACCTCACTTGTGGATTTGTTATTCAGCAAAGGCGTCGTGGATAGCCATTCTCTCCACAAAATCTCTCATTCATTTCCGAAGGTGGTGCCTACTAAGAGAACTTCCATCGCCACCAGAGTTGCCATTGTCAACAATATTAAGTCAACAATCCAAATGGGAGGATATACACCTAGAGTGGTACTTCTTGACACAGGTGCCCAACCAATGATTCTTGGAGTTCAATTTGCCAAGAAGATGGGCATGCTCGATTCCAAACTACAAAAATCTATGTGACAAATTCGCACCGCTAGTGGGAGCATAGAATAAGTACTTAGGGAAAGCTTAGATTTGATTGCACTTAATTTCAATGAAGGTACAAATAAGGAGCTTTGCCTACATGTCAAATGTTTAATCACCAATGTCACTAGTTACGATATGTTCATTGGGCAAGAGGTCTTATTTTCCACTAGGTTTCACAATTGACAACTAGTTTGAACATGTGTACTACCGAGTGGATTGAGAGATTAATGACCACCACCTGGGATACATACCCCTTGATTTACATGGGAACCGTAGTCCTATGGCTTACCATTGTATGCTCAAGGAAGCACACACTATTTCTTACATCCAACAAATTAGCCACAAGTGGATAGAGGGAAATAAAGAAGAGATAGCTTACGCCCAAGCTATTGAAAGCTTGAGGGTGGTTCTTACTTACATTCAACACAAACCAAAGGTTTTACAGAGGTTCAAAGCAGCCCATGAGCCTTTAGTCAAAGCTTTGTTTAGTTTTGAGAACATGGAGAGCCATGGCAAATTGATTAAGTCAATATTTCGTCAGTTAATCACTTGGACACCGCCTAAGGAAGGGATTACATTACTAGAGCTCTTTGGTGGTATTGATACAGGTTTCAAATCCCTATTACAGTTAGGGATGGTGGTTCGGAAGTATTTCTATGTAGACAGTGATCCTATTGCAAGGTAAGTGGTGGCATCGAAAATGATGGAGCTCACAACCAAATTTCCACAACAGTTTGTAACCATCGCATGGAAGGCCAGTTACACTTTCTTACCCTTTAACAAATAACTAATTCAGAAGAAGCATATGGAATTACTTAATCCAGTGGACTTCATCATTTCAAATTAGGAGTGTCAAAGATTTCCAGTGGCTGGATTTGGAGAAGGCTTGAATGACACAAGATTCGGTCTCTTCTCGAACATGATACGATTGATCACTTGGGCTCAATCCATTTCTCATACACTTGGTTATGTAATTGAGAACACCCCTTCTCAACTTGACTAAAAGGAAAAAGTCTAGGAGCATTACATGCTGGTCAAGCATTACCTTGGAGAGTTGTTCTTACTCAATGTAGCACAATGTGGTTCCTATGTGCACTGGTTGTGCAACTAGTGGACCAACCTTGCATCACTCTCAGTTCTATAATTAACTCTAAGATACACCATCAGAGACCCTAAACTATAGGTTTTTCACATATTGGATTATCATAGCTCTTGCTAACCAATTTTAAGGCAATAAAAACCTCCTTGGTTTCCTACGAACACAATAAACAAACCAAGATGTGCTTGGCCCACCTTTGTCTCCTTCTCAAGAGCACATGCCTTTCAGGGAAATGGACCAAGCTTGGTGTATTGTCATGTTTAAGCCACTTGGGATGAACTAAGCCCAAAAGAAAGAGAAAGGGCTATGGGGTTCCAAACTGGCATTATTAGTCACACCAAGGTGATTAGATTAGAACGTAACATTCTACTAGGGAGAGGCATGGACCTAAACTCCCTTACATGGTTGTTAATAACATGTGTACTCTTTCAAATGTACAGAACACCAACACTGATTCAATCAACTTGCAGTTTTAGCAATGCGACTACATGGCACCTTGACCAAATACACTTGCTTATCTTCAACACTTTACACTTCACTCTTAGTGTTGGGGGGGAGGAGGTACCATGTAATTTGACTTAAGTTATTTCTAATACACTTAGAAGTACATCAGTTTCTGGAGAAACAATTACAACCTTTTATGAATTTATGTGGTTAGATAGTGGAAAACCTAATACACTAAGTTCTTCAAACACATTTCCTAACTCCATTCCATGTGTTTCCAACTACCCTTTCGTTATGGGGAACTAGCTCACCAAAAAGGAGAGAGATTAGGTCACAAACTTGCTCATTAAGTATGAGAATGTGTTCACATTCTCAATGAAAGACTTAAGTGGTGTAAGAAATTCTCTATAGACCTTATAGATGAGACACCCATTTATTAGAGGAGGCATAGGTTGAGCAAGCATGAGTGGGAACTAGTAGATGAAAGATGTAAAGAGCTCCATGAGTCCAATTTCATTCAGCCATCAAATTCTGATTTTACAGCCACTATAGCAGTGCCACAAAGAAAGATTCAATTAGATTATGGACTAAGAAAAGGATGTGCGAGGATTACAAGCCTTTGAACCTGGTTACACCTTAGGATAGGTACCCCATGCCCATCCTTGAAAAATTGTTTAATAACATTAGAAATTCAAACATCTTCATAATTGTGGATCTAAAGTAAGGTTTCAATTAGATTATGTTCGTTGCGAAAGATCATAAGAAAACAACATTCCATGGAAACAACAAGTTGTGGGAATGGCTTGTGATGCCTTTTGGATTGAAAAATGCACATGTCTTCTTTCAGCAAGCCATGGACCAAGTTTTTGAAGGGGCAAATTTCTTAAAGTGCTCCATAAATGACATCTTAGTGCATAGCAAGGGACTCCTGTAGCACTTGGCTCATCTTAAGGAGTTATTCAAGAGGCTCCACGAAGTCAATATGAAGATCCATCCTAAAAAGTGTGAGTTTATTGTCACTTTAGTAGTCTACCTTGGACATAGAATTTTGCCAAATGGTATTATAGCTCATTGGGCCAAAGGAGTAGCCATTTTGGAGATGCCCAATCCTATTAATGTTCACACTTTGAGGAGTTTCATCAGATTATGTAATTATTATAGGATTTATGTCCAAGAGTTTAGTACTATTGTTCATCCTCTTTATGCATTGTTAAAAAAGGATATTGCTTGGACATGGAGTGAAGAGGCTTAAGAAGCTTTTGACACACTCCAGGAAAAGCTTTCAGAATTCCCCATTCTGAGAAGACCTAATTTCAGCAAGGTCTTCATTCTACACATTAACTAGAGTGCTCTTAGTATTGGTGCTATTCTTGGCCAACTTGATGAAGAAGGCAAGGAATATGTGCATCTCGAAGCAACAACAAGGCTAAGAACAACTACTCTTCATACGAGGGGGAGTGTTTTGCTGTTATATGGGCCATCATACATTTTAGGCCCTATTTTTATGGCACCGAATTTACTTTGTATACCAACCACCAACCTCAACGACAAGCTTACTGGTAAATTAGCTTGTTGGGTGCTTATACTTTAAGAGTATGAATTCAAGGTTATTCACCGACTTGGTATTACACATTAAAACTCAGATACCATGTCGTAGAAACCCCTCATTACCTTTGAAGATTTCTCAAAAGCCAGGCAAGACTTCGACCAGATTCCAACAATACATGTATCTTATGTATCTAATTATCTTACACTATTGTAATGTAACTTGGTTAAGCATCCCATTGTGGATATATGGGAGGACTTGGACACTTTGAGGTTTTTTCAGCATGGGGAATACCCTCCCCAAGTTACATGAAGTCATCGATATCACATACAATAATGGTCCAAATGCTCCTCATAGAGGGACAATCACCTCGTCCAATGTTTACCACAAGGTGACATAATGGTTCCTCCACCACATGAATGGCCTGGTTTTATTCAGAAAGTACACTTGGAGCTTAAACACTTTGGAATTAAACATATTCGTAGCCTTCTTGTTCTTCAGTACCATTGGAAAGGTATGTATGCTCAAGTCTGAGACGTCATTGCTAGGTGTGAACAATGTGATAAAATGAAAACTTCCTTCTCTCGACAGCTCATGCTTTCTCCACTCCTTATTCAAAGCATGTTTTATTGTTGGTCATGTGATTTAACTAAAGAATTACCATAGATCTCCAAGGGTAATGTTTACATCATGATTATGATTAAGCATTTTTCAAAGTGGGTCAAGCTTGTTGCATTGCCGAATAAGTCATCACACAACACCAGCCAGGCTTTCTTACAACAGGTCTTAAATAGGTTTAAGGTTTGTGTTAAGTGCCTTACTGATCAAGGATCATAATTTAGAGCATAATTCCAAGACCTACTTGACCATGCTCTCATTGACCATCGTCGAACTTCAAGGGATCATCCCCAAGCTGATGGCCTTATAGAGAGGATGGTTCAAAGATGCAAGAAGCGATTTTGAAATATTTGCTTCACTAAGAACAAAAAGGATTGGGACTTGGCCTTATTTTACATCGCCATGGGTTATAAAATGTTGAAACAAGTCTCTTTGTCTCATTTCTCTCCTTACTTTCTACTTTTTGGGAAACATCCCATTCCACCCTCTTCCATTGTTTCTCAAATGGACCAGGTTGTGGACTTGGACTCCTTAGCCACTTGGGCTAGGGTCATCGCAGAGAGGGCTATTCTATTTAAGAGGGTTATGCTTATGGCCAGGGAAAACTTGTCCATTGCACAACACACACATGAGGTGGCAGTTATAAACCTAAGGTGAGACAATTTGATGTTGGTGATTTTGTGTATCTTCAGCGGCAACCTAATGATACTCTGGACACTTCTTCTAATCGCACTATCTTGAAGATTAAGGCGATCATGCCTTCAAGTGTGTTAGAGTTGCAAGGATCTAATCGACGCACAATTTGAAATCACTCCAAAAATTGTGCACTTTACCACTTGTTGAACTTGGATCCTACCATCACCACATCGACTTATATTCATCCACTTGACTATCCATGTCAGGTATGTCAGAGGCAGATGATGTTGATCAAATGTTACTTTGCAATAATTGCAATGGTGAACACCATCTCTTCTACTTCAAGCCAGAGCTCATTCAAGTTCCCACCAGCATTTGGTACTATTCATCATGTTTTCCTACAACACCTTGATTTCTACTCAGACCATGCCACGCTTTTCCCAACTCAAGTCTAGGGGGGGGATATATGAGAATTTCATCTTAGCCTCTTCTTATATATACATATATATGTGCATGCATCTATTTTTGGTTGATTAGTTTCTGGCTTTGATTAGTTTTAGTCTTTTCGTTTAGTAGAGTTTTCTATGGATTTACACCCTTACGACACTATATGTCACAACATTAAACGTCACAATGGCTATCATGCCCGTATGCATGGCCTCATACATGACGGCTAGTTATGGGCATGCCAATCATGCCTTTTAAGGTTAATGTACATTCTTAGGTTACTGTATGTTATTAGGTGTTTTAAGGTTATGGCTTGTTTAGGGTTTCAACTTGTTGACAGTTGTATAAAAGGCCAAGCTCTTCCCTTCTCTAGTTAGTTATTCTAAAATTCCTTTATTAGGGAAAGTTTCTTCCACAGTTAGATTGGATTTCTAGATGTTCACGACGACTATTGCACGACCACCATTTACATACACTACGTTTTCTTTCCTTCTTTGCAATTTACTTTTGAAAATATGGTTCAAATTTGGTCATCACTATTAGAATTCTAGGTTTTTCAAACCAAGTTTTCTAAGACAAGTCAATTTTAACAAGTCCAATATGACTAAGATGGTTTTTTTTACTAACTGTAAAGTGGTGCTTTTGATTGGAATTTTTGACCGATACCTTTTGACCAATGGTCAATTGTTATTAGTAAAATATAACCAATAAAAATTATTTTTTTACTAATCATTTATGACATGGCATCATTTGATGCTAACACGTGGCACCATATGAATGTTGCCACATGGTAACATTATGTTTTTCCATGTGGCAACATTCATATGGTGCCACATGTCAACACATTGTTATGTGATAAAATGGTAGGTTGGTAGGTACCCACCTATGCCCTCTTTACACCATATGTACGCATATACACAACCTAATATACGAATTCATGTACATGAGTTACCCGAATTTGAACCCCAAAACCTCATGGAGACATCCACATGCCTTAGCCACCAAATCACACAACTTTTTGTTGGTGAAACTTGTGCAATATTTTGTTTTATCTTATTAACTATGAAACAATTTGGAAATCCCAACTTTGGCATATTTTTAAAATTTTAATTTTTATTCAAATGAAGCAATAAAGGCATAATCTTGTAGCTTATATAAATATCTAATCAATAAAATCAATATATTTTGTAAATGTTCAAATGAGTTGTAAGAAAATATTTTTGAAAATAGCAAATTGATGACAAATTTCAAAACTTGTTAAATTTTGATTTTTCCATTTCAAACTCCATTCATTAAACTAAGTAGGGTACATGTCATAGGTAGGTTGGGTAGGTAAATATGAAGGTAGAAGAGGTAGGTAGGTTGTAGGGCGGGAAGGAGGTGGGAATTAAAAGGTAGGTAGATAGTAGGTATAATACAATTGTGACTAAGTAGGTTGAAGGCACATAACTTTAGGTAGGTCGTATAATGTTTAAAAAGTAAGTTATAGGTAGGTAGGTAACATATAATTATTTAGTAGATAGGAAGGTAGGTAACATATAAAAGTATATTAAGTAGGTAGGTTGGAGGTACATTTACTTAGGTTAGTTATAAGATGTTAATCAACTAGGTAGGTATGTTGTAGGACATGGTAGTTGGGTGGGTAGGTAGGCAAGTAGGTAAGTAGTACATTTAGGTGGGTGAATGGGTAAGTATGTAGTTAATATGTAGATAGGTAAGTAGGGAGTATATAGGAAGGTAGGTGGGTGGGTAAATAAATAGGTAGGTAGGTTGTAAGATTGTAGGTGGGAGGTAGGTATGTAATAGGCATTTAAGATGTTCCATTTGACTATAGAACATTGGTCAATTTGACTACTAATGTCAATTTTTTATGTTCAATTGAACTAAATGTTTCATTTTACTAAAACCCATTCATCATTTTGACTAAGGTTGTTCAACTTGATTCAATGTATTAGTTAAATAAATCACTATAGTAAAAAAGTACATGCCTTGAACTTTTAGTCAAAATGGACATGTCCATTGGTCAAAAAAGACCAATTAGTCAACTTGGAACGTTTGAAAAACCTAGAATTTTAGTAGTTCATTCAAAAGTCCTTAATTATTTGTTCATTAAAAAAAAATTTGTAATTTTTTTCAATTCAATTTTTTTTTCCATCATGCATTATATATTAAGTCCCTATAAAAAATATTGAGATGAAATCATAACAAAAAATGCATTTGAATGCAAATGTAAAACCCAGATTATAGTCCATACATTCATTACTATATGATTGGTATATGTTTATTGAATTTCACCCCTTAATAAATATTCTCATTCAAGTTAATAATTTCAATCCATAAATATTTTTGTTAAATTGATGATTTTACAGTGTGTTTGTGGCATTTGAATAAAAGGTACTTTACAGAATGTCCATAAGGTCACAAACAGTGATCCATTGTAGCTTGCATCTACCCATAAGTGGGTGGTAGGTAGGTGGGTGGGTGGGTGGGTGGGTAGGCTGGTGGGTAGGTAAATGGGTAATAGCTAAGTAATTGGGTGGGTGGATGAGTGGGTTGGTGGGTAGGTAAGTGGATAATAGGTAGGTAGGTGGTTTGGTGGGTAAGCAAATAGGTAGGTTGATAGATGGGTGGGTGAGTAGGTACATAGGTAGTTGAGGGGCAGGGGTAGCATTGTCTATGTTCATATCAAATGATTTATAGTTAATTTTTAATCATTATAATGACAATCGGACATCCACATCACTTTGTCATCAATCATGAATGCCATATAGATGAAATAAAAGTGATGAAAACTAACATCCCCCATCTTATGACCACCTCATCATCTATTAATCACATGCCCCATTAATGTATGACTACAACTTTTTACACATAGGATTTGAAATAATAGTTTATGACTAAAGTCATACATATAGTCATTTAGGACTTGTAGTCATAAATTTCTTAGTTGCAAAAAACATCATTTCTTTTAGTGTTTGGTCCATCTTTTTGACTTGAGGGTAGTAAGGAACCATCATTTGTATCAATATTTGTAGTTTTACCCCCCTTTGCTTCTACACCAAGATTGTTAACCAACTTCAATGTTTTCCTCACATCCTTCTTAATAACCTTGTTTGGTACCTTTGTAACATGGATTATGATGCCTTCAACACCCACCTGGTCTTTGCCTTTTCCACAAAGACTTGAAACTTCAAGATCAACTATAATGCCCAAATTCTTCTTTTGTTAATCTTTCACACAAAAATTGCCCATACTTGGGCTTGAGGTATCCTTTTTGAAAATTATAAGTGATAATACCCAAAAAGGACTAGGGCGATTAGTTAAAACTGAAATTGATGATTTCATTAGTATGAACTTTACAATCAGTCCAACATCAACATGAGTCTTTAAAATCAAACATCAAAGTTTACCAACAATCAAATGTCCCCATCATCACACCAAACAAACATGTTCAAACTTCAAAATGGATATTGGTGGATTTTAAAATGAAATTAAAACATATAGTTGCATTTCATATGGAAATTTTGTGGACTACTTTTGCATGTGACTAAAGTGTTGATATAATCAAATGAAGTTGCAAATGCGACTATAATTTGTGGCTATTACATGAACTTCAATGTGAATGGATCCTTGGACGGATGAAAACCTAGTTGTTTTTGCAATTGGTCATACTTGTTTTGGCAATTAAAGCCCAATATTTTTTCCATTTACAATTCTTTGATGATTAAAACATATGTGACACCTTTAGAATTACAATATTTATTTGATAATCAACTTGTGTTTAATTTTTTATTTGTATTTTGTACAATTTATTGACATTGATATTATAAACTTTTATATTTTCATTAAATATATTTGAGTTATGATCTATTTATAAATATTTAATATGATGATTACTTAATTGTGTATTATACATGTAAATTAAATTTTATTGGTAAACTAATAACATATTATAATCATAATCAAACATGATACATTTTTTAATCGAATAGAAATTTAAAATGTCTAAGAAATATATCATTTACTTGATCATAAGACTTTTACCATAATTTTAATTAAAATTTATATATTATATGTGTAAAAATGTAAAACTTAAAATTCCATCAAATTCATTAATTATTTAACATTAATAATTTAGATTAAAACTTAAAATATAGGACAAGATTATACATCATAAATATTATAACTGATTTTTTTAAATATTATATTTTTCAGAATTGTGATTGATAATTATCCATTTATAAAAATTGTATGTGAATTAATTAAAATTATGATATATTATAATCACATTGTATAATATGTTTTTGATGAAATGAAGGATTAATATGTGGGAGGTAATTTATTTATTTATTATTAAAAATTAGTCATAAAATACTTTATAAGTCATATGCTTGAACTTTTTTTTCTAATGAATGATCTTTGAAATGTAATTCAGTTTAACATTTTTGGAAGAAAAGCATCTCTAGTTGTGTATGTCATTGAAAGTACTTTAAGAATAAACTTTAAATTTTTCCATTGGTGGGGTGATTTGATAGCAAAGGAGTTGATATCTATCCTTGGTGTTTAAGGATCAACAAACCTCACAAGTGACATAGTTGTGGTCAATGATGGTATGTTGAGTCACTAAAAGAAATGTGGGGATATGCAACTATACTATTTGTGACTACATGTGACTATGTATCATTTGCAACTACTATCTTCTTCATCCTCCAATGTGAATGCTCTAGGATTATATTCATTGATGAATAAGCTCTAATGACACATGAGTTGCATGTGTCAACTCATGTGTAACCAAAATTCAATTGCAAATTTATGTACAATGCATATTATGGGCATGAAAAGCATACATATTTGGGGTTGTCCAATTAAAAAGTCTTATATGAATGTTATCAACATATTTGTAGGGTTTAATGTAAACATTTTGTGAAAAGTACATCAACAGTATATTAAAAGTTATATATATATATGATGTAATTAATTCATATGAAATAATTTAATTAATAGTTAATATTTTAAAATTCTGAATTAAATATTTTTCAATTTCAAAATATTAATAAATGATTCATTTAATATTAATTCACTAATTAATAGTTGAAATTAAAAATTAAGTTAATTTTAATTTATTTTAATTTATTCCCTCATTAAAATTAAATACCAATTAATTATCCATAATTCCAAATTTAATATCATTTAAAAAATTTTAAAAATTATATTAAATAATTTAAATTTTTAAAAAATTTTCATATGAATTAATTAATTAAAAAAATATTTCTAATTAATAATTATGATTATTAATTATTTATTTAGTCATTAAGATTAAATACTACTTAATAAAATAAAAATTATTATTATTTCATTGATATTACATATTCAATAAATTAAGTTATTTCTTATCTTTAATTTAACATTGATTTTGAATTCATGAACATGGACAATTTAGTAAAATATTTGATAATTACATAATAACTAACTATTAACGTTTTACTATGTAAATTACACTTAAATGTATATTAAAACTTGTTATGAAATATTGAGTAGTCATTAATTTATTCAAATGTATGTTTAAAAAGTAAATTTGTAGAATTAAATACCCATTTATTGCTCAGAAATAATTATTCAAAAATCTAAATAAAACCACCCCACCACTTTGTAAAACAATATGATTCCAAATGGATTTAACATCTATCCTTGAACTCCCAAGACATTTTTTGTTAATGTGTATAATAACATTTGGATTTCAATTTTTTTTCATAAGTAAAATTAGTATGTACCTAACTAGGTAGATAGGTAGGTACACATGCCTACCTACCTATGTTTTTAAATGTTCATACCTGCTTATGTAAACTATAAATAAATCATAAAATTGTTTTCAAATGTAAGTAGATAGTAGGTAGGTAAATAGATAAATCAAATATAGGTGGGCAAATAGGTAGATAAATAGGTAACTTAATAGTAGGTAGGTAGGACATATTTAAGTAAATAGGTAGATATGTTTTAAGTAAGTAAGTAGCTAGGTAACTTAGTAGGGTACATTCACAATATAAAGAGCCAAGGACTATGTTGATAGTCCTTAATTTCTGCAAATCCTAATTTTGGGAAATCACAATTAAATGTTCTAAACATCAAAATTAAATTGGTTTGTTGCATCATGTTTTAAATTGAATGAATTTTCATCCCAAAGATATTTGTGTAATTTCCAAAATGTTTTACTGGTTGAAAAGTAGTGGAAAAGGAGGTGTTGACAGCTACTTTTAATTTCACTCATCTTTAATCGTATGTCGATGTTAATCATTCATTTTCCAAATTTATGGAGAAGCATAAATGGATGAACCTAAGAGCATGACATTAAAAAAATGAAAACATGCCCTTAATTGTCTTTTATGTGGATGTGTTTTTATTATTTTAAAACATGTTTATCACCTTTAAAAAATCAAAATTAAAAAGACTTCCTTAAAGACAAAATGTTTTCTTTTGCTTAAGGAAAAGTAATGTTACATTTTCATGTAAAATTATATGTAATTTAAGGTCAATTGCAGATTTGGGGTATACACTACATGAACGAAATTTGAATATAACATTATAAGTGCATTAAACCTAATGTAAAATGAATATTGAAGGTTTGAAGTAAAAATTTAGTTGTTTACTCAAAAATCAAGTGAAATCCATCCATACCCATTCCAAAATCTTAATAATTAAACTTGGATTCAATATTGTTTTATAATATGGGATTAGATGTGGATGAAATCATAAGATCATCCATCTAGAAGTTAGGGTTAGTTTAATGCATGTCCTGAGTCCCCATTGGTCCCATTTGTAAACTTTTCCTTTCACTTCAAGGTTGAAGCAACAATGTAACATTAGTGTTGTTCAGCTCACCATTTTGCAAGCCTTATTGTTAAAGATTTGATGAGTCACCACCATTCTTCCAATTCACAAAGCTTGCATTGAAGTTCCATTGTGCATGCCAAAGATGGCGCCTATTGTTCAAGTATGGATGCATAAGAGCCCACCTTCGAACTTCGGCTGCCATCGCCTTCTGCTAGCCAAAATGGTTGTCACAAATAATTCAAACTAAGCTTGAGGAGTTGTTGCAACAAGTTCACAACTCTATGTCATTTTTCGTTTATAAATCTATTTTGTAAAGATGATGAAGATTATGCAAAAGGAAATTTGTTCAAGTGTAATCATAAATAGTCAAATCATGTGCATTTAGGTCAAGTTGGAATTGTGAAGCGAATAGGTGTAGAAACAATGAAGGTATGATTAGATCTTAATCCAAGTAATCTTCAAGCCTATGTATTAACCTTTGTTTTTTGATTTTTCCATCAATAATAAATGATGGCATGAACTTCTGCACAATTTAGACTACAAACAATTATACCACCTTTTCTAGATGGGAAATGTTAAAAAACGCCTCACGGTCGGATGGGAATTGCTAGAAAACACTTGGTGTCTCCTAGGAGTTTTTGGATGGTAAATCCTAGAAAACACCTAGCGGCTACCAAGTGTTTTTTGGGTCAAGAATGCTAAAAAATGCCTCACAAATGCTAAGCGTTTTCTAGGTCGAAAATGCTGGAAAACGCCTAGCGGTCACTAGGCATTTTTTGCATCAGAAATGGTAGAAAAACACTTGGTGGTTGCTAGGGGTTTTTTAGATCAACAATTTTTAAAAACACCTTGACGTTGCAAAGTGTTTTCTAGATTGAAAATCATAAAAAGTGTTTAGCAGCCATTAAGTGGTTTTTAGATTGAAAATTGTAGAAAACGCTTGGTTGTCACCAAGTGCTTTTTGGATCAAAGAAAAATGGTAATCCCAAAGAACGTTTTTGTGAAGTTATATTAGGCATAGAGATGCCTGGTGGCCACAAGTGATGCACCCCCAAGCTCCTTAATGGACTCAAATGTGAGTCCAAATTGAAAACTGCGAAAAAACAAGGAGTCGGGGCATGCTTTTTGGTTCGCAGCACTTTGAGGGGGTAGAGGGGCGTGTTGGAGCTCTGGGATGGGACTAGGACAAGTGACAAGCATCAACTACTCACATAGACCTGCACAAAACCAATAGAAGGTGGTTAGTGCATAGTTGGAGCACTTTTGGTGCTAGGACGAGTCACGGGCAACTCAGACTCACAAGACTCACCATGGCCTGGACTTGGGGGAAGCCACCACCTTCCCTCTTATAGTATACTCTATGCCTTTCCACGAGACCCACATCCAAATGACTTTTTGTCTCGGAAATTGCCAAAGTTGAGACTCCTACAACTTTGGGGCCTCATAACTTTGTGTGTAGACCTCCAATTGAGATGAGGTCTAAAACAAAGTTGTAGCCCTCGTTGAGAGCTTTCTAATGGAATGTGGCACGCCACCTGTACATAAGGAAATCGGGTCGAATCCCAACTTTTAGTGGTCGGGAGCCAATTTGACTCCCGCCCTTTCTTTTGGCCATAACTTGTGTTTCAGATGTCCAAATGGGTGATGTGAACCCATTTTAGACATTTATGTTTCAATAGCTTTCCAATGGTATAAAGAACTCTTCAAGCCATTGGATTTTGACCCTTGCAATCGCTCTCTGAACATTTGGGAGTCGACCAGAACTTCAACTCCCAAAGTGGAAGCTCCTTTGTGAGTGTGAGGGTTCATTCCCTCACACTTTCCTTCACTCCCGGGCTTATTCTTGGCCTGTAACCTTGCAAGTCCTTGCTTTGGTCGCGAGCCCAAAACTATGGTTACAACAACAAAGCATTTTTACACGGGGATATTAAGCATAAAAACACATGGCAACCACTAGGTGTTTCTACACATTGATATGGGGTGCAAAAATGCATGGCATCCACCAGGTGTTTCTTCATAGTATTATTAAATGCAAAAACGCCTATCGGCTGTTGGGTGTTTCTGCACAATAATGCTAGCTTGTAATGGGTAGGTTGTAAAACACATGTTATGGCCATAATTTTGATCCTTCATTTGATGCCACATTTCGTTTGTTTCTTGGCTTAATAGGATATGGATGACGAATTCATGTTTAGTAGTTTTGTTAATATTTTGCACGTGGACAAGAATGGAAAGGTGAGGATCAATATTGGAACATGTAATGATCTGTCAATTGTTCTTATATATGGACCATTTAGAATGGAAAATTGCTTAGTGGTTTTAATTGAAGTTATAAATGAAGATTGTGAACACCGCAAACTATTTTGTCTAGTTCCAAGTGTGAGATACTATGGACTAGTGGTGGGAATAAAGGTTTTTTGGCCTTGCAAGTATCTGTCAATGAATGATGAAAAGGTTACAATGGCGAGAGACCAATGCCACGTGATAATGGATGGGGTGAATAATCTTTTGAAGAAGCAAGTTTCATGGATGATTCCCTAGTGGAGAGCTTTCGGGCTGAAAACGTTCATGCTATGGAAAATATGGGTAATACTATTGAGGACTTGCACAGTGAAGAATTACGTGGTGAAATGATTTATATTTCTAAAGATGGTGTGGAAGGGTCCATTAGGGAGTCTAGGTTTGATTTTATGAACGAGAAAAGAAGTGAAAAAAATATTGTAAAAAGCAATGAAGAGGTTAGTAACAAGGAAAGTTGTGAATGAAATAAGGAGGACCATAACCAAGGGAATGCACACATGAATGATGACATAATGCATGGCAATGGTGTGAGAAGGAACAATTCAAATATAGTAGGAAGACATTGGTTTGAATGGTGAGGAGTTGAATGTGATCTTCTAAACAATGTTGGGGTTTTCTTTGCAAAAGGTCATGTGGTTGCATGCGACCCATAGGAAGCACTTCTTGATGATCAACTTGGAGATGACCATGTTGGGCTTTGCATCTTGTATTATCCTACAATTATGTCAAGAGTGATGACCATTTGGAAATGGCCATTTGCTTAGACAATTTTTAATGGTTACCCCCTGATAGAACATCTAATTTCATTTAATGAAACCCACATACCAGATATTGATGATGTGGGAACAATTGGTGTAAAGAAAAAGAAATATTCCTTTCATAAGAAGAAGTGAAATGTAGTTAATTCTGAGGGTTCCATTTCTAGAATTGAAAAAATGTTGTTAGAAAAGTCTATTCACAATGTGGGTGTGGCAAAGTGTTACACCATGAATTGTTGTCAACATTTTCCCCATGAAAAGACCTTGTTATTGAAACAAAAGTTTTGGAGTTTGTCATTTGAAGACCACAGAGCCTATGGTTTAAATATTCCAAGAAGGCTGCATATAAAGGGAGTCGGAAACAGATGAAAATTTGTCGTTATTCAAGGTTTAAACATTTGTGAAACTATTTGGTACTAGATCGTTGGTTTTTCCAGGTCGACATATATGTTGTACAAATTAGACAACAAGTGTGGTTGTCGATTTCTACCACATGAAAATAAGGTACACATAAATTACGTATGTCAACCCAACAAGTGGAGTCTAATGTTCAATCATTGATTAATTTGTCTATGGATACGATGCCACATCAAATGAAAGGATTGGAAATGGTAGACAAAATGTGTGACGTCTTTTGCCTAAAACATGGAAAAGTTTACAAGAATGTAATGATTAGATGAATTATATGGAGCGATCAACACTTTTTGTTCCTATTTGGCAACAAATGCCTGGCGGTCACCTGGTGTTTTTCATGAAAAATTATTTTTCAAGAAATTGAAATATATTTTTGAATGTATATTTGGTGACATATATACATCTATCGTTGAAAGCCTAATATTTCTTTTTTTTTTTGTATTTGTGGGTTGGCAAATAAGCAAGGAATTAAGCATTGGAGGTATTTCTCAATATGTTATGAATAGGTTGAAGAAAAGACACCATTTGAATGTTGATGTGCAAAAGCAGGGGTCCATGTTTGCGAATTGCACTATTTGTGAATCCCTAAAGGATTTGATATCCAAATTGGGAAATAATAGCAATGAGGTTTTAGAGTATGAACAAAGTTAAGAAAACATATCTTACACTAAGAATCATGTAGAAACTTATACCATATTTGGAGGACAAAGTCAATGCAATTGAGGATGAGTTTCTATGCATTATTCATGATAAGATGGACCATGCAAAAATTATGCTTCCAAGGTTACAAGTGTGCAACAAAATGATATCTAGCCTTAGACAATTGCCCATTACCCTTATGAGAACGATAATGCATCATGGTCAAGGGGATGAGAGATATGCACAATATTCTAATGAATTGTGGCCAAATAATCCGAATTTCACAATTGGGTTTTTATTGTGGATGTTGTGGACTTTGGAGGTGGCCCTAGTTTCGAAATCAAAATTATTGTTTGAACACCCCCCACAAAACTCATTGTTTGCATGTATGTTGCAAGGGAAATCGTGTTGCATATGTGAATTATGCACCTTGGATCAAATTGTAGGTATGAAGTTTTTGCCAAAAAAATTGTCACTTTAAATGGATAATTGTGTTAAAGATAATAAAAATCGACATTTGTTGGCGTTTCTATTATTATTGATGGTGAGGGATGTGTTTGAGGTCAAATTGGGATTTCTTGTAGTTCACCATACACATGAAGATATAGATGGATGCTTTGGCTATTTGTGAAAAAAGTTGAGGGAAGAAAACAATTACATTTTAGCAAATTTGATGAGAGCTTTCATGATTTCACAAGAAAGACTATTCATTCTTCAATTGATTTAGGAGATTCTAGATTTCAAATCTTGGGTCCTAGGTTGTTTAAAGGATGGCCTTGAAACATTGGTCGGGCATATTGATATGCATATGTTTAGATTTTTTGTTGATTTGTCAAGTTGGGCAGTGATGCAATACAAAGTTTCCCCCATAGATCTTATTTGGAGTCTAGTAGATGGGCCTTTGATTAGATTGTGGAAAGCTAATGTAGACGATTCACCAAAGTTACCTATTAGAGTTCCAAGCCCTGTTCAATAGTGCCCAATTTGGGGCAATGATGCATCAAGGTTAATGGAGAGAAAAAAATTTATAAGTTTTGGAGCATCCAAATACATGGATTTTTGGAAGGTTGGTATTGTGAAAAATTCCACATATGAAATGAAGATGAAGCCATATGTGGAATATTGGGAAGATATTTTGTTGCATTTGTCAAGATTGTCACCGGTTCAAAGTATAATCCTTTTGGAGGGCTTCTGGCCTTCAAACAATTGGAGTTCAAACTATGCTAGGGCTTCATTATTAATTGTGATGGACGTTATTAATCTAGAAAATCCAATTTGAATTCTTTATTGTGGGCTAAAGAACATGGGATCTTTAATTGCATACACACCATTTAAAGATCTTAATGTTGGAAATTTTGTGTTCGTGAGACCACATGATCCTAATCTTGTTCCTCTTTGGATGGGAAGAGTAGAAGGTGATGTTGTCAAAGATGAAGATAGTGAATATTTTAAAATGGTGAGAGTTCAATGGTGGGTTCCTGTGAAAAAAAAATCAAATTTGGATGAATGACATCTGTATGAAAATTGTTGGAATGGGAAGTAGAATTGTAATTTAGTAGATCCAAAATAATGGCTTGACATTCCAACTAATCTTTTATTTTTTCCTGCTCGAAAAAATAAAATAAACAAAAGTCTAATTAGTATTCCTGCTACTTATGCTAGTAGAGCTAAAGTTAATCTTGACGCTGTTAATCCTTGTGTTCATGAGACCAGTGATCCTTGTTTAATCACACAACATAAACTTATTTCAAAAGTAATTATTTTTCACTAAATTTCAAATTGAGCATTGAAATCCTACATTTGTCACGTCAAATGTGCTTGTAGAGTGTTGTTTTGTTTTGCAATGCAAAACCTCCATTACTTGTAATCAACAATGGAAGGAAGAAAGGCTCTTAATTGCATTCTCCAATGTTCTATTGATGATATTGTATAAGTTTAGGCAATGAAACATGTGTCTTCAAAGCTTGTTGGGGGTCTTTAATGTTTCACAATTAACTTGGTATGAGATATTTATAGTTTTTAGAAACAACCAAAACAATTTAAGGTTTATATTAGTGTTAGCTATTAGGTATTGAAAAACACCCAAATATCAATAAAAATGATTAGTAACCTATTTGTTAGTTTTTGAATCTTTTAAAAAATGGGTAAAGAACCTACTCACTCAATAATTAGACTCTGAAGAATCAACAAGACCTTTTTGGGTTAGGTATTGAATTTTCAAAATTTCATAACTTACATAATGTCTAGGTTACATAAAGTTATCAATATTTAAATTATAAAATTTTAGTAACTTATCTTGATGTTTCTAAGAGGAGACAATTAATGTCTTTATTTTTTTGGTGCAACTTGGAACTTCCATGAAAACCCATGAAACCTTGGTTTAGTAAATGGGCACACTTTTGGTTAATAAACCCACCAAAAACAGGAAGAAAAGAGGTACATACATCCTAGAACGTACCCAAGTGGTATACTTGGTGGTTCACAAGCTGGGTATTTGAAAATCGACCCTTATGCCTAACAAGCAGGCATCTCCACACAAAAAAACCAAGCCAATAGTAATTGCAGGTATTACTTTGGCATGGAAATTGATACTTGGCGGGTCTGAAAATTTTAAAATATAAAAATATTGATACCCTTTGTGATGGAAAAAAACTTGAAAGAAAAAACCTGACTGCCGGTTTTGGAAAAGAAGGAATAACTGGCCAACACTGGGTTTCAGCCATTGTTAGGTGTGGTTCGGCTAAGGCTAGGTAGAGCGAACAAACTCAGGGCTAAATAGGGAAGAGAAATTTCCCCGCGCGCCATTGACTACTACCGTATTTGGTAACAAACAGGCATCCAACTGGCTCTTTATCAAAGTCCTGTTTTTGGTGTGTTTTTCATTCTATCTTTTTTTAATGCCCACCGGGTTTTATGCAGATAGCAAACTTGTTCTGGCTTTTTTCCAAAGCTACCCACAAACTTCAAAGGGCAAAATAGGTAGTAGGATTCAGATGATTTTTTTCTCCTAGCATTCTTTGGGATTCATCTGTCACAATTTCCCGGGAAATCCACCAGTTGTATGACCCCAAATTCGCAAGCAAAATAAGTGCAGACTTCAAAAACAATTTCAAGACTCACACATAGATCGTAGATCGCAGCTATTGACATTCCGGTTTATAAACAAAAATTTATTAATCCATACCAAAAACCTCCTTGAACTGCAAAACTGTAGCAGATTTCAAACTACTAGTAGCAACCAAGCAGGTTAGGCACTAAATAATTATGAGAAAGAACATTCAGGACTTTTGAGAAATGGTTAAGGGTATACTTAACATGTAAAAAGTGAATATTTTAATGGTTATGTTGGAATCTTAGGACAAAATATATTAAATATTCAGCACCAAACTGCTGAACCTGCAAGGCTACTAGGGTACTTCAATATCTCAGCAAAACACATTCTGAACACCTCTTTGAACTGCCAAAATAATTGACAAGGATTTGCAATCAAATATAGTTTAGTGGGCTAGGAATATTTGCTCCAAATATGAAGTGGAAAACATGTGGGAAAACATTACCAAACTATCACGAGTTGATGTGTTGAAGTAAATGGGTCAAATCGCCCAAACTAGAGGCAAAGCTTCATGTTTGAATGATCTCATGACATTGACAACTTAGATAACCATTAAAGTTATTAAAATTTTTGTGCCATCTCATTCTTTATAAGTGCTTTTTTCTTTGTCAATTATAATCCAAATCATTGTGAAATGCCTTTGAGAGAATTGTTCAAAGAGTCTGACATTTATAAGTTGGCTAAACAAAAAGGTTTATATTAATATACAAGGCACAATAATCTTTTGCAAAGAATGCTTTAAAAAAAAATTCTGCTTACATTAGTGTTGGTACTCATTACTCACCAACTCCCCCAAGAGGGGCAAACCCAAACAAAAATAACGACAAGAAAAAGTCCCGTTATTGGAAAGTTCAAAATAGTCACAAAGTAGGTACGGATTTCCCCTAATTAGAAATTAGTACAGCACAATGGTACATACTATTTCAGACTTTAAAATTTGAGTCAAATCCTAATCAACAACAATCATTGTAGTAGGTAAGAAACACACACCTGTTGAGCTCAGTGCTTTTTTTTTCCCCTCAAATTTGTAATGCAGCTAAAGTGGCCATCGTCTATAAGACAATTAAAGCAAACCTGGCGCCTAATTAAAAATGAAAGTAACAAAAAATAATTGAGCATTCTTCTTTATTGTCTGCTTCCCCACTGGAACTTAATAGAATCATCTCATCCTTTGAGGAAAAAAAGTAAGTTTTTGATTCCAAAATAATTGTAAAATTGAACTACTAAAATCATAATGTCAACCTGAATGCGTTAGAATAAATCATTCTTATTTTGAAAATTTCCAACTTTGAGGCTTGTTGAATAGTTGATCCAGCATTAAGGTAATGTTCGGGTTACACCAAGTCTTCCAAAAATTAAAAAATTGGAACTGTTGATATGCCTCATTTCAATTCTGAGCACTAGAAAAGGACCCATGCTTATCATTTCATCTTATGCATTAGTGTAGCCTGTGCCATTGGCTCAAGTGTGAACGGGTTACCCAATGAATTTTTTCTTTGAAAATCATTTTTTATAATTTAATTGGATTTTCAATGACAAAAAATACTCAAAATTCAATATCTAAAAATTTCCAAATCGCCTTCATCAAATCCTATATGTCAAGGGCTTGCCAACTATTCAAGAGTGCACCCAAATTTTCTTATAAATTTAACTTTAAATGAATTTTCAATGAAAATTTTGTTCAGTATTCAATAGTTTCTCCACTATATGTTGAAACATTATGAAACCAACTCACTGCAGCCCTCCTCATAAAGAGGCTTTCCAACAATTATACCAATAGCAGGAGGTGCCATATCTTGGGAGATCTCATTGTGACAAACAAAATACCTTCCTTCATAGATAGATAGTTTACTAGCAGTGCAAAGCACCACAAAGCTTTATAAGGTTGAGAAGTCTGCCCCAGCCTAAGCATGAAATCATGGTCAATCAGGTATTTATAAAGGACTCAGTTACAAAAAGAAAATGTAACAATAGGCAGAATTTTTTTTAACCCCAATAAAGTGCAAAATTGATTGAATCTACACTTTAAAAAAAAATTCAAAAGATTTCCAGTTTTTTTGGCTGAAAACAAAAACAATTCCCATCAATCTTTATAAGAAAGTTCAAATCAGCAACAGTTAAAATAGGAAACATTTTATGAAGTTCCCCCAAGAAAGAAATCACAGTGTGAGTCCCATTGTTTTATTTTTCCAGTTTTATGGCCTTGAAAGTTTTTTAGTTCGAATCTACACTAAAAGAACAGAAATTTTCAATTCTTTCAAAGTTGTTTCGTCACCAACTTGGGGAAATTCACAAAAAGCATTGAACTCACACGGTGCGACACAGTAACAACACCTGGTGAAACATTCGTCAAAATGAGGGACCAAATAAATGAAAGTTACTTACATCCATTTCTTTAGAAATTAGTCCTATCGTTAGTTGTCGCTCCCTAAGAGGGAGAGGCCAATATTAGCCGAAGAAGAAAACGTCCGCTAAATTGTAGTGCGAAATGCCTGCTGTTCGTTCCTCCTGCTGCTACTGCTATTTTCAGCGGCGTTTTCAGCTATCGATCTCGAGATCGATATTTCTCGTCGACTCCGCCGCGGCCCGCTTCCTCGATCTCACCTCCCGCATAAGTCACGGACTCTCGCCTCACGCTTGTATAAAACACGCAGAGCAGCGAGCTTGCAGATCGCAAGACCCCTGCAGCGCCGTCGACTGCGTGTGATGATCCGCAGCTGCTGCATGCAGCAAGCTAGCGAAGCAAGCAACCAGCGTCGAAAACTAGCTAGCTACCACGGTGATCTAGAAACTGTAGTCCATGACGTTGCATGCAGCAGCAGTACTGATCGGAACTGAGCACTCAGTCTAGTTCCGTCAGCTGCAGTGCACAGCTTGATGAAAATCACAAAGCTGTTGTAACAGTTTGTTGCAGTTGTTTTTTTGCAGGTTCCGAGTTTGAAGTTGTCTACTGAAGAAGAGGCTCTGGGTATAAGCTTATATTGTCATTTCCACTGTAGGACGCGAGTGAACTGCAATATATTGCAGTTATAGGTAGCTGGAATTCTCGTCCACGATCAAAATGGGGAGTTTGAGAAGAGAGAATTTGTTGTTGGGGAAAATTGGAGTCATAGTGGGTGTTTTTATAGTTCTCGTGTCTTTTGCTGGGACTGAGGTCATGGGGAAGGACACACCCGAGCAGCATAAGGTGCACGCGAAGGAGGCAGTGGAGCAGGAGTTCAAAGGATGGGTTGAGAGAATGGGCGCACGTTACGATGCTAAGCATGCAGCTGATGCTGGAGACTCGCTAGCGTCGACGCAAACTTATACTTTCGCCAACCAGCTGAGAACCGTAACCACCAAAACGATCGTAGTCGATCAGAAAGGGAAGGGAAACTACAAAACTGTGCAAGCTGCTGTGAACAGTATCAAGCAAGGCAACAAGCAGCGAGTCGTTATCCAGATCAACCCTGGCGTTTATAGGTACAAACTGTGCAGAAGTTTGCCGATCCAAGCCCATCATTTCCCTCCTTCTTGAGCAATATTTCAAGCAAAAGCATTGCAGTTGTTGGAATGCATGTTGCAGCTCGGAAAATTTCAAACTCTTTGTCTGATGTTTGTATGCATCCGTGCGTGTACTCTATTATTCTGTGCAGGGAGAAGATCAAGATCCCGAGCACCAAGCCATACATAACCTTCTATGGACAAGCAGGAGCAGCCAAGACAATTCTGGTGTATGGTGATACAGCAGCCAAGGCAGGCAGCACATCATTGAGCGCATCGACCACAGTGATGTCGGATGGTTTCATTGCCAGAGGCATCTCCTTCAGGGTAAAGAATTCAAGCTTCCTCCGAAAACAACTGAGTTCTACAATCTCATCGTCATGTGCGAGAGCTCTCATAGGACTCCTTGATATTCCAGAAACTCGCGAGGAGGAGGAACGTATGGATCCATGGTAGTTGTTTTCATACACTAGCTAGTCTAGTACTGATGCATATATTCTTCAGTAACTTGATCTGTTTTGTGGGCGGCAGAACTCAGCACCAGCGCCAGTAGGGGGAGCAGTAGGGAGGCAAGCAGTGGCGTTACTGATCCAGGGAGACAAGGCGGCTTTCTACACTTGCTCCTTCTATGGAGCACAGGATACCTTATACGACAAGTCTGGTCGCCACTACTTCAAAAACTGCTACATCCAAGGATCCATTGATTTTATCTTCGGCGATGGCCAGTCTTACTACGAGGTATACATGTTCAGGACACATGCCATTCATCCCGATCATGCAGAACTGGATCTCAAAATCCTGCAGTTTCTAGCTGTTGCCCACACAACTTGCTCAAGAAAGAAAGAAAGAAACCACCGAGGACCAGATCAGTGGACTCCAGCTTTTAGATCCACTGCATTCTGACTTGAGTTCTGAATTTAGAATCATTTCAGCTCCAGCTGATGGTTCTTGTGAGATGATCATGTTGTCTCTGGGTGGGCTGGAATGTATGCAGAAATGTCACTTGAATTCCATAGCGAATCCAGGGAGTGGGTCACTGACAGCACAGAAGAGGAGTTCCAAGGGGGAGGACACAGGCTTCTCCTTCGTGGGTTGTGTTGTGACAGGCTCAGGTCCTATTTACTTGGGTCGTGCTTGGGGTCCTTACTCGCGCGTGGTGTTCATTCGGACCTACATCGAGGACCTGATCATCCCTGCTGGTTGGTATGACTGGGGTCTTTCTAGCCGAAGAAAGTACGTACTACAGCCCCCGTCACCAGCTTTGCTCTCTGACTAATAAATCTTCTCATATAAACTTCTCATTAAGATCTTCTCAAAGTTGTAACTTTGCATGAATCTTATATGAAGTCTAGTGATCAGCTGAATCTGTTGCAGCTGACCAGTCAGAATTTAAGTCCAATATTGTAAGGAAAATTAGAGCTTTTTCTGAATCGTGTATTTTTGGGTGGTTTTTAATCTGGTGTGTTTCATGTGGGCAGAACTGTGTATTATGGACAATACAAATGTTCAGGACCAGGAGCAAACACAAAAGGAAGGGTGAACTGGTCTCTTGAGCTCACAGATGCCCAAGCAAGGCCCTTTAAAACCATCAGCTTTATCGATGGTGCTTCATGGCTCTCCAGCTTATAAATTACCCAAATATTTGTGCACCCATGTTTTGTGACTAGTTCTAGGATTTGTAGGTTGATTTGGGAACTGTTGAATCAAGGTACTAGATAGTTGTAAACACACAATAACAGTAATAATTGGGACAAAAGATTCTCAACATAGTTTGAATAAGTGTCTCACCTCAGGCATCGTCTATCTCCAGACTCCCAATAGGGAAAAACTACCATGCTGGACCTGGCTGCCTCTTCATTGACATCTAATCTGCAAATTGCAACCAATTAGATCAAAATTGGTCTGCTGATCCTGGACACAAGAAGAAGATGGACCAATAGGTAGTAGTGAGACATAGCCAAAAGAATTGAGATCAATTCATCACTTCATATATTGCAGTACTAATATTTACAATATTGTCATTAGTTACAGTTTTGAGTGGAAGATTATTTTTATGTGGGGTTCCTTCTTCCAGCAAGATCGATTCTGCAGTGCAATAAAGTGGATACACATATTTCAAAGTTTGCAACATTTTGATTGCCATCTTTCCTAACACAAGAACTGACTCAATCTGTTTCTGCACTATACACAAGTACATAATGCCTGTAATAATAATTTAATGAAAACTAATTTAGCATCAAAACAAACACTACTTGTAAAATCTCAAGTCATAAAACATTAGATTACAAATACAGTCTCTGCAATTCACAGTGGAAAAAAATCTTCACATATGACACACAACATATCTGCTGGAAAATGTACTGAACAAATCTTTACTTGGTTTTTTGCAAAATTTAGCAGCATGGATAAGTACATGAAAGATCAAAGTCTTCACTCTACACAAGATGGAAATTTTATTGTTCCTGAATCATTAATCAGCAAAGTCAAAAATCAGCTGTGACTGTCTATACAAGTTAACATTCACCATGCCACAACAGTCACAGACATTGTGTGCAAGACTAGAGGGGGACTGCTGAACTTTGCTCTTACCTGTCCAGCTTCAATCATGAGTTGAATTACAAGTTGCATGGGAAGTCTATTGTCAGCGTTGTCAGTTCTCAGGGAACACCTTTAAAAGCATCAACCAATTGACCTGAATAGAATCCCTTCTAACTTCTGCACAAACTACTCACACTTGCTTGCAATCAACTACTGTCGTTCTCTCTAAAGTTCCTTTCACATTCCCAATTTTCTATGGCGATAGAAACTGCTTTCTCCTGCTCAAACTACCCCACCAGGATTTCCTTCTCTCTTTGCTTACATGCTTCAGACTTCACATATTTCTTGGTCACCTCCTCCTCCACCTGTTTCATGACAAGATTAGCTCCTGTTTGCTGAAAGGAGAAGGGTTCCAGAGAAAGTTGCTGAACCACATTTCATATTCCTGCAAAATCCTCCTCCATGCCTGAGACTCACAAAAATGGAAACATGCTGCAAGGAGCCTAATTGCCATTCTAGACCTTAAAAGACTGTCTCAAAAAGCTTGAAGGAAGCACTGGCAGGAAAATTCTGCTTCAAAGAAAAGGGTGCAGGGGTATTAATTGCTGCCTTCTGTACAGTTCGATAGACATAGTCATACCTCACAGAGGCAGCTCCTTGATGAGCCTGGTTGATCGGTGAAACCAAACAGATCGACCCAAAAAAGCAGAACAATACTTCACATCATCAGCACTGCATCCTTCCTTTCTCATCACCAATTCCTCTAACCAGAATCTTACAGAAAATCAAACAGTGGCCTGCAAACATGATTCGGAAGTTGGAGATACGACCTGGAGAACTTGGACTTCGGGTAGATAATTCATAAGACTAATTTTCAAACTGCAGCCTTCAAAACAGAGAGGTGCAGTGGGCAGGGCTGCGAGTCAACTTGCTAACAAACAACCAGAAGAGAAATTGGGGCATTTCTTTCAACTAACTATTGCAGCATCATGCAAGATTTTGTGTGACATGCATTTGCTGTGATCATCCAGCCAGCAGCTCGTTGTGCTCAAGAGAGTTTCACATAAACTCTCATAGTAGATAAAAACAAACAAGCCTTATTTATGATGATGATGATCATCATCTTCCAGGTAGAGTTTATTGACAAGCCCTTTGTGCTGTGACACTCACCAGAGAGTTGCAGATTGGAAGAGAAAAGTCATGAGCCATGTTTGGGAGAAATGTTTGAAACTAGGTGCTGACCAATAAATCCTTTACTGCTCTGACCGACACTGACCGAAGCAGTTGCAGAAGACACAACAATGGTGATAGAGAGACAAATTTTGTGCACAGCGCCAAACCCTAATCCGAAGGAGCTTGAACACCTGAACTCTCTCTCTGTCTCTATCCGAACAGGTGAAATCCCTAAACCCTCCTTTCGCGCGGTGCGGGGTTCGGGACAACGTAGCCCTAAGGAAGGAGACCCTGATTTACTCGCAGCAGGAGTGTTCTTGGAAGTTCTGCTGATCGAGAGATCGACCTGCTGCATCGCTCTCTCAAGCTTGTTCAGAACTCTCGTGAACGCCGACGTCTGAATGGTATTTAAGATTTCAGAATCCATTGATTTCAGAATCGGCTGTTTGCAAAAGGATTGAATGGGAGATGTATGGTACCAGCTGGTGAGTATTTTATCTGTTCTTGCTTTTGTTTGCAACGATTTTGTGTTGGATCCAGGGCGAAGTTGGACCTGCGGATTCTTCCTTTGGAGCTTGTCTTTTATTTTGGGTCTCTTAGTCCATCTCAACCTGTCGTTGTGTTCTTGTCAGATGGTTTGATGGACTCGGAATCACTTCACTTTGCTATTCGAGAGAGTGGGAAAAACCATCTGACAACAGCTGACCTTGTTGTTTGAGAGAAGAGTTTCATGCAGCAGAAAGCATGGTGAGTGAGACTCCTGATATCAATCCATTTTGCATCATCATGATTTTCTGTTCGAGGTTTAATCTTCTGCAAATCTTCTGTTCAATCTTCTGCGATTGTTGGAATCTCACGAACAGCATGAGGAAATTTGCTTTTCCTCACAAGTTTCTCAAACCCATTTTCTTCCTTCAAGAAGCAGCAGCAGCCACCGAATGCTTGCAGACCATGAAGAAGAATCCCTTAGGGTTAGGGTTTAGGGTTACTCAATCCTTGTTACTGAAGCCTGTAAGCAGAATCATGCATTGGATGTTGACATCCAATGGAAGTCAGTATGGTGATTGCTATCTTTTTGGAATCAAATGCATCACTGTTCAGAATATTCAGGGCTTGTTCATACTGACTACATTGCTTTCTGGCTACTCAAAGATCTTCCTCATGTATTGCAGACTGTTGTTTTGAGAAGCAATTATCTAAATCAACAACACAATTTACTTATGTTTTGCCATTTTTTTCATTGTGTTGTTTGTTGGAGCAGGATTACTACAAATCACTCCCTCCTTCACAGCTGCTTGATCAACGGGGTTCTGATATCATTGTCATAAACCCTGGTAACTCAAAAAACCCAGAGCTACCACTGTAGAAAAATCGCCTTTGTACTTTTCTCATGACCATCAGCTCATTGAATTGCTTCTGGGACATTTGTTATGTTTTCCTTTCCCCCTCTGCTCCTTCCTCAGCTGAAGTTCTGGAATTGGGGGTTATCTGCAATGGCAGGCTCTGCCAATGTGCGCATAGGCCATGCATCTTCAAAAGCCCCAATAACTGTTCCTCATTGCATTGCTCATCATCTTTGGATCAATGACAAAAAAGAGGGCTCTGCCAAAAGAAGCTCACACAAAGGCGCAGTTGGCGAGAAATGGGTATATGCACTACCAAATATGATAACATATGATTACCTCACTGAATATATGTTGTTTGATTCTGATGTTTGTTCAATGCTGCAGAAACTGACACAAAGCTCTTTCTTCTTTGTATTGCAGTTCGGGACTGCATCGCTATCGGCAGCAAGACGTGATGAACGCAAAGACATTCTTGAGATGGTAAGAAGACACATCCATCCTATCATTAAACTTCTCTGGAGAAAATCTAGGCCGCAACATTCTTCTGTTTTGGCTGTTAGAAAAGTGTCCAGTTTTATTGAGGATGTAACCCAACGGGCAAAGAAATACTTGTTTATATCTGTTGGGTCACACTGTCATCATTTTCCTTTGTTCTCTAAGGAATCATATGATCTTCATCAATGAGAATGATAGGAACCCTGACATGTCTTGGCGGGACTTTCAGGTGTGTTCACAGCTAAAGCTTCTGACATCTTTGCCAGAAACTGGAAAGGTAAGATGTCTTTTAATTATCCACTTTATTTGAAGTGTTTTAGTTTCCTTTAGTTTTAGCAACCTAAGCAATCAATGATGCAGAGTGCTACCATTACCATGTGTAAGCAAATCATCAGCCCCTCTGAATTGTGACCTTCCTGAAGCATGATCTCTCTTCTTGTCTGCATTTATGGCTTTGCTTAAGAAATATAAATGCATGCAATTAATTTTCTGTTTTCAACTGTATTCCTCATCTTTCTTTTTTACTCTGACTGATGCAATTGGTGACTGTTTTCACAGAGGGGCCAGGCAGGTACCATGGGAGGTGAAAAATTTTCTCTGGTTCCACAGAATGAAGACACATTTTCATGGACCCAAGTGGAGGACGAATCAGATTTAGTTATGCCTGCTACACTGAACCAATCCTTCTCAAAGTCATCACCTAAAGGCACACCTACAGGTGTAGTTGCTGTAAACTCTCTGTTCCTGCAAAGATCTCTTTGCTTCATGTCTTATTGCAAGGTTCTGATCAGTATTTTGTGGGACTCTCTGTCCCAGAGCTGTACTTAGTACCAGAATGTTTGTGGTTGAATTCCCTTAGGGTTATTTGGCAGGTGAGAAGGGAGAACCTGGCATTGTAAGGCCCTACGGAGGCCCACGTGTTGAAACTGCAGCCTTACCAAATACACATGACGTGACAGAGAATGGAATGGCCATGGAAGAAGACAAGAGACCAAAACCATTCCGTAGGTATATTTGTGGGGAAGACTCCTTGAGGATTGCAGCTGGCGAACCCTACTGCCTACATCGGCCAATGTGTCGAGGACGCCTCAATGTTTCCACCCATTACAGTTTGCAACAGGTATTTAAATCCTCTGGGACAACAGGTTCTATTCTGCTCATCTGGTTCATTCTTTCAATTGGTTTGGATGCCCTGCAGACTTTCTGTAGTGTGCTCAATTTTTGGCAATGAATGTCATATGATTTTTTCTCCTGGTGAAATGGTGTGTTGTAGAAATATGCATCTTCCTGAACCAAGGTACCAGTTTAGTTCTCCAGTGCTGAATTGGGTCTGGGGGAACATTATAGATGTCATTGTTGGAAGCATTTTGCTCTGGGTTGGAAGATTAAGTCACACTGTGTTGCATGGCCAGGTATGTGATGATGTGTACAGGATCTGGGATTGGATCCTGACAGAGAAGTTCAACCTAGCTGCAAAAAGTCGACGAAATCTATCAGCTGTCATAGTTGTCCCTGACACTCTTGACAACAGAGGTGCCAATCCACTCTCAAAGGATGCTTCTCTCTTTTTATTGTTCAATTATGATGTAAGCTTTCTTTGGCAATTCTAAGCACTGAATTTGCCAGTGTGTATGCAATGCTGCATATATTTACAATTGTAACTGCAGAACAATTTTTTCTTTTTGGGTGTGTGTTGGAAGTTGCTGACTGAATTTGTGCTTCTTGTGGTGTTGTAGAAGTGAAAGAACTGCTAATGGTTGTCTTGAGAGACCTCCAATTTCATTCAGCTGTCGTTTTCCAGGTACATTATCATCTCTCTCATGACCTAAATGACTCATCAATATGGTTAGCATTCACCTGCAACCAATCAATACCACATTGCATCACAAGTTTCCAAGATCCCCAGAAGAGGCAGCTCATTACAGGGTTATTATGGTTCTTGAGTTGACTAGATTGTCAAGAAATTACAGAACATTTTGAGAGTCTTGCTGGGAGCTAAAGACCTGACGACAAACATATTGGGTCTCTTTGAAAGGACTGCAGCACTCTTAGATAATTTTCCTGAAGGATTTGACCTTTGGGCGTGGTTGATTATTTACAAGGTAGTGTGCATCTAACCTCTCATGAGTTCTGATCTGCAGGAATGTGTGGCAGCTACATTTGGAAATGGAGTCTCATCTGGTTGCATTGTGAACATGGGTGCACAAGTTACATCAGTCATGTGTATTGAGGTTTGTAGATTTCCAGGGCCTTGCTCCCTCTTTAGTATATCTTGGCCTGCTATGCATTCGCTTACTTTGGTGTTCTGGTATTGGTATTGGTGGATATAGGCCATGAGAATAATGCTGGTGATAAAGTGAGAGTTCTGTTGTGCATGGGCTTGCAGGAAGGAGTTGCTATTCCAACAACACGTTCAGTGCTGTCCTTTGGTGGAGATGTAAGTCCAGTCTTTGAGTTGAAGTCTGTTATTGGGTTTTGTCATTGTCTAGTTTGAGCCACCTTGCTGCTCAACTGAACGAAGGTTCTTCGTTTTTGTCCCAGTGATGACATATGATTAGCTGTCTTCTTTGGTATTAATTGGTTTCTTGTTCTTTGTCTTCTCTTGTCAATTGCCTAGAAATTCTTTATCATCAGTCTGAGAATGCTGATGTGACTGTAGTAGGTGTTATGTGACTGCTGGAATGACGACATATTATTTTTCTGACCCTGTTTCTTGCAGGACATTACAAGATGTTTACTATGGGTGCAACAGCAAAGGCAGACATGGCCTCATATTGACAGTGATCCATTACATGACCCTTTGGATTTCCAGACTCTTAACAACCTGAAAGAGGCCCATTGTTCGATGAGAGTGAGTGGAATTCTCATGATCTGGAATATTGTGATAAAAGATGTTCCATTATTGTCCTGTTTGCTTTTGTTTTCCTCACACTATTTGTGTTACAGTGTCTCAAGTTTGGCAAGGTTATATGAAAAGTAGATTTCTTCCAGAACACAAAATGTCTTATAGTCTGAATTTAATCCCAAGGAAGTTGAAAAGTTTTTTAATGATCCCAGGAATATGAGCAACGCGTGGCAACAGAGATTCGGTGCCGTACAGCAGGCGAACCAACTCGTGTGTACAAAGTCTCCCTCTCTGCCTTGAATGTACACACCCCTAATCACCCAGAGCCATCCTGATGTGCTCCTGTCAGTTTTTACTGAACAATGGTTCTTTGGGTTTCAGCTTCTGTTTGGGTTGAATGTTTCAGCCTTATGTCTGAACAATGTCTGAACAGAAAAATACTTCTTCTCAACTCTGATTTTGCAGGTGCCAGCTGAGGGTCTTTTCTACCCATCTCTCTTAGCACCGGAAGAGTACTCTGCCCTTACACGGCCATGGTAAGGCTCTTGATTTCTTTAAGAGGCCAGGAATAGTATTTGCTCAATGGTTGAAGGACATTCCTTTGTCCCCACCATTTTCTCAATAAGGACAGGATCCACACTGGCTCATTACAAAAGAATTGTGCTCTTGGATTAGAGAGGTTTAAGATTGAAGCAAAAGCCTTAATTAAGATCAGCCCTGGATAGTCTATCTGGTATTCAGTCTAAGAGTTGCTCCTGGAAACTCCTGCAGGTATCATGTGGACCATGAAGATGTTGCAGATGACAGTCTTCAGGAAGCCAACAAGCGGAATGAAGCAATGGAACCAGGATCTGTCAATGGAAACCTGAATGGGGCTTATGTTTCAGCTGGGAATGCTGAAGGCTTTCCTGCCAACAGTGAGGACAATATGAGGGACAGAGTAGAAGAGCTTTCAATTGGTCTACAACAATGCATTGTCAACAGCATTCTTTCTATAGGTCCACTCAAGACATGTGACCCCAGGATCAGGATTTCCAACCAAATTGTAGTGTATCAGTTTTTGCACATGGTAGCACTTGTTCATACCATTAGGGCATGCAGGTTGAGACTAAAAGTTGGCCTTCAACAAAATGACTCTCATGACTGTAGAGCTTTCACTGACCCATTCATTGATTGTGCCTACAGGGCGCATGGATCTTCAGAAGAAACTGTTTGCAAGTATACAGCTTGTGGGTTTCTTCACACCCTGTTCCATTCAAACAATGAATTGGGAATCTTTTAAGTATTTTCCAGTGATTTGAGTACTCCAGGTTCTGCATGTTTCAAATTGGCATGTAAATCTCTTGGGTTTCTTATGGTGTTATTTCTGAACTGCATACATTTGGGCCAGGTTGGTGGTGTTGCACTGACAAAGGGACTGGTTGATGCAATTGAAGAGAGGTACAACACTTCATTCAATGATGTGCATGTCTGGCAGAATATTTGTTTGTTTGCCATTTATGTTGAGAATATGCTTTAGTCCTTTGGACATACCTTGTGCAACATTTTGGGAGGTATGGATTTTCCATTTCCTTTTTGCTTTCAATTTCTTTTCAGTCATCTGTGACTTTGATAATCTTGTTACTGCATGTTGTGACTCAAAAACTGTGTCTGAGAGTGTGACAGAGTACTTCACACAATACCAGCACATGAATCTGTGGATACAGTTGAGGTAACTGGCAGTCCATCTTGACAGTCACCGCATATGCTAGGGCTTTCATTGGTGACTAATTTTCTATGTTTCTTAAGAGAGGTCATACAGCTGTGAATCAGTCAATAACATGGCGACAGTATCTTAAATGATAGGTCATTGTGTGATAGACTCATGCATCAAGATTGGATAAATCAGTGGATCATGGTCTTGTGACAAAGCCTTGGATGTTCTTTTTTGAGAAATCTGAATTGCATGTTGGCCGTGGTTTTAAAGGTCTTGCCCAATCGCATGGATCCCTCAACAGCCATGTGGCGAGGTGGAGCGGTGAGCAAGGATTCTACTCTTCCCTCATTAATCTCTTGATCATCTCTCTATGCTGAGGGCTCTCATTCAGTTTGTTACCACTTCTTCTCATGTCACTCACCTGCTTGGAACAATTGTTCAAGATTGACTTTCAGACTATATGATTTTACTAAGAAATTATTTGCCAGGTTCTCTAGTGGTTTGGAGGGTGGGCTCCATGATAAAGGCGCAGATGGATGGATAAAGGTCCATTTTGTTTGAACCCGCTTTTTTTGTTGTGGGTGGCAGGTATTGGCAGTATTAGATTCTGGCCGGGATTTGTGGGTTCAATATGAGGATTGGATGGATGGAGGAGTAGGAGTTGGAACTGGACGAAAGTATAGGGACTCCAACACTCTCCATTCTCAGGCTTTTTGGTACAATGCAATGCTGGATTGAGGAGGCTAGTTTCATCCTCTTCTCTTCTATTTTTGAGAGTTGAAGATGATATGTTGTTCCATATGACCTGTGGAGGCCATGTCAAGCATGTTTTTTCTCCATATTTTTTTGGTGCTCCCAATATGCAAATGGATTTTGAAGATCTGGAGATTGGGAAATCGTTTTTACAGACTTCCTTTTAATTCCCTAGAAGATAAGGGAACTCTGGATTATGTGAAGTAGGGTTCAGATAGTTCACTTGTGGTGAACTTGATCCTTGGTGCTGTTGCAGTCAGAAATGCTGTAAAATTTAACCTTGTGAACAAATGACAGCAATTAAACATCTGGCCTCAGCTTCTAGAGTTGATTTGCACTACATTGGTAGTGATAGAAGGTGATCAGAAGGGACTGGAATGCATTGAGTTGTAAATGGGAGATATCCAATTGGTTACTTGATTACATATCTTTGCATGAGCAAAATTTCTTGTGCTCTGACAGGAGTTGTGCTTTGCATGTGGTTCTATCCTGTAGGTTCTGTTTCCTTGGCTTGTAGCTAGTGTAAAATCTAGTGGGCAGGTTCAAGTGCTAAGTATTCTCAAACATGTTAGTCAACATCAAATACTAACTCGCTTCATCAGGCTTCATGTTGGGCTGGTTGTTCTGAGTAAAGGCATGAAAGATGTAGCTGGGCAATGTAGATCCTACTATTTACTCAGCAAATATAATGTTGGACTATCAATGATCACCCATTGAATTTAAGATGAGCATGATATTGAGATATCAGTCCAACCTGGCACATGTATGTGTGGGTGGGTGTGAGATTTGGCATGTAACTCCTTTTATTTGTGTGCTCTGTGTTTTCGACACCCAGTTGCAAACTATTTTTCCAGTCCGCCAAAATTGTTGGTGGTATGCTGGAATTGGTTATTCCATACTGCGAGTGATGAAGGCAAGGAGTCCATGCTCAATCTTGTCAACCAGTTGCTGGAGTTGCATCTGAAGTGGGTTTGATGTGCTGTCAGTCTCAGGTTTGGGACACCTCACCACCACAGGATACAAATTTTTCTGGTAGTATCCTGTGTGCTCTTATTTTGTAGCATTAGTTCTTTAGCTTCTGACCAGCATTCTTGTTGCAATTGTTTTGGTTTCTTCTAGGTGCTAGTTAATTTGTATTATTGTTGTAACAATGTAAGTTGTATTGCAACAATTTGTGTTAATTTGTAATATAATTGTATATTATTATGCATAACAAAAAGATTATTTTGTCAGTTAACGGATCAGTGAAAGAATATCAAAAAGCACAAAACAAATTGCATCCAACACACCACAAAATCTGATCAAAGCTTGTGCTATTATAGGATTATCTCCAGCTGGTATTGTAATGGGACCTTATAGACTTATTTTGCTGATCATGGGTATAATAATCACAAACATCTGTCAAGCTTTTGTGCACTACCCAGCAGGTTGATGGACTACAAGATCTAGTTATTACATGGCTGCTTTCATGTTAAGCCGAGCTGCGAGTTTCTGTCCCAGGGACTTATCACTCTGCACATACAATCCAATACAGAATTACACACAGATCAAGAGATCATGGAGAAAATTGATTATATTTACACTCCAAATCACTAATTTTGAGGGACAACAAGATGAATAATATATGCTGCAATATACTGATTTATATGTATTTGGTGAAAAGTTTTTGCAAAACTTGGAGCTCAGAAATTGGAAAGGTATTTCTGCTGCAAATTCCCTGTTCTTTTGGAAAAGTTTTATCAAACTTTTGAGAGAAAAAATAAATAAATGGAGAAATTTTCACCACATTTCAACATAGTTTTCAGTTTTGGGGCAGATTTTCACCAGTTTTCCACAGTTTGGACAAATTGTTACAAAGGTGTGACCAATTAAAGCTATATCTTTTTTGCAATGATTTCTGATGCAGTGGCATCAGAAAACATTTTTTTTTAAACACTGCTGCGGATTTAGAAAATATATGAACTGGAAAAGGTTTAATGAAATTAGATAGAAGAGATTTGTATAATTTACCTACAATAAATTTAACAAAAAGATCATTATAAGAGTCAGGTTGTGATAATCTAAATCCTGAGCTTTGATAGTCTGCACGGTAGATACTGAAACTGAATTATATTTCTAGACTGCACAAGGTTGCAAATCCTTAGGTCCGGAGTAGTAAAAGTTTTGCAGTGTTTAAATAAAGTAGTAGTAAGTAGCAGTATTGTGCAGTTATTAGACTCTGTATAGATATCCTTCGGTTATCAGCCTGAGTATATTCGCACTTACACCTAGCCTGAGAAATTCAAAAAATTGGTTTTGTTACATAATTGTGGTTCTCAAAAAGTTTGATTTTTTTTTTTAAATGTCTTTTATGACTGCTGGTTCTTTGTCAGTTCTTTCATGAAAAACAAGTTTCTGAAGTAACTGGAATCGAAGATTGTCCGATTCCGATTTTTCCCCAAATACCGAAACCAGTGTTTTGTTGACTATGCGGATTTTAAAGAACCGAAACCGCCAGTTATCTAAAAAGTTAAATAACCGCACAACACTGGCAAGTACGTACCTGTGACATGTATGAGAGCCAGATGCTTCGTATCTCATGCGTTAGCCTTGGATCCGACAGCGCCTTTGCCATCCGTCCAATGAATCGCTCTTGCCTGCAGCGAGCACCAATAGTGATCTCAAATAAGATGTCAAATGATTTATCCAGATTTCAACACTAGTTATCTCCAGCTGCTAGTCCAACTGGTAATGTCAGCTGCAAGCATTGAGCTTGGACGCAACGTCGAATCTGTACTATCAGCTAATTGGTTCAACACTCTATTCATATGGAGGTATTTTGCCAGAAACGATTACTGTAATTGGAATCTAATAGGGAATATACTATTATTTTCCAAGAGGGAGTTCCCCGTAGGCTCCTTGTGATATGTAGCTTAAAGAATATTGTTTCACAGCTCACAGGACAGATTAACTTTGTTTTCAGCTACAAATTATTCTTTGGATTCCAATGTCTACAGCCAGCCAGCCAGCGCTCACTCGCCAGTGGATCAGTCGCTTGATTCCGTATAATATTGCGAAATTATCCAAGTGTGATCATGCATCATTCCTCAATAAATTTCACAAGAAACTTCTTTGGCATTCCCTGTAGGGAAAAGAGTGGAAACATCTGACGAATTAAAACTTTGAATTAACTAAACATAGGGAAAGCTCCAGGGAAATCGTGGGACCAACATTTCAATGTTTTTACCCTACTTTTCCAATTGTGAAACAGAGGAATCATTGTATTTTCCCACTGTCAAACAAACCATTTCATATGTGCATAGGGAAATTCAAGTTCTTCTTAATGGTACCACAGGGAATCCTATAAACGTTTCTCAAGGTGTTGTTAATCCTGAAAGTCTGGGTCACATGACTGGAATCAGCTACAAACTAATTAATGGACATGAATATTGAAGTAGTTGACTTACCTGTCAGGATCCCAGGACCGGTAGCGCTCTCCAGGTTGCTGGAAGTTGTTCTCCTTCGCTATCACCGTCTGAAATCCATCACCACACCCACAGGGCCGTGCAATGAATAGCTATGAACAGGAATTCGAATTCAAGGTTAAAAACTATTAGCACGAGGAGCTCGAAGTCTTCAATTGATATTCCCACTTCTCATAAACGATAAAGTAGTTCTCCGAATTGCAGAATTATTCGTCGTGGTCACAGTCCAGCAGCTACTTGCAGCAGTTGGAGCTTCGATCTTCGGATGGTGTGGCCTCAGCCTGGACTGACATGACGCGCCATGTATAACCTTGCCCTGAGGTGAATTACGCTTTTGAATCACAAATGTAGGTCTCCGGAGACTGTGCACCGGCTCATAATTCTCTGAAAGAGGACGGTTGTTATAGCGGTTCATTGGATCAAAAGAGCAGCTTGTCCCAGCACATGAGATATCCCCATCTGCATCATGTCCTCACATTCACAACACATGACCCCAGCCGCAGCCAAGAGGTAGATCAGACCGGTGCGCAGGCCCCGGTGACCTTCATTTGTGTTTCAGATGAGAAGAAAACAGATCGAATCAAACTGCCGGCAGCAACCTTGACTTGAGACAGAACTTCTCCCTTCAAGTTTCTTCGCATTCTGGCATGGAATTTCAGTGCAACACGTGGTGCTCATGAATGCAGCCATGACCAGCTGCTGCAATATGGTCATACTTTTGGAACCTCATCGACGTACATATGGGAAGCCGGCGCTCTAAACTTTCAGAAATTTTCCTTGTGTGATTTTTCATTGGCAATTTTGCATCTAAGACTTGCTAGATGTTCATTGCTAGAAATTTAATCAACTGCGTTGTTCATCTCAAAATACTAACATGAGCAATGACATTGAAAACGTCTGATCCTAGCTCATATATGGTCCGGTGGACGTGATTGCCTTCATCTCTGTATTGGTGTATGAACTAGAGCACCGAAAGCACTGTTCTAGAAATTCCTCTGAAGCAAAACAATGAATGAATCCTCGTCGGTATGATTTGAGGTATGGAATAAGCTGGGGTAAAGTACTAGACCTTTTCACGGATGCCGCTGACATGAGATTTGGAGATGGGAAACTTCTCTGACACACGAACTGCGTTAAACCGTGACGGCCAGTAATTCACCTACACAACAACATTTGTTGGCAATCAAGATGCTCATCAGATCAGTTCAAGAGATCAAATGTTGGACAAATAAGTCTCGATGGTACTAGAGGAACTAAATCTTTGCAATATTGTAAGAGCTCGTGTGTGTCACCCTAAAGGTCTGATTTGAATCGTGGACAAAACTTGGGTTAAGTAGTTCTAGTACTTGAGAGATCTGAAGACTGATCTGCTCTTACATTCATTACAAGAGAATGTTATTTTTCTCACAAAAAGTCGCAGCTCATGACACGTTTGAAATAAACTTTGTGATTTCATGCATTACAATGTACAATATGTGGTGTTTGTTATGACATATATTACATTAAAATGACAATTTCACATTAGGCAATGATACATATTACATTGTTAGTTGCGTGGTCATAATGTCCTAAACATCTAAGATCTATTAGGAGCGGGCACTTGCAAATTACCTCTTCATCGCGGTGGGTGAAATTCATAGCACCCTCATGATGGTTATTATGGTGGGCACATTTAGGGGCATTGACAGGCAACAGAAGATAATTGGGTCCCAGCCGATGCCGTTGGGTGTCCCCGTACGCAAAGATACGGCATTGCAACATCTTATCGTTGCTGTAGTAGATTCCGGGTGGCACGACCCCTGGTGAGAATGCCAATTGCTCATTCTCATTGAAGAAATTGTCGATGTTCTTGTTGAGCACCATTCTTCCAACAGGCTGCACATCAATATTCATGAAGCATGTCAATATGGTCATATATATATATTCAAGGTTCCATTCCGCGACGCTCTGTCGATCACCACTATTCTGCAGCTTAAGCTTATGACGTTCATGAACTCCTGCATCTGCCTCTGACACTATGCCTTATTATCTCATATTCATATCTAGAGAAGGATCCTCGTATATTATATTGTGCGAAACGGCCTGCAGATCGAGTCTCAAACCTGCAAAGGAAACAGGTCCTCAGGCCAGATTTTGGTGGTGTCAAGCGGATCGAAATCAAGCTTGTCTTCGTCAGCTGGGTTCATGGTCTGCACATATAGTCGCCACTCGGGAAAGCTGCCTGAGGCGATAGTATCATACAGGTCCTTGGTAGCGTGGCTATGGTTTTGCCCAGCAATCGCAGCAGCTTCGTCTTCAAGAAGGAACTTCAGCCCGCATGTCGGCTTCCAGTGCCACTTCACGTACGTCTCCTTCCCGTCCCTGTTTATGAGCTTCAACAAACAATTCATGAAACAAAGGTAATGGTCAGAATCACACGGATGCTTTCAATGTTTTCTCTGCTAAGTCCTCACTGCGAGAAAAAGGCATTGAAGAATTGAAGTATTGGTTTCCGTTTCCCTATGTCTTGTAGATACTTGAGTGGTTTTGGATAAGAGGTTTTCGGAATTTTCTCTACAGGTCGAAATCATGTCAAGACCTTCTAGCTTTGCTACATTTGTCGTATGTAACTGGCCGCGATCCACTCTTCAACAATCGGATCGAGTTTTTTCCTTCACATGGTGACGAGTTTACATGAGGACTCATGTTTCTGACGATCCTCATCATGAACTTTAGATGGTCCATACCTTGAATGTGTGGACAGCGAAGCCTTCCATGTGGCGGTAATCAGATGGGATGCCCCAGTCATCAAACCACCACATGAACATGTGCGTGCTCTCTGGTATGTACGACAGATAATCCATTATGCGCCAAAACTCTTGGATGTTTGACTTGGGATTTGGCTTCAAAGCATGTATGACGTCAGGAAACTGCAAAACAAGGAAGCACCAAATTATTCATAAGCTCATCCACCTTATAGCTGCTCAGAAAACAAAGATGCCAACACTCACTCGCTCCAGGGGTGATTAGTTTGAACCGTGTGATCATCTCGGTGATCAGCAGCTGTTGGCACTTCTGTATAGGGTCAGGCACCCCTATCAGGGGACTATGCTGTGGGACCCGAGGGCAGAGCCCGAGGTTCATAGCATAATCCTCTAAAAGAAGTACCTTACCCGGCGTAACAACCGCAGACGCCCTGTTTGAAAAGTGCAGATTACAAAAAACATCCCTATTTCCAGGGATCTTCCATGGAAGACCCGCACCCTAGGGCTTACACACACCAACTCTAAAAAGCGTCGTTACTGAAAATAACCCGCTTTCAACTACAATGGGGTTTTTCCCCGAGGTTGTTACGAATGTCATGTGATCCTTCCAAAAAGGGCGGCATTCATGGACAAGGACATAACACCTTCGACACTAAGCAGAGGTTCTCTTAAAACTGCTCTGATCTGGGCTCATGCATGAGCACAATACCTGCATGGCATCCCGCACGAAGAAGACAGGAATGTTGTTGCCGACCATATCGAAGTTCCCTTCTCTTGTGTAAAACTTGACAGCAAAGCCTCGAGGATCCGGAATCGTCTCGGGACTACCCTTTTCGTGAATCACAGTTGAAAACCGCACTATCAGTGGCGTCTGCAACATGAGTTACCACAACAAACAGCTCTCGACATGAGTGTTCACATATCATGAGTCCTTAGAAACCTCCAAGCAACGATCACTTTCTGGCTGGTAGAATACATTGTGCAGCTGCAAACAATCTTCGGCTAACTTGACGTAGTCTAAGTTTGAGTACATGATTTGGCCCAGGCACAAGGTTCTCGCAAAAACACAAGTTCAAGCATTCTAAGCCGACACAGCGTCTACATTTCCGTTTTGCTAATATTTCGCGACACGACATCACCATCGGTAATGTTGAGACAAGCTGCTCAACACATAAATCTGAGCCATCGTATTGTGCCCCAGTATAGCAGCAAAGTCTGTGCATGATAAGTCGCCCGCACGTCTGCCCAGCGCTCTAGGGACATTGAAGATCCACAAGGAGCTCTTGGATGATTCCCTTGTGGAAAAATTGTCTCACTTTATCTCCAAGAATAGACTTTAAACGTAACAGGGAATTGTGCAACATAGAAAGTTTGCAACATTCCCAAGAGCCACAGGGAATGTTCAATTATGCCATGTTACTCACATGAAGGGTTTATTTACAACTCTAACAGATGATTAAAGAGGAATTTAGGTATGAGATCATGAAGTGCTAATTTCAAAGAATTGCGCGATTCTTTGCCGCCCTTCAAAATGGCATTTTTTCATAACCGATTTTGAGTGATCATGCATGCATGTTAAGAATATTGTGGATCCACAATAGTACTACTGTAAGTTACATATCTTATGTCCTCATCAATCGTGACCCATAGATCTGAAATACAATCAAACGAAGTTCCCATAAAGCTGCAATGTTCAAGGCTAGAGATAACTCAAGGGCCTGGCCAGCTGCACTGATCATTACCTGGACGCCCACACCTCGTAAGAAGTCAGCACATGTGAGATGGGTAATGTCATGAGTGACTTCAAAGTATCCCTTTGCACTTGCTCCACGGGCATGGACTATGCGCTCGGGGATGCGCTCTCTGTGAAAGTTTGCAATCTTCTCCACCAGATGATAGTCCTCCAGTAGTACGGGTCCTGTGATCATCAGATTAACAACATAATATAATTTTTATCTGCATGTTTCCTAGAATCCAGTTCTAAATAAAACTCAAGAAAAATGCGAGCTACATTAAGAATCGTCTAATCAAGAGTCGACACCTGCAACAAATAAAGCTGGCCTTGTGATGATTCATGAGGATCCAAAGTATAGGGAAAGACGCTGCTGGAAGGGCATTACGCCCTTGGAAGCGAGGGTGGAACCCAAGGTCCCAGGGCGCGGCGCAATGCCCTGACAGAATCGCCTTCCCCGTTGTAACCAGTCCCTGTAACTCCCGTGTGAGCAGGATCTCCTGCACTATAATTAAGGCCGGCTCACGCGGTATCGTGCGTGGAAATGGGCGGCAATGCCATTAGCGGGAGATACCGCCTGGTAAGGTCTCGATCCCAAACATCAAAGGGAGATTTCCCCCGAGGTTGTTACGACGTACCTCGATTTCCAATGGTGAGAGACGATGTGTTGTTGTAGACAGGCCCACCCTGGTTGTTGGTGAGAAATGGCGTGTTGAAAGCACTGGAAGGCCGGTACTGCAGCACACAATACAATAATAATAAGCTCATCCACAATGCAGCTCATGTTCAGCGACAAAAATATATATAATATGTTCCGATATTCACAACTTCTGGCTACTAGCTATGTTTTAGGATTCCCTGTGGAACCATCGAGAATAACTTGAATTTCCCCTGTCCAAACATGAAATGATTTGTTTGACAATATGAAAATACATTGATTCCTCTGTTTCACAATGGGAAAATTAGAATAAAACATTGAAATAATGATCCCATTTATTCGCTTGAAGAGCTTTCTCTATGTTTTGTTATTCAACTGTGATTCGTCAGAGGTTTCCACTCTTTTCCTTACAGGGAATGTCCAAAAACTTTGTTGTGATAGATATGTCTGATCAACTGCAGATCAAAATTAATCCAGAAGTGAAGACTGAATACTGGCTTGATCACGAAGTTGCAGACGAAGCTGACCCCGAGTCATATAAACAAATTTCAGAGCAGCAGGTGCAGCACTTGGCTCAACAAGCAAGCTAGCTAGTTGTATCTCATCATGCAGAGCCAGCTCCTGATCCAAGAACGTCTAGAAACTGATCGATCATGAGCTGCAGCTAGCTGACTTGATCTCTACATCTCTCATCAGTTTCTAGATGTTCGTGTTTGGAGATCTAGAGACCTTTAGACTCTAGACATGTTGAAAAAGCATGTTGCTGCAAAACCACTTGCACTGCAAGTTCTGTTATAAATTTGTTGCAGCAACATGGACTAACTAAAATCAGACGCAGATGGAATTCTAAGCTGCAAATCTAGCTGAATGTATGTAGCTACAAATCTAGATAGATAATTACATGCTATGTACAACAGCTAACAAAAATAATTAGTTTCTTCTTTGCACATCTTAGCCTGCAATTACAATGTCACCAACTAGTGCAACAACAACAGCCACAAATACTACAACAATCAGTGCAGCAACTACTGCAACAAAGATCTAAAAGATGCTAGCTCAGCGAGAAGAGAAAAAAGAATTTGCTCACTCTGTAGGGATCCATTGTTGGCTGCTGTAACTAGAGTTGCAGCTGAACGAGCTTGTGCACCAACTGTGTGTGAGAGTTGCGTGCGAGAGTTGTGTGCTCACCTCTAGTCCTAATGCCCGCCTCTTTATAGGTCTTGTCGGCCTCAAGGGTAAATCCCATTTCGATATTGTACCATAATGATATTGCTGGTTTAATCTCTTTTTTCAATTTTGTGAGGGTGGGTGCAAGAACGAGTGAACCAATGGTCTACAAGAAAGTATTATTTGTTTAGTCCAAAATAAGGAAACTTATTTGTGGGTTAAAAAAAATTCATTGATTCTTTAGACAATTTTTTTTCATTTGATCTAAAACCCATTTAAAAGTTTCTTTTCTTAAGATATGTGCATAAGAACAATTTTTTTAATTAATATTTTATAATTTTTTGGAAATTTTTTTTTAAAAAACTTGTTTAAAAGCTCATAAATTTTTTTTACAAATTTCATCATGTAAAATTTTTCAAACTTAATTTTTTAAATATGTTATGTAATTAAAATCAAATCCCTAATCAACACATGATTGAACCATTTTAAAATTCATATAAAAACTTGTTGTCAAAATTACAATCCATAATGATCAACTTTGAAATTATATATTTTGTATGTTTTCCTTATTATAAAATTTTAATAAATGAAATAAATATATATATTCAAATTGATATTTTTAAATTAAGTCTTTATTTTTTTTTGAATTAATTACTTATCAAATATGGTCATTTGAATGACAAGCATTTTGCAAAAAATTTCAAAAAATCTAATAATTAGTCCACTCATTCTTGCACCCACCTTGTGACATCAAAAATGTGGTGAATTTTTCCTCAAAATTAGCAAAATTATTCAAACTTATGATAAAAAAATAAAAATAAAATTCCAAAAATTTCCCATGCTTCATTAGACAAATGACAAATTTTGTCCAAAGAAAATTCACTACTTGTTACAGTTGTCTAAGGTGCGAAAGCAGGTCCAAGCTCCAACGGCCCACCTTATAAGCTATTTCCAGAATTCAAAATACAAAAATAATTTTGTGTCGTTGTTGAAAATATTATTGAATGATGAACAGACTTGTTGATTATCACTAGCAAGTACAGTAGCCTGCAACAGGCCGCTTCTGAGTTTACTCAGGCATGTGTCAGACTAAATATGATATATAATCACAATGTAAGAGATAGGTGATGCAGCAACCATCATGATTCAGTGCACCATCCATTGAAAACTTGTTGTGACTCATCTGCATAGATGAACCACAAATGAGCTAAGTAAGTAGATTTTGTACGTGCTCACTATGTAGGTAGGTAAGTTGGTAAGGCGTTTGTGGCTACTGGGTATGTAGATACATGTGGATGGTTAGTACACAGCTAACGAGGATGGTAATTAACTATGAGACAAGAAAACAACAAAATGTGTTTCCTGTCCATATGTCATCCATCCTTCTTGGTGCCATGGTGGGCACTGGTTCACTATGGCCATATGTAAGCTCATGCTTCATACAATATCAAAGGCAGAAAGAGTGAACCAGCACCCATGGGTGCATGGACAGGACACTTTTTTTTCATTGGGTTCTTGTTCAACCAACTAACCTTTGTGTAACTGAGGGTTCTAAAAGTGTGCCAGGGGTTCTAAAATTAAGGTTCATTCAACTGAATGGCCTCTGCACAGCAAAACAGGGGTGGTGCATAAGTGGGTGTGGGTCACACCAGCCGTTAAAGGCTATGTCCAAACCAGTTTCACAATTTAACTCTTAGTGAATTCAATAGGTTATGACTGATGATGTGAACTTGTGCATCCTAAAATAGGGAGACCTATGTCCAATGCAGTTCCACAATTTGAATGTTAGAATGCTAAGGCACATGTTAAAGGCAGTTCTGTGTTCAAAAAAATGGCTGCCAAAGGTGGAAGCACCTAGGACATGGGCCACATCCTTCAAACAATGTATGGCAATCAAATTCTGGATTAATGAAGAAAAACACCATTTTTTAGCGAGAATCACTTGGAAACTTACCAGGAATAACTAGATGTGTCCTCATGTTGTCATGTAACTTTTGTGTAGATTACAAGTGCTTTGGGAGCCATTGTTGAATCTAACATGGCAACTATTGCAGTATTATATTATGTAAGTGACCAAAACTTTTTTCAATCTTTCACCTTGACCTCTCATGCAATTAGACCTTAACCAATAAATTCACAATATAACTGAATTAAAGTCAAGGCCAAATCTCCTTTTTGGAAAAAAATTTGACTGAAATTTCATCAATCATATTAGGTGCACACTTACGACTTTAATCATAACCATTTAATTACACTAGTGTGAACCTGGTGCATAATGCACCCGTCGAGCTTCCCCCCGCCCGGTCTTTCTTCGCCCGTGCCCCCCCCCCCGTGCTGGCCTCCCCTCGTTCG
>Ga0116231_10000654_pt1 | contig 63455 bp, 51 predicted proteins | sample S1TSphgellanicum_2_FD_89695 | JGI IMG/M metagenome (GOLD analysis project Ga0116231, IMG submission 89695) | Host-associated microbial communities from peat moss isolated from Minnesota, USA - S1T2_Fd - Sphagnum magellanicum MG | ecosystem: Host-associated > Plants > Peat moss > Unclassified... | reverse complement strand
TTGTTTTTTTTTCTTTTGTGGGGGTGTCAATAATTTTTGTTGTTTTTGGTTTTGCCTTATGGGACCCCCCCCCCCCCCCCATTAGTTGGGATGGAATTTAACCTTTGGGCATGCCAAGGAATTTGCACATGCTTCTAAGGCTCTTGTCACTCTTTGCCCCAACTTTGGAATCCTTAGAAATAATCAACATGATGTTAATTTTGCACCTATTAAACATAGATTCCCCCTATTCAAACACCATGGATAAACATATCCACTGCAAATTGTCCAAGGCAATTAAGAATTTTTTGATGTAACTAGATTATAATTATTTTTAATTACATAGGTTTTTGTTACATTGGACAAATGTAACCGACATGATTTTCTCAAAGTAGGATTGTTATCAAACTTTTAATAAAATTCAAACCTGCTTTCTATGGACTCTTTTAGGTCGACATTTTTAAGCATGTTTCATTTATCAACTAGTGATCCATCTAACATGATCTTCGAACATTTTCGAAACTCTTTTGACCTCAATGATTCAAATAATGGTTTTATTTAATTTCATTATTTTTGTTCCCATGTTGTCGTTGACCATATCTCTAAGTCCATGGCTCAGGTTTTTAATGCCAATCAGCTTTTGACTTTGGCAAAACCTTTTGGTGGCATTTGTCCAATTATAATGGGAGAAACATTATATTAGTTTGTGAACATGGCTTTATGCTTGTAATTTCATGATGCGTTTGCTTCTCACTTATCACCACATCAATTCAAGGTGGTAGTTAAAAAAGGTTATGAAACTATGGTCCATGGTTTCTGGGCCACTTTAGATGTCCATCTTGATTAGGTGGTGCTTCAAGTAAACATTGTAAACGTTTTCAACACCATCTCGTGTAAAGCCATCTTTTAAAGACTTTGGGTAGCAACAAACTAATTGTCCCAGCTTTTCCTTGTTGTTGGTTCTTTTTATGGCCTTTAAGTTTTTTACTATTCAGTCATCATTCTTCCTCAAGGGTTTTGTCTACCATTCTTTTTTTTGTGGGCACATGCTAGGGTGACCCATTCATAAAACTTTTTTTTGCACTTGGTCATTTTTGTGTTTTGTGTTGTTTTTCAGGGTTTTCCCCTCCTTAATCAATAACACACATATCCTTGGCCTTGCCCATATTGTTTCCCTCACTTTTGATCATTTTATTTTCTAATTAGTTTTTATGGGGTTGTATGTTCAACCTTATAAGTGTTGAATTTCAATTTTGTTGCTGCTTTGATGGCATTAAAATCCTTAACATCCTCTTTGTGTTTTGGATGCCAACACCATGGAATTCATTCATATGAATGTTTATCCATGACTTGTAATTAACTTATACCTAGTTCTTATTTTAGTTTCAATTCATTTTTAATTAGATCTTAATTAACTTTCACTTAGCTTTTAGTTCATTTGTAGTTTTCATTCAATTCACTTATACTTCACTTCTAATGAATTATTAGTTAAATTTAAGTTTAAATTCACTTCTAGTTAACTCATAGTTAAATTTTATTTATTTTTAGTTCACTCTTAGTTAACTCCTAATTCACTATTAACTCTCACATAAATGGACATGAATCACACATGGATGAACATGGGCCACATGAAGGTTGAAAGTTTTTTGAAAAATTTCTTTGAACTAGGTGCCCAATGGGTGTAAATGGAAATAGAATCCCACATTATTTCCAATTTTTCAACACCAATTTGGGGTATGTATCTTTGTAATGATTTTATTATGTTATTGTCATGTTTTTGTAATAAAGTCATTATCTGTTTACATGTGCACACATCATGTTTTTGTTTTTATTTTTCTTATTCCATGATCTGGATTTAGAACTACACCTACCTTTGTTCATTCAATTTAGAAATCTTGTTGTTTAGTTGTTTTTGTGCCCGTAACATTTTGGCTTTGCCTCCTTTGCTTCTTCTTTTTTGCAAGAGGTTTTAGGCAAGGATGTTTAACAAGTAAATGTGCTCTTTAGATTAAAGGATGTCCAAGTGGTTTATATTATCCTCTCTTAATGTTTCATCTAAAAGCCTTCCTTTTTGTTTCGTTCTTTCACCCATTTCCAAGTTTTCAAAATTAGCTTGCTATTTTTTATTTGAAATTGATGAGAATTTTTGAAAAACTTTTGGGTTCAAGTTCATTAGAATGCTCTAAGGCCCTTAGTCCATTGACATGTGGATCTTCCCATTTTTAATGGGGGCGTAAGGTTGATTTCCTTGAAGGTCATTATTTTAATTACCTATCTAAGGAGTTGGGCCTTAATTTCCCATGTCATAGCTTTTAAGTTTTTATTGGATTCTCTCCTCATTTTTGTTAAAGGCAATAGGTCCAAGTAGTTCGGGGCCACTCATTTTCTAAACACATTTGAGATCAACATGATAATTTCTTTCCCTGGGGGCTATAACATGTGTGCCTTTTTTGAATTGTTTGTTAAAAGACGTGCAAATTGCTTTTAAAAATGTATTTCAAAATGATTACATGACCATTCCATTACTAACATCATTTTAAATTTACCTTTTGATTTGCATTAAATGCATTTGAAACTGTTTGTGGGGTTAAGTGCGAATGCATAATTGTCAACCTTCCCAGTCTTTTTTTTCCCCACCTAGCTTCAAATGTTCTCTCCACTACATTAGTGTTTTTTATCCTTTAACCTTTAAAGTGTCACATTACATTTGTAAATAGCCTTTGAACCCTATGGGGATGCAATTTTTTCGTTATGTTCATGGTGAGGAAAGGATGACCTGCATGAATTTGTGCGGGGTGTTTTCATGGCCATTATGAAAGATATGATATTTCATGTTTAGTGAGAATAAGCTCATGTCCTTTTGCCCCCTTCTTTATAATCTTTGCATCTTTGATTCAACATTGTGCTATTAGTTGATGGTGTTTGCACATTGTTAAATGTTTTCATTACTGACCCCGCTTGAGTTGATTTGATGTCACAAACTATTATTTCTCTATTGTAACATTGTTGTGACAATTGCGACTCAAACAAAGGACAATCTTTATCACAATTGATTCCCAACGAACATGTTTATCCCTTTAATTGTGGAGGTTTCGAATGTTTTCACTAGTAGATGAATAAATTTTTTCATTAATGTGCTGACATGGCATGCAAAATGAAAGGTGTTGAAAACCTTCTTCTTTCAATTTTGCACATAATTTATATGCAAAAGGTGTAAGTGGCATTACAACATACATAAACAATCTCTATTTTGACACAATTCATATGCAAAAGGTGTGAGTGGCATTATAACATACATAAACGATCTTTATTTTGAAACGTGCAATTGCCGTAGGTGAAGGTTCGTCTAAGCTAGTCGTTGTTTCAAAAGGTCCCTCCCTTTCCTTATTTGATATGCTTTCTCGCAACCAAGGGGGTTCAAGAACTTGATGTTCCCCTTGTGGTCCACTCTCTAAGGTGGTTCATTTGTGTTCCTGGACATGGATCCTTCCATTTTGTTCCTTGTATTCCCCCTTGTTTGAGTGCTTTGGTTTTTTTTTTTGGTGATTGACAAGGTTTCATCATCATCTTTGGCTGCAAACTCAAAATCAAATATTGTAGTAATTTGGCGATTTTAAATTATTATTTTCCCTCGTTTCTGGCGATTGAAAACCTCTACCAGTTCTTCATTTTCGGATTTTCAATTTTGAATTTCGCCAATTAAAAAAATGTTTTGTTTTTAGGGCAAATTTCCTATCCCAGCTCGGAATGCTCTTTAACACTAGTGCTTCGTTGTTGATACAAGAGTCTGAAGTTCTAGTCTCGAAGAGGAGAAGGAGCAGTGAACGCCATGACGAACACTCTCTCCTCCTGCCATCTCGTGCCCTCAACTCCGTACTCTTCCTCATCTCACGCACTCCTCCGAAGACAACTGCCTCTCGCTCCTCATATTACAACAAATCGGCATGGATCGCAAACGCGTCGATGCGCAGCAGCGCAACGTTCATCGCCTTCAGCAGGTAATTGAAACCGTAGACCTACTTCTGGATCTTCTATCTGCTTCTTCTTCTTCTTCTTCATCTGAGAATTGCATCTGACAATGATTTGTGAACGGCCTGCATGTTTTCTCGTTCTCGTTTCGTCCTTTGTCTTTATTTTCCTTTCTTCCCTGCTTTGTAAGTCCTCCTTTTTTTCTGGAAGTCTTTTCATTGACTCAAAGGAGAAGGTTTTGAACTTGTTGTTCTGGCTTTCTTAACCGTGAGATGGAGATTTCTGGATCCTCACGAGAGATATAAATTCCTTTTCTTTTTTCTTGTAGGGAGGGAAATTCACAGTGTAGATTGAAACCTATGCTTCTGGATCTATCTGCTTCTGCATCTGAGAATTGCATCTGACAATGTTTTGTGGACAGCGAGCAATTTGACAACAGCCAGTGTTTCCTTCTTTCTTTGTAGTACGAAGAAGTGCACGCAAGGGAAAGAATAAGAGAGAGGATGTAAAGCTGGTGGAGGAGGAGGTGTACAATATTGACGAAGGCTGGAAGATTGAACTGGACTCCACTGAAAAGGTGAGGAAATCTCTATTGTTACTCCTGCTAGTATAAATGCAATTTAGGTTTTGTGTCCATTTGGTATACAAGCTTTCGAGTTGCCAGACCAAATACTCTCCAGATTGTTTTTCTGCCTTGAAGGCATCTCTGAGGGTCTGTAATTACTGTTGTAATAGTGGATCTTGCCATTTAGACAAGATTGCCTGAAAAATGATGAGCATGTGCTGATCCTCAAACCAGTGGTACAGATGATGGAGATTGCAGGGGTGCAAGTTCCTGTGCGATTGAGACAACAACTGGAAGAAGAGAGAGCTCAGCGCAACATGCCTCAAACTGTTGTTCAGGATGCACCCAGGCTGACACACAAGCTGCTACGTGTACAACAATTGTCCTTTTTATCTGGAGCTTCTTGCCATGAGTGACTGGTGCATGCATTCAAAGTTTCACTGAGGTGTGAAAAGACTCAAGAAGGATGAGGATGTTGGTTCTTGTGTGTGTCTTGGATACAGGTGATGGCAGGCAAAGCGGGAGGCAGAAAGTTGGTGTCACCAGCAGACATGAATGTTCGGCCGATGATGGAAGTTGTTCGTGGAGCTGTCTTCAATATTCTACAGGTTCTGCACCTATTATTCCTGACCAAATTCCTCTTCAATTGAATACTTTTGACATGCTAGTAGGTTATGAAAAGTCCTGCATGTTGCTGATGATATAAAGGCAATTCTGTGTGATCTAGGCATTGGGTGGATGTTCAGCAAGCTTGCCTGCAGGGCGGTGGCTGGACCTGTACAGTGGAACAGGCTCAGTGGGAATTGAGGCACTCAGCAGGGGCTGTGTGGCAGTAAGTGCAATGCTTGCATAGTTGCTAAACTTCAAAGTCTGAACCAGAAACTTGAACCTCATATCAACCTCATAAAACATTTCTCTGTATTGTTCAAAATATAAGAGTTAGATTGCAAATTTGATTCTCTCTGTGGGTAGAATACATTGTAGTAAAAGAAGAGGTTTGTGAAAGCAGGCTCATTTCGTGGAGATGGATCCATGGGTGGTAGCTCAAGTGCTGGATGCCAATTTGTCATCAACAGGCTTCCAAGGGCAAGCAGTGGTGCACACTACACGAGTTGAGGTGTTGCTGCAGCAGGCAGTTAATCATGGCTGTATGTCGCCTGCTATTCTCTCTCTATTTTTTGGGTCATGCATCTTTTACATTGTTTCTCCTCTATGCTGTGTTGTCCACATTACCATGCTTAGAAAGTGTCCAGCTTCAGAAAGGACTGAGTAGCCCTGTAGGTGAGGAAACACTCAGTTCTGCAGTTCATGATGTGATTTCTCTTCCTTGCTGCTATCAGGTGTTAAAACACCTAATTGAGAAAAAGTTTACCACTTCCTCCTGAACCCCCTGATATCCTCCCCTAAATCCATGCAGTTAAATTTCACTTGATCATGTTTAACATCTTTTCCTTTTTGTTTGGCAGCTGAACTGCTGGGAGGAAAGTTTGACTACATTAGTGTAACTCCTCCTTATGAATCAGTGGATTTTGTGGCACTCATGAAGCAGCTCTCTGTCTCACCTCTTCTTGGAGAGCAAACTTGTATTGTAAGTATAAGCGTCAGGGTTTCTGTTCAATGTCTTGCATGTTTCTCTGTTCCCTCTACCCCACCCTGTTTTTCTGACCATTTTTCATCTATGTGACAAATGTAACAACCAGGTGGTTGAGTACCCAATAAAATCTAGACTTGAGATGCCAGACAGTTGTGGTCCACTTGTCAAGGTACCTTCTTCACAGCTTCTACTACCCATTGGTTTCTCTGCCCTGATGGATACAAGTTGTCAATAATAGGTTGTGGATTAAGATTCAGGTTAGGTCTTACAGTCTTAAAAGTGAATGGAAGAAATTCCTATTTTGGAAGGAATCTGAGATAACAAGGAGACCACAAGTCACCCATGTAAGACAAGGTTTGTACTTTTATGTTTTCTTACATGGCCTTTTATTGCTGATCCTCACATTTATTTGGATTTGTGCAGATCAGGGATAGACGATATGGTCGAACACATGTGGCCATTTATGGCCCTGCATGGGCACAGGATGGTTGAGAAGAATATGTCCAGGTATGGAGGTTCCTTACAGATGATGCAATATTATGAATCCTCCTATGGCCTTTCTGTTATTTATTCAATCCAGTTCTTATTTCCAGAAAATTGGATGTAGGTAGTCAGGAAATAGGTGGTAGAGAGTGATTAGCATTCCTGATTTTGCCCCTCAATCCTACCTCAAATTAGTGTGTTTGAAGTAGACTCAAATACACTACTACAGATACTTCCAATATAGTGGTCAGTTTTTGTTGTTTTTAAGGAACGTTTCTCTAAACCTGGACTTCAATTCTTTCATAGAAGGAGCTAGTCAGAATTTGCTGCTAATTATCACTGCTGCCATTATGAGCCAGAGATGTCCTGCTGTCAGGGATAAAAGTTAGTGTAAATGTTAAATTATGATTCTCACATTATTTTTCTGGATCATAACACCCATGCATGTATATGGATGAACCATCCTTGGATGTGACCCCTATGAAATTTACACGACATCAAATTGAACCCTCCACTGGTGCACCATCTTGCATGATTTGAAGTAGAACCCAGCCAAAGAAGAATATCTTGATTTGTGGTTTTGCTGATGTGCAGGTTTTGGGGAAAAAAAAGGTTGGGCACCTTCTGCAGGCTTTTTGATGTGCAGCTTCTTTTTTTTGTTGTTTTGTTGGGTGCACCACAAGGACAAGCATCCTACTACACCCTGCTGATAATGGAGGTGAGCTTCCTAGACACAGCCATGACAAAGCAGCTAGGAAACAAAGCTGTGTAGTGTGAAGAAAACATGTAGTTTGATGTTTTGTGTAGCATGTAAAGCAAGCATGGTATCAATTGCTTGGGTGACTGATTTCAATTGATGCCTGCAGGATATGAACTAAGATGGGAAACAACAATGCTGGATTTGGAGCTTGAATTTGAACCTGCATAGGATCATCAACAAAGGTAGGCCCATATGGCCCCAAAAGTGGTCGGTTCAAGCTCCCAAAGTGGCCAATAAAAGTGTTAAATTACATCTTTTGGAACAAGATTGGTGGTTGCTATTTGGTGAGCCATGAAACCTTTTGGAAGAGTGAAACAGATCAATTGGCAGATAAAACTGAAAACATTGTTCAGAATTAAGTTGAGATAATTTTTTTACTTAAGGAATTTTCTCAAGTGCCTTATGTTATTGTGATGCTTCCTGATATAAAAATTGTGCTCCAATGATGTGCATTGCATGTGAAGACATCAACCTTTAACATTCTTTTATTCATAAGAGAGTGCAATACAATTGGCCTTGGCCGAAAATCAATTTGTAAAATGTTTGTCTTTGTGATTTGTTGATGGTCATGGCAAATGTTCATATTGTTGTAATTTTTTGTCATTTAAAGATAGATGTCATTTGCAAATCTCTTGCAATAAAACTAATCCTTGGGATAAATACATTTCTTATGTAATAATTTTCGATATATATATGAAACTAATTTGTCATATGATCATACATGTGTCAGTGGTTAACTTTGAGTGTGAAGTCATATTGTGTAAGAAAATGAATTGACTTCAAATCCAATTTCATATGGCAATGTGCTTGGGGGTGTCAATATGTTGAGGAGTGTTGTCAAATACAAGGCCTCATGTTCAAGGTCACCAACCAAATCCACGTTAATAATTGCTTGAAAGTCAATTTGTAATATGCAAGCTTATTTTGTCAATTCTTTGACATGACCTCATCCAAGCATTGTTCACCCAAATCCATTGTTATCCCAAAAGAGGAGGTTGGCATGGTAGGAGTAAGGTAGGAAAATACATTAAAAAAAACATTTGATTATTTTGAAAGCATAAGGTGACATGAATTCATCACTAGTTGTTATATTAAGAACACATAACATGATTTTATTTGTGTTATGGTTATCTTGTTATGGAAGTTGTAATATGTCCACAAAAATAACATTTGCCAAATAACAATTTGAAACAAATACCAATTTTAATGTATATATTATAAACTATGTCACATGTGATATGTCATAAATAATAGTCCCAATTGTTGTAACATAACATGTAGTAAAGTTATCCCTAAATTTCAATGGAACCTTATGTTTGGCCAAAACTAACAATGACAATGAAAACCAACAACGAATGTGCCAAATGAAATAATAACATATGAGAAAATTCAAATTTTGTTTCAAATGTGGTATCACATGGGTTTCCTCCTACATCATGTGTTTCCTCCTACATCATGTGTTTTAGTGGGTTTCATTTTTAAGTGTTGAAAGTCTACCAAAAATTTGTGTGTGCAATTTGGAAGAGCTAGAGTTGTTGTTTGGAGGTTTGTTTATATCTTGATGCAAAAGTTGATTTGAAATTTGTGATTTGGAGCTAAGTGTTATGGGGGGCTTTAAATTTGTCTTGTTGCTTAGAAACTTGCATGTGCCTTTATGTGGGAAGTGTTTTGACAGTTGCAATTTGGAGCTAGGTGTCATGAAGGGGTTTTGTATGTATGAAGGTTGCAAAATTGTTCTTTTGCTCTTGTGGTTTGGAGAAGTTGAAATAATGACTCTAAATTTAATTTTTTTGTTGAATGAAGGTGTAGGAATTTTTTTTGTTTTTTACAATTTGGAAAAGTGGGAGGAGAAATTCTAATTTCGTCTTTTGTTTCTTGCAATTTGGAAAAATGGAAGGAATAATTCCCATTTTGTTTTTTTGTTCAATGAAGTTTGTAAGATTTTGTTTATTTATTGCGATTTGGAGATTCTAAAAAATTCATTCCAATTTTTATTTTTGTTGAACGAAGGTTGCAAAAAATAAGAATTTGATTTTTTTTGTTTCTTTTCATTAGGAGAAGCAAAAGGAACAGTTCCAATTTTGTTTCTTTATTGAAGAAAGGTCGCATGAAAGAGGCATTGTAAGAGAGAAAAGGATTGCCATCTCCTGTTGAGTTTTGAAGATAGGGTAATCTTCAAAACAATTCAAAATTCAACACGAGAAGGCAAAGGTAATTGAAATACAAGATGATTTTACAAATAATTTTAATATGTCACCTACATTCATGAAAGATGCATGAATTAAATAATTATGCATCATTTTATACAACTCATCACGATTTTCTTTATTCACAAATCATAAAATAGTTTTACACCTTTAATAAGCATTGTGGGTCACTTGTTCACTCAAAGATTTCATAGAAAGATTACTTGCATAGAATGTCACCATGAATCACACACCTGCCATGAGTCATTTTTTCGGATTTAAAAAGGGAAATAATATCTACCCATTGTCAAGAAAATGGGACCACTTTGAAAAAGTATTTTCTCCAATTTTAAGTGAGATCATGGGAACTAACAATGCAAAATAAACTTTGAAGACCTATAAAGTAGTGTGTAAACGTGAAATGAATTGTATTAATCAAATCTTATAACCTAGGACAATCCAATGGTATCACATGAAAAGTATCGCAACTAATTTGTGGTGTCATTCACCTTTCTTCTAAAAAAGATGAAACTAATTTGCTTGAAACAAAGGAGATTATAAAACAATATTTATTTGAGTTTGAATGGTTTATTTTATCGGACAAATTTTTTGAATCTTATGAAGGCCTTATGGACTTTTCCAATATGTTGGACTCACACACCAAAGAATTAATTTTTTAAAATAGTAAATAAATAAAAACCTTCGTCTAATTGAACAAAATGTGTGACCAAAACTTTTGTCATACAAACAATCAAAATCATTTAAAACCAAATTTATTGCATACAAGTGATTGAAATCTTGAATACAAAATGATCGAACCAAATTAAACAAAATTTTGAATACAAACAACTAAAAATGTTACCCCCAAAAAAATCATATAAATGATTAATCTTTTGATGAATAATCAAAATTGACATATGGGGAATTTTTCGGAATCCTTCATATGGTTGGTCATCCATGGACCATTCCAAAGACAATTTCATAATATCTCATTTTCAAGCTTAATTATTTCTTTCTCAATAACTATTTTTTTCTATTAACTTTCTTAATAACTATCTCCCACCTTTTTTAATAACTACCTCCATTTTATAATTATCTCACTATTTTTCCCTATTCACCAACATGGATATGAAAAAAACATTAATATGTGTATTTGCATGTTCATGAAATGTATAGTAATTTAAATCAAATTGACATGAATAATGATGAATTAGTAAAAGCCATATGAAAACATAAGAGAAAAATCAAATAGTTGATCTTCATTGGTAGTGCGTAGCAATGCAAAATTCAAATATATAGTCAAAGCATTTTGCATTGAAAGGCAAAGAAATAAAATCACAACCAAAAGACTAATATGTAACATCGTTTTTTTTCATTTGCATGAGGTTTCAAAGTTGGCTATACACGTAGTAGCTTATTGGAGCAATGTTGGCACCTACTTTACATTTTTTATATGTGTAGTTGGCAATTTGCAATAGATTTAAAGAAGAAAATGGCAATAAATTAAATTTTTAAATAACATTTAATTGTGACAAAAATAATTCTCAAGCAATTGGCTACATGGTTGATTCACAAATACATAGTTTGGCAACCTTTCTAACATAAATGTATGTGAATTGGCGAGCATTTCAAACATTACATACAAAATGTTGCAACAATTTTTTTTCCAATGCAAAAATTGAGGCCTAAGGAGGGATCGAACCCCAATCCTCTCAAATCTTGCCCATTGCCACCCAAGTTAAATCTACACAAGCAACACACTTTCCCTACATTCCCATCTTAGTTGAAAAAAACTTTTTCTAAAAATGCAACAACAAGCAAGTTGCATATTAATTTGAAACACAAAACTAAAAAACATACAATAAAAAAAAATTTAAACAAATTGAAACAAAAAACCAACAAGGTTAAAAACACATACATAAAGAACTTACAAAATTTGAATCTTGCAAGGTTTTGAATATATCCAAATCACACCAAAAAATAACAAAGGAATTGGGATGTATCTACAAACTTTGCAAATCAAAACTTACCTTCATTATTTCCTACTTGCTTGCATACAAGTTGCAAATTGAGTTCAAATAACTATGTAAACCAAAAGCAACTTACAACACAAAAACTACATAAATATTAAACATCAACTACATACCTTTGCTTCCCATCCTATTAAGCCTTGATTAAATCGTGAAATGGAAAAATATCAATAGAATATTGATCATGATCAAACATCTTTACAACCAAATCAAGATGATTAGTCAATTTGTTTCTCAACTTAAATTTCATACAAAATTCAATGGAAAAGCATTGTTCAACTTCCATTCTGCATGGAATCATGACAACATAAACCTCCACCAACTTGAAATATTGAAACAATCAATGTTTTAGGACAAACATTAAAAGATAAATTGGAGCATAACTTAATGATAGGATTGCAAGTCAAAGGAGGCTCCAAAGCTTGCTTAATGTTTGCCTGCATAGTCAACTTGAAAAGGAAGGTCCCACATCCACCTTATGTTCATTCAACAAGGTAGGTACCTTCATGCCAAATTTCTTTTCAAAACAATATTGTGCCTTTAGTAAGGCTAGATGGGCAAGGAATGTAATCTTTACATCATAATCCACCCAATATTAAGGATAAATAATCTTAGTAACATTCATGAGTTCCTAGCTAAGAATCCTTCATGCAAATTCACTAATGAATCCAACAACTATAACTGAACATTGCACTTTCACTGCCACAACAACAACATACCATTCATCATGGGTGCACATGGAAAAGATCCATGTTGAAAAGCACAAGTACAATGGACTTGGTATTCATGACCCTAAAAGTAGAAAATGGCATATTATATATTGGTGAATGGATCCATCCACTAAGCTATTAGTAGCCCATCATTTATGCAATCCACCATTTTTGTAAAATTCTTGAACTGTAAACCAATGTACATTTTTTCTTAATCACATTACAATGTGTACAATTATGCATAACACATTTTCAAAACCCCCATAAAGTCATAAACAAAACTAGCCTGAGTTTGAACAAACTCGATAAGTTCATGGATTATTTCCAACATGGGCATGATGCAATTAAAGCCCATACAACCTCAACACCACATAAAAACTCCAAAATTGTTTTTGCAACTAGGATGGTGTGGAAATCATTGTTCATTTCCACAACCAATGGCTTGTACTCCTCAAAACCCCCTTAACATGAAACAACGTAGAAATCCACTTAGTATTTACATGGTGTAACATCTTGTTCCCCTTCATCTCCAACAATTCAGCAAGTTTGCATTGCTCAAAATACCTCTTGGGTGAAAAAGAAAAATAAGTGTATGTAGAATGTAAAAGCTTTTCAATTTTTTGCACTAGGGATTGTTTTGAAAATGTTTGCACAACTAGGTTAATCATGGGTGCAACACAATGGACAACTAACATTAAAGGAATTTCCTTGTGAAAATTTGTGTGATCACACCACTATAGACAGTAATGAAAACAACAACACCATTCGACGCAAAACATATCAATTTGATTTTTCCCAAGGTTAAATCACCATAAACCAATAAGAAATTGAGGATCACGTTGGTCAAGTTGTTAGTTGTGCCACCATTAATTAACCTTTCCAAATTCAACAAAATAGGGATGCATTTAAATCCATCCACAAGGTAAGTATGACATTTATCCAAGATTGATTGTCAATCATTGTCACTTCATTACAATTAACAACAATGTACCTTGTTGCATGGATAATTTCTTTTGTTGCATTAATGATGATAGAATGCATAGCTTCTACAAGTTCCAATCTAACATTAACACTTTAATGTTTTTGGGGAATGTGTTTAACCTTTAGGAATTGAAACAAAACCTTCATGGCTTAAAATTGTTAAGAGGCCAACCTTGTTGCAAAAGCAAAAAAATAAAAATAAAAATTACAAATGTTCTTTTTTATTTTATCTAACCAAGTCCCTTGCAACCACTGTATTTCCCACTATGTATATTTTCAGCTAGAAAAAAGGCATTCACTTTTAGCATTCTTTTCCTTATTTACTGAATTTACTTCAAGCCTTACCTCAAGTGATAGGTTTGAACTCAACAACATAGTTGCAACACAATGTTCTTGAAAACATCAATAACATCACCATTACCATCGCCGTGGATTATAGTGTAACAAAATGCACTACAAACAATAGCAGGATTGACTTGACTTGGTGAAACACAAATGATAAAAGCATTGGTGATAACAACAAGACCCCAACAAAAGAAAAAAAATTGTATTTAAACCGATTTGAAACTTGTAAAACACCATCGTGTTGACTTGACACATAACACTCAAAAAGTTAAAACAAAAACCTATGAATATTGCTTGATGTTCAACAAAAAATGCAAGAAACTTACATGAAATGTAAAAATAAAGGAGGATATTTATGAAAGCTACATGCACACTTCAATAAATATTTACATTGAAGCTCTACAAACCCAAATGTACAATGCACCTCCATCACAACAAACCTCACCAAGCTTACCCAAGAATCAATGATCTTTAACAAACACGTAGCTCCAATTGCCAACAATTTGTTGTTCCAACAAACTTTTATAACAATGTGATGACAAGAGATGGTAACCTAAAAAATTATGAACATATTTTGTATGACATGCGACAATCTAAATGCAAAGTTTTTATGTTCAAGGGTAATGATATTTGTTAAGTAAGGGAATATATCATGACACAACATGATACTATGATGTATTGATGGAGTAAGCAACAAAACATTTTATGTAAGGGAGGTGATGGCAAAAGAATACAATAGAAATTGCAACGATGGAATCACAAAGCACTAAACCTTTTCAAATGAAGGTGAAATGAAATGATGAATAAAACCCCTACCAACGAACACTTTCCATGTCACATCCAACCAATAGCTAACCCTAATCTTAAACCTTAGGATGTTGGTGAAATTAAAACCTATTTTTTTCATTGTCTGTTGGGTGCAAACAAGATATAATGAACCAACATGATTACTTTTGAAAAGGACTATAAGTGTTTTTCCCCAATTTTTTTTTCATATGAATGAATTTTGGAACAATTTTTTTGCAACTTGTTATAATAAATGTTAATAGTTGTCCAAGTACATGATATGTGTTTTTCTTCATCATTTTTTAATGAATATGAAATTTTGAAAGTGTCTTAATTCCTAATAAATTTATTGTTTCGTCTTTTTAAATGATAATAATTTCAAATCATAATAAAAAAAAAAATTCACAATTTTATGTTTTATTGTATAATACACTACATATTTTCTTAACACATCATGTACATTTTACCCCATTGATGTGTGGCAAAAAAAAATTTGAAGTTCTAAAATTCTAGATCAATTTTGGAAAGTTCTTTGAAATTTTAAAGTTTTAGAATTCCACATATTTTAGGGTATGATTTTTTTAAAAATGTGTTTAATATTTTTTTTATCCTCTTAACTTTTTTCTCATCAAATGTGTTTTATTATATGAATCCTTTTGATAGTCGTTTGCAAAATTGACTCTTGTCTAATGTGTTGTTGTTCACTTTTAGAGGTCCTAAATCAAAACTTAAACTTAAAATTTCATCAAATAGATTTTTTTTTTGAATTCCTTGACATTCATATGAATGAAAAACAATAACTTGCCATGATTGTCATGGCTTTAAATGGAAAAACATAAATATTTATCCAATTTTGATTATTTTTTTCTGCAATCCAACATGCGTTTTGGTTCGTTGGATTGTGACTACACCCTATTCATTCCATTAATGTTGAATTCACTAAAAGGTACCATGTCTTATGTATTTATGTTTTGCACATACTTTCTAAATTGTTATTACTTACAAAATACATTCCTTCATGCAAATTTCTTGGTTCAAATTAAAACTTTGTAGGCAAATGTAATTTGAAGTCCAGATATGCTGGATCATTGCAATATTTGATGGCTATGGTCTAAAAAGTTGATAAATAATAGTTAATGTTCTTAGAAGTGTTGGCCTTGGGTTTATTTTTTTGTTGTTTTATGATAAAATGTTGTAGGAAGGTGACTTGGTTTGCATATTGATTTCCAAAAGGTGTATAAACATAATACAATACTTAGAGCCCTCACAATTATTATTGTTATGATGCTACATATAATTATTTTTTTCAATATGCATCATACATTGTCTTAAACTAACAATAAAGAATCCAAATGTGGATTTATTGAAAAAATCACTTTGATAAGAAGGAATGCAAACTTTTATCATATGCCCTTGTGTCAATTCAAGCCATTTGAAACCATTTATGACCTTCAATGGTTAACATCTTTCTTTTACAACATGGGTGTTCACATTGTCAACACAAAATTCTATGAATGGTTTGTTTCCTCTTATTTCATTCAACAATCTAAGGCTACAAAATGCATGGACAAAAACAACATATTATGTGACTTGGTTTCTAAGACATGGGCCAAATGTTTGACTCTTGTAAACAATCTAGTTTGCAATGGGCAACATCTAGTGGGATTGGAAGTGTTTGTTGCTAATATTACACATTAATAATTGTAATATGGCAATGTTGTATGAAATAATGAATAATTTGATGACACTCATTAGGCGTGGAGAATTGTAAGTTTGACTCTCACTTTAAGGGAGGTTGTATGTGGTGTGAGAAGAAGAAACATGGTGATGTTTGTAGTTTAATTATAAAATGAGCTTGAAAAAAAAGGCTAGAAAAAATGGACAATTTAGAATATTGTATGCATTGATGAAAAGGAAACTTAATATTAATCTAAAGGAAGGATATGTATCATGCTACATAATAATGCTCTTGAACATGTTTTTGGGGTCACAATTCACCTAGAAAATATAAAACATGTATTGCATTAATATAATTTGAAAAATTAAAAAAAATTGAAAAAAATTCCAAGCAATCCATACAATTACTAAATAATTTAATAAATGTCAAAATGTTAAAACTTGAAACATTTACCCAAAAAAATTATACTATAATGTATTTACACAAAGCTATATATCCAATTTCATTATATACATATGTTGTTACAAATAAAGATGTACTAATTTTGTTGAATGGAAAATACATTTTTTCACTAGTAGGGTGAAACAATGCAAAACCCAAATTTAGTTGATAAACAAATCATATTCACAAGCCATGAATGGCATACCAACACAACCTTGAATAATGAATTTTGGCACAAAGTGACATTGTTCTTATGTTTTTTGGACACAAAAACATTCATCAAAATAAATCTTTTATAACTATTGCCAAGAAAATATTCTATAAAAACAACATAATGATTTATGGTAAGGGGTTTTGTGAATAATTTTAATTTAGGAAATGAACAAGTGGTAAACATAACTTTATATTTCAAATGTTAAATTTTAAGTGCATTTGCAATTAGTTTATTTATATGGAGTTATAAGAAGAAAGGGAACATATAAAACCACAACCAAGTGGGAAGTATGCTTGAACAAGAATTCATGAAAGGCATGCATGTTCTTGCAAAAGAATATTTTGTGAATCGTGGATGCACATCCATTTGCCTTCACTTTTGACCATTATTACAATTTTCATCATTGCCTTTCATTCCAAATTTTGTGTGGGCTCGAAGTTTGAACTCAATTTTATTTAAAATTTTGTTTAAAGCTTTTATATGGACTATATAATTTAGTGTTTGATAACTATTGGACATTTCTTTTCATAGTTTAAAGAATAAATCAAATTGAATATTGACATAGGAAACATGTGTCATACTTGGTTATAATGGGTTTCATTTATAAAACCTCAATCCAATGGCATTCAATATAATTATTGATTACAATGGTTTAACAACACTTACTTACATGCCACATTCATATATAGGCAAGATTATGTATACAGTAACATGTGCAACAAAATCTTATTCATTTGTTTACACTACAATTGGATAATTTTGAAAAGTTAAGATTTTAAATTAGATTAGTTAGTTACAACTTTATGTCCATGAAAAGAATATAACATTCATTATTTGATTTAGTCATTTTCGGCATATTGACTGATTATTATGACACAATTAAACTCCACGTCAAACCTATTCAAATGTAATGTGCACAAAACATTACCATTGTTAATTTTTAATGTTCTTTAGTTTTGTTTTGATTCAATTCCTATGATGAAAATGTACAAACTCATGCATGCAATTTCAAGAGTTTTTCTTACAAAAATCCACAACCTCACAAATTTGATTTTTTGGGAGTTGAAATTTCAAAATGATCACCATTTATGACTTCAAACTTTATGCAACATTACATTTTTTGAATGCCAAATAATTGTTTTATTTTTCAAAATCCATTTCAAGAAATTTTTTCTGTTTGAAGTTTTGGCTTTGATATTTGTTGGAAAAATATTAGGAATGTTGATATATTGTGTACACATGTATGTATAATATCAATATCAGGGTTACATTATTTATGTACTTACTTTAGTGTGTTTTGAGCCTATATGCACCTCTTGAATTTTATTTTTCAAATGTTTTGCAATGTTTTGTTTACATAGTTTGTAATGAGGTTGAGGGAGGTTCAAATTGAAAGATGTAGAGGATAAATATTTGTGTCATAGAACATTGTTTTGATGTACATGCATTTAAGTTTGGAGAATGGGGACAAAAGAAGTTTGCAATAAAGTTCGATCATTGGTTTGTTCAAGACTATCACAATTGAAAATAAAGAGCAAGTTTTGTATAAAGGTTGAATAATTAAATGATAATGTCAATTAAGTAAAAGGGCCCTTGCAAATGAGCGTAAATAAATTCCTTTGATTGGATGCTTAAGAAATTTTGTAACAACTCTATAATTGAAAATATATTGAACAAGATAACAATGTAAAGGCTAAAATATAGACAATCAAGATGGAATTGACCCAAAATATCTAATGTCAATAAGGTAATATACAAATTGGTTCAACCAAATTTGTGGCCACCCGTAATGGCAATGATTAAAAAATATGATACAATTTTTTTATGTTTTTCAATATTTTCAAACTACTTATAGAAGCCCATGAGTTACAAGTTGTTATGGAAACTTACTTAGTTTAGTAGCTTGTGAACTTGGTTTACATCAAAAGGAAAATTCATGCCAAATTACATTCCAACAAACCAAATTTTAAAAAATGGACTATAATTTGCTAATCTTCTAGAAGGATACCTATCCCACACTTTGAATGAACTTGTCATAACATTACAAAAGATGAAAATGGTTGGACAACCCTTGTTTATCTTTATAGTTCATTCAATTATAATAGGTATGATAAAATGCATTATTCATGACATTCTTCATAATAGCCATGGAGATTTTAATGTTGAAATAGATAATTATGTAAACATTACATGAACTAGGCTTTCAAATGGTAGCCACATGTAACCAACAAATGGTTAGGAGATTGGTATGAACATGGTCGCAAGTTCATGTCCTATAATATAATAGCTTATTTGATGATAATATATTGCATGGACCTCCAAACCTTGTGGTCAACATCAATCAAACCATCATCTACATAAATTCATATTAATATTATGATTTTTTTTTCATGTATTTTGTTTTCTTGGCAACAATTTGTGATTTTTTTCGACAATATTATCATGAAATTTCAAGCACATATGATAGCAATGTACATGAGAAAAAATCCATTCAATAAAATTGTTGTATGAACACAAAATATTCTTTTTTTTTGAAATTTTCTTTAAAACAACTTTATAGTCAGGTGGTTATAATTAGTTATATAATTAAATCTAGATGAATTGTGTCTAGTTTAGCTTAGTTAGGCTAATTTAGTTTAGTGTGTAATTTAGTTATGAATCAATTTTAGTGTGAACATGTTCAAACTAATTTGTGGATTGAGTATAAAACCAAAGTTTTGTGATATCAAATCCTTATTTGTTAATCTTGACATCCATGGGTGGGCCAAAGAGGGCTTGGGGGTTAACTAATCATGAAATTGTGATTTAAGTCAATATCAACAAATTGGCGGACTATATTATAGTACATGCTTGAACAATGGTTACAAATGTTACATCTTATGATGTATTAATTGGGGGTGGGGGGTGCAGTGGATATGGTGTACCATTCATGATTTTATTTTTTATGTGTTTGTTAACAGGTTTTCCTATTCCCATTAAGGTTTTTTTTTCAACTTCCAAATTTCTAGCAATAGATTTTTAAAACAACAAACATGTACATTTAAACTAACAAAACTAAAATTATTTATTATTCTTAAAGTTCTAACTTGTACTCAATTTGCACATAGTTTCAAGAAATATATTGTTGAAGCAAAAATGCTTTCATATTTTCAATGAAAGAGAAACAGAAAATCAAATTAGCATCAAAAGTCTCCCACTTGATGCAAATATTTTTTCCTAAATTTTGGAGATGTACAAACTACACAATGCTAATAGGTACTCCAATTTGTAGTGAAAATACAAAATTGTATCAAACAATCAAAGTTTCATTTTTTGCCATCCTTTTTTTATACTCTAAGTTTGAACTTTGAAATGCTTCATGCAAATCACATAAATAATAACTAGCTAATAAAACTCCTTGTTTTAATCAACTAATATAAATTATTTAATAAAATTGTAATAAACTATCATAATTGTTAATGAAACTCCATGTTCTAACCAACTAATAGAAATTAGGTAGTAATTTGTTTATAAATAGTTAGAAATTTCAAAATTTGTTACATGCTTTGACAACTACCTATTTTGTCAACAATAGGTTTTGCAAACTACCTATTTTGTCAATTGTAGGTTTTGCAAACTATATGTTCAACATGTGTCATCAGTTCAGTTAGTACCAGTTATATTGTCAATACTAGTTCAATAGGTCATTGGTTCAACATGTGTCAACAATTCACTTACTACCGGTTAAAATACTAGTTTATAAAGAATTTTGATTAATAATGTTGTATGTGTGACAATAATAATATTTGTAAATGTTAATGTGATAGCATAAAAGAGCTTTAAGAAAAATACCATAACATTTAATTTTGCTATAGGCCACATATTGGATTGAAAAACAATACACATGAATTCTAATTAAAATTAACTTATGATGTAAATAAATCAAAGCCAATCCAATATTTCATTCGTTCACTATGATGTTTACATCCACAAACTTTAACATTGAATTCTTATTCCTTGATTTAAAAATAAACATCAAGTCATATTTTGCCTTTAGATGAATCTTATATCTCCCATATTTTAAATAACCTTCATATTTACACATTCATTGAGCTCATAAATTGGATTTATAAACATATTAAATTATATTTTTACTTTTAGATTGACTTTGGACCTTCCAAATTATAAACAACTTTCATATTAACAACTTTTATATAATTGTATATACACAAATCAATCTTTTTCAAAAATTCAAAAAAATGCATTGTTCAAATGGGGAGATTTTACTATGAATTAAGCAATTTATGAAGTTCAACTTTTTCATTTCACATTTACTTCCTCAAAATCCACCTTATTTTTCTATAAAATGAATGCCATGTTTATTATCCATCTTTTCCAATGTTCAAAGTTCAAATTCTCAATATTTAAATTTACATGGAAACCAAACATAATTCACTAATTCCATCATTTCATTTTGCATTTTATTTGTTTCACACATTGCACATGTGATTGGTTAGTCATGTATGTTTATTTTGCATGTTCAAAATTTTTAAGTTTTTCAGCACCATGCTATTTTTGCACAACAAAGTTAGTCCCCACAAAGACGTCATGTGTCATAACCTTAGCCTTGGGCTCGCGACCAAGGCAAAGGGCTTGCAAGGGTGTGGGCCAAGACTAAGCCTGGAAGTTGCATTCTCATGCCCTCGGGAGTGCAAAAGAATGTGAAGGGAAATAACCTTCACACTCCCAAATGAATTCCCATGTTGGGAGTTGGAGTCCAGGTGGACTCCTGATTGTTCAAAGAGTGATTGCAAGGGTCAAAACCTAATGGCTCGATGAGTTCCTTATACCATTGAAAAACTATTGAAATTTAAATGTCCAAAATGGGCTCACATTACCCATTTGGACATCTGAAACACAAGTTATGGCCAAAAGAAGGGCCGGGAGTCAAATTAGCAGTTTAACTCCTAACCACTAAAAATTGGGAATCACCTCAATTTCCTTGTGTGTAGGTGATATGTAACATACTATTGGAAAGCTTTCGACGAGGGTTACAACTTTGGTTTAAAACTCATCTCAATCGAAGGTTTGCACACAAAGTTATGGGGCCCCAAAGTCGTGTGAGTCCCAACTTTGGCAATTTTGAGACTCCCACTTGGGAGTCTTGGGACAAAAAGCCATTTGGATGTGGGCCTCGTGAAGAAGCACATAATATACTATAAGGGGGAAGGTGGTGACTTCCTCCAAGTTCGGGCCGTGGTGAGTCTTGTGAGTCCGAGTTTGCCCGTGGTTCGTCTTAGCACCAAAAGTGCTCCAATTATGCACTAATCACCTTGTGTTGGTTTTGTGCAGGTTCGTGTGAGTAGTTGATGCTTGTCACTTTTCCTAGTCCCATCCCAGAGCTCTAGCACGCCCCTTTACCCTTCAAAGTGTTATGAGTCAGGGAGTGTGCTTCGACTCCTTCCTTTTTCGTTGTATTAAGTTTGGATTCACATTTGTGTCCATTAAGGAACTTGGGGGTGCGTCATGTATGTTTATTTTGCATGTTCAGAATCTTTAAGTTTTTTAGCACTAGGTTATTTTTGCACGACAAAGTTAGTCCCCACAAATATGTCATGCTTGAAACCACTTTAATGACCTTCTCATATTTTCAACTACAACCTTCAATGTTGGCACAATATTCATGCATTTAGTTAATTATAATGACTAGCCATGCACATTTCATGTTGCATTTGTCAAAAATATTTAAAGTGCCTCCGCATATTTATTACATTTCACATGTCCCGATATTATGCATTCCAAATGACCACATTTCAAGATGGCATCTTGTTGTTCACACTTTTGGGCATCATCTTCCATGCACCCATATTGACATACATGTCAACCAAGCTAGTGCCCACAAAAACACAAGACTTGTAACCACTTTTAGTGAAGGATGAAAAACAATTGCCCGCCCTCTAAATACCTAGCAACATCCACCCAAACATCGCCTTGACAAGCTATGAATATGACTATGGAAACAACTTGAGTTGTTTCATTCATAAATATTGAAACGTCCAAAATTGTCATTAGGATTTGAATAGCAACACATTCATGGTTTTAATGTTCTTTATAAGTTGTAATGTCTTTTGATGTTACATGTTGTGGGCAACATAAATTGTAGTAAAAAGTTTGAGAATAAATAATAGGGGGAAATGAAGCAACAAAAACAAATACCAAGCTAGTGTCAAATGAAAGTACATTAAATCACATTTTTTTATGGTATTTATAAATGGGAAAATCTTTTGCACATAACATTGGAGGTTTTTATTGATTTTTCATTGATCCTAACAATGGTCAATCTTTTGAAAATGCTTCTAACATGGGAAACAATTCCCTAATGTGTGTAGTCACAATAAAAGGAACCAAAAGCACTTGTCGACTACAATGAATTGTGTTTTTTTAGTCATGAAATTAGAATTGCATGAATTTGAAGTCATTTCATTATTTTATTATTCATTCATCATTCACAAAACATTTGTTGACATAATGTTCTTCAACACCATTAACATTGAATGTGTTTTTCGTTACTTAAACATCCACCAAATGTTTTCAAAATTATTTTGAATTATAACATATTTCATAAGAAGGGCCACATGTGTTTATCCTTTTAGGTGTATGTACAAGGATGCTATTGATTTGAATTTAAAATGTCTTTAATAATAATTATAATTCAAAACTTGCGATCATGGTTGAATTTTTTTTGTAAATTTGATTATAATGTAGGGCTTGATGCAAAAAATAATTCTAATTATGTCATGGGTCATGTTTGGCCTTGATATCAACATTCAATCCAAAAATATATATTTAAAATGCAACAAATTATATTTAAAATATAATTTTGGTATTTAATAAATCAATACATGAAAGTCATATATACATTGTATCCTTTGGTAAGGACATGTGTTGGCATGTTTTTGGATTTTAATAAATTCAAGTCAATATTTAGAATCTACAAATGGAAGGTTCTGAGTTTTCTTGGAATTGCCATTGGAAATTAATTGAAAAAATGTCTTATTTTCAAAATTGAATTAGAACCTAAATCAGAGGTGTTGACTTGTTTTCAAAAGGTTTAGGTTACTAGGTATGTAAATGCAATTTTATTACAAAAGAAAACAACTTTGCCCTAATTTTAGCCAAGTTATAAAATTTGATTGATCATATGATATTGATATTGGTATTACATAATCTTTATTTTGGAGTGTAGGCATTAATTGAACAAATTAATTACACATTTTTTTGGGTTTAATTATGTGTAATAGAAATGGAACCAAACCTTGTTTTAAACTAGACCGGTTCTAAATTGTTTGTGAAAATGACCAACATTGAAAGTTTTAGAAATCCAAAGATTGATCAATGTCAAGATTGGATTAGAGGTTTCACAAAATAAAATAAAAAATAAAAATTGATATTGAATATTCCTTTTGAAAATGAGAGCTAAACAACATTAGTAAAGGTTTTAACCTTCCTACTAAGGGTTTCTTTTATTGTGATTACACCCCAATATTAAAGAAAGGACTATAAGGAATCCACCTTACATCACATGGTTTAGTTCTTTAACCATTTTTCACAAAGGGAGGGATAAAAACCAAAAAAAATATACATAACATACTTTAAAAGCCTAAATTGACAATACATAAATAACAAAAGAAAAATGTTGTCATAATTATGTTTAAATAAAAATATATAGTTTGCTTCATTGTTGCAAGCTTGATTGTAAATGGGGAAATTAAAAAATAATAAAAAATAGTGGGAAAAATTGAAAGTTTATGACACTTAAGAGGAAGCTTGCAAACATTGTTGGATACTATTTGAATGCTAAGGCTTAAAGTAGCCCAAAAAGAAGTTGTGATACCCATTGTGATATTTTTTTAATATAATAATATTAGTTTCCTTGGCAATTGTCACTTACCTTCCATTTTGGTCAAAGTTCAATCACATTGCCTAAGTGATTTTTCAATCTTGGCAAGAATTTAAAAAATAATTTCATCACTAGATTCACCCTTAACTATAAAGGAGAAACACTTGCTATGTGAGAAGAAGGCTTTATTTTCAATTTTGTGATGTAGATATGGAATGGCGTGAGACTTTTTTTTTGGTATTGATAATTCTAGCAACAAATCTTCAACCCTAATGACTAGGGTGGTTGATCATTTTCACTAAGTGCAAAAAGAAGGTGTTGAGTTTGGAATTGAACTTTATTGGGGATTTTGTTGTGTTTATTCCAATCACAAATCTACCAATAAAAATCACATCATAAATCAAAGAGTATATAATATGTGTATAATCTTCAAGCATGGAAGTGAAGGTTGTTCTTGAATTTATTAAAAAAGGTATTGTTTATGACAAAGAAAGGTATTGATCAAAATTTTAAGGCAAATCATATATAAGAAAATCTTTTTCAAAAGAGAACAATGGCCCATCAATGGAAGGTGTCACTAACAAACCATGATACTAATGTTTTGCCCAATGGGCATTATTGAAGAATCAATGAATTTGTGTCATTGTTCAATTGCATGTTCGTTGTCATGGGTCATTGGTGCAATTTGTACCAAATTGGTAAAATCATTGGTTTTCTATAATGCACATTTTCATTTCAAAATTGATTGTATTATACCATAATTTATCCAAATAGATCTTGTGCACTATCGCCATTTGTAAGAAACAATTAGTTATGGTCTTTTGGTTTTAATCCGGAACAACGTTCAATATAAACAATTTTTGGCTTCCAAATGGGCATAAGTGTGATATTCTTCAATGCTTGTGTTTTAATTTGCAAAGATTTGTAGAATGGCCTTTGAAAATTGAAGAAATGTTTGATGGTTTTGAAATGTGTGGTTAGTTTTTCTACAAAAGCTCAATTTGTTTTGAACTACAAGGAATACCATTTATATTTATATTTCATTAATGAAATGTATGTCATCCATAATTTGTTTACATTGAAGTCATCCAAATTCCATGAATGAATATTTAAAAAATTTAAGATGTTAATGTATAATGAATGAATGATGAAATCTTGTTGATGAATATGGATAAAATCATACGCATGAATATGAATCATATGCCATGTTGACATGTACCATTGATGACGGGATAAAATATTCGTCCATGTCATTGAATGTTATGTCCATGTGGAAAAATATATCAATAAACATTCATCAAGGATATGTCAAAAATATATGAAGGATATGTCAAAGGATATGAACCTTTCAACTCACATGCTCATGCTCATTCACTCACTAGATATCATTCCTTCCTAAGTGAACCTATTTCTAATGGCTCATTCCATAATCTACTTCATCCACACCAACAAGGTCCAAATTGTGAAGGCAAACACACCTACTAAAAGGGTTTTAATCCACACCACCAAGTTCCATATTGCAAGCTCAAGTTCACACTTCACACCCACTCTGAATTAGTTGCTTAAAAAATTCACACCAATCAAGTTGCTGAATTGCAAGGGGGGTGGTGCATTTTTTTTCTTGGTGAGCTTAATTGCATCATCGCTCACCCTGCTCACGTCGTTACTGGGCGCGCGCGCACATATACACACACACACACACACACACACACACACAGTGCCGAAATCGAGCAAAGATTTGGTATCATGCGTTCCCGGATGATTCATACTTCGTGTCTGTTTGGTTAAGTAAAACATGGTACTGAAACCAGTAATTGTGTTGAGAGCATTTCGGCGGCGATTGCATCTCTCTTCTCTTTCTTTCTTTCTCTCTCTCTCTCCTTCCTCTCTCGGAGTCTGGTGTGTACGACCATAGATCGGCCTGCAACAAAGGTACTGCCGTTTTGCTGTTGCTCCAGCAGTCGAGCAGTAATGAAGTGAAATTGTGGGAACAAAGGGGTTTTTCTTTCTTTCTTTCTTTCTTTATTTATTTATTTATCAGTTTCTTGAGGTAGGTGGGTTGGCGATCTTCCCCAAGAAGTTTTAGTCAAATCTGGCTACAGGTCATTAGAAAAAAAAATAGTATACCTGGTTATCAGTTGATGAACTTGTTATAATAAGAATATGGCGATTTGATTTAACTTAAAATTTTCCTCAAAAAATAAAAATATGGCGAGTTTGTAGGATGGATATTTGTTTTTGGGGACCAACAAAAATAAAATCCTTTGTAGGATTTTTCGCACTGCTAGTAGTTTTTTTAGTCGCCAAGTGGCGAAATTTCGCCCCTAAAACCAAACAAACAAACAAACAAACAAAAACGCTGTTTAAAATTGTAAAAGAAGTTCCAGACAAACACGGCACTGAAGACGAAAATGCTAAACGTTTTGCTTTGCTGGAAGGGAAGTTCCCTCCTCAACACGAAAAAAAGAAAAAGAGGCTTTACTTACGACAACCCAAAGGAAGAAGCTCCTCAACAACAACAACAACAACAAAGCTAGGCTTTAAACGACGACGATGACGACGACACAGACGAACGACGCCGCTTCTTATTAGGTAAGCACTTTGCTTAAACGTCTACAGTTCAACGCTGCTCCGCCAACGGCAATGAGTACCCACACACACACACACACACACACACATGCATATGTCATTGCTACTCTCGCTCCCTTCTCGTAGCCGTACACTGAATGCAAATACGTCCGCTCCTTACTTACCCACCTGATGAATCGGCTATCATCGGCTAAATATCATCGCCTATTATCTTCTTGTGTGTATGTGTGTATGTGTCTTTCTGTGTTGTGGGTGTGTGTGTGTGTGTGTGTGTGTGTGTGTGTTGTTTGTTGTCCAGGTGAGGAAACGTGTGTGTGTCTTTATTATTGTTTTTGTTGCTGCTGCTGCTGCTGCAATATCTGCAAGGGCTTTCCTTCCTTTGTTCCTTGCAAAAAAAAAAACTCCCATAAGCTGTTTTTTGTGGTGCTCATTTTCAACCATTTGAAAAAAAGAAAAAGAAAAAGAAATCCTGACTGTACGAACAAAGCCTTGTATAAAGCAGACCCATAAAACAAAACTGAGATGAATAGAAGAAAGAAGTGTTTGAAAGGACAAGCACAGAGAGAGAGAGAGAGAGAGAGAGAGAGAGGGCCTTTCAGAGGTAAGGAAGCAAGGGAGGTTAGGAATGAGAAGATCAGTGCAGACTAAGGGATGAGTGAGCATAGATCCTTGGTAAGTTGGTAGGTCTAGTTTAGGAAAACCAAAAACCAATAGTAGATGGTTTTGCAAGAGGAGAGCAGACCGATTCTTCTTCTTCTTCTTCTTCTTCCTAGTTCAAAGATTGTTGCATCCGTAGGTGGACGAAGCGAAGTACTTAACCAAGGTGCATAACCAGCAGTTTTTTCCTTTTCGTTTCTTCTACCGGATGCTGCTTTCTACTTTTGCTGTTTGGTTCTTGACGCCGAACCTTGAAAGCGGCCTAAACTGAAAGGACGGAGAAACATAGAGAGAAGAAGAGGAAGAAGAAGTACTCTGTATAGAAACTCTGACCGGTGTTTGAATTGAATGCAGATGCTTGTTGCATGGGAGCGGACATACTAGTGAAGGGGTTTTTTTTCCCCTCCTCATCTGGATCTCTCTTGTCTAGAAGGCGGCGGGAGGAGAACGTCTTTCAGACATTTTTTGCTTGAAGAAGCTTTTGGTGCTCTATTGAAAAGAAGGTAGCTAATCTCTAAGTCCTCACCTGCTCATCGTCCACAGCAATTTTTTTTGTCACGCGGACCACCCATCTACCTATTACAGTAGTGTATCGGGGTGATGCAGTGGAAACGAGAGAAAGACAAAAGGACGAACGAGGTGAATGCTTTTGTATCTTTAGGGACCTTATTCTTCTGCGCTGCAAGGATCAGCGTCACATCGGATTGAAAGAGATATATGCAGGAGGTAGCGGAAGGTAGCGTTTGATGATGATGATGATGTCGTAGTCTATCAATGTTGAGAAGATTTTCCAGAGCAGAAGCTAGTACTGTGGTACTTGAAAGGGCCAGAAACCAAGTGGACACTTCTTGGAGCAGAGAAGGATGAAAGGATGGGAAATATGAGAGCTTAGCAGCAGCAGCTTAGTAGAAGTGGGGGGCATGTGGTAAGGAAGATTGCAAGGTGATCAGGTGTATGAAGCAAGAATGATAAAAGGAAGGGAGAAATGCAACAGACGACAGCGCAGCAACTGAAATATTATGGAAGGCGAAACCGTGCTAAGCAGAAGGCTGGCAGAAGTGAGCATGTGTTGTCTCCAGGCAGTGAGGATGCATCTTCTGCACATGTTGATGAACCTGCTGCTTCTGCTGGAGTGAAGCTCCAGGATGTCATCAGGGTCTCTGGACATCCAGAAATCTCACAAGCAGGCAAGGAGTGGGCAAGCAAACCTGTTGCAACAAGTGAAGAGGAGGTGACTCCTGGTAGCGATGTGGTCAAGAGACAGATGCCGACAACAAGAAAAAATTCAGCAATCAAATCTCCAGCTAATCAAGGCAGGGAAGCCACCAGAGAGGCAACAACAGGAAAACAAGTATCAGCCTTGGAGGGTGTCTCTGCAAAGAAGACGCCTGAGAAGGTCCGGAACGAGGAGATGGTGATTGTTGGTATTGCAAGCAATGGTGGCCAGGAGCAACATGGGAAGCCGAAGAAGGGAGCAGTTCCAGTCTGTGCTGGTGCTCGGAAGACCCGGGCTCAGCTGGCAAGGGACGAAGCCCGGCGTTTGGCTGTTGAAGGACAGCCTAGCCAAGAAAGCCATGACGTGGCCACTCCAAGCATGGTGGCGCACCACCGCCAAGAAGCATTGGAGAGGCGTAGGAGGGAACATCAGGTTCTTGCAAAAGCCAATGCAATTTGGAGCAAGCGTGAGGTTCTCTCCTCTGCCTGCTCTCCCTCCTCAATCTCCATGCCTTGTCACCTCCATCTCCCTTGCTTTTGGCTTGTTCTCTTAACTAGGGGACAAATGATTCAAAGTCCAGCAGATTCTGCATCTTGGTCCAAAGATTTCAAATATTTGCTGAGAATTTGGTTTTGTGACTCCTTCCTTAAACCCATCAACACTAGATTGAGGATTGTAAGCCCTTGGTTTCTCACCTTGAACAAGAAACAGGTTTTTATAAGTTTCCAGAAAAAGGGGGAAGGAGGAAACTATATAGGAGGATGTCAAAGAAAGTCTGTCTGATAGCTGCCTCCTGGAGCTGTGTCATCCCAGATGCAGGGAACTTTGGAGGTTGGTCCTGACAAATAAGCAAAACAGTGCTTGGACACACATGTTTGCTTCTGATGCATGTGCTCTTCCAACTTCCTTTGCAGTTCATTGAGGCAAACAAAGACAAGAAGCTGCAACCAAAGAGCAAGGAGCCAAGTCGAAGTAAGCCTCATTGGGACTTTGTTCTGGAGGAGATGACATGGCTGGCCAAGGTGAACAATTCTACTTGCAATCAAGAAACATACTGCATCCAAGTTTAATTCAGGGTTTTGTAAAGCTCTTCAGTTTGCGTACTAAGGACTTATATACTCACAAAGATTGGTCATGTCAGCATTGAGCAATGTGCTGCAGTCATATTACAGCAGTGGGAAAATTTATGAATCAGTTTACTGTGTGTTGCTAACACGTAGAAAGCAACTGTGGTTTTTGAACCATTCAACTGAGGTTTATTTTCACAAGAGGAATCAGTTGCACATTGACACAACAGCACACAGGCTCTATTTTGTAATGAAATGCTGCAGCCATTCCAATGAGATCTGGTGTTGAGTTGACTGGTGGACCTTTTCTATTTGTATGTGAAGGACTTTGGGAATCTTTGGCTCTCAATGATCACTCATGTTTCTATTGAAATTTTGGTACCAATTGCAGGATTTTGAGAGGGAGAGAAAGTGGAAACTGGGTCAAGCCAAGAAAGTTGCATTACGTGTTAGCAGAAGTAAACTGGATTTTGAGGCACGAGAGATCCGGCATCAAAAGGTAAGATGCATGAAATTGTGGATTGTTCAGCTCTGGAGGACATTCAAATAAAGACATTTCGGAAACTCTCTGCCACAATCAATACTCTACCAGAGTGTGAATGACAGGAACCGTTAACCAACATTTAATCAGTGGCTTAGATTCCAGTGCATACCATATGGAATGTGCTTGTCATGGGGGTCTGTGAAAGACAAATTGGGAATCTTTGATATTTGTTAATCTAGGTTCTTTCCATAATTTTTCAATAAACATGAACAATCATTGGTTCTGACCATGGCAGGGTTGAAATTGTGTCACTGTTGCTTTGATGGTTTTCACAGCAGTCCTGGTATACAGGAGATTTGAACACAAGATTCTTTTGCAGCATCAGAATCGCAGAGGCTTCTGGTAAATTACAGATTATAACAACTGTTCTATACTGCTGTTTTTCCAGGAAGAGGAGCAACGCGTTCGAAGAGTGGCTAGTGGTATTGCAAAAGAGGTCAAGAAGTTCTGGATGAAGGTGGAGAAGCTGGTAATTGACCTGCCTCAAATCTCTTTTGATTGACTAGTCGTGTGAAGTGTATGAGCTTGGGTGGTGTTTGCTACACTTTCTCTTTTAGATGAATTGAGTCAAGTTCATGCTTGGCCATGTTTAATTCTCTTAACCCACTTCCATGCAAAAGCACTAATCATCTCTCAGTGAGATTGCTATTTTCATGACAGGTTACATATAAGCAGCAGTTGCAGATTGAGGAGACAAAGAAGAAAGCACTTGACAAACACCTTGACTTCTTGCTGGGACAGACAGAAAGGTATGTGCATTCTCTGTAGTTTTCAAATGTTGGTGAGCTGTCAATATAGATAAAATGTTTCAAACTTTCCTGTGGCAGCCATATGTCAGGTGCAACAATTCTGCTGACATATTCTGTTGGACTGCTTGAGCAGATACTCAACCATGTTGGCTGCAAATCTTGCAGACCCTTTAGTGGTCTCTGATCATCAATCAATCCATCTGCTGCCTCCAGTTCCTCTTGAAGATGATGCTGGTGCTGCCATTGGTGAAGAGCTGTATCTGGTCTCTCAGGCAGATGTTCCTTCTAAAGACTCAAAGGTCAATGATGAGGGAAGAAACAGAGATAGGAGTGTAAATATGGATTTGGAAGGTGATGATGAAGATTTCATTCTCAATGATGAGGAAGAGCAGGTGCCAACTTTTTTTATCTCATCAATGCTTCTTTCTTTGATTCTGCTGGGGTAAATATGTGGGCTTGCACATTGTTTTCCTGACCACTGAGGCTCTTCGCTTCACCATGGATGTAAAGTCAGAAGATGCCTTAGCTCTTTTCTTTTTCTTTTTGAGCTAGGTTTCTGTGTTTTCATGTAAGTTTTGGAGTTGCAAGATGTACTAAGCAGTAACTATACTATTTATACCGCCAATCTGGTCGATATTACATACTGGCTTTTTTCTTGCATACCAGGAGGATGATGAAGCCACACTTGAGGCAGATGAGGCTTTGATAACTGAAGCTGAGAGGACAGAAGAGCTTGGTGCTCTACAAAGAGAGAGTGAACTGCCAATGGAAGAGCTCCTGAAGATATACAAGACAAAAAGAGGTATTTGAAAATTCTACTTTTTCTGCCTGCAGTAGTTGAATCCATGGTCACAATGTTCTGGTGGTCTTGAGAGTAGTTTTTTCAGAGGAAATTTGTTTATTGTTTCATGATGTTCAGAGTCCTTTTTCTGTGGTGGAGCTGTACGCTAATACATAAATGTATGCAAATTGCAAAAACCAGAAAGCATGGATCAAGATGAAGAGGAAACAAGTGAGGGGGAAACAGACAAAGAGCAGGAAGATGATGGTGAGAACGACAATGAAGATGAAGAGGTGGATGCTGATGACAAGGATTTGATGACAACAGTCAGAGCTGATGTTGCTGAGGAATCACAGTGTAATACAGAGCATGCTTGGACTGTAGGAAATGAGGCTGAAGAGCTGACGGGATCATCCCTGAACATCAAGGACACAACCAATGTGAAGTCAGAGATGGAGGATGTGAAAAGCCTCAGGTTTGGCCTTGTCAAGGCTGCAAATGATGACAGCATTGCTGATGAACCTGCAAAAGTGTACAAGGAGAAGGGCATGATTACAACAGTGCCGGGAATGAAGACAGACTCTCAATCTCTGCAACAGAACAATCTCAAATTGCCTCATGCAGACTGGGTAGTACCTGGTCATCTTGCAGAGATGGATCAATTGCAGGTGGGTGGTGAGCTACCAACTCTTGTTGTTGAACTTGGGGTTGATACGCGAGAAGACGTTAATATATCCTTGAAGGCAAGGAGACCACAGAGGCAAAGGCGTCTTTTGACTTCCAGTTTTGTACATCTGGGCATTATGAGAGACATGCAGGTATGAATTGTGCTCTGTGTTTCTTTTGGGCAGGATGTATGTTAGTGAGAGGCAACAGTAATGTGGGTAGCACATGTCTCTGCATGGGGTTTTGCGAGCACTACATGTAAATTTTGGATCACTTCATTAGTTTTCTGCTCAAAATTTCTTTCCCTGATAGTTGGAGTGGAGATGCACAGGATGTTTCTTGGCATATATTGTGCTGGCTGCAAATAAAGTTTCTGGATAAAGAAAGTATCAATCTACTTTCCATCCCTTTCTTCCTCAAGGATAACTATGTAGGGGACTCAATTGTGAAAGCTGCAAAGGACCAATGCAGGTGGTCAGTGTGTTAGAGATGAAGTGTGTCTTAGTAAGTAGTCAACTTGTCTCTTGCAGGCAGTCTGATTGAGATGAAGCCTCTTTACAAGCGTGGTGTCACCCATCACACAGATATCGCCTCCTTGCATGCAGTTTGATTGAGGTCAGGCATGTCTTCTGCAGGATGATGAGGACTACATCCCTGCAGCTACAGCAGATGGGCAAGAAGAGGTAAACTCTGAAGCTTCAACAACAGCCAGCTTCTTTCTCCTGAGTTACAAAGCAAGCAACTTGCATCCGGTATTATGGTTCAGCGGCTCTTGTCATTTGCCACTTACAGAGCTTGGGCTTGTAGCCAGCATCTAAACGATGCATAACCTTTGTTATTTTTTCTGTGATTCTTTCTATCTAGTTCAAGTCACTGTGGTATTATCCCTTTTACCAGTAAAGGTCAACTGTGTTGCTGCTGGATGTTCAATTTGCTTGTCTAAGTGGTCACTGAAGTAGTTATATAGGGCTACATGGGAAGTAGGATTCACATAGACAGTCTCTTTGCCAGGATGACGATGAAAGCACTCTTGAGGAAGAGGAACGACAGGCTAAAGAGGAGGACACCAGTCCTGAAAATGAGGTCAGATTTGTTTGTTTCCATTTTCTGACTGATCTTGAACAAGGATGTTTTGGAGCACAGTACATGGTTGCAGCTTCGGATGAGTGACAGGCTGGCAGGAATTTGCGCCATCTTTCTTTCTAAGCACTCTGAAGTTTGAAGTTAAACCTTTCCTGTGGGATATAGGTTGATCAGCTGAGGCATGAAAGTGAGATGACATTGGAGGAGCTTTTAGCAAAGTATAAATCTGTAAGCATTCCTCCAAACTAAGCCTTCAGTTGTTGGACCATTGCAAATATGAATGAACGGAAACTAATTTTGTGGGTGCTTCAAAGTGGATCAGGTGAGAGTGAGTAGTTGATTCTGTCGTGAGTTGTATCTGGACAGGTTTGAATAGAGTATCCTGAAACTGTTAATGTTGTCCTGCATGCTGGTGCTGAGGTTATATTCTCAGTCTCTTGTGTTTTTAATTTGTTTGTATGGCCAGTTCACTGGTGAGCATGATCAAGACAAAGAGGATGCAAGTGATGACCTGGATGACTTTCTTGAGGATCGTCAGGACCGTACAAGTGAAGCTGGTACAAGTGGATCCAGTAATGAAGAGGAGGAGGATCACCTTGATAATGCGCACTATATTGCACAAGCTAACGCAAGGATGGGGGAGCCGAGCACAAGTGGGAGAGACCACCCACCTGAAGTTCCTCTTAGAAGCATGAGGAGTGTGAACAATCAGCACCTTGTCGAGACTTTGGAGTTGAAGGAAGAGTCTCTGGAAGGCTCTCAAATGGTGAGCAACTTCAGAGTTCATGCTGGTCTTGTCAAATTGAGAAGTATCAGAGGGATGGTAATATTCATCTCCAAAGAGGAGTCTAGAGGTTTTCTGGAAAGGTATGATTTTGTGCAAGGGCATTGGATTTGCATGCACTCTTACTAAACTTTGTTGTGAATTCTTACAGGTTGATATGCATGAAGGTAAACAGAAATCCCTAGATGTGGGAGGGAGAGAAAAGAATGTTGTGCTAGCGGAGATAACTCCTGAAGTTGGTATGTTAGGGACATCTTTACTTCTGCAAGTGGATGGAGAAGTAGATGATGAGACATCTGCAGCAGTGGCTAAGGTCACGGAGGCTGCCAAAAGAAGAGGTGAACGGATGGTTCTGAGAACCTCATTTGCATTGAAGGAAGCTACTGCCATCCACCTGTGTAGCAATCCTGACATGGTAGAGAAGAAAGACAGTGCAAGTGTAATAGGAACTGATCAGGTGAAGGCATCAGCCTCTGGAATTCTCAGGAGCAATGATTTTGAGTCAGAATCACCTACAGCTTCATCAGATGATTTGCCAGATGGTAGAGTGAGTTTGAATGGCAACAATGTGAAGACTGGTTTGATTGGGGAACTGGCATTGACATCAGATTCTGTTCGACCTTCCCTAGATGAGAGTAATCCAACATGCGGAAATGTGGCTATTCTGGATGGAGTCATGGATGCTGCAGGTCTGATGAATGATGGAAGTCCACAGTTCAAGAAGGATTGTACTGCTATACTTGAGAAGCAAAAACCAGGGGAAGATCAGGGTAGTAGGGAATCCCTGGCTGATGCTGCTGCAGCTGCACAGTCTGCCCAACCTACTGGCTACACATATTCCACCACCAAAGTACGGACCAATCTCCCATTCCTTTTGAAGCACTCTCTTCGAGAGTACCAGCACATAGGGCTTGACTGGCTGGTCACGATGTATGAGAAGCGGTTGAATGGGATTCTGGCAGATGAGATGGGTCTTGGAAAGACCATCATGACAATTGCATTGCTAGCTCATTTAGCCTGTGAGAAGGGCATATGGGGTCCTCACCTCATTGTGGTGCCCACAAGTGTGATGCTCAACTGGGAGACTGAATTCATGAAGTGGTGTCCAGCATTCAAAATTCTGACATACTTTGGGAGTGCGAAGGAACGGAAGCTGAAGCGGCAGGGATGGTCACGGACTAATTCATTTCATGTGTGTATCACCACTTATCGTTTGGTTATCCAGGATGCAAAGGCATTCAAGCGAAAGAAGTGGAAATATTTGATATTAGATGAAGCTCATCTGATCAAGAATTGGAAGTCACAGAGGTGGCAAACACTGCTCAATTTCAATTCAAAACGTCGAATCCTTCTCACTGGAACCCCACTGCAGAATGATCTGATGGAATTGTGGTCATTGATGCATTTTCTCATGCCACATGTCTTCCAGTCACATCAGGAGTTCCGTGACTGGTTCAGCAACCCTATCACAGGGATGGTGGAGGGACAAGAGCAGGTATCTGTGTTCTATGGAGCATAGATCTTCAGTTTCTTAACAGTAGTAGTATTGAAGCACTCAAGCATGCACCACTGATGCAGTGAAAAATTAAGTTGCATTTGGGGGTTGGCTGGTAAAATGAATATGGGCAAGTTCGGTGCCATATCCTGACTACCTCTGTTTTGCTGTTGCAGGTGAACAGGGAGCTGGTGGATCGGTTGCACAATGTTCTTCGGCCTTTCCTGCTACGCCGCTTGAAGAAGGATGTAGAGAAGCAACTTCCAGGAAAATTTGAGCATGTCATACATTGTCGCCTTTCAAAGCGTCAGCGCAATTTGTATGAGGATTTCATGGCCAGTTCTGATACACAGGAAACTTTGGCAAGTGGCAACTTTCTGGGTTTGATCAATGTTCTGATGCAGCTGCGCAAGGTCTGTAATCATCCTGATCTGTTTGAAGGTCGCCCCATCATTTCTTCCTTTGACATGCCAGGTATTGAGTTGCATCTCAGCTCAGCTGCTTGTTCAGCACTGACACTTGACCCGTTAAAGGCAGTTGGTATGGAATCAGTCAATGGGTATCTCAGCCACATTGAACATGACATGGCGTTGTGGGAGGCAGAGGAGGTCATTACAATGAAGACTCCTGCTCCCATTATTGTTGAACTGGCAAGCTCTGGTGAAGACACATGGAAACAATGTTATACAAAGAATAAGCCGAGCAAGGAGGTCCGAGGTGTCATTGAAGAGATTCAAGCAGTACTGAGGGCCAAGAGAGAAAAGCAACGGAAGGAAAGGATGCTTGCTTTCTCTATTCTGAATGATATGCGATGTAGCTGTCGTCCTGTGTATGGCTCAGACCTTCGGAAACTAGTTGAAGTGGAGCATCCTGTTCATGATGTTCACAAGATCAAGGCTAACCATAGCCGATACTTGGAATTCTCATCCATAGTTGCAGATATAGTGAAGTTGCCCCTTACACGGTGTAAATGGATGATGGATCTAATTACAGCGTTTGTGTTCGCTATTCCAGCTGCTCGTGCCCCCTGGCCTTCTGCCTGGTGCAGCCACCCGTCCTCATGCAACTCACTGCTTAGACTGCAGTTGACTGAGCAATGCTCACAGGAGGCCAGTATGAAACTGGTACCTCTGAGACCTGTTGTTGTTCGTAGGCAACTCTTCTTCCCAGATCGAAGGCTTCTGCAATTCGACTGTGGAAAGCTTCAGGAGTTGGCAGTATTGCTGCGGCGGCTCAAGTCAGAAGGTCATCGGGCACTAATTTTCACACAGATGACAAAAATGCTTGATGTGCTGGAGGGTTTCATTAGTCTGTATGGATACACATATATGCGGCTTGATGGCTCAACAAAGCCAGAGCAGCGCCAAATTCTGATGCAACGATTTAATACGAATCCAAAAATCTTCCTCTTCATACTGTCAACACGCAGTGGTGGTGTGGGCATCAACCTTGTAGGGGCAGACACAGTTATTTTCTATGACAGTGATTGGAACCCGGCAATGGACCAACAGGCACAGGACAGGTGTCACCGGATTGGCCAGACACGTGAGGTCCACATCTATCGCCTGGTGAGTGAGAGCACCATTGAGGAAAACATACTGAAGAAGGCAAACCAAAAGCGTATACTGGATGACTTGGTAATTCAGAGTGGTAGTTACAACACAGAGTTCTTCAAGAAGCTTGACCCGATGGAGCTGTTTTCTGGACTAAAGGGAGTTAAAGTGGATGGATCTAATGGTAAAGCTATAGGCACAGCAGTATTGGCCACTGCTTTTGCTAACAATACTTCCGCAATTGGAGTCTCTGAACAAAGAGAGCTTTCAGTTGCAGATGTGGAAGCTGCACTAAAGAATGCAGAGGATGAGGCAGATTATATGGCCATGAAGCAAGTTGAGCAGGAGGAAGCTGCAGAAAACCAAGAATTCACTGAGGAAGGTTTTGCTGCAAACATAGATGAAGAAGATTTAGCAGATGACACCGAGGAAGCAGGAAGAGGAGGGGTCAATCCTGGGATGGTGCAGTTTGAAAGCATGGAGGTAGCTGGAGCCTTGAGAGTAGAACAAGGAGCAGTAGAGGCTCTTCGAACTACTGTTGCTGAGGAGAGCACTTTTGCAGGAACAACTCTTCTTCCTGCTGACGTTGAAGAGGATATGGATATGCTGGCTGATGTCCGGCAGATGGCGGCAGCTGCAGCAGCAGCAGGTCGTGAAAAGACCTCTTTTGAGGATCAACTTCGACCAGTGGAGCGTTTTGCCATGCGTTTTCTTGAGCTTTGGGATCCACGGGCCGAGAATCTGGCTGTTGTAGCACAGGTCTGGTCATTGGTTGCCAATAGGATGGAGTTCTTTACCCCAACAAGGCATATCTCAGAAATGTCTCTGGAAGTTGCAAACAGCCAGTCTGCTTCTTGGCGTCTTTGTCAAGAAAGTTTTGTGTATTGCTTGTAGACAGAGTGCATATGGGAAGTGATCTCACATTTTTGGGTACAGGTGGCATTTGAGGAGAAGGAGTGGGAACTGGATCAGCTGGAAAAATTGAAAGAAGAACAGGAGGCGGAGATGGATGAGGAAAACGAACCACTCTCTTATGAAAGTAAGTGGAACATTCTTGTCAGGAATGAGGTGACACATGGCACAGCAAAAAACTCCAGGAACTAACTGCTTTGCACTATTAATCTTCATCTGATTTGGTAGACATTTCTGCAGCTCATAAAGTCCAGAGCAAGGGTGGTGTCGTTAGTATGTTGCTTTAACAGGCCTATCATTCACACTCTTCTCAGGTTTCTGTGTTGTCTGAGTATTGAGATTTCTTGATTCTCATGAGGGTTAGTTCTGTGGATTTTAGAGTTGGGGTCTTCTCTTTTTCCTGCCGGCAGATATTTTGTTGTATCTGAAATCTCTATAACCTTATTATTGAGTTATCTCTCAATTCTGTTTCAGGTTATTTAAATTCTAAGTATGGAGAAGTTTGCATTACTTATCAAGATACTGGTTTAAGGGGTCTGTTATATCTTCTGCAGATTGGGACACAGCATTTGCAAATCAAGCATATCAACAACAAGTTGAGGTCCTAGCTCAGCAGCAGGTAAGCGATCTGCTTGTGTGTGTGTGTTTTCCCCACTTCTTTCAAGTGAGGAAGGTATGTCATTTGCAAGTGTATGGACTGTTGTGCACAACTACGTACAGCATTTCTCCAGGTAGTGTAGGATCTCAGGTCTAAATTTTGTTCAGACTGGTGCAATTTTTCTGATGATGTCTAAATGATGTTGTGTTGCCTTGTCCAATCAGGAGAACCAAAGGCAGCTGGAATGGGAGGCAATGGAGGAAGAATTGCGTGATGCTGACAGGTGAATCTGCTGATTTTTTCTGTGAACAAACCCTTTGGAAGTGTATACTATGTTGTATCCTTGTTTTGCTGTTTGTAAGTTTTGGATCCTGTGATTTGGTGTGATATTGGTTTTGATTTCAAATTTTCAATACTTGTATCTCTCATCAATTAGCATTGGGTAGCTTGCTGTATCCCTTCAGTAGTGCTTATCACTGACTCTTGTCCATGCAACAGGTCAATAGCTGAAGCTGCTGCTACAGTTTTGGGAGCAGAGAATTTCAGTCTCAAGTCTAAAGGAAAGAAGGCAAAGAAAGCCAAGTTCAAATCTTTGGCAGAGGGTTCTCTTTTGACTGCTGCTGAGACAGAGGAGGCAATTGAAGAATATTCAAGTGATCCATCGTACAGAGATTCACATTCTGACCAATCACATCTGCCACACCGAGATCCCTCACAACGAAAACGCATGGCACCAAAGCTTCTGGAGGAGGAGTTATTGGCTGAGAGGCACTTGAAGAAGTTGAGGAGGGAGCAATCCAAGGAGAGAGAAGTCAGCATGGAAAAGGTTGTGTTGCTAGGGATCAGCTTTGTACCCCAAAGTTCTGAAAGTCTAATGAGTTTTAAGGGATTTTTTGGTGTTCAGAAACTTGAATTGAGTATCAGAACGAGCATGTGGTCTATGAGTTCATTTCTACTTGTTTTGACATTAAGTAATCATCAGAAATCGTGATTGTGTTCCCTTTTCTAAGATATGCAGCAAAGGCACAAATAGGACTCACTTTACCATCTGTGCTTGTACTGCCTTATAGGGAAAAGGGAAGCAGAATCTATCGGAAAGTGATCTCAGAAGGTCTTCAGATGATGCAAGTGAATTTTGTTGGCCATCTTCCACTGATCTGGAGGCCAGTGCGGTGCCTGGAGAATTGGCCATTCCTGGAACACGAGGTACAGCTATAGGTGGAAAGAAGAAAGCAGAAGGCACAGTATCCATAATGGGAATGCACCCTAAGAAGGGGCCTGTTATCATGCTTGAAAAGGAGAAGAAGAAGGATGTAGTGAAGTCATTGGAGCATGTACCACAGGCTGCACCCTGGGTTAATGCTGAAGATGCAGTGCTTTGTGCTGTGGTACACGAATATGGTGGTAACTGGCTTCTGGCAAGTGAAACATTGGCAGCCATACCTGAGGGGGGCATTTATCGAGGACGACACCGCCACCCAGTCCATTGCCGTGAAAGATTTCGTCAACTGCTAGCTCAAAATATTGCAGCTGCTACTGGGGACCCAAGTAGTGAAAAGAGTGCCCTCCATGCTGCCAGCAATGTGCAGCTAAAAGTGACAGAGGTGTGCATGTTTCCTTTGCATCCTTTTGAATTTCTGTCTTTCGAGTTTCAATTTTTTTTCCCCCACCCATAAACAGTTGCTTTATCGGTAAAATGACATACTTGTGAGTAATTGATGAATTATTTACAGTGAGCTGATTGAATTGTATTCACTTGCAGGAACACACAAAACGACTTTTGGATGTGGTGCAGACACTTCCAGATGATGAGCTACTCCTACCACGGCACTTTGTGGCATTATTGTCTGTCGTGCAAGCCCAGAAAAATGTCACTGGTCAGCAAGTGCCTGTGAAGCTAACTGTTCCAGTCCTTCTTAACTCTCCACGCCAACAGCCTTCTGTTCCTTTCACTAAGCTGCATAGGTCATATCGGGATGAGGTTCTAATTGATAGGCTTCATGCAGGAAGACCAAATCCAGGCAAAGTCTTAGCTGCTTTAATTGAGTCAGAAAAGTCAGAAGCAAAGGTGGCTTCAACTCATGCTAACCTCAGGCAGCTGATGCCACCTCCCAAAGATCTGGCAAGCAGCATTGAGGATGAGTCCTTTTCTATAAAGGACTTTTTGGTGGGGTTTACTGATGGTACTGCTCAGCCATCTGTAAGTGGAGGCTCGGAGCCAGCCATTGTGCAAAGTGAACGTCCACTTGTTTCTATTGAAGACCTGCTTGGAATTCCTGTAATGTTTCCAGTGCACCCTATTCCAACGAAGGCTGTCCGGCATGTAGCTGAATTATTGGTTGACCAGCGCTACAGGTATGCTGTGTATTGTCCACCTCAAATCTGGTGCCTTTTTGTGTTCCCTTTCACCTGAGGTTTGAGGAAATATATAGGGGTTTTCCAGGCAAATTTGGTTGTTTGCTTCCGACTGTGACTAGATTACTGATTGGTGCACAATGTCAATGCAGGCTGGCCACAAAGATGGGACTGGAAGGATCTGGTAATGAGTGGGCAGCAGCAGCAGGATCTTTAACAGGTGTTGTTGGTGTGCAAGTTCCCACTAAAAGCAAGAACACAGGGAAGAAGCGCCCATCCTCAGATCCCAGTAAACCTCCCAAACCCAAACAACCTCACATACCAAAGCCTGGGAAAAAGAAAGAAGCACCTGGAAAAAGGAAGTCAAGCAACATGGCCTCTGACCCGCCAAAAACCATGTCTTTGATGCGAAAGAAGGATCTTTCAGCACATAATGGGGCAGCGCCTGGCTCTTTATCCACATCCTCTGCCATTCCTGGACAACATCCAGCTGTCCCCAGAAAATTACCTTCCACTATCAGGAAAACTGTTCTGGATGCCTCAGTGGATACTGGTCTTTTAGGAAGAGAAACTCCTGGATCACCAAAGGATTTGGAAGGTGTCCAGGCTCCGGGGTTTGTGGAATGGCCTTCCAATCCACCAGAAGGGAACCAGAATGACATGACAGTTTCAAAATCAAAGAAATCAAAGATCAGTGTGGCAAGACCAGGCACTGAGGGTGGAGAAAAACCTCCTCCCACAAAGGAGAAAAGACCTACAACCCCAAAGAAATTGGCTTGTGCCTCTCAGAATAGGGATTTGGATTCAGCAGCCAGCTCTGGAATAGGTACTGGTGGGGACAGTGAGTATTTAGGTTCTTCTATTGAAAGAAGAATTGACCTCAATGACCTCAGCTCTAGTGATGATGATGTGACCATAACTGGTGTTATACCAGGAGGTGCTGCAGGAAGATCTGAAGCTTCAAATGCTCCTCAATCTCAGTTGCAGTTGGCATCATCAGCATTGGAAGGCTTACAACCAAGGACTACAATGCCCAGGCAGATAGTGGGGACAGAGTCACCTGGCATTAGGACACTGAGGGATGAGTTTCGGTCTCCTTTCCTGTCAGATGAAATAAGATACAGTAGTCTGAGAGACGGATCTGTGGGAACAAGCCTATTGAAAAAGCATCCTCAATCACTTGGGGGAATTGGCAGTGACCTGCAGATTGGCCTCCCATTAACCCTTAGAGGAAGCTTGATGGCACCTGAAACAGTAGGCCATACAGAAAGTTCCTCTTCACTAGCCTCTGCTTTTGGTAATGTATCTCTTTCTACAAAAAGAAGTGATTGGCCGCCAGTTTCTGCATCATCTGGATGGGAGCCTTTCAGTTCTTTACCTGATTTTCTTCCCATGGAACCATCACAGCTGCAGCATGATCCTCCTCCACTAGGGGTGTGGCCTAATCCTTCATTGGTGGATCTCGAATCCCCTGTTCAAAATCTGAGGAAGCTGTCTGACAATGTGGCCAAGAGATCTCCCAGTAATGGGGCTGGCTTCATTCGTCATGAAGGGAACCGGACCTCTGGGGGTGTGTCATCATTTCAGCTTCGGTGTGAGCCAGCTGTAGCTTTAGGAAGCATTTCTCCAAGTGTTGTGATAGGCTCCAGGGTTGCAGATATTGGAGCACCAATGATACAGTTGAGGAAATCTACTCTTGACAACCAGATTCAGGAGCTTCCAGATTTGGAGATGGTTGTGAATGAACAACATCTTCAAAGCTTGGGTAACCTGGCCTCGAGGTCCCTCCCACAAATGCAGGCTCAATCACTTTTTTCAGCAGGATTTCCCTCTGCAAGTATTTCTCGTGGAGGAGGTAATTTGACCCAGCATCCGTTTTCTTTTGCACCGGCCTCTCCTCAGTTTCCATTCAGTACAAGCCTGAAGATAGGGCAGCAGCACCTCTATTCATCAGGGTCTCAGAATGTGGAATTGCCTCCAGATTTTTGGCCATCATCATCAGTGTCCTTCCCTAAACAGCAGTTGTATAATTATCAGCACCAGCATTCTGGTGAGGCATTGCCAACATTTGTAGGTGCTCCTGTGGTGGACCAGGAAGTTTCAATTGACTTGGGGCTTTCTCTGGGTCCTGGTGTCCCAGAGAAGCAGCCAGGTGCCCGCTTGCCACGAGATGAAACCTGATCACTCTGATGGTGGGAAACTTTGTAGAATTGAGGTGCAAAGGCTTGGGGAAATCTCTTTTTGTAAGCTTGTCTGTGTAGTTGAGCAACCTTTTCTCATAGCTTTATGATATTTTGAGGGCTGATGAGGCAGTACAGAATGCTGGAGGAATTATTTTTTCTTACTCACATAACGTTGCATGCTGTGTAACGTGTCTTTCTACCAGAAGAAATTGATTGCCATATGGGCACCTTGACATTCATATCTGCCTGCTTCTACTCCAGGTGATGCCAGTTAGACCCAGAGAGTCCTTCCTGGGCAAGGTTGTGTCTCTTTCTTGAGTCTCTGATTCACAGTATCATCATTTTGCAAAAATTGAGCCATATCTATTTGTTCTTCATGGTCCTGCAAAGAACTGCTTCACTCATCACATGGAAAACCAAATCTTAGTCTTAATAAGCCAGTTGTCAAATCTTAACCTGTTTTGTGCAGTGTGTATACACAAGAACCCCAATATATTATGCATGTACTCAATATCCCTAAGTAAATCATTTATCTCAGCAAGGTTTGTGCACAGATGGTGAACTTTCTTCATGTAGAATCAATACCCACATATTGTTTTTATAAGCTGGTGATGTCCACTGTGGCTCATAGCCTTTTGTTTTCCTCTTCAGTTTTAAAATATTTGTGTAGACTCAGGGAAGGATGAGGACAATAGGGTGGTTATTCCAGCTTGGCCTCAAAAAGAAATACCATGGAAAGAAAGAATTTGCAGGAGGTGATGAAAGCATCCATGTATGTTTTTGCAGTCTTCAGTATTTGCTTGCTTTGATGCTGTGCTGTCTCAAAAAACCGTACATGCAAAAGGAACTTCAAGGTGGTCCATCACGATTTGTCAACTAATGTCTCTAAACAGGGTACATATACAGCTGATGAGATTGGATACCAGGGTGAAGAAAATGATAATTTTGGAACTTGTGATGATTTTACATCAAGCTGGTACCAACTTCCAACATCACATTGAGCTAGAAAGAGCACAATGTCTGTTTCTGTCAAAACACCTCTGATGCTTATGCAATTCTGTCAAAAGCCACTTCACATTTGAGTTGAATTCATAAATTCTGTTTTCATTTGCTCATTGCATGCAAAAGAAAAACACCATAATAAAAAAAGTTTCAAATCAATATTGTCTCCAACCTGAATTAGTAGTTGGGTGGTGCACACATTCACCCGACACCAGATTGTAAATTCCGTAATGAAAGTATACTACAGTTAGCCATTGTCATGCATACTTTTTACACTCTAGATCTCAGAGAATTTTCTTCCATATGTTGTCTGATTCAACTCACTGGATTCTGATTCTCAATCAAAACCAAATCCCAAGATGGCTAAATGGAGCACTTGACATGACTGTCATCAATAATGCCCAAGTCCATCTAACACTCAAATTGTGCAGTAGTCAGAAGCTGCTACTTTGGTGTCTGAAAACATTTAACTTGCCAAAGCCCAAAATCTACTGCAAGTGGAAAAAAAAAACCCAGTGTCAACTGAGCTTCACCTTCTCACATCTTTGTGAAATAAGCTTCTTCTTCAGGCAAAGAAAAGCTAAAAAGTTGTCAGTTCAGGGCTTTTCGACAAATCAAGGAGCAGCCACATTGGCTTTGGCCTTGGGAGCAATCTCTTCACCTTCCTGACCTGCACTGGAACCTTCCACTTGCAGTCCCAATAGCGCATCTTCCCATAACCTTGCAGGACCCTGGTTCCGGACACCGCCATACACTTTAGAGCAAGGAAGCCACAGAAGAGAAGGGGGAAGTACAGAACTCGTGAAAATTCCAAGCAAACATACAGAGCAAATGAATGCCTCAAACAAGAGCACAAAACATGAGAGGGGAACTTGGAGAATCTTGTTGGTCAAATGCCACACACTATGGAATAGTGCAGCAAACTTTTATCATTCATGGAGGTTCTGGAGAAGAGAAACTTGTTGGGAAAATGCCACACTATGGAATAGTGCAGTAGACAATTATCATTCGTGGAGGTTCTGGAGAAGAGCGTTACCTTCCAGGATAAGTCCTGAGCCATGCAGGCTTTGATCATTTTCTTGAAAGAAGGTGTCCGATATACCTTAAGAGCTTTCTTGACAGCAGTTGCTAATGCTTTAACGTCCTCTGGATCCACTGTTTCACACTGACAAGAGACAATTCCAGTCAGTTTTCCCACTACCTCTCCCTCATAACCAAATGGATCAAGTACATATCATTTCTCTTTAGTCTGTTGGGGAATTCCCACTGTAAACTGCACTCTGTACCTGATGACAATCTCAAGTTCATGCATAGTAGTGACTTACATCCACGTTAAATGCTGTTCCAACTTGAAAGCCAGTGATGCCCTCCTGCACTGTGTCTACTAGTCCTCCTGTCGATGCCACTATAGGTACCTGAGCTTGACAACAAAAGGATACCTCTTTGAGGATAGATAAAAGAAGCATGTGGATTTGCCAAAGAAACCATCCTGAAAGTGTGAAGGAATAAGATGAATGAAGGGTAAAGAAAAAACCAAATTACCGTCCCATAACGCATGGCATGGAGTTGAATGAGCCCACAAGGCTCAAACCGACTTGGCACCAACATGAAGTCTGCCCCTCCTGTTATCATGTGTGCCAGTGGGGTGCTGAATTTTACTATACCCACAGCCTTGTTGGGAAACTTGGTCTCCAATTCCTCCAGCTGCTTCTCCAAATGTTTCTTTCCTGTGCCCTGGTGATAACCATTGGATGAGATGCTACAAGAGAACTAATGAAACCAAGGTGAGCCTGAATTGCCAGAGTCACATATATGTTGGTTCTTCTTGTGTCATTGGACAAACCCTTACCAGTAGTGTCTGTGAATGGTACAAAGGATGCTTCACATTCATAATGACATTTCATGCTCAGTGAAAAGTGTAAAGCAAGCATTGTAACAAGTCAGCAGACTCAACTTGACCAGAAGACATCCCTCAGCAAAATCAAGTCACTACTTTAAGCTGTGCACAATTGAATACAACTCTCATGAGAATTGAGAAGTTTCCATACTCATGATTAGCACAGCCAGAAAGAGGTTTAAAACTTTTTCTTAAACTCAAAGAAAGAAGTGTAACAGTGAGTGTCGACTTCATACTTGATTGCTGCCGTTTGATAAATGCGATTTATGTGCATGCCTTGGCTCACAAGGAAAACATTAAAGGTTCATCACAAGGGGGAAGACTAAGTGTCTGATAAACCTTGAAATACACGCCTAAATCTAGCTAGCGAAAGAACAGATGAGGATTATTTGAAAAGAAAGGAAAGACATGAGGCTTACTAGGATAATGAGCTGAACATCATCTTGTAAAATCTGACTTACGGCTTCTGCAAGAATGTCAGATCCCTTTTGTTCCTCCAGTCTTCCAATGAAACCAATGACAGGTATGTCTGCATCCACAGGCAGCCCAACCTCAGCCTGCAAAGCCTCTTTCAGCAATGGCTTGGCGTCAAAGACCTGCAGAGACACAATTCTTGATTAAATATCTAAGCATGAGTGACTCTGTAGGAGTCTGATATGCTGCAGACCCAGAAAAGGAAAACAGAAACAGATTTGCAATGCAAACATTTAGGACTGGATTTCACAGGTTGATCCTAATAGGTGTGCTTCAAGCTGATTTCTCATTTTCTGTTTATGGGCACCGGAACAACCCAGACTAGTTTGGATACAGTTGGATGCTTATCTCTGAGCTCGTATTTCCTATCAGAAATAGCAGTTTTCAAATTCTGAACAATATGGACAGGTTCAACAGTTGAGATTTAAAAGTATACAATACCAAAGAAGAGTTTTTGACCACTGCAATATCCAAATGGGGACAATAGCTATGGTAGCCACTGGGATCAATTAACCTGGCTATCAGAGCAGAAGATCCAAAAAGACAGAGTAGTAGAGTAGGTAGTCAAAAGTACATGACAAGAATTGATGATACAAAGTATTCATGGTTTTTGCAACAATTTCACTACAGCCCAGATTGAGCATGCAACATACCGTGGTAATGTCATAAGGGACATCCAGGTACTTGTCAGCTGAAGGATCCCACTCTTGAACATCCATGCCATTGACAATTCCCCGCACTCCTGTTTTCCGAACAATGGGGTCAAGTTCCACTCCTTTATCAGGTCCTGCTGTCAGCTCCTTGGCGTAGTTGGGGCTGACTGTCAAATTCAAGTCTGACTCTAAAAATGCTGCCTTCATCCAGTTGATTTTGCGACCCTTCACTGGTTTTTCATACCTGAACAACAGGAAATATTATGGTTGAGGAGATAAACAGGTCATATCCTGTCTTCAATTACAAAATCAACTTAAATTATTTCTTAGGTTGCCACAAAGATGCTGTGACTAGATTCAAGGAGATTAAGTTTCTAATCACATTTTTTAATCACCTTAATCAACTTCTTCAAAGCATGACTAAAAATATAAATAGCACATGTGTTAACAAGAGCACTTCCACTTCCTTGCACTTTCTGCAGATGGGTGACAGGTCTTATGCAACTGTAGGTTGAGATCTATACCCATCTAAAAAGTCGAAGGAGCCACGGAACTTATCTGGAAGATCCAATTTTGCAAAGTCCCCAAAGGCAAACCTACCTTGGTAAGCTATATTGTGCACACAAAATGCCACCTGCCAACCACAAGATTTTTGTTTTTGTTCTATTTCAGCAAGTAGCTTGACACAGGCATTGAAGCAATAACTGACTTGTATGTACATCCCTCCAATCAAAAAGAATGTGCATTAATAGCATCTTGGTTGAGTTTTGCAGTCCATTGCACATTCCAAGGATGAATTCACAGATGACTCTTTGCTTGAGTTAGATGTCTTGTGCACCAAATCAATAATACTTGCCTATGAGAAAAAAGACTTTCAAGGCTCAAGGAACTGCGCATTGGGAGACAAGAAGCCAACCTGAAGTCAAAGCCAGAAGAAGCTTAGAATTCCTGGGAGGACTAGTGTGTGAGGTACCTTAGCCTTTAAGAAACGTCCAAAAGCCTTGTATTCACTCTTCAGGTAGCAGGGAAGCAGGGCAGTATGCCAATCATTTGCCACAAAAACAACATTCTCACCTGCAAGCCATGCGCAAGCAAGATTAAAATATCAAAATGGATATGTTTGTGATTTAACTTAGGAATTGAAAAGTTGAACTTTTTCAGTGTCGATGTCCTTAGGGAGCAAACCCCACAAAAATTCAATGACAGTGATTTTCCCTGCATGTCAAACCAAGGTGTGTGTTTGCTTGCACAACAGCAAAAGATTTGCATGACAACAGTAGCCCTAATATGATGAATGTCTCTGATTCTTGACCATCCAGTTATACAGGATTTAGGCATGTGGTTTCCAAGAAAAACAAGGAGAAACTAGCAGAGCACTGATGATAGCCCTCAATGCTTCCAACTCTTTAAGTCTCAAGAGCATGGTGCATACCATAAGGTCCACTGAAGTATTCATTGCTGTCAAGGCTTAGTATGCTTGCTGCCTCAATTGCTGCCTATAGACACAATAGGGGTAAATTTTAGTCATACTCAATCTGGACAAATGAAGTGAGAATGAAGAAAAGTCTGTGATTAGTCCTTGAACCAGAGATAGTATTGCTTTATGAGACATTATAACCCACAGTTTAAGTGCTGGTCCTATCCTCTCTACTACTCAGAATTGAAGAGAAAGGAAACTCTATACAGAAGCAAGTCACAGATCCATGGGACAGGAAGGACCTCAGAATGCACACCTTTGCCAGAAGAGAAAAGCGAAATTGGTTATCCTCATAATCCAATCCAGATGTTGGACCATAAATCTTGCCTCCTGTCTTGCCCCAAACCTGTTTTGTCACACTTTTCAGTAAGGTTTTGCTCAGTGGACAACAGGTCAACACAGACAAACAGAGCAAGGATCCGACCTTTCATGTACTTGCAAGTCTGAACATGATCCTTTATGTCCTTACAAAGAAGTGTGCAAACATACATAACTTCTAGGATTGCATGCTCTGCAAGCAACAAGCTGCTGTGAAAAGTCAAATTAGACCTTCAATTACATTTTCATTTGGCAGCACTTTTCTTACTCAGCTGAAAGTAAAGAAGCTTCTCAAGAAGTCTGTTGTGCAGTAGAATTAGCTAGCAGCACTGAACTAAGACTGTGAAAAGCACCTTGGCAAGAAAGAATGGGTGGTCTAAAAACACACGATCAACTCCGCGCTTGTAGGTGTGGAAAAAGCGCACAGTCTCTGTCCTGTCTCCCACAGTTATCTGCAATGAAGTTCACTGTAAGAATTCCAAATGGGAATGCTTACACTCCCTGTTCACACTCTCCTGCAGCCAGTAATGACACCTGGTGATGTTCTTGGATACTTTGGATATTGCATACAACACCTTCATCAATAGGAATAAGTATCCTATTGATGCAACACATTTGTTTTTGTACATGACACTCACTTGTCATGATATTAGTGAAGGGGAACCTAAACCAATCGAATATGTTCAGGATGCATGGTATCAAAATTTGTTCATTGTCACAGCTTTCGCTACACTCCAATAGCATAGAGAAAGAGACCCCAATTCATGTCCAACATCACTCTGATGCAACAGGAATACAACATCTTCATAAGTATTGAGAGCATCTCCAAAATTACTATTTAAGTCAACCAGAATAGAGTTGAGGGATGACCCTATACAAAAAGGTTAGAGATATTTCTGAACATATCAGCAAACAGGAAAAATAATGAGACAGACGACACTACACCAAACACTTGTTGACAATGTTAGTGTTCAAGCCCTTTGAGGCTTCAGTTATTCAATAGGAAACATGTGAAATAGCAATGCAGTGTCCAATGGGGAATGCATATAGCTTATTAACTCTAATGTAAATTGTCACAGATGAAGCAGGATCTGATGGAAAGCAAGCGGCCTCTTTCATTTTCCTGAAGCAGCAGATACAGAAAGAAATCAAACCTGCACAGACTTGTCTGTGTCCCATGCATCCTTGTACTGATCATACCGGGGTGACACTGTCATGACACGATGGCCTCGCGCCTGCCACGAGCAGCAAAAGACAAATTCAACTGAATAAAAAGGCTCTGGTTCTCAAATTAGACAATCAGGACCAGCTGCTCATTGCATACACACACTGGACAACATTCTTTGGGCTGAATTGCATCTACTCTGCCTACCAGTCCATATAAAAGCTCACAGGCACTGCTGCAATAGTCAAAGCCTCTTGTTAGCAGTCCAGAAGACATGGTGGTTTGTGGTATGTTACATTGCATTAAGTTTAGAGCCACAATAGCTTCCATTGTAAGCAGCTGGTGAACGTGCAAAGTATGCCCAGTATGGACGAGAAGAGGCAAAAGATAACAAGAGAAGATTTTTACAGCAAGAGCTGGTGGTAGGCCACCAAGGACATCGCCCAGACCGCCCGTCTTACTCCAGGGAGCAACTTCAGCTGATACAAACACTATGTTCATGCCATTGCAGACAATTACAGCCCGATGCCCTTGTCCTCTGCTAGAAGAAGACGATTCCACCGCCTTGTTCACCTCCTGCTTCAATGTGGTGTCCAATGACTGCTTCTGACCAATTCTGATCGGCAATCTAGCTGCTCGAAGCCCTTGGAATGTTGTCAGCCTGTTCTGACAGCCTTGACCACATTGCGCTATGGGCAATGCTGAGCGATTATTCTTCTTGTCGCTGGCAGCGATTGCAGCAACAGATCGAGATAGCACAGTTGCCAATGCTACTTCTGCCATTGCCATCGGTTGTTTTAGACAAAGACAAAAGTGTTGCTTCTTTGCTGCTCCGTCGTCTGGTCCTCACGTTTCTTGTCTGAAAGCTGTCAATTGGCGGTGAAACATTAAGCCTCTTTAGAAGTGTTTGCTAGAACTCTCTTTTTGCATACCAATTTGACCACTTCTTCACCACCACCTCCTACACTGAATGCATCAGAGCACCAGTACACATTCTCCCCTGTTACACATTCTAAAATCCTGGATGCACCAATGTTTCAGAGATCTTCCAAAAGTATACAAGATCTATCGCTGAAACCTTAACGTATGCAAAGATTAGAACTCAACATCGACCACAGATTGAACGGAAGAAAAACGATGTAACGCACAACAGGCCTACGATTGATTCCAGAAAGGTTTGCTTGCTTGCGTACATATTCTGGAGCTCACTACCTACAAAATCTCAAGGTCTCGTCAAACAGAGCAAGCGCAAGAGCATCTATCCATTTCAACAGGAGGAGGATGTGAATAGCAAAAGTAGCAGACAGTTTCATCGAACGATATCGTTGTTCAAACCTGCTCTAACGCACCTATGAGACGAAAAACACTTCAACTGATAAAAGCTATGGCAGAGTCTGGCGAATAGCCAGCGCTCCAAAGTCACCGCAGCCATCCAGATATTTAAAAACAACAAAGACAATAGAACCTTCCTCGCGAAAAGCACCTTAGGCAGTCAATCGATCAACCTTCCATTGAAGAGGAAAAAAAAACAAAACCAAAAAAGAAGAAGAAAAATAAATCTCGAGGAAAAAAAGAAGAAACAAAACAAAACACACACACACACACACACACAAATTCCTCTCCTCGAAAGTAAGCAGGCCGCAAAATATCCGCAACAACGACAGAGAAAGCAAAAAGCTTAAAGAAGACGAAAAACAAGTTTCAAGCAGATAACTCTGCACACACTCACACACAAACACACACCGCATTAAGATCCTATCAAGCACTTCTCAACAGAAAAAGAGACCCAGATTATCTACAAACAAAATCCGGTGCCGCTCTTGCATTCATTACTTCTTCTTACCAGTGCAGGTCGCCCGTGGTTGTCGTTCGCGTCCTCCTCCTCTGCTGCTTCTCCGTCGCGAATCGCAATTCAATGAAATGGAATGCGCTTGGGAGAGCGAGCGATAGACGACGACGCCCGACTGTGTTCGTGTAAGTACATACTTTTGCGTGTTTTTTAACTGGTGAGATTTCGCCAAAAGGAAAAAATTAAAAATTCCAAAAAGAAGTTATTCTGAACTTTTTCAGTCGCCAGAAGTGAAGGAAAAAAGAAGAGTAAAAATTTTCAGAACTCACACACTTGGTTTTCATTGTGTAGCCAAAAATATAGAAGAATGATTAAATATTTTTTTACTTTAGTTTTGACTCATAGCCATATTTGGCTAAATCTTCTTAGTGATGATAGCCACTCTGGCTACAAACAAAATTTCCTAAGAAAAACACTGGTTCAAGGAAGCTACTTTTTTGTTGGAATAAGTTTTTTATTTTTTATTCTATTTTTTACTACTTTCAATCAAATGTTTATAGAGGTTGCATCAGGGTTTTTTTTAATTTCAATTTTGTCAAGTAGGTGGACAAATCCACAAGAGAAATGAGCCAAATTTGGCTAAAGGCTAGACAGTAAAGTCAGAATCCTGGCTAGTTCTGGCGACCAATAGGAACTCACTCATTGTGTAAATATGGCGAAATGTGACCTTTTTTCCCTCAAAATATGGCGAATTTTGCAGAATTCCAAAAAAAAGCTCGTGTACAATCCGCGCCCAGTTTTTTTTTTTTTGGTTTTTTGTGGTCGCTGAAACCAGTGGTTTTCTTTTTTTTGGTCGACAGCAGCCACTAAAAGAAACAAAACAGGAATATTTTGGGCGCAGATGTTTGATTTTTTTTATTACAAAAATAACAAGCAGACAAGAGTTTTGTTTTTTCGTTTTTGGAGATGGGGTGTGGCGTTATGTGGCTGGTGACGACCCCACTTTTGCTACTTTTGGACAAATAAATATTAAATCTACCTTGAGATGCTTATGGCCTCCTCTTACAAAATTGAAAAGAAAAAACAACGATAGGTAGGTAGTGATGTTAAGAAAGTGAACCTTTTATAAACTTGATGTATCTATGTATGTATCATGATATCATGGACTATCCAAAGCCTCATCCATAATATCATACATCATTCAAACTAGCATCCATGATATCATGGATCAATCCAAAGCCTCATCCATAATATCATACATCATTCAAACTAGCATCCATGATATCAGGGATCAATCCAAAGCCTCATCCATAATATCATACATGATTCAAACTAGCATCCATGATATCAGGGATCAATCCAAAGCCTCATCCATAATTTCATACATCATTCAAACTAGCATCCATGATATCAGGGATCAATCCAAAGCCTCATCCATAATATCATACATCATCTAAACTAGCACCCATAATATCATGGATCAATCCAAACCCTTGTCCATAATGTCATACATCATCCAAAATAGCACCCATGATATCATGGATCTATCCAAACCCTCGTCCATAGTGTCATACATCATCCAATGAACTAGAATCCATGATATCATGGTTCAATCATCCAATACACCATCCAAACTATCATCCATGATATCATGGAGCAATCCAAAGCCTTGTCCAGAATGCTCTTAGTTAAATTTTTTGGTCATGCCCCATAGTAGTGGAGGTGCCCAATATTTGTTTATGCCCCAATTTTTAGATTTATTAAAAAGTGGCAAATTTTTGCTGAAAAATATAATTTACACTGACATGAAAAAAGCTTTTCCAACTTTTTCTCAAAGCAAGTGTTGCAAAATAGCAAAAAATTGCCACAAAATTTCTTTTTTCTGCTTTGATTCTTTCATTCATTCATGGGCTGCTACATTTTTGTTTCCATATTGATTTTAGTGTATTCTTTGAATTTATTGAGAGTCTATGGTTTCAAGCCATTCACCACATAAATCTTGTCATCATGTATTTATGTCTATGCCATATGCTAATATGGAGGTTTATAATCATTTTTATAAATAATTTTATGACCATTGTTCTTACCTCTTTCTAATACAATTGAAGCTAAATGATCATAAAATTAAAATTTAAAATTTGATTTAAAGATTAGAGTACATTCCACAAATGCAGATCTTTTTTTTCCCGGGGGCTTTGGGGTTCTAGTATGACAAAAAGGTTTTTCACATGTAAGTGATGTTTCATTGTTATATTATCTACATTTTCATTCATGGTTTTTGTGATATTTCAACTACTTGGTTAGTGGACTTTTTGGATCCATCTTCTCGAACCTTGATTTCATCCATTGTTTTTTTAAGAAATTTGCCTTCGTGCATCATATCTTCCTCTTCCCTAGATTTCCTCAGAATTTCAATATTTCACAACCTCCATTTCATTCATTAACTTTTTCAAACTCAACAATTACAAGCCAAGTGGTGTATGAGGTGTTCCATTGTGCAAGGGTTTTCATGAACTTCAATATAGGAAGATCACAATTCACAAGAAGGGGAGGGTTCTTAGTTGTTATGCCTAAGTGGACATCAAAACCCTCCCACTCTTAACAAGTAGGCCTAATTTAATCCTCCTCCTTTCTAGGAGGGATTTTCATGAATACAAGGTGCCTTCCAAATCCACTATGAAATCTATCTAAGTGCTTCATGAGGATGTGGAAAGATGATATACATGGATGGCAGATGAATGTGACATGGATGAAAAATGTCTCCAACTCACAGACATTTTTATTGGCCTTCCTGTAATCACTTTTTCATTTTAGTGTTATTTTTCAACATTCTTACATCCATTTAATAAAAATAATCATTATGCAAAATAGTCAGCCATAAAAATACACAAGTTTTCACTTGAGGTATCAAAATAATTTAATAACCGACTTTTTTCAAGCTTATTTTTTTGAACCCTTTTACCTTATGCATTGACATGACCATGAAAGATTTGACATTAATAATGATGAATTATTAAGAACCATATTAGAAATTAAAAAAGAAGAAGAAGTGGGGGGGGGAATTTTGTTTGGTTTGGAACTTTGCCCAAAAGGCAAGGGCATTACACTCGTACAACAAAAAATAATTCCAACAAGTTAATCAAACATAACACAATTAGATAATCTTAACATGTTCACCATTACAAAAGCATAAATACAATTGAAGTGCACAAATTGAGATCCATTTTGTACCAATGCCTTGCCTTATGGTTTTTATTTAATATCTTCCTTTCAAGTTTTGCAAATAATATAAGGAAAATTGTAGGGACCAAAATGTGACACATGTAGCTCTTTAATTTGATCAAAAACTAGTTGTGCCTAAAAGAATTCAAAGATTTAAAAGACTTCAAAGAAAAATAAAATCGACCAATATTTTTCATAATTAAAAAAAAAAGAAGTACAATGTGAATATAAGTACACAAGTAAACAAAAAACTTGCAGTTTGTAAATACGCAATCTCATTAGTAGTTCTTAGTGACCCAAACACCACAACGTTCTTTTATCCAGCCTCTTGTGGATGCAATCCATGGGATCCCCAACATGAGTCGTCTATGTATGAAGGAATGTAGTTTTGTTTGTAAAGGTGAGATCGCCCCATATCATTGTGCCTTTGCTTGCATTCTTTGTATTGATGGAAAGCCTTTGATGAGTAGGCATGCATCAAGTTGGTTTCATAATGTTTTGACCTATGGTGGAGAAATAGCTAAATATTCAAAAAACAAATCTCTGAAAATTCTTTTAAATAATTTTTTTTTAAAAAGCTGTAAGAAAATTTTGGTGCTTTCTTGGTGTTGTTGAAAAGTTCTCAATATATCTCCAAAAAAATCAACTTATGTATCTTTCGTACAATTTGGTTGGATTGGCTGGCCCTTACCAACAAACCGACCAATTGTTATACTTAGTCATGAATTTCATGAGGATGTCAGATGTGTGTGTGTTTTCAATTCTCTTGGAAGCTTTTGGACCTCAATTCGGGGCCCACTGTATAGCCTTTAAAAGTTTGAATTTAGTTCCCCCCCCCCCCCCGGTGAGAGATTGGAATAAAATTTGCAGCCACTAGACCACAAACCTCGCCTCACTATTGTTCACAAGTGGCCTTATAAAAAATGCCCAAAAGTGCTTTCACTTTGTACATCCCTTTGGGCACCATTCATTCTCATTTCAACAAATTTTGGAAAAATGGAATAGAATATGTAGCCCTTGAAATAGTTAGAGTTCCCATAAATGAGAAAAAAAAATAGTAATATTATTTTGAAATGTATCTTAGAACCTAACCCTAGATAGCCCCCCACCACCCCCCCCCAAATAAAATAAAAATAAAAATAAAACCCTAATTACAAGGTTGCTAACAAACCGAACCAAGAAAGCAAGAAAATTAATTTTACATTTCATTTGTTTTGTTCTTTTAAAGTTGCATCTTTTTTTTCTTTTCCTCCAGCCTTGGTAAGAAAGGGGGGTCTGTTTTTATATTTTTGGGTAGTTCCCAATAGGTAGTACTTTTGTTACTTAATACTAAATTTTCTATAAGTGTTATGGGGTGAGGAGTTGGGCCATTTCTAACTTTTCTAGCCATTAAATAACTTCAACATAGGAAAAAAGCTGTGAAAATTCTTGCACAACATTTGGGATGGCAACATATGTATCGTTTAGAATGCATATAAAAAAATTAAAAATAGATATTAAAAATGAAAAATAATTTTGATTTGGGCCAAATTTAACATAAATATATTTCAAATGAAAGAATTTTATTGTTAGGACATTGAGTATGTAAATTCACATTGCCATATGCAAGAGAGGGAGATCCAAATGTCATAGACATTGCTATGGATGTTACAATTTTAAAGAATTTAGCTTCAGGTTGCGTTTTCTAATAACAAACTGAGCATTTTGACATTTCTTTTTGTCTCATTTTTTTTCTTTCACTTGTGTACAAGAGTTTTGAATGCTTTTACAGCTACTTTAATAGTTACCATACTTGAATAGCAAATCCGTGAGGTCTCTACTAAATAGTTATTTAATTTTGAAGATTCCATTCCAACAAGTAGAATATTCTAGAACATTTCAAAAGATGCTTCATTTTCCTTCCCCAAAAAAAAAAAAAAAAAAATTCTTCGAAATTTTTTTTTCTTGAAAATTTTAATATGTCTAAAAATAATATAATTTTTTTTTGTTGAACTTGCTATTCATTTAGGGGTAATTGGGGTCACAATTGGAAGGCTATGGATGGTTTGCCCCTGGACCATTAATTGTTGTAACCCTAGTGAATTGAGGAATATCATTGACCCAGGAAAGATAGACACCCTCTTTGAACCTCCAATGGCTGAATCCTGACAAACTCACAAATGCTCTCCTCTACAACTTGCTTTGGAATATTTGGTGGGAGCTCTTGGTGCTTTGGGAAGGAGGTGGTGGTGGTGGGTGGTGATGGTACCCACTAGCCACACACACTCTCTCTCTCTCTCTCACAACTTGGTTTTGGAATATTTTGATCCAACCAATTAGCCTTGTGTGTGCATTCTTTTTGAACTTTCAGTAGTGACCTCACAAACCTTGTGTAAGTGGGCTATTCCCTCTACCCCTCCCCCACTTCCCCTACCCTAATGGAAATATGAAAATCTGTACCCATGCTAAAAGCATGGGATCTGTTTCTTTGCTGCACTCCCTCTTACACTCACTCAAGGACCCCTTGTCAAATGATGGCATGAAAACTTATGGACATGATAGAGTTACAGACCATTTTTTTTTTCAAACCCTCTCTCTCTGCATAGAGTCAAGGGTTTACAGTTCCACCCATGAGAAATTTCGAAGAACTAATTAATATATGGGAGATTTTGCATAAGGTTTTTGTCCCTAAACAAATGATTATGCATAATTCATCATATGGTCATCCTTGGACAATTTCAAAGATAAAATTCTTAAAATATTTATCCAATTTTCAAGCTTAATTACTTTTTTTTCCCCTAATGAATACTTTCTTTCTTATTAGGTTTCCTAAAACCTATCTCATTCCATTCCTAATAACTATCTTCTATCCTTATAGCTAAATTGCTTCTTTTTTTTATAACTATTTTTTTGTCATTATAATTACGACATTGTTTTTCCCTACCCATTGACCTGGATATGTAAAGACTAATTATTATGTGTCTTTTCATGTCCATGATATTTTATATTGATTTAAATTAAATTTGATATTGACATAACTAATGATTAAAATCATATGACAACATAAGAAGAGAAAAAAAAAGGATCATCATTAATATAATAAAGAGGTTGGTGAGCAAATATTTAAAAACTCCAAGGAGATCGAATCCTCATACATTATTCCTCTGCTTTTGAAACTCAAAGAATATTTGTAACCTTTCACCTAGTGCTTTCAAAGTTGCAAAAATTGCTCAATTTGGTAAAGGAATTGGGAAGATATGGGGTGTATGGGTAAGAGGGTTCAATGTTTGGTGATGAGCGAATAAGTTGCATTTTTGCTTTTGGAATAGAAAGAAGTTTTGTAAAGCCCTAGTTGACACAGCCATTAAGATTTCAATTATCTCAAATAAGAGTAAAAATGAGTGAGATATGAGGCTCAAACTAGAGAGAGGTCTAGAGCTAATTTTTTCAAAAATTTGAAGCGAACTATCATTCATCCTCTTCCTATGTTTTCTGTGTTGCTTCTATAATTCTGACGCTCAAAGAACATTTGTAACATGAGCATGTAACATAAGTATGCGTGTCCAATGACACCAAAATTGTTCAATTTAGTTCAGGAATGAGAATTGTTTGAAAAAATGTTCAATGATAATAAGTATGTGTTTGATGATGGACGATTCTATCTTAGGGCACAGCAGCATGGAGTCTGAGTGTTTTAGTGTACTAATATAATATATAAAGGGTGTTGAATAGGCTTGTGTGTACATGCGAAAGAAAATGTTATGACCAATGAAATTGCTGGATTTGGTGATCTGAATTTTTTGCCTTTGGTTCTCTTGAATGAACTAACAATTAAATTTGCTGAATTCAAAGCAAAGCCAACATCTCTCAACCCCAAGATAAAACCAAATGAAACTCCTAAGAATGAATGTCAAGAGGCTGCCTCTTGTGAGGGTAGCCACCTAGATGAGTGTTGGAGATGGGAGGGAGGTCACTCCTCTTCATTGGAGCTGATCCTGTTGCCTAGCAGTAGGTGCAGCAAAGAGGCGACATGCTTCCCAGGGCACCCCATTTCCAACCCCTGATTTCAAACCATGCTCTTCTTGGTGCAATCTGCTGTCTTGAATGTAAGATGATCGAGAGATAACTCCCAGAAATATGTTGCCATTTTCATGATACTGGAAATGGGGGAGTGCCAAGTAGTGAGGAGGATGAGGGAAGGGCAAGATAGTCAATTAGGAATCAGGGGCTAAGACAGGTTCTAGCCAGTGGCAGGTGCGGCCTGCAATGCTGCTGTCCATCTAATTCATGCCATTGTCCCAACCATCATGCATTGAGAAAACCAGGACAGTCAAGTCAATATGTGTTCAACAATCTTGCAACTACAAAAAACTCCCAGTTCCAGAAGAAGTGCTTCCACATTGCCATTATTCTTGCTTTTAACAACCATTTTCATGACAACCGTAGAGCCAATTGCCAAACCACACAGTAACAGTCTCAACAGGCCAATTTTCAGGGTCTAGTAGCAATTCTGGTGAGATTGAAAGGAAGTTATACCTGACAGCAGGGAATACTTCCCCCACAGACCGCATATTGCAGTGGAGAGCTACTGCCCCTGAAAGTGCTCCCACAACATAGCAGTATGAAGTATCCATAACATGGAACACTTCCTGCATCAATGTTACATATCCTGACAATGCTAACAAGTCTATATGCTTTGTATACCAGAAGAAAACCATGGAGCCAGTAAACATCACCAGTTTAAAATAATTCATATGAATTTACATTCTCCTCCCTCACAATTGAAAAATACTGCAAAAAGATTTCATGCTAGATCTTCCAACAGTGTCTCTAATCTGTACTTAAACAAAAAGTTATCTTTATGAATGTCCATAGTCATGCCATCTTGAATGGTGACGGCAGAGATATTGCCTGATAAATCCAGAAGCAACTGGACACAACTAGTGTAGCAGTTAAGTGCAGCCATATGAAGTGCTGTGAAGCCACCATTAGCAGGCTTGTTCACAATCCTGGCTAGGGAACTGCAACAGAGCCCACAATTAAGTGAGGAAGGGAGGGATGATGGAGTGCAGAAAAAGAAAGAATATGCAAAATATTAAAGCACAGCTATTGCACCTGAGCTCTGATTTATCACAAAAGTCCTTCTCATGATGAAATGGCTTACAAATGTGCACTCCTGGTGAGAGGATAGTGCGCAACAGATTGTGCATCGATTGAATAATCCTCTATCTTTCTTAGCACTCTGCTTGCTCCCTTGACTTCCTAATGACACCTGATTGCTCTAGGTTCCAGTTAGAAGATATTCTTCATCAGAAACTCTGAGCATATTGGTGACAGACTATTGATGCAAGTAGCTCTTCATAGATGGTGTCTCATCTTTGTTTGTTGGTTGCTAAGTGTTCCACAAGTAGGGAACACTAGGAACATAGTCAGCAACAATTAGGCATATGCAGTGAGCATGCCCACTCACTGCAGCAAAATGAAGAGCAGTGCAGCCATTGAGAGAGTCTGCCCTATTGATCTGCAGAAGCCATCAACAATGGATTAACTCAGTATCAGTACCATTTGCTACATTACAGCCTAAAACTAGCAGACCATATTTCTGAGTGTACAGCTATGGACCCTCAGTGTGTGATGCAAATAGCTGTGATGAAAACCATTAGCCAAACACCTGCTGGGATGTAGGAATGGCATGATGCAGAAACAGTGCACCTAGATTCCATTGGGATAACTTTGAATAAGTTATGGCTGGAATGATGTGAGCAATATCTGCATTGGAAACTAATGTCAGAAACTCTAGGGGATCTTTCAACACAGTTGCTGCTGGACTGGATGCCCATAGCAGTAACTGACCACGCCCAAGCGGAATCCCAGATGGTTTTCAAACCTTAGTTACCACTCATAACTAGGCTGCAGTAGTATGCCCATAGATTATTTCTTAGATATGGAAAGAGTGCACAAATCAAAGGCCACTGCTCATAACAAGCTCACACTGAATAAACAATATGTGCAGGAATCAACCCTTAACCAGAAGGAACCATGTGCTGATTGATGGAAAAAAAGCATGGCTCAACTTGTGTTATATGATGAGGGATGGGCTGCAACTTCTTTCATGCAAGATGTAAGCATCCAAGAACACATCAATCTCAGTCACAATACCTCCAAACTTCTTGTACAAAAAACTGCCTTGCTATTTGCACCAAATCAAAATGATCTGCATGCTATTGTATTCAGCATTGCTTATGAATGCCTTGTACAGCAGCAAAGTCTGCACCAACTCCCAGTGTCCATAATGACATGCCTGCGTCAATGCAGTCTGCAGTTGTCCCCCATACACATAATCGGTGGGAGTAGTCAAAGAACAAGACAGAACAAAAATGCTAAAAGTAAAAACAATGAGATTGTACACAAAAGCTCTATAAAAACACTTTGAATGACCACATCATTTTAACAAACACATCATAGTATTTAACTTGTTGTTTGGCTTCATTTTGGATTGAAGCTACAAGCACTTGCAAGGCAACCATGAGTCCCAAACCTTTTTAGTCTATTAGTGTGATGTTAACAATTGCACATGTCACAAGAGCCACCCATATTTTAGAAAATGATCAAGGTTCAAGTGGTATTGTAGTTTGTCATGTATGTTAATAATATGGACATTTTCGACTACTATGACAAAACCTAACATTCATGATTATGTACATATGATTGTGTTTGTAATTGTATGTGACATACATGACTATGGTTACTTAGTCCATCAAGATATGTCATACTACTTCATGTTTGATGCGGTGATGATGTGGCTAGATTGCAAACAACCAAAATTTGAAAAAGAGATCTAGATAATAATAATCAAAAAATATATTGAAAATATGTTTTAGTAATCTTACCAAGTTGACGTAATCTGAATGCTTGGTCAAAGCAATGTGTTTTGATTGACTATGTAATCATAAAGGTCACAAATATATGATGTCACAAGAGGGGATTGAACCCTCGATTCTGCACCAATTGTGGCATCAAGTCCACAATCACAAACTAAGTCTTTCACCATTCAATGACAACTTCATCTTTATCACAATCGATGTTCATTGCATGAATTACTGATTTTTTTGGGGGAGTTTTTTTTTGACAAGATATTGGGATTGTTTTTGGAGAAATGTATTTTTTGGCGCAAATTTGACTAAATTTCCTTTTTCTATGGGAAAAATCCAACAATTTTTTGATATCAATTTAAAAAAAAAAAAAACCCATAGCATGAGCATAAGCAATGAACGTGCCTATTTAAAATTCAAACACTAATATATAACCCATGAAATTATAAAGAAATTACAAAATAATGTCACAAGTCTAGTTTCATAATTTCATAGTTATAATTAGGTGATTACAATATGCACATGTAATCAATATTTATTTCAAAAATAAAAATAAGAATAATTTACAAAACAATTTGGGCCATAAATTCAAATATGTTTCCTTTATTTTCAAACATAAAGGCAATACAGTAAAACCTATCTAAAGTGATATTGTCTAAAGTGATATCCTGTCTAAAGTGATAAACACGACTCGGTCCCAACTCGGGCCCCATACAAAATGTGATAAACCTCCGTAAAGTGATACTCGATAATTTTTATTGGTCCCACTCCTTAT
>Ga0116231_10000653_pt1 | contig 63455 bp, 34 predicted proteins | sample S1TSphgellanicum_2_FD_89695 | JGI IMG/M metagenome (GOLD analysis project Ga0116231, IMG submission 89695) | Host-associated microbial communities from peat moss isolated from Minnesota, USA - S1T2_Fd - Sphagnum magellanicum MG | ecosystem: Host-associated > Plants > Peat moss > Unclassified... | reverse complement strand
ATTTCACACGCTGAGTCAGATTTTTAAAACAAATAAAAACCTAAATAAATAAGTTTTTTTCGTACTTTTTAATGACCCTTGGGCCTTTTTTCATGTAGTGTCATAAAAAGGTTTTTTTTTTTTTTTTTTTCCCCCAGATATAAAATCAAAATTAGCCAAATTTACACAAAGAAAAAAAAACCATATTTTTTGGTCATAAATGATAAAATTAGTCAAAACATTTTTTCATATTAAAACAATTAAAAATAAATAAATAAATAAATATTCAGTTTTGGGATGTATCCATAGGGGTGATCATACATGAGAAGCTTGAGTCAAATTTGGCTATAAATGACACATGAAAAAAATGTAAAAGCAAATTGAGCATCCTTTGATATTGTTGGCTAAATTTATTGGAACTTGATTTAGAAAAAAAAATGGCATTTCTAATAATAATAATTCTTAAGATTATTGAAATATCATGATAAAATTTTCCCAAAAACCATTTATTTTTCTCATCTTTTTGTTTTAAATTTGCCAACTCACCATTAACCTTTTTTTTTTTCTCATTTCTACATCTCTGTGTGGGTGTGGCAAAAAAAACTCAAAAACTAGATTCACAAGTAATGAAAACATAAAAGTGCCCCAAAGAAAATATTGGCTATTGTCATTATAATCCAAGAGCCCTTGGGCGATTGAACAAATGGGTAGATAGAGTTCAATTTGGCAGATATTAGTAGCATATCACCTCTATATCTGGGTAGGTCACACCCCAACGCACCCACATTGTAGGCCTAAACTTTGTCACTTGGGTATAATTAAAATTAGCTTGTAAGCGAAGGACAATATTCTACCATGATCTTATTTAGAGGCTTTAACATAAACATGCATTTACTCTTCACATTTTTCAAAATTTTGTTTTAATTTGTTTCCACGATTTAAGCCAATTTCTAAAATTTCAAGTTTTGTTTCAATAAGTGGTTGAAATAATCATACATGTTAAACATGAACGATTCAATCCTTGCAATGAAAATGAAATCACCTCAAGATTGGATTACCAAGTTAGTTCTATGAACAACATAATCAACACCCATTGGAAAAGGTGCCCATGAATCTTTAATTTACTATGCCATTCTTGTCCTCTTTCCCCAAAGACATTCACTCCATTTTTTCAAAAACATAAATTGGTTTTGGAAAGATCTTCCTTGTTTAGCACCCCACCTTTCAACAAAGTATCCATGATTATATTAATTACAATGTTAGACCTAAATCCATTAACAATTTTATTAACACAAACTAAAATAAGCCATTTGGTCCAACCATCAACCATGAAAACATCTATGTATTATCATATGATTTTTTTTTGCTTCTTTCCATCCATTTCCTTCTTCAAAGGCAAGTCACATTTGTGGGCCAAATTGTGAGTCAAATAACTTCACAATTTGCTTAAGGTCAAATGAATTAGGAAGGCTTTCAAGAGAGATTATAAACACATTTAAAATAATTAAAGGTGTTTGCACATTTACATTTGATGCACACCTAGTCATTAGATTGGGTACACATTTGGAAAAAGGAGGCCATGTTCTAATGAATTACAACTTGAGCCCACCATCAAAATTATAAAATGGAGGAACCATGGTGGAATTTGACACATGGTGTTGAGGAGTGGTGAACATAAGGTTTCTAAAAGAATTGAAGTACTTGAAGATTATAAAAGAGTAAAACTTTCTACATAACAATGTAGCAAGGAACAAAATGTGTATAATAAGTTACAAACACAAAGGAGTTGTAAACGTAATTTGTTGATCACTAAGAACATAGAACCTTGTAAGTCAAGGAAGATCAATTAAACAGATGAAGAAATAGAAAATGGACACAAATTTGAAATTGTAAACCTAATCACTTGATCATTAGGAAGCTGAAAAACATAATGCTATAAATTAAAGAAGAATAAAACATGGTAGACAACAATGTAGCAAGGAACAAAATGTGCACAAGTTGAAACACAAAGGAGTTATAAACTTAATTTGTGAATCATAAAACCTTATAGGTCTAAGAAGAGCAATCAAACAAATTAAGAAATAAAAAAGAGACACAATTTGAAATTATAAACCTAATCACTTGATCACCAAGAATTTGGAAAATATAATGTTATAGATTATATAATAAAATGTTACAAATTGGTTGCCATTAACGGTTAACCTAATGTAAGAATTAAATGCTAAGGATTCAAAAGCTAAAATGCATCGTCACCCTCCAAATTGTTGTCACTTTGTTGCATAATCTCCCTTGTGTAACTCTTCAAAGCTGAAATGACCATTCACATTAATCTACATGGTTCCATACACACAATGCCTGAAAATAAAGATACAAACATAATCATTCAATGACCAAAAAAATTTCCTTTATAGAACAAGATGATAGGAATGGTCATCCAAGCTTAAAGACATCCACAAAGGATGCATAAAAGGCGAACCACAAACATAATGACAATTTGTAAACATTGAAGAGTTGATTATGACAATCTATAATTCAACACAAATGAAGATTTTGGTGAAATTTATGCATTTTTTATTGAAAAGTTGATAGAAAGTTATGCAATGTTAGTATTTGGGAACACATTAAGTACATCAAAGGATGATTATTAAAGAATGCACATATTAGAAAAATATACACATACCTAGGTAGGATAAACTGGCCCATCACCAAACACTAGCCTATTGTTGAACATTTGGTTAGATCTTTTTCAATTCTTCTCCATTTTGAGTGATTTAAAATGTTATAGGAGTGCCTTTTCAAGCTTTACAAATCATCTTGGAAATGTAGAGCCAAAGGAGTAGCCAAAAAAAGAGCAATAAAAAAAAAAGTTTTTTTGAATTACAAAACATGTTTTTTTTTTTCCATTTTTCTTCATTTTGACCCCTCTTACTTCATGAGTGTAGAACTTTCTCATTTTTTTTTTTCAAATTGAGCAATTTAAACTACTTTGAAATCATCATCTTAAGCTTGACAAAATCATCTTGTAATTCTAAAGGCAACAAAATAAAATTTAAGGATTTTTTGAAGGGATTGAAAATAGGCTATGAATTGTTCAATCAAATATTTTCTATAAAAACAACCCCCTTACTTCAAGGGGTTGTAATTTTCTTGCGAGTCCATTTTTGTTGATTTTTAGTGCAATAGATGTGCAAGGAGGAGGGCTCCATCTACTCTTTGGACACCATAAACAATGGGACTCTCCTGAAGAAATGGTGAGAAACCCTACCTTAAGTGTACTATGATCGACCTTTCTACCCTATATCTAATACTTATATATTTATTGGGTTTGCCCATAAAATGGACATCAATTGGAAGGGTTGATTATAGGGCATTGAGAGAGAGAGGGAGAAGAGCACATGCAAGCAAACTTGAAACATTGAAAGGCCTAAAAGTGGTAAAAAAGATTGCACTAAAAAAAGGGGAAAATTTGGATTTTGAAAAAATGTTGTCACTTTTCAGCTGGCTTCAAAATTTGTTGCCACTTTGTGTGATTATTTAGGGAAAACTTTGGATAGTTTTGGTAAAGTTGTTGTCAATAAATGCTAAATCTGCCTTGGGATGCTAGTTGTTTATTCATACTTCCAAAAATTAAAAAGAAAACCATAGTTCCACATGGATGGATGGTTGTGGACATGATATTTTTTTCATTGGATTCTTATTCCCCTGCTAAACTCTCCACAGTTGAGGGTTCTAAAATTGGGGTTCATCCAACTGGATGGCATCAAAACTTTGATGCAAAAATGGGAGTGATGCATTTGTGTGTTCAGTGGTTGAAATTTTATAACTATGTAATTAAAAAAATTTGTGCGCATACTTTCCCTTTTGGTGCATCCTATAAAAAAGGAAGTCAAGCCAAAACTGACATCTGGTTTTCGTGGTGTAGTTGGTCATCACGTCAGTCTAACACACTGAAGGTCCCCAGTTCGAACCTGGGCGGAAACAACTAAAATTTTTGCAATTTTCGTCTTTCATTTAAAAAACTTTTATTGGCTGACGGCAGGTTTCGTTGACGAAACCGGTTTGGCCATAAAATCGTCGAGAAATGAAATAAGTCCTTTAGCATTCCGGCAGGTAGTGACGTACGTGAGGACCTATTCGTCGACGATTCTCGTCGTCAATTTTCGAGATTCCTGTCGGCTATCTTCAAGATAGTTGTCAATTGACGGACATGAAGACACAATCGTTCACGATCTTCGTCGTCTCTTTCGTCGAGACGACAAGACGAATCTAGGGCAAGCAGCCAAACACATTCTAAAGAGAAGAATGACAAGCTGCTGCTGCTTCTGCTCTACACATTGTTGCTTGCTTGCTTGACAGCCATCGCTCTTTCTCAGGTGTTTAGTTTGCATTCTTGCTGTGATTCCTTGTACTTTGTGGGATAAAAGAAGCTTCGACTGTGCTCACATATTGCAGGAGTGCCAGAATTTGCAACCATGGGTGACAGTCAGTACTCCTTCTCACTAACAACTTTCAGGTCCGTGTTTTCTCTCTCTCTCTCTCTCTCTCTCGATGTCGATCACGATGTCTTTTCCTGTCTCTTTTTTATATGCGGTTTTTCTCTGTGTGTCTGCATACCAACTTTAGGAAGGAGCAATTTGTTTCTCTTATTCCTTGGTAGAGAGCAAGCTTCTGGAGGGTTTTCCTCTCACCTTCGGTGTCCATCGCGATCTCTTTCCCTGTCTTTTTTAAGTGCGTCTTTCTCTGCTTTTCTGCGTGCCAACCTTTAGGAAGGAGCGATTTGTCTCTGTCTTGTTCTTTTAGTAGAGAGCAAGCTTTTGTAGGGGTTCATGGAGCCTGGATTATGGATCTGGTGATGGAGAACCTAATGGGGATTTTCCATAGACGCCCCTAGCCACCATGAGTGATTTGTATGGCTTGCAGATGTAAGGCCTATTGCTGTCTGGAAAGTGACAATTTCGTTGCTGTTGGGGGGTTTCGAATCTTTTTGTTGCAGTCCTTCAGGGAAATTGGTGCAAATTGAGTATGCATTGACTGCTGTAGCAGCAGGCCAGACTTCTCTTGGAATCAAAGGTTAGCCGTCAGCAATTTTTTTAGATCCATTGTCTTCTCCAAGGGGATTGTTTATGTTGTTATCATGCTCTCTGCTAACAAACAATCTGATCTTCATAGTTTGTTGGTGGTTGCAGCTTCAAATGGTGTTGTCATTGCCACTGAAAAGAAGCTGCCATCCATTCTTGTTGATGAAAATTCGGTACTTCCTCTGCAAACTTTAGGGCTTTCAATTGTTGCCTTGTTCCTCTGCTTTATATAGAGCTTTCTTGTTCAGGTACAAAATATTTCCTCTGCAAAGTTTAGGGTTTTCAATTGTGGCCTTGTTCCTATGCTTGATATCCTGCTGACATTCAGCTTTCTTATTCAGGTACACAAGATCCAGTTGATTACTCCAAATATTGGAGTTGCTTACAGGTCAACTTCTGGACTTGGGATACTGGTGAAACTGCATCCACAAGGAAGCAGTTTATTGACTGCTTAGCTAGGTTTTCATAGATTTATCTTGTCTCGCTGTACTTGTGGGATTAAAGCCACCATTTTCTTTATGGTTGTTGCAGTGGCATGGGCCCTGATTCTCGGGTGCTGGTGCGGAAGAGCAGAAAGCAAGCACAACAGTACAAGCGGCTCTATCAGGTATGGAGTTTTTCTCATCTCCTCTCTGGATGTCCAGCTATTACTTTTTGTTTTGAGGACTGATGTCTGTAAACAGGAGAATGCAGTAGTTCATATGAGAACATGTGGATTAGAGCATTTAACTTCATGACAAAAAGAAGCTTTTAAGCTTCTAGGAAGGGGATGAATTTGAAAGAGTAACTGAGATTGTTTTTGGCCTGAAGATGTCCATCTTTGAGGAGGTGACTGTACTTTTCACCAGGATCAAAACAGCAACAAAGAGAGTTGTAACACTAAAAACCACTCATTTGTTTGGCCATGTGTTTAGGTTTGTGAATTGAGAGCTTCTTTAACTTGTAATGCAGACACATTTTCAAATGTGGGTTTGTTGCATGCAGGAACCCATTCCTTTGTCTCAGTTGGTGAGAGAAACAGCTGCTGTAATGCAGGAATTTACACAGTCTGGGTAAGCCCTATTTTTGCCTTGCATTTCTTTAGTCATTACAAATGTCTTGGCATACTTGTCCTGACATAAGAGTTTCCAGGTCAGAAAATCAATGGTGTTGTTTCCTGCAATAATATGTTGACAAGTCAGCTGGCTGTTAATGTGCAGAGGAGTCCGACCTTTTGGCGTGTCACTGTTGGTGGCAGGCTTTGATGATAATGGACCACAACTTTATCAGGTTCAGTCACTTCTCATGCTTTCAAGCCTGACATAGGACCCGGCCATGGTAGAGTGGTATAGGAGGATTGTGGTTTAGTGGCCTTCCTTAATGTCTTTTTTGATGATTCTGGTAGATGAAGGTTTTGTGTCACTAAAACCTAAAGGATGATTTTCTACACAAGAATTCGTGTAAGCCAGCAATTTCTTATTCCTTAAATGTCCAGCATCAACAACATGCTGATCCATATGTCAAGACATGTCAAACAATGGCCAAACTTGATTCTATGGAATTGAAGTTACTGGCAAAATGCACACTGCTCATTTCAATCAATCAGTGGTATTTGAACTATAAACTTGGGAACAGAGCAGATATTTTTGTAGCTTGAGACTGATGTTCCAGTGGTGGTAATGGTTGAAAGTCACCTAATGTTGGAACTTGTGAGATCATGTATGTGGCTGTAGGTGGACCCCTCAGGTTCTTACTTCTCATGGAAGGCATCAGCAATTGGCAAGAATGTTTCCAATGCCAAGACCTTTTTGGAGAAGAGGTGTGGTGTTTTTTCCTCTGTTCTGTTTGCATTCATTGATCTGGCTATATCTGTTGAGATTGCCTTACCATGCGCTTGCATTCTGGGGGCGAAGGATTATTTAATGGTATATTAATGTGGATATGATCGGTTGACCAGATATACTGATGATATGGAGCTTGAAGATGCAATTCACACAGCTATTCTTACTTTGAAAGAAGGGTAAATGAATTCTCTCCTAATTTTGGGTGTGCTATTTCATGCTCATGTCACTGTGTAGTTTAACATTGGGTTCTCTCAATGATGATATTGTCTCAACCCTTACCACAACTCTGGGTTTGGCAGATTTGAGGGCCAAATATCAGGCAAAAACATTGAGATTGGGATTGTTGATGCAAGCCGCAAATTCAGGTTAGTCTCAATCCTGTCCCCTTCTTTTTTCTTCCCCCTGCATACTTTTAGTTCCTTGGAAGAAGTGGGATATATTCACTCCTGCCAACTGTTGAACCTGAATGGAGTTTCTCAAGAGGTGGAAAACATCCAATCCTTGGAGGTTTGTCCTGCATGGTTGAGTCCAAAGACAAGCAGTTTACTGACTTGTTCATGACTATTGTGTGAAATATCCCCTGCAGAGTCTTGACACCAGCAGAAGTTGACGATTATCTTGCTGAAGTGGAATAACTGCCATCCTGTGTTTTTTGAGTATTGAAGGCAAGCAAACCAGCAAACCAGTTTAGCATATTTAGGGAGACTCTCTCATGTCAGATTGAAAGAGATGTTTTATCCAGAATGGTGCTTTAAGGGCATTTTTTGTTGTCATTAGGTTGTCATCACTGGCTCTCTTACAGTCAACACTCTCAGTTGATGTGACAGCACAAAACTTCTGGTTGAAATGTTCTCATCAAAGTCTGATGCATACCATCCAGTCTTTGGATTTTGCGTGCATATTGATCATTTTGGTTGGCATTTTATTGCATGAAAAAGTTTCATTGACCTATTTACATCTGACTACTGTGTGAGTCTAGAACAGGTGATTCAACAAGACCACCAATTGAGAGAAAGTGTAAAGAGATATTTGAACTCATAGATCCAAGTGCCAATGTTTCAGGGAACAAGGGAATTGCAGTAACATGAGGCGTACTGAAGCAGCAAATTCATGGTCAGGGTCAAGCCCAGAAATTTCTTTTAGAGATGCTAGGTAACTCCTTGCTGGGCGTTCCTTGAGCATTGCACACCACTATGTGCTTTTTTTAGGAATTCATTGAATACAAGACATGAGCTTCTTCATCTTGCCAAGAACTCACACTTGCTTGAAACAACATGGATGTTGGAAGGAGGCAAAGCATTAACTCCATTTTTGTTGGGATTCTGTATTTTGTCAAACATAATGACTTTTGGAAGGCTGCAAAACATAAGCTTTCATCATTTCTTTAGGAATTCACACAGTATACCGTGTTATGTTGAACACTGCTAAGGATTTTTTTTCAGAAAATGAGAAAAGACCCCTAAAATTTGTGATTTTTAGGGATTCTTTTGCCAATTTTCAAAAGAAAAACAATTGAATTAACCACATCCAGACCTAGGCACTTCCTAGGTTGCCACTGGTAACAACACTTTTGTGAAAATGTTATTGCCCACCTAAGACTGCCATTTGATGCTCATTAGTGCTGGGGATCCTTGCAAGTGGACCTACTTCAGGAATTTGGGGAAAAAAATCTGCTAAGGTTCTCACTGGTAGGCCTCAGACCTAGCGAAACGTCCCTACGCCTATGCAAATTGGACCCCAAAAAAACACCCCTCTTATAATTTTCGCATTAAAATGCTTTAGACATAATTTTCTGTAGTGAAGTGAGGTTTTAGGGTTTAGGATCTAGGGTTTAGGGTTTAATTTCATCTGGGCATGGAAATCATGTTTAGGGTTTCGGGTTTGGTGGGGTTGAGAGAAACTTTGAAGAATGAAGAAGCTGAGAGAGAGAGAGAGAGAGAGAGAGAGAGAGCGATTTCTGTGGATTTCACGTAGGCAATCCAGCGATTTCGGCAGACAGGATCCAGAGTTTTGATGCGAGATTGGCGTCGTATGCAATCGGGTTTGCTGGTACTTCTTTGCAATTGCTCAAGAATCTGCTGCTGCCGCTTCTATTGGTGCTTTCTCTTCTTCTTCTTCTTCCCCAGCAGTAGCTGGAGAGATTGCGGATTTGCCAGTCCAACGCAACTGCACACACGAGGACGAATTCCGATAGTGTTGGCGCCACTACCTGCAGTTCCAAAGGATGCGCACCCTGATGAGCGGATCATTGAAAGCCAGATCCTTAAGCTGGAGTAGCAATTCTAGACATAAATTTCACGGATTCAACAAAAACAAGAAGAAGCAGGACGTCAGCGTTGTTGAGAATCAATATTGGAAAGTGTAGCTGCAGGCTAGGGTGGTGAACTTCTGCACCATCGGCCAGGCAAAAGCTCCCCTCGCAAACAATCGAAGAGACGCTGTTGTGTTTTGCAGCTGTGCATCGTCATGCACTAGTGGTGTCGTCGCTGCATGAAGCACTGGTAATGCTCCATCCCATGTTGGAGCAAACGCAATCTGCAGAGATCTAACTAGATTCTTGATGAGTACTGTCACCTAGACAAACATTGTCGCCATTGGAATCATGCCCATTCATTTTCTCCACTTTCTTGATCTCTAGGTGGCAATAACAGTAAAAGGAGGCACTAAAGGGGTGTGGACACTGTTAAAAAACTGGATTCTTAAATCTTTGAAAAATCGAAAGAGAAACACAATAATTTGGATTGTCAATGATCAAACTTTGATGAAAATTGATAATGTTTCAAAAGTCCTTAAAGAGAGATAGAGAGCTCTCTCACCTTCTAGAGGTAGCAAATCAATTGAAACAGAGGTATATATATACTTAGGCTGCAGTAGTCTAGGAGGAGGTGAGATGGATAATCTTGCTTCAGTACCTTGGCAAGCCATTTCCATGGTGGTCGATTGTATTTGGTTCTTTTCCAGATGTCACTGGCAACTGCTCCTGTAATTTCCAACGACGACAACAACCCAAAGCAGCTCTTAGAGAGATTTTGTGATCAGAACTAGCAGCAGCAGCTGCTTGGACATGATCATCAACAGATATTGAGGGAATTTCATTCATGGGTAGTACTTGTGGAATTAGATGATTGAGTTTTGTCTCCAACCTGGATCAACTGCACATGCTTGAACCCCTTTGCCTGCGATCAAATGCGCACAAAACATAATTTGTGTTCAAACACAACTCATGCGACTGACTTTGCCATAAATATTTGGTACCTGCAACCGCAAGAAGTTGCAGAGAAAAAAATACAAGGGATCTGAAATTTAATTGCAGCATTCTGATCATGATCAATGCCCAGGATGAAGTTCCCTGCAACTTGACGATGATCACTGGTACTTACTAGAACGTCTGCAGTGCCTGAGTCTGCAGATCATGCAATGTACCTTGCCAGCGGCGTTGAAGTTCGAAAGTGAAGAGAATATTGGCCAGTTTGACTTCCGCGTAGCTGGCTGCTTCGAAATCTCGTAGAATTTTTTCCTGTCAGGAGGAAGAAGAAGAAGAAGCATTTTTTCCGACAAGTCAACAAGCTGAAGCTTCATAGTCGATCTCCAACAACAAACATTCTTCCGACTAGTTAAGCTTGAAAGCATAATTAATGATCATAGTCTCCAAAAACAACAAACATTCTTCCCCAGAGCTTGAAAGCAGCTACGTCTACGTCAAAGCAGTTGGAAGTCTAGCTCTCATGTAGTTACGGATCATCTGCATCGTGAGAGTGCAAGCAAGCTTGCTACATACACACGCGGAGGACGTCATGATATACCGGGTCGTGCATCTTCGCTTGTCGATGCCGGATTGAAGACACATTCACCACCTGCAGGTTGAACACAGTCCGCCACTATTACTGTATGTTAGAAGGTTTTCTCCTAGCTTCCGAGCTTCAGCGCAAGAATTCAACAACAACCAGACGTCCGAAAATTGAGAAAGGCATGAATCGACGACGGACGGATCTTACCCTTGAAGGAGCAGCAGCAACGAGATTCTCCTCCAGCAACCGAGTGAGCACATAGGGACCCAAATGGTTGATCTGCACAACACCATATTCCCCCCCGGCCTTATCAACATCATCCAGATGAAGCTGCTCGAGAATCCCCAGCTTCCGAGTTTCTGAAGAAGATCAGCTGCTGCACTAGTGGTTCAATACGGCCTTGGAACTCACCCAACTTGGATTTCAATGCAGGCAGGCCGGAGAAATCAGGACTAGAAGCTGCGAGCTCGCAGTTTGTGATTAGATATAATGAAGTCTGGCTGTAGCACCAGCGAGAAGGAAACAGATGATCTAGATCATATAGTCGACATGAGGGATGGATCATGAGCAACAAGATCCAGCAACAACAAGATCCGCGCGAGCGATGACTGCAGGCATGGCGCAGGCAGGATGATGAGGGTGAAGAAAAAGGATCAGAGGCTGAATCATTGGTACCTGAGCAGATCCGCCAACTCCCTCGGCTGTGTACCAGGGACGTCCGGTATTGTGGATAAGATTTACACCAGCATTGTTGACCTGGTGAAGGTCATGATCCACGATTGCACGCATGTTCGATATATGAGCAGTTCTCTAGACTCTTAGGAAGCTGTGCAGATCAATATTAGACTCTTGACAAGATCCATGCATGCATGCAGAAGAAGAATTTTGCATCATGATTACAGCAGCAGCTGCATTAGCTGGTCATGATCATGATCTTGAAGTAGCAGAGATGATCAGTTTGCAGAAGATGCATGATGGAACGTTTACCAAGAGATGGAGAGGTAGATTGCGAGACTTAAAGTCCGTGGCACACTTGCGCACAGATTTCAAGCTCTGTAAATCCAGCACCAAGATATCTACATCTGCCTGGCCTCCAGGAATATGAGGGCAGCTCTGCGGACATGCAGCAGTAAGCCATGCACACACACACACACACACAAACAAAATCCCAAGTATAAATTGTATTTCCGAATGAACATTCATGCAGCATGATGGTAGACATATTATATAGAACTGTTGAGCATTCTTGGAGCTGGCTCGCAGGAATATATATTCGAGCCGAGAACTGATCCACAAGGAGCTCTTGGATGAATGTCTTGCGGGAAAATTGTCTAACTTTACCTCCAAGAATGGACTTAAGAACGCAAGTAAGTAACAGGGAATTGTGCAACTCAGGGAATTTTGCAACATTCTCAGGGAGGCCTGAGGCCTCGCAGGGAAAGTTCAATTATGGCTTGTCTAGAGGGGTACTGTGAACCAATGTCAAAAGGGAAGTTGGGCATTTTTCCCTGGTTGTAGAGCACCTAGCTCTTGCGGGAAACGATAGAATTTTCCCTTTGACATTCGTTCTAAGAGGGATTTCTGAGTTTTCGAATTGAGAGCTTTCCCACATTGCACACAGGGAGTTGGAAGAAAACTCATTGTGCATGCGTGAGAGAGAGAGAGAGAGATGGGAAGAACGACCTGACGAATGTAAGTAGCAGCTTCGCGTGCTTTGTCCGCATTTCGACACGCCAGAAACACTTTCATACCGGCTTTTGCCAAACCGAGCGCTGTCTCTCTGCCGATTCCGGTGTTGGCTCCCGTCACAATCGCAACGCGCTTGGAGGCGTCGACGTCCATGATCACCAACGCGCGCGCGCGCTCTCGACAATCCCTTTTGCGACGACGACAACGACGATCGCGACGACGGGGGCGCACACACACGAACAACAAAAACAACACTATCGACGGTCGCTAGAGAACCGAAAGCTCGTGGCTCGCGTCGCGTCGGGTCGGGTAGGGTGACACCACCCGCTGTGAGGGAACCCGGAGATTCAACTAATTTTGTACAATTGTTTTTTTTAATAGGAACTTTGGTTTGGAGCCAGAGTGGCTGATATCAGTGTTTTTTTTTTTTTTTTTTGGCGAAATTTCGCTGAATGGCGAAAAACGAGAAAACCGATGCTGATTGTACAAGGGATTTTTTGGGGGGGGAAAAAACTGGAAAAGTCGCCATATTTTGAAGAAAAAAATTCACATGTCGCCATATTTTGACCATGAGTTTTTTCTGCTCGCCAGAACTAGGCAGGAATGAACCAAACCTATTTTAGCAAATTTTCTCGAATTTTACACCTTTACAACAATTATTCCAAATTTTTGTCACAATAGTGCGAAAATTTATCCCAAAGAAAAAACACTATTAGGAAGATGCAGAAAAAGTGGGAAGATTTAGCCAAATCTGGCTATAAACCATATATGAAGTACAAATCTTTAATCATCCTTCTACATTTTGGCTGCACACTGAAAACAGAGATAGAAACCTGGAAATAAAAAATAAAAAAATAAAAAATTCCAAAATTCCAAAATTCCAAAATCACATTATATATATGTTTTTTATTTTATTATTTATTTTAAGCCTGGTATTTTGTGAAATATTTTGGAAAATTCATGTAGGTAAATATTTGAGTATCCAACTAAAGGTCCTAAACCTTGAGTTGGAATTGAAGTTGAGAATTGTTTCGGCATGGATCGTGTGAGGGCAGTAACATTAAAAGAGTATGCAACAAACTTGCGTGGGAAATTATTATGAATGTTCATGAAATTTGTTTTGTATGAATTGAACAAAGGAATCAAGAGTTTGGAAGATATACTAATGAAATGACTACCTAAATGTAATCATGAATAGCATTATAGTTGTAACAAATACACAAAATAGGAATATTAATAAGAAAGTTGGATGTGGATATTATGATGAAATGAGCAAAAACAAGGGCATGAATCAAAATGAATTTACCATGCAAAATGATAGCTATATGGGTTTTTTTTTGGATTTAAGTCATCCATAATTTTACATTGATCAGATTGCAGGGTAAATGTTTTGTTTCATAATGCACATGGATACTACAAATTTCTCACATTTAGGTTAATAATTTCCATGAAATCACTAAATTCAAAGACAATTTATCAAAATATTACAGTTTTCGCTAAAGTCAGGAGAACACGGCACCAGTACCCTGAGTTTGGTCCAAAACAAGGTGAAATGTACCACTTTTTTGTGGCAAACTGATTTTGATCCGGTTTTGACCCATCTTTCCTTTTTCTTGGGAGCTTTCACAGCTGCTATATAAATTTTCACTGCTCCTACATGTACAACTACTGTAATTAACTCGAACCTTGTGCACTAAATGCTGATTTTCAGCATTTCATACCCAGATTTAATAAAACTTCATTACTTTGCGGACCTCACTGAAAGAGGGGATAGATCATAGGAGGTGAAAACAGGCCCAAAGACAGGGTGAAGACAGGATTACTTTAAGGAAAACTCGATTGTATGATGAATTGACATATGTTGTTGGTGTTGGACCATGTTTCCCACAATTTTTCCCTATCAGTCCATTGTAGACTGACAGGATATGTATATACATATATGACCTTACAAAGAATGGAACAGTACAGATAGTGGGCGAATGACAATCATGGAAACGTACTTTACAAAGAATCAAACAATAGAAATAGTGGGCGAGTGATGGTCAAGGAAACATAACTTTTACAAAGAATTGAACAATACAAATGGTTCTAAGTCAGATCTGTATCTCTAGATAATGACTTAGTAATAACTTCTTTAGTATCGTGACCACCAAAATTTTTAGGAGATGATCTTCCATACCTAGAGTGAATGAATTATAAACTAAATCTGCTATTTGATTAGTACTTTCATAGCCCGAGAAGGGTTGATATCCTAGAGCTGAAAATGTATGAAAAGCTGGAGGGCTCTTGACCATTTAATGTTCAGTTTCAGCCTCACTTTGATCCTGACTGTTTCACTCATCCTCCCTTTTTTAGTTATTCATAAAGTTCTGCAAAGTGAGGCTCACAACAGCCCTCAAAACACAAGATAAAATATTGTAAACCCTAAACCCTTTATAGTCGCGCCCTTGTTGACCAATTTTATTTATTTATTTATTTTTTGACACTAACAAATTGTGATTCAAACTTGTATAGCCTCATTCCATACAAACCCTTATAAAACTGGGACTATAGACCAAAAAACTTTACAAAATAACCTTTTTACACTAGAATAAAGGTGCCAATTGTTTAAATTTTTTACATGGGTTATTTTAAGCTCTCTTATGCATTATTAGACTTGAAGAAGGTTGTGATTTTTTGCCTGTTTTAATGTGACAATTTACATTATGTCACAATCTACATTGAGTTTGAGCTTCTTGTGCAATTTGTCAATTAGATTTTTTTAATTTACAATTTTTTTTTTTGGTTAGCTTGCACATCTTATGATTGTTTTCAATAGAAAGTGGTTGTTTCTTTCTTTTCTCTTCAAGTGGATTCATTGTTTCATTGTTGTTAGTTTGCACAACCTGAACACAAATAAACACTAGCATTGCCAAAAGGAACTACAATGTACAAAACTCTAATATTTGCCTTAGATTTCCCCCCATTATAATCCTATTTTCTAAGAAAGCTTTGCAAATGTTTTGTGCTAGTAAGGAGTGTGATAGTGACTAAAAAAAATGGTGCTTCTTACCAAAATGGATGATTACCAAAAAATGTGACACAAACAAGAATGTGTTTAAAATGGGTGTGATCATAGAGGAAATTTATTATATTCAAATTTGATTATCATAGTCAATTTTCTAACCATATTACAGTCTACTTGCATGACCATAGACTAGGAGGCTACCAAATAAGGCCCTACCTAGTAGGGTCGAACTATGTTAGGCCTATCTACCTTCTTATTTATAAATTACCTACCTACCTACCTAGAGGCCAATTATCTATTTACCTACCCATAGGTCACCTACTTAACTACCCATGGGCTATTTTAGGATTACCTAGGGCCCTATTTAAGGGCTTTTTAAGGATTGTTTATGTGTTATCTAAGGATTTCTTAAAGTAAAAGTTATTTATTGTGCTATATTGGGGTTACCTAAGGATATTTTGGAGGTTATCTTAAGGTTACCTAAAATTATTTTAGTGTTATATTGGAATTACCTAGGGTGATTGTGGGGTTATTTAAGGCTATTTTGGGAGTTATTTTCGGGTTACCTACAAGATTATTTAGGAGATTACCTAGGGACTTCTTAAATTAAAAGATGCCCAACCTAGGCTATTTAATTATGAGATTACATAAGGCACTATTTAAAGGCTACCTAGGGGGTTATTTAAAGGATACTATTTAAGGGTTACCTAAGGGCTTACTTTGGTTAGACTATTTAGATGTTACATAGGGCAAGTATTTAGGAAATTAATTAAGAACTTTTAAGTTAGGAGATAATTAAATGGTTTTTTTTGGGTTTCCTCAAATTATATCAGCCGCTTGCCTAAATGTATATAAAGGCCACCAAAATCTTAATTTAAAATCATAATTCAAACACTAATTTTTTTTGAAAATCAACGATTGGATTGGCGATTCATTTGTAGTTGTAATGGATACATGCAACTAAAAATAGCCTAGTTGCCTAAAACAAGTGTCATAAGACAATCAGATGCAAAAGACATGACATGACATGACCATGAAATTAAAAGTGTAATCGTAAACCTTACGACTAGGCCATAATTTCTCATTCATTGCCATGGATGTTCCTTAGTATGACATGGAACCCCAATTTGCAATTACATTCGCAACTACATATGATAGTTGCATGTTACCAAATGTGCCATTGATGGGTGGTGAGGATTTAACCACGTGGTAATTTTAAAAGCCAATGGCCATAAAACATGTGGCAATTTTCCATTTGTTCAAAAAATATATATTATAATTACAATAATTAAATATTATAATTAAACATAATTATATTGAAGTATTTAAATAATATAAATAATATAATAAAATATTATACTTATAATTATTATATATTACAATTAATTCATTATAATCTATCTTAGGTTAAACTATAATAGACAACCTATTCTAGGCTAGGTTAGGGTAAAATAGGTTACATAGCATAAACTAAGTAGGTAGGTAGGATCTGAATTATTTTGTTGGGGACAAGCCTTTTGATTGACTCATCCCATATTGCACATGCACTATGTTTATAGTGCATATCGTGAATTTAATCCATTCTTTCACCTACTTATATATTTACCTACTTACAAATTTGAAGTTGTAGACAAAGGATATGGGATAAATTCTCATGAAAGGGAAATACTATGACACTACAACATTGTCACATCCTTTGTCCGGTACAAAAACATTATCATATATCCACACAATAAAATATTTACTATTTTCCCTAACTATTTACTACCTATTTCTTACAAACTAATCAACCATATTATCAATTAATTAATATAAAAACACTATGATAATAAAATGCCTACTATTTAACTTAACTATTTACTACCTACTATTTATCCTACTTATTAGTGTTACCTAGGCTACATACCTACTATTTAGCCTACCTAATAAATTAATTACTTAGCCTACATTTAGTAAATTACTTGTTTAACATAGCTAATTAATTAAACAATTAATACAAGAACACTATGACATATCCACAAAATAAAATATCTTTTGTTTAACTTATAACCTCCCTATGTATTACCTACTAGTGTTTATCCTACTTATTACATATTACTTAAGTTACATACCTACTATCTACTACATAGTCTACCTAATAAATTAATTACCTAACTTACATTTAATTAATTAATTACTTAACATAACTAATTAATTAATCAATTAATACAAAAACACTATGACATATCCACAAAATAAAATACCTCTTGCTTAACTTATAACCTACCTAGGTTACATACCTATTATTTATTACCTAGCCTACCTAATAAATTAATTACCTAGCTTACGTTTAATAAATTAATTGTTTAGCATAACTAATTAATTAATTAATTAATACAAAACTTTTGTGACATATCCACAACATAAAATACCTCTTGCTTAGGTTACCTACCTACCTATTACCTACTAATACCTATCGTACTTATTAGGTGCAAACATGATACAATGAGCCAATGGGATTAATGTAAAAAAAGATTGCATGTCATTTTTGTCAAAAAAATAATTTTTCATATGAAAGAATTTTGGAATAATGTTTTTGGAACTTGTTATAATAAATGTTTATAGTTGTCCAAGTACATGACATTTTTTTTTCTTCATCATTTTTGAATAAATATGAATTTTTGAAAGTGTCCTGATTCCTTGTAAATTTAGTGTTTTGTTTTTAAAAATGATAATCAATTTATTTTTTAAAACATTTTTATGTTTTTTTGTATGATAAAACACAACTTTTCGTAACATATCATGTACATTTTACCCCATTTATGTGTGGCAAAGGACTTTTAAAATTCTAAAATTTTGGATTAACTTTGGAAAGTTCTTTGAATTTTTAAAGTTTTACAATTCCACATATTTTAGGGTATGAGTGATTTTTTAATGTGGTTAATAGGTCTTTATCTTCTTGATTTTTTTCCCATCAAATGTGATTTATTATATGAATCCTTTTGATAGTCCTTTGCAAAATTCACTTTTGTCCGATGTGTTCCTGTTCACTTTTAGAGGTCTTAAATCAAAACTTAAAATTTAAAATTTTGTCAAATGAATTTTTGCTTTGAATTCCTTAACATTCATATGAATGAAAAAATAATAACTTAACATGATTGCCATGGCTTTAAATGGCAAAACATAAATATTTATCCAATTTTGATTGTTTTTCTAGTCCGACACCCTTTTTGGCTTGTTGGATTATGACTACACCTTATTACATATTACCTAGCCTATATAATTAATTGATAATTAAGTATATAATCTAATTTTTGTTTAAAATCTAGCTACCACAACCCTTAATCCCCATCCCCACTCGTAACCAAAACGAAAAGCATAGTCCAAAATCTTGATCTTCAACCTTGTGCGAAAGGGTAATCCATAACCATAGCTTTAAACCCATAAGCTTTGGCTTATGGGTTTGGGGCTACATAAGTAGGGGCATTTCCCACTTACTTTTTCTTTTTCATTTTTCACTTGTGGAAGGGTTTTTTCATTTGGAAATCATTGTTTTATTTTCAATTCATGGGTGTAGCTCTATGGGAAATAGTTGTAGCTCTACAACAAATAGTTATAAGTCATTTTCAAGTTATGATGAGATGATACAAAAGATGTTTGTAGAGATGAATAGACATAGACAATTTGTTACTAGCTCATTTCACATGTTCAATGCCAATGAATTGGATAAAGGAGTTGGTCAATCAATGGATTTGGGTGTGGGAGTTTGGGATGTGTTTGCTATTATGGGAGCAATGAACTTGGTTGTTCAAGATTTTGATCAACTTCATTTTGGCTAAGTTTAATGAATTGGCGTCACTAATGGTGCCCACCATTGTGCACCATGCACAATTTACATGGTAACACCACATTCAAGTTTTAAATTAAAGTTGTAGGGTTTGCGTTCTAGGATTTGAATTTAAGGTTTGGATTAAATATTTGATTTTACAATATGGGTTGAAGGATTTGGATTAAGGTTTTTATTGTAGGCATTGGAATTAAAGTTAAGAGTAGCATTATGATTAACTTTTAACTTTAGTGGTCAAGTTTAAATTTAGGATTGAGGTTTTAATTTTAGAGGTTTGGGTCTAATTTTGTATTAAAATCTTTCTTTTTGGGTTAGGAGTAGGGTTTTAACTTTAAAGATTTGGGGTTGAAGGTTTGCATTAAAATTTTAATTTTAGGGGTTAAATTTAAGGTTTGGATTAAGGTTTTAAGTTTCAAGGGGTTTTGGTTTAAGTTTTCAATTAAATTTTTTCTTTTGGGGGTTTGGATTAAGGTTTTAATTTCAAGGGCATGTGTTTAAGCTTTGGAATATCATTTTATTTTTAGGGTTTGGATATAGGTTTTAATTTTAGTTTTGGATCAAAAACTTTTCTTTTGGGGGTTTGGATTAAAGTTTTAATTCTAGGGGTTTGGATTATGGTTTTGGTTTAAAGGGTTAAGATTAAAGTTTTAATTTTAGGGGTTATGTTTAAGGTTTGGATAAGGTTTAGGTTTGAGGTCTCATTTAATTTTTTTTTAAGGGATTTGAATTATGGTTTTAAGGTTTGGATTAGGGTTTTAATTTTAAGGTTTAGGTTTAAGTTTCAATTTAAGAGTTAGCTTTTACAAGTGATCATTACATTTGAATAATGCATACTTCAAAATTGACCCTTGAACAATGTGTTATGTAATTTTTTAAAAAGATGAAACATGATAGTGTTTGCATTTATGATGGATTTTTATGGAACTAATTGAAGAATGCAATTTGTGATGAAACCATTTTCATTACATCTTGCATCAATGATGTAATTGGGGATGAGATCTAATGGCTTATAATACATGAACTTGGACTATGTTGAGCACCACCATACCAAAATTATAAGGTTGCATTGGGCTCATTGATGGCACACTTGTCAAGATCCACAAACCTTAAAATGATGTGGCCCACAAGGTTTAATTCCATTTGGGTGCAAGAAGATTTGTTCAATGAAGAACATTGTGGTTGTTGATCACATTAGAAGAAATCTTGTCATATATGTAACCAATTGGGTGTAATCACAATTAAACAAGCCAAAAAACATGTTGGGCAACCACCAAAACTTTATAAAAATTGTAATTTTGTTAGATATATTTTTGCAGTGCCACTTTAATGCCGTGTTAATCATGGAATGTTGTGCTAAATGATTAATATGATTGTTGAAGAATTCAAAAAAAAATTTAAAAATGTTTTTTTTTCGCTTTTGGTTTTAATAAAGGACCTTTGAACTTGAACAACATTTGCATCAAAAGAAGTTTATTTTGTAAATCGCTACATTACAAACTCTTTTTATAGACAAATTTTTATGAGAAAAAATTTGAGATGATGTAAATTGATTATCCACATTCAAAAAACACTCACAATTTGAAAGTTGTGAAATTTGAAAATTTTAAAAATTAAAAATTTATTGAACAAAATTTTTAAATTTCAAAAGCCTTTCAAAGAGGCATATATGCCCCATTGTATAGTGATCAAAATTACTCACGCTACTATGGGTTGCACCTAGTTTCAAAGGATATATTAAAGTTTATTAAGGATATAATGGGGGCATGTTTTTATAAATGTAATATATTTATATTTAGCTTCTATTTATGACATATTGGGTGTATATTATGCATACATTAAAAATATATATGTATAATTTACATTTATTAATGTTATCTACAAGTAATTTAGGTGCCACATGTTTTGGTTTTAAATCTAAAACCAGCTTAGTTAAATGCCATATGGTGTGGTTTAAATGTCATGTGGTTTAAGTTTAGGCATAATATTGGTTAATCTATGTTTAGCCAAGTTTGAGCCAAGTTTGAGCCACTTTTAAATTTAGCCAAAATTTAATCATTTTTTGGTTTAACCAAGGTTTAGCTAAGTTTTTGTTTAACCAACCCATTCTAAAATTTAACCAAATTTCAACCAATGTTTTTTAAAACCAAAACTTAGCCATTTTAAAAATTTGGCCAAGGTTTAACCAAATCTTAACATTTTTTAAATTTTTAGCCAAAATTTAATCAATTTTTTGTTTAGCCAAGGTTGAGCTTATGTTTTTTGGTTTAACTAAGGTGTAGCCACTTTTAGTTTAACCAAGGTTAGCCTTTTTTTTTTGTTTAGCTAAAGCTTAGTCATTTTTTTGTTTAACCAAGGTTGGGCCAATTTTTTTAAGTTCAACCAAGGTGTAGCCACTTTTAATTTAACCAAGGTTAGCCATTTTTTTTTGTTTAGCCAAAAGTTTTGTTTTGTTTTTTTGCAATGTTGAACCAATGTTTTTAGTTTAATTAAGGTGTAACCACTTTTAATTTAACCAAGGTTTGTTGATTTTTTTAGTTTAGCCAAATTTTAGCCATTTTAATTTAATGAAGGTTTAATGATTTTTAAGTTTAACCAAGTCTTAGCCAAGGTTGAACCAAATTAAAATATTTTTAGTGTACACATAATTATATAATTTAAAAATTTAAATGAAGAAAAAAAGTTGGAATATATTTTATAGTCACAACCTAGTTGCAAATGAATTCATAACTATAAAATAAATCCCATTTTTTTGTCCTTCCTTTCAATTTCATAAATTATATAAGAAGACGCACTAAAATAATTAAAATAACACAATAAAATTTAAAAGAAAATGCCATTTGGGATGAACCAATCAAAGTGGTTTGACCTTAAAGGTTAAACCAAAACCAAAATTGCAAAATCAATTGCCTCTTTAGTCGTGTATGATTTACCACCTAGATTTGTAATTTAAACAACCTCCAACTTCAATGAGCTTATTGCTAGGATTTAGCTACGAATCCATGATGTACATCACAAATTTCATTTGGTAATAATTGTCATGCAAAATTTGTTTTTCAAAGGTTTGTATTGCATAGACATGAATGTCATGTGTATTAATTGTTTAGACACAAATGTCATATGCTATTTGTATCGTTTCAACACAAATCTTGTATGTTTATTCATGTTGTTAGGACACAAAAGTCATGTTTAAAAAATATACATGTTTAAACAATATGAAAGAACCTATGAAAGAACAAATCTTGCACTACTATTATTGTCAAATCAAGACCCATGAAGTTTGTGATGTAATATAACAGAGTTTGCCTTGCAACTTGGTAATGGTTTGTTCATATTGAAAGTTCTACAATGTAAAAAAACACTAATTGCAAAATATAATGCATAGATTTAGATCCGTGTTCAACTAATTCCACAACTTGCTTTTCATGGGTGTAATCACAATAAAAGGGGGCAAAGAAGTTGTTGAATGTAATGAAAAACTTTACCTCCACTACTTTGAAAAGCCACCCTCAATTGTTTAATGAGATTTTTGTTCATCTTTTGGAATTATGTTCATTTACTCATGAAGTTGAAATCACAAGAATTTGGAATCACTTCATTATATTGGAAGAATGTTTTCAAATTTGTTGTAGGTTTTAATATACTTCAAGAAAAGGGTCACATGTGTTGCGCCATCCAAAAGTCCCTTTTGAATTTTACATGGTGATTCTATATTGAAGTTTGATGTTCAAACACCTTTAATGACCAATAAAATTCAAAATTTGTGATCATGGTTTAAAAAAAAAAAAAGGTTTGATGTAGGGCTTGATGTAAAATTTTCATATGTTTATTATAGTATGGGTCATATGTGGTCTCAATATTGAGATATATTGTATTGTGACCACATTTGACCCATATTATAACTTTGAATCATTATCCTCCTGCAAAATTAGTTTATGATTATGAACCATGGTCAGTTTGAAAAATAAAGTTTATAATCAAGAATCTACACTAACAATGAAGCATGCATAAATTTGTGACGGTCACCCACATTGCAAGGGGCAGAAAAAGTTTGTTTCAACACATTTATCTTTTCTTTCCACGTACTAGGTGCAAAACTTACATTGAACTTGGTGTACTAAACCCTTGTAATCAATGACACTTTCAACCCATGGCAAGTGGGTAATCCAACCATATTAAAACTTTCTTGCTCCCTCATCTAATTTTTTCTTCTTAGGGCTTTTCATAGTTAGATTTTTAGCAATTGGATCACACATGACGATGGGTGAATTATTATCAAACAACAATAGGTCGTGACTATGAAGAAGATGTACTAGCCTCACCTTGATGTGGCAAGGAGAATAGGAACAAATATTTGAATTTGAAGAAAATTGGCATTTGTAAAAAGGCCATGCAATTTGGATGATGGAAGTGTATGATTTGGTTATATATTGCAACAAAAAATAAAATAAAATGACAACATTATAGTAGCAAAGAGACTAAAAGAAAAACCTTAAACCTATTGCACAATGCTTAACACAAAACACAAAATCAAATTCAAGGTTTAAGATTTGAAAATTAGAAGCTTTTAACTAGAGCTTGTTTAGTTAAATGATGGTTGATTTGAGTTGTGTTGTAACTTGTGAACTTGGGCTTTAAAAGTTAGAAATAAAACCCCCAAATCACTCAATTCAAGAAGATTGCCCATTGCTTGAATGCACATTGCATTTACCTTAAAGCTAAGTGCACACCATTAATAGACTCCTAACCAATGAACTTGACAACCCTTTCCTTAGTGCTCACTCCTAAAACTTTTGGATGATAAGCCATTGGGCATTTGCACACTACAAATTCAATAGCAAAGAAGACCAAAAAAAAAAGGCTGAAGCCTTGAGCTACTAGAAACCTAAAAAAGGTTTTGGAGTCTAAAAGTTCAAAGTACCTCTAAGTTTGGAGTTGTAAAGTTCTTGTATTATAATGATGCATAATAAAAAATCCACTGAATTGGTATTTTCCAGGTGGCAAAGTTAAATCGTGCAACCTCCAATTTTGAACATTTCCATTTGCCAATTATGATCTCAAGTTCAACAATCCCTTTCTCATTATTCCTAGTTGACATCTTGTACACCATATCTACCCAAAATTTCCAAAACCTTATAATTTTCAAACACAATTTTTTTTCTAGCTTTCTAGTTACAAACTTTACCAAACCAATAATACATATTATCATTTCCATGCAAAACAAGACATTGTATATCATAAGTGTTGGCAAATTCTTGATATAACTCACTAGGTATTGTTGGCAAATTTTTTTCAAAGCAAGAAAGTGTGATGGGAAGAAGTTCCCTAACAATGGTAGCTTTCTTGGTGAATAGTAGTCATAGAGGGGGAGAAAGTTGGCGATGGTTAGGTTTAGGGTTTCAATACAATGATGATGCTACCACTTCGGCATTAGGTTTAAGTGAATTGTAATAAATTACAACCTTAGTTTTACAATAGTGGTGTCATGGGTTCAATTCTTTACTTGCCTTTTTGCAAATCTTATCTTTCGAAAAAAAGATTATTACTAATAGTTGTTGTGTATGGTACAATTTTGGTTTGTTTTTAAATTGTCATTAAAGTGTCTCAACTCTTAAGAGAGAGAATCTTGGTCACAAATTGAAGACTAAATACGAAAGTTGAAATCAATAATAGTAAATATTGCAATATTGGTTGGGTGATGGGTAGAATTTGCTTATGAATTTCTTATCAAATTATGCACTTATTTTTCAATGGCCAACCACAATCATAAAAGCATTTAACATTTTGATGAACTTGGGATTTGTTTTTAGCACATGAATGATGAAACAATGAATTATTTTTATCCTTCTAGTTTGAATTTTTTTTAAAAATTTTGAACAAATGTGATGATGGTTGTTGCACCAAAATATTATGAAAAGAATAATGAAATTTGATTTTGGTGAAAGTCCATTGCAATATAAATTTTTGTAATAGGTTCCAAGATTGACAATAAGATGCGGCCTAAAATTTGAAATGAAGTTCAATACCTTAGAAAAAACTAAAAAATAAAATAAAATAAACTCACATATGAAATTTTTTTTTCAATTTATTGTAATTTTGCAAATACATAGACCTATAATTTGGATTGAAACGAGTGAAAGATATTTTTCAATGGAAATTACAAGCAACACATATTCTCATAAAGAAGGAAGTACAAAAGATAGGTAAAATCCTCTTCTAAGGGACATCACCTAGGCCTTGGGTGAACTAGCACCCACAATAATACCATGATAAAAACTAAAAACCAAAAAAATTATTTACATTGTTTTCTAAACATTATGAATATCCCATGCTCAAACAAAATTAAGGTTTTAAAGTACAAATTTAATATTTTTTGAGCTTAATTTGGCCAATAAGAGGCTTCACCCCAAAACTTGAAAGTATCACTAATATTGGTTGTGCTATATCCCAACAAATGGCCCAAAGCTCTAAAGATTTTGGTAAAGCACACCACACAACAAGAAACAATGCAAGTTCATCCCAACAACAACGATGCAGCCAGATGCAGATTTCATTCATCCAATGATAACGACACCTTTAGCCCTCCAATGAAAAATGAACAAAGTGACAAATATATTTGGATGACTGTAATGTTTATGTGGTGATCTAGACTATTAGTATTATCATGTAATAACTACCATGGCATCCAAAGTAAATTAATCCTAACAATGTGTTCATTTTTATCCCACCTATTTTCCTTGTTACATTTTAGCACTTGTATTTTTATCATAGCATTTTGGCTAATTTTTAGCCATCAAAAAATTGCTAAAAGCATTAGTGAAGGGGCACAATGTAGCAAAGCTTTCTTGATTTTGGCATGTTGTTTGGGGGCACATAAAAGGTGTCCTCCAAGGCTTTAATGACAATACCTTCACATAGTTGCCATTTTTAGTTTGGTTTATAACACACCAAACAAATCACATTGGAGATTTCCTTCAAAAGAAAAATGAACCCCACTTAGCTACCCACTATCTGAAATGGAAAAAAGAATGGACCCCACTAACCTACCCACTAGTGGCTATTATTTAATTGTTCTCTTGAATTATTGCTAGAATTCTATTTTACTAAAAGGGCACCTACCATTACAAAAGGAAAAGACGGGGTTAATCATTTTAAATCACCTAAAAGCCAAAAAAAAAAAAAAGCTATTTTTTGGGGGGAGGGTATTTATGTCTTGTGGCTACAATTTAAAGAGTTCCTTGGAATAATGTTGCCAGGTAATTTGAAATCTGCTTAACATGCTTGCCACAATGGCTCTATTAGGAAATTGAAAGAAAAGACACTATTACCCACAAATGCAATAAGAATGGACCCTTCTTAACTACCCTCCATCCCAAATACAAGGAAAAAACAACTCATTCATTTGCAACCAACTTTATTTGATTCACATAATTATTAGGATCATGAAGCACAAAGTTCAACATATGTCAACTGTTCAAGACAAGACAAGCTTTCACACAGACAAAGCTTGATGTGTCCATTACTAAAAATAGGGGCAAATAACACACCAATACATAGTATTCTTACTCTTATATTAGGAGTCACAATAGGAGCATATTAGTATTGGTGTGGCTTGAGTTGTAAGGGCACAATTGTGGATCAAACATATTTACAAATTTGGAAAGACAAAATTTCCAAACTATCCAGCTACTTACATCATTATAAATTATGAATTGTGTTGTATAATTTAGTTTTTGAAGGAGAAAAATAAAGTTTCATTCCATGGTTTGTTTGTTTATTTGGGTCCACCTTTGCCACTATGTAAAGAACCAATAGATTTTTCTTAGTGTATTTTTAGGTCAATTACTTACCTGAATTTTGCAGTAATTGGAATAGGTACTGGGCCTTCCACATTTCCGAAGGTTTAGTTTTCAAACTCAGCATTCTATCTTTTGCATATTTGCATTGTTTTTTCACACTTTATCAGTTTTTTCCATTATCTAGACAAGGAAGCCGAAAGAAAAATCACCCCTGAAACATGCTTATCCAAAGATAACTCATGGTTAGGTAGTCTGACCATAATATCAAGTAGGCCAAACATTTTGCATTTTAGAGGTTGAAAACATCATAAGGATTTCATGAATAAACATTGTTTAAATTACTTATGTTTAAGATAACTCGGTGGTTGTGGTTAACCTAGATCCCATGAAAAAATTGAAAGTGAAATGCTTATTAACAGTTTTTTTGTGGTTGATACAGGGCCCAATTTTCTAATTATAAAAGTAGTTACAACATGCACAATGGGTTTTCCACCATAATAACTATTTCAGGCTAATGTCTAAACTTGTCCAAGATTTTTAAAGATCCCCATTTTCCCAAATCTTACAAAGAGGCATTTTTTTGAAAATTCACCTCATTCATTTTACGCAATTATAAATGTTAAATGGATATTCTTGTGTTTTTAAAATGTTTGTGGCAATGACCCACCTCTTGCTTGGATGCATAATGTCACGCAACATGTATTGAGATTTGTGTCAAGATTATTGAAATATAAGTCTAAATATAAATATATAAATATTTTTGTTAAAGGGACATATATATATATATAGTAAATTTCAATGGACTTCAATCTAGGGAATAATTATGGGAAATATGGTTCAACACCAACAACAATGCACATATGTCAATTCATCATACAATATTTTTGCAATCATCTTTGAATTTAGTGATTCTTAGAAATTATTAACCTGTCACGGTGTGGTAATTTGTAGTATCCATGATGTGCATTATGAGACAAAAAATTTACCATGTAATTTGACAGATTTACAATTATGCATGACATAAATCCAAAAACAAGTTCAGATATCCTTTTTCATGCTAAAGTCATTTTGATTAATGCCTTTCTGTTTTTGGATGAATTTCATCATAGCTGGAAACCCAATTTTTCTTCTTATTAATATCCTCATTTGTTAATTACAACTATAATACTATTCATGATTACAATTAGTCATTTAAAATTAGTGCTCTTGACTCTTGATTATTTTTTCAATTCATTAAAAAAAAATTGATCAATGTTCATAATAATTTGATAAGTAAGTTTGTTGCAAGTTAGTTACTCTTTTGATGTCCATCTATCTATTTATTAGGAAGGTAGTTTATTTGTTTCGTTTTCACATTGAGATCTCCCAAACCATGATGCCCCTTGGATGCTCTTGGTACCATTGGAAAGCCTTTGATTAGTAGGTGTGCACTACTGCTCAAGGTGATTTGGTAATGTGTAGACCTAGGGTGCAAGAGTTATTGAATATTGAACAATTCTTTCAAAGAAAATTCAACCCCAAAAAAACTCGATCTATTTTGAAAATTGGGGCGAGCTCTTGGTATTGTTGAAAAGCCATTGATGAATTGGATTTCTTGGAGGTGATGTTTTAGACCTAAGGTGGATGAATTGGATTTCTTGGAGGTGATGTTTTAAACCTAAGGTGGGGTAGATATTGAATTTTTGAGTGGTTTTCATCCCAAGAAATTAATTTATGGGTTTAAGATAGTTTTCTCACAATTGAGATTTATCATCAAGGTCTTGTTCACACTTGGAGCAGTAGTCCTACCCACACATGGTTAAAGTGACACAGGTCACACTAGTCTTGATGAACAAAGCTTGTTCATAAATATATAGAGCAGCCAATGTGTTAATTGGTATAGCTACATGTATTAAGTTAAAATAATTTATATAATATATATCTTGATCCAGGACAATTTTTTTCTTTTCAATAATAATCACTAAACCAACTTGAAAATTTGATTTACACTAGTACGTAAATTCTAGTTGACAAATTACTTATTACTTAAATTAATATTATTGTTACCATTATTTTCCTCCTGGAAGTCATCATTTTAACAATTGTTTTCTTGTTCATGAAAACAAGGCTTTTTGTGTGATTTTTGCCTTACACAAAACTTCCACTATACACAGATCACACCACTCAACATTACAACTTTTAATTACTTCTGCCCTCACACAATTGAAATGGATTGATCAGGGTTAAATTTTTTTTCTTTTCAATTTTGTGATGCAAGTAGGTGGACTGGCAATCAATCACCCACAAGAGGAATGAGCCAGATTTTGCTGGAGGTTGGGATTCATACATGTGGGTATGTAATGATGAACAGTCGTATGATCTTGTCTTGCAGCATGCATGCATGAATGTTCATTCCGAAATATTATGCATGGGATTTCTCATATAATTTCCTGGAGGCCGGCCCGAGGCAGATGTAGGTAATCTTGGTGCTGGATTTACAGAGCTCGCAATCTGTAACGTACGCAAGACTTGTGCCACAGACTTCAAGCTAGCTGCCTCGATCGTAATCTACCTCTCCATCTCTTTGTAAAGGTTCCATGCTTCATCTTCTGCAAACTGATCATCTCTGGTACTTCAAGATCATGATCATGATGACCAGCTGCTGCAGCTGCATGATGCATCATGTGCAGCTGCCGCTCTGATCATGATGCAAAATTCCTCTTCTGCATGCATGCATGCATGCATGGATCCTTTCAAGAGTCTAATATTGATCTGCACAGCTTCCTGAGAGTCTATAAGAACTGATCATATATCGAGATGAACATGCGTGCGTTCGTGGATTATGACCTGCACTAGGTTAACAATGCAATGCTGGTGTTATAAATCCGATCCACATTCCTGGACCTCCCTGGTACAGTAGAGCCGAGGGAGTTGGCCAATCTGCTCAGGTACCCATGCATGATCCAGCCTCTAATCTTTTCCTTCACTCTAGTGATCATGCCTGCATGCCTGCTGCCAACGCTCGCAGATCTTGTTGTTGCTGGATCTTGTTGCTGTCTGTGCCTCATGTCAACTATATGATCTAGATCATCTGTTTTCTTCTCGCAGCTTCTAGTCCTGATTTCTGCCTGCCTTGTCACTTGGGAAGAATGTTTGACATTTGTTTATTGTGAATTATGAAATTCTCTCATATCTGTTGATCATATTCTTGGGGTCCATTTCATTCCAAAAGGCTTGCAAAAAAATATAGGGTGCAACTTATTGAAAAAAAAAAAAAAAAGTTTTATAACTTATTTAAATATAAATACTTGATGCTAAGTACAATATATCTAGAATATAACTCAAATATATTTAGAACATTTCCATCATTTCATAGCATATGAAAAAATATCCTTTTATCTCAAATGTTTAGTAAAATATGCAAAGAGTGGCCCCCAAGGTTGATCAAGTCCATGCTGCTGCTGCTGCTGCCCCTGCTGCTGCTAGTTCTAATCACAAAATCTCTCTAAGAGCTGTTTTGGGTTGTTGTTGTTGTTGGAAATTACAGGAGCATGTTGCCAGTGACATCTCTAAAAGAACCAAATACAATCAACCACCATGGAAATGGGTTGCCAAGGTACTGAAGCAAGCTCATCCATCTCACCTCCTCCTAGACTACTGCAGCCTATTAAGTAGTATACCAGTGTTGGCTGGTTATTGATTTTCAAATTTGGGTACCATAAGTTAATATCAGAAATCTTTTGGTAATAATTGTTGGTTATGCATAATCTGGTTAGTTCATTGTTGAGAACTGCCACTTAACCTGCTGGTTGTACACCAATTATAGGGTTTTTAAAAAATTTAATTAATTTTTTGTTTCTATTTTTAAAAATCTTTTGTATTAGTGTTTAAAGACTGATAACCTAAAACCTAAAACCCTAAACAGGATTTCCATCAAGCTTTTACATTCTTCAAAGTCTCTGTCCAACCCCACTAAACCCTAAAACCCGAAATATGATTTCCATCAAGCTAATATATGCTTTAGAGTCTCTGTCCAACCCCACTAAAGTCTCATGTCCATTCCCCCATGAAAATGAAACCCTAAATCCTAGATCCTAAACCCTAAGACCACACTTCAGAACAGGATATTGTGTCTAAAGAGTTTTTACTGCAAAAAAAATTATTGCTTTGTTTCATTAAGTATGTGTCTTTTGCCTGTAAATTATTGGTCACATGCAAGAGATGTGGATTATGGAAAGATTTTATTTTCTATCACAATGCTAACCCTCAAATGTCTTGCACCTTTTGTGCTTTCTACCAATTTACTGGTCAGATTGTGAGAAATTCTCAAGTAAATCAGCCAAGCACAGGTAGATTGTGCATAATAAGTGTTGCTTGCCTTCCCTTGAATATAACCACCCCCCCCAATAGGAAGAGTAATTCTTTTGACATGTCTGGCATTTAAGGGTTAAACTGTTGCTAGTGCACTGAAGACAACTCTTCAAAGCAATTGAAGCTTCAAGCCAGCTTCTCAATCTAACAATTTCATAGGCGAAATGGTGTCCTTTTGCATTAAAAATTGGAGGTACTTACAAATCTTTGTATTGACTTGGGCACCCTCTATTGTTGCACACTACTAATGATAATCAACTAATGATAATCAATCGATCAATTGATGAAAAAAAGTGAATTGATTTTGTAAAAATTAAGTTCCATTCATTTGAAAGTATTGAATGACATTGCATGCAATTTGACTTGATTTGAATCAAATTGAGATTCAATTCAATTCAATTCAAATTTATTTTATTTTAATTCAAAATTTTAAATTTAATGCAGGCACATTGAATGGAACTCAAATTTCATTGAAATCTTTTCAATTGAATTGAATTTCAATTCCACTAAATTCAGTTGAAAAAAGAGAAGATCCACATTGGTTGAGAAGTTACTAAAAATCTACTTGTGAATATGGTGTTGAAAAAAAAAAAAATCTGAAAACTAGGCCACACTCTAGAAGCATTTTCTTGGAATCTTCTGTACACTTTTTCCTTCAACCCCAAGCCCTCAATTAAAGACTTACCAACAAGCTTGTTGTGTGCATAGTAAACTCCACTTTCTTTGTATAGAAGCCAAAACGAACCAATTTGTGAACTTACCACCAGTTGGAAAATTGACTCAGGTATGTCTGAAATGTGGTACATGGAAGCTGGACATGAGGCAATGGTGTTACAAAACAGATTTACAAACTGTAGATACACATTTGTTGTTCCAACTCTTGATTTCTCCTTGTCAATCAAATGCATTTTTGGTTTTGCAAGTCAATAAGAAAGTTTTGTGAGGAGCTTTCATCCCATGTGTACAAAATCCAAAAAACAAGCCATGTGCAAAAAATACTTGGATCCCATCACAGTTGTCAAGATGCAACTGACGGAGGACCACCAGAAATTTCAAAAGTTGCTTTGCAATTCAGCAATGCATCATCACCAGTCATCAGTCATAATCATCATCAATCATCATCCTTGGGAAAGGATTCAGTCATGGAGCTACGGTTCTAACCATCATAGTGTCCTAAGAAGCTTTCCTCACTACATGTTTGCTTGGTTCCTCAACCTGCATTCAGGCTATGTGCCTTCTCAGTAAGGATCTAAGAATGGCATTTCATTCTTGCAGTGTCAGAAACACTCACCAGATTCAGGTTCCAATTTGTTGAAACTGTAACAATACCATCTTGTTAGCTTTATCATCAGGACCTAGATTTTGACTCATTGCTTCTGCTCCTGAATGTCGATAAAGAGAAAAAGGATCTGGGTGCTGCAGTTTGATGAACACAGAGCACTTGTTAGTTAGAAGAAAGGGCCACTAACAAATGAACACAGAAATAGACCTTTCTTTTGTCAAGCCAATTTACATTTGAGATTGTGCAGAACAATTACACAGATGAGATTACATACCATGGTTGCTGCTTCGAGCAGCAGTAGTGTCAGCAGCCTTTGAAGAAGAGGATGAAGATTCTCGTACTGCTGATACACTCCTGCCACCTTTGTGCAATAGTAATTGAGGTCCACCATTTTTCCAACTTCTTTCAAGCCTTTTGGTCAAGTTTGAGAAAGACATCCGATTGTTGAGTTCGAGATCAGCATCCTCAGCATCAGAGGCAGTGGTAGTAGTAGTTGATGCAGTTTCACGCCAGTCATTTGCAGTTGAAGAAGAAGAAAAAGAGCAGCCTGAGTTTCGACTCTTTCGGCCAAATTTCAGCAACTTTCTTATACCTTTTGGAGACTCCTTACTCATCATGATGATTGGTGGCTGCACCTTCTCAGCACAGCCCCACTTCCTGCGGGAGCGAGCTGCTGTAGTTGTTCCAATCGATGAGGAGGATGCCTCTGGTGATAATGAGACCTCAAGTGCAGGAACTGCTTGAGAAGCAATAGGACTAGCATTATGAGATGATAAAGCTTCTTCTGCTAAACTACTACTATGAGCTTCACACAGGGGTGTGGAATTTGGCACACCCAAATGTGGCACTTCATCATCATCATCATCATCATCAGCATTGTTGACTCCAGATGGGGAAAGCACTGTTGCTGCTGCAGGGACACAAGGTGCATGGTATGATTCTCTTTCACAAAAGGGTGTTGTTCTGGGTGAAGAAGAGGACGCAAACAAAGGAAGATGTGGTGGAGAAGATTGGATGAATGGAGGAGACTCTAATGAGACTTTCTCTGCTACAACGTTTACTACCAGGGCCTCAGGTGGACCGATTGGAACACAAGATGTGCTGCTTCTGGGTGGAGAGGAATTAGATGGAGGATTATTAGGTTGTGAGAATTCGTGTATCCATGGAGAAGAAGATTTCTTGTACGATTCATCCAATGCAGCAGGAGATGTGTAGATGGATGAGACCTCCTCATGTGATGATGCTTCAAGCAATTGAGGCTCCACCTCCACCTCTTGTGAACTGCCTGTACAAGATGCTGGCATATGAAGATTTGCACATGAATAGTCCTCAGTGTGCACCTCAAAGGAAGCTGGAGAAACTTGATCAGTTTCTGTGTCATGATCTCCTTCCCTTAACACATCCTCTGTCAGCTCTATGAGGGAGTTGCTCTTCACAACTGGGGAGGCTTCAGGGAGCAGCAGAGGGGGATTGATGGGATTGTTACAGCAAGTCATGACACTGGTTTCAACAGCTGCTTGCAGCTCATTGCACTCATTTACTGTTGCCACTTGAGTAGTAGCAGAGCAATGTTCAGGTTTTAATGTGTCCATGGAAAGATCTCCAGATCTTGGAATGACGTCTTCCAAAGGCAAGGATGTCACAATGGCAATGTCTTCATTGAGAAACTTGGCAGGATCAAGAGATCCAGGTACCACTTTTGACTTCCGTACACCTGCTGCACCAGCACCAGGTCCAATTCCTCTCCCTTTTCTAAGAAATGGCTTTGCATCTGGTGTCACTGCTTGGCAATATGCTGCACCCATGTGTTTCATTGGCTTGTTTGTCATGTTGTTTTGCTCAACCATGAGGTACTTTGAGATTTTGAGAGCTGGTGTTTGTGAGACTGTAGGAGGAGCCTCCTGCAACAAATCAGCACTCACCAAGCTTAAACTCCTCCTCATACTTGAATTCCGGCTCTTTTTGTCTTCGTAGACGTTGAAAGACACCACTGCCGCTGGCTGACTCCTGTTGGCTTCAAGGGGAGCTGTGGAGGAACGCAAAACAGTACCATTGATTGTTTTGTTGACTAGTTTCCTCTCATGGAGTGTGCTAGATCTCACCGCCAGTGGTTTTGTGTTCTCCTTCCTGAGTTCTGCAACACAAGGACCAGAGCTGTGACTGAGGAGAATCTCCCCTGATGTTGTGCTGTTGACCAGTGCAGTTGCAGACCACCGTTGTGAAGCAGCACGAGAAGACAGTTTTGGTGCACCTGGCACTGCTGCTGATGCTGGGGACATTAAGTTCATATTCACATGGGGTGATGATCCAGGAAAAAATTTCTGAGGAGATGACAGTTTATGCACTACATTCTGCTTTGGAGATGATAGCTGCTGACGCTGCGAAGCAGCCGCTCTTGGTGTCAATGATGCAGTCAAGGTGGGACTACCACGGGATGCAGCAACAGCAGCAGGCCTCTCCCGTCGTCGCACTCTCATCTCATCCACCAGCTTCTTGTCTTCATCATCCTAAACAAGAACCAAGGCCCTCAAAGCCATGAGAAGGTGGCAATTCTTCCATTGCCTCTTGCTTCAAAGATGATGGATGCATGTATATCCATTGCAAAAAATACATCACACTCTGAATGGAACAGTACATACCTTGCTCTTTCTGCCAATTGCAAGCTCAGGTTTGAAGTTGTGTAGCTTCTCAGCATGCAATTGAGCATCTACTGAAGCAACAGAATGTAACTTCTCAGGTACCATCTTGCTGTTATTATTATTACATGCCACCATCTCCTCTTTCCTCTTCTCAAGAACTTCATGCATCGCTTTCAGCTTTGCCTCTCTCTCTGCTCTTTTTGATCCTGGCTCTTCCCTGAGCTTTGCATCTCTCCTTTCTCGATAGTGTTCATAGAACCTTCCTTTTGGCTCTTGGGGAGAGTTTGTTTCCCCTTTCACAACACCAACTATGTGCTTGACATCACCGTTGTTCTCCTCATGGTGGAACTCTGAAACACTTTTCTGGTTTGCTGCAGTGTTCAAGGCCAATGAGCCATCATCTGTATCACTAGCTGGTGGAATAGAGGGACTGTTTTCAGATGTAGAAAATTTTGATTCTTTCAGTAAGGAGCTGTGCTGATCACCATCAGGCAACTTGACTTCCTGCAGAATCCCAGTCCTTAACCGATTGCTTGAATTATCTTCTGCAGAAGCAGCTTGAGATGCCACAGCAGTGTTAGATGCATCCAACACAAAGCTTGGAAGTGCAGGTTGAACCAGTTCCTGGTCTTTTGCAACTGTTCTTGTCTTTAGTCCCTCTGACTCCACAATTGCAACAAAGTCTTTTTCTTCTTCTGCATGTGCTTCTTGGTAGCAACTAGAATCATTGTCTGGTCCTGAAGAGCAAAGCAGAGCAGATCTGGCAGCTGCATATTTTGCAAGAGAATCAGGTGGTAACACTGAATCCACAGACATCCTTGAAAACTCTCCACCATGCATCCCAGGTGCAATTGTACTAGCTTCAGAGACAACCACCTTAATAACCCCAGGACGAAAACTCTCAGTTGACTGATGAGGCTCTGGAAGGATATTGATCATTGTTGTATCGTACTGCGTACATGAATCTTCAGGGGAACTACGACACAGATCTTTGCTTTGTTGCTCTGTTTCAATGTGTGAGCAATCTGAGTTATTACCAGCAGCAATCTGACTCCATCTCCTTAAAACTGGTTTTTCAAAGACAGATGAAGAAGACAAAGAAGTCCTTGGAGTGCCCGTTGATGATACTCTACAGGGCTCTTGCTGCCTCGGGAGTTTTTTCTTGAATTCCTCAGTTGCGCCTAACCTTTTGACCTCAAAAAGGCTGATTGCATCCTTCACACTCAAGCTTCGGCAAGGTGCTTCCTTACAAAGATCATCCTCCTTGTCATCCTGCTTTTTGCTGAGGGAACAATCCAGAATTCCACCAGCTTGGAGGTCCTTCCCAGTCGTCCTGTCTGCACTTAACCACCCTGAATCCATGGACATGTAGTTGATGCTCCTTGGCACCACATCTCCTGGATGCTGCTGCTGCCGCACACCTGAGGAGCATCCAGCTTGCACTGGTTGTTGGACTGCAGACAATGCCTTCTGCTTTGGTGATGGCAATGCTGGTATCAACTGCCATGAAACATTAGAATTCGCTAGCACTGCTGCAGTGGGATCACGCTTCGGAGGTAATTGGCTCTCATGCTCCAAAATCTCATCCCACTTCATCTCAGTAACAACCCCAGAAATAGTATTAGTACATGCAGCATCCATGGCAACAGCATTCTTTCTCTCCATGTTAGTTGTTGGGATGTGTCCACCACAACCCTCTCCTTGTGTGTTCTGTTGAACTGGAACATGATGACTATGAGAAATTCCTGAAGCACTTGTATGTCTTGAACTAAGCTGCCAGTTTTGGTCAGATGCAAGCATCATTGACAATGATAAGTTCTGAATGTGGCCTTGACTCCCATTGCCATTTACACAACCACCACCCTCCTGGTTTGGATGAGGTCCAAGTTGGTTATTTTGCAATGAGTCGGGTTTACAAGAAGACTCCAAGGGGTAAATACAATCACTGTCAAGATTGTATGAACAACTATTCCTGCTGCTGTTTGCAGATTGAGAGCTTGAAGAGAAGAAGGCAGGGAATACATGTGAGGCTGAATGTCTTGCCCAACTACGGCGGTGGCCTTGTCTATGATGTGAAGCACCCAAGTCACTGCATGTCTCACCAGCAGTGTCTGCTGTGAACCTACTACCACGTGAATGCTTTGGAGGTGGTGGTGGTGGTGGTGGTGGTGGTGATGAGCACTGTGGTACAACAGGAGACCGCATCAGCCCTGGAGCTCCACTTTGACATAAGGGCAGACAATCCTCCTCATACCTTTGTTCAATAAACACATCCTTCTGGTCATACTCCATGCTTGTAGAAGAGTAATGGTAACGAGCACTGTGTCCATGAGAAAGATAGTCTCCATTGGTAGTCACAGTAGCACCAGAAGAACCATGCAAAACACCAAAAGGAAGAGCTGAGCGCCTCCGTTGATGATGATGATGATGATGATGATTGGGTTTTTGAGAAGAACCTCTGCTATGTGCATCCATGTCAGCATCATCAACAAAAGCTTGTCCATCATTGAACAAACGACAGTGAGACCTAGAGCTGATATCATTTTCATTGTTGGAAGCTTCAGGAACACGCAAATTGCCATGGATCTCTGACTGCCTGTCTGCATATTGGCCCCTGCTATGCCTGACCAATGACCCATCTGAGCGTGCAGAAACTGGTAGACAAAGTCTTTCTGAATTCATAGCTGCACTCTCCATCTCCTCTATATAGTTGCAAGCTTCCTGTCTCTTCTTGCATAGAGCCATGAACTTCACACATGCATCACTGTGGGAAATCACCAGTTCACATACAGAACCATTAGCACAGGTTTTTCAAACCCTAATACTATACATCCCCTTAAGAGTCCCCACTCTTGAATTGGATTGAATAATTGCCAAAGGGAAAGAAGGGAAAGCCACAGGCCTTTACCGCAATCGAGTGGCACCAAAGCAATCAGCAAATGCCAACAAATGTGCCATGTGTTGCACATCAAAACCCGCAGCAGCTGCCCTTGTAAATGCAATGCCTTGTTCCTTGTGCAGCACTAATCGCCGTGCATCCATCGCACGTGCTACTTGCCTTCTGCAGTTAATTCAACAATTGTCTGGATCAGGACTAGCATGACTGTCAGCATAATCAATAAATCAACCTACACTAGAAATGTCATTAGTGGTTTTATGCTGAGACAATAGTCTATATTGGAGAAACTAGATGCAGAGCAAAATCTATTTCAGAAATTTTGCTACAATGTTGACTTACAAATGCTCAACACATTAGAAAGAAAGAGCCATTTACTTTGTGCTTTCAGGTGCTTCCAAGACGTCCATGCCACCACCATCAAGTGAACTATGCCTTGACTGTTAAAATACAAAACACCACAAATCTATATCATATTAGTTGGAAGAGTGGAAGGCATCATCAGTATGCTGTGGCATGCCTGCCATGGTGTTTTTAAAAAACCCCATCTTAGAATGACTATGTACAGATGGACACTTTGCATCAGCAACATGTACTGTTCCATTACCCCAGATAGCAGAGGACTCTTGCACTAGAAAAGAGTTGAGTAGAAGGGCACAATGAAATTGGGAATGCAAGCTATTTCCCAATTGTCACACCTCTCTACAACAACTTTTTGATTTTAACTGTTCACAACACTAATACAATTGAGCATTTTGCTCATTTAGATACATCGTAAACAATTGTTGAGTGCTTTACTAAGAGGATTAGGAGGACTTGGTTGCATGTTTTGATCTATGGGTATCTTTCTTTTCAGGTTATTGTGTGTTCTCTCAAGGCTGGTACAACCCTGATATAAAAGAACATGGATATTCTTCAAGTATGGAGGTGCCCAGAACAGAAGAACCTTCGGTGTTGTTCCAGTCTTCTCAAAACTTGATGAGAGCAAGATCTTGCTGGCTGCAGAAACTGGAACAAAATCAATGATGTTTTTGAATGTATCAGAATGTGCAAAAAAGAGGTCTAAAGTGATAAAGAAAACAGCTGAAATCAAAATGAGAATATGGCTATGTTTCTTCAAGGAACATGCAAGGAACAATTGGCAAAATGATCAAAACAAACAGCCAATATTGATTTGAAGAAATGTTATGCTTTTCTCCCACACAAGATGACAATTTCCAGGTAACAAAAACTTGCAACAAAATTTCTGAATTGTTCAGTTGTGATGAAGCAAACTTTGGTAGGCAACAAATCAACAAATTGGGACAGAAAAAGCAAGGGGATTTTGGGAGCTTGTGATTACCTGATGGAGTTGTAGTTGATAATGAAGCACCAATCTGCACAACAGTTTTGTCCAGGATTAGAACAAAACAAATGCTCTTGCAATTTTTTTTCAATAGCCACAACAACAATCAGCTACACAGATTCATGGACTAAATAATTGAAGTTGTCACTTGTGTGTAGAATAGTTCAGAAGAAGGGTGCAAAGTGAAACTCATTACCCCCCATGAAGAAGGAGAAGCAGACTCCATAGCTCGCATGCTAATGGCTTCCTCAATTTGTGTTAGTTCATCTTCCACAGAACTCACAAACTCCAGTACCTCCGGTGTGCTGACAAATCTCACAAACCTGGCTCCAGACAGAAACTCCATACACAAGTTCAATGGTGGGGTGTTTCTTTTGATTCACATGGCTTTTGTGCCCAACCAAGTCACTTACCGACCAACCAACAGACTTCCATCATAGTTTCTCAGAACTCAACACAAGAAAGAGATGGTGAAGTTTCTGAAGAATGGCTGGAAATCAATCATTAGGATAGAGAGCAAAGCTCTTTTTTACCTTTCAACCGTGCCTTTGGTGAACCAAGGAGCATCATGGGGACTACGAGGATCTTTCTTGTTGCTTGCATTTGCATTTGTGTCACCACAAGTAGTTGTAGTAGATGGTGGTGGTTGCAATGTGATGGAGGAGGAGGAGCAACAGCCATTGGAAATCTGATCCTCCACTGCTTTCAAATGTGTAAGGAAGGGCTTGATCAAACCTGTGGCAAGCCTTTCCTTCTCCTTACCACTTGCAACTAAAAGCTCACATCTGGAAAAAAAAAATCCCCACCCAATACTACATACATGACCATCCAAATTCCAATGGACTCACTTACTCCCAAAAGACAAGGTACAACGACAACGATACAAAAAAAGAGATCAACAATCCCCAGAATCAAGATCAAACCTTTCAAAGAATCAACCTCTTTACTACTGCTTTTGCCCCTTGTGGATGTGTGCACAGAATAAGACAGCTGAAAAACAAGAATGAAGAAAAGGGAAGGCACCTTACCTGGTTCTGGTTGGAGTGAGATGGAAGATGGCATAATCAAGAGGAACATCAGACTTCATTGTGGCACTTGGTCTCTTTCCACAAACTCCCTTGGCTTTTCACCAACACCACAATGACAACAATGCAATGTGCTCCATAAAACTCCACTGCAACAACAACAGCAACAACTTCACACAGCTTCTTTTTCTCATACTCTACTTGTTATAATCACGTGATCCATGAAACCGGGCCTCCTACTAGTTTTCTTGTTGTTGTTGTTGTTCTTCTTCTTCTTCTTCTTCGAAAACACAGCTTATGATCCAAAGCTCTTCTTCTCAACAAGCTCCCACCCAAGCAAATCCAATGCAACAACAACAAACAAATATACAAACTAAAATGCACTTCCTGTAACAAAATCAGCACACTCTTTTTTGAATCAATCAATCCAACACCTGCTGTACCAAATCCAACAAACTCTGCATCGAATCCAAAACCATCTCACACATCAACACATTCATCGAGAAACACATAAACCCATTGAGTGTTTTTACTACAACAATATAATTTGCAATAGCGACAACAGAAATAGTAGTACTACTACTATTACTACTACAACACTCATTCATGCAACAACAAAAATCACAAAAATGCTGAAGAAAGGAAATTTTCACATAAAAGCTGAAGAATTTTCCACAAAAAGGCTCAAAAGAATTTCACAAAATCTGAGACGTAAAGAGAGAGAGATGAGCTGAGATTGATGAGAGAAAATGCTCAAAACATTTTGCTTCTCACATGATCACTATAAAACTTTGCTGCATCAATCTATCAACAACAGTAGTATTGCAACTATACAAAGTTCCAACAGCAACAATAGTAGTAGTAGTAGTAGAAGACTAATGGTCTTTCTTGTGGGCTGCTTCTTCTTCTTCTAACTTAGTGGGCATTTCCTTTCTCCTCTCCACTACAACTACTTACTTACAGTTAGTAGTAATCAAGTTTGAGTCTTGATTGCATTTTTTGGGTTCATTACTCCTCCCTTGAATGCTATTACAACTTTCCATTATAATATAATTAAAGAGGTTGTTTTCAAATTCTGGTTTTTTCTTTTTTTTGGCAGGACACAAAAAATAGTCTTTTACTCTTCTGTAATGTAACCCCGTGCCCTGGCTCCAGCACAAAGAAAAAAGGGTAAATTAATTTTTAAAAACACCCCAAAAAAAAAACCAAAAAACAGAAGAAAAACAAAGAAAAAACAGAGTAAGAAGAGTAATAAGTAAATGTACTTTTTGTGTCATGTATAGGGTATTTATTGAATACAGTGCTTTCAGCAAAATGTGGCAGGGGAGTTCAGAGAGGAGAAAATTTTGGGAGATGTGAGGGAATTCAGTACTTAAAAGGAAGGAACAAAATCGATGCAGGAGAGAGAGAGAGAAAGACCCATTTGTTTCTTTCTTTCTTTCTTTCCTTCCAGAGTAAAGCTTTTGTGTATTAATAAGCAATGGCCATTTGGAGGACCAGACCGAGGATTAGCCAGTGGCCTGATCTTGGTGCAACCAATTGCGATTATCTGATGTAATTGGCACTTTGGAGAGAGATTCTTTCACACTATTAGGAACTTTGTAGACTAATTTTTAGGCTTCAGGGATTTTCTATGTGTCCATTGCTTGAAATGGGTGAGAGAGATTTCCCTCTTCACCCCATGAAGCTTAAGGTGAAGGGGAGGGAGTGGGTGGGGGATCTCTACTGAAAATCTTTCAGAATATTATAACTCTAAAACTAATTTCAAGTTTCAACACATGCCAAAATATCATCTTTCAAAAATCTTGGTATAAAAATAGACCAATTACATTGTAGCTCCTCCTCCCTACCTGCGCCCCCACCAAACCCAACAAGAAAGAAAGAAAGAAAGGATGGGAGGGAATTTTAATTCTTATAAAAAAATTTGGGTGGGGGGAGTCAGGGAGGGAAGAAGGGAAATGATTAAGGTTATCAGAGAAAGTGTCTGAAAATGTGATGTTTTTGAAATTTGGGAAAATGAACATGATTAGATCTGCACGGAAGTATTAAATTCTCCGTATGTTTCAATTTTTGAAATTTTCTTTCACCAGCTGTGGTTGCTGGTGGTTTGAAGTTTGAACAGGCAATGACATTGTTGTTCAGATTCCCGGTTGGACATGCAAGTAAAAAACTTCAACTCTTTCCAAAGCCAGTAATTATGTGATATGGTTTGATGAATAGAGTGAGTACTAGATAAATTACCCATCAAAAGCTGGTGAAGTTTGATACCATATATATTTTAATAAATAATGAGAGAAGGTTTGTGAGGAAAAACAACCAAAATGATGATGTAAAATCATAATCCTGTCAAAAATTTCTTACAAAAAAGCATTAGGACTTGGAAGAAGTGAGAATAGAGGGGAAATGGAGAAAGAAAGAATTAAAGTCCTATTTTTGTTTGTGAGGAAATGAAATGTAGGAATTATGAACAGTTTATTTTTCCCCAATTTTTTGCATTTTAAAACCTGGAAAATACTATTCTGACACATACAAAAGTTTTTCAAGAAACCAAATGGCCTGCCTTAATTTGCCAGATTTTGGGAAAAAAAATTATTGACAGATTTTTTTATACCAAGTTCCAGTAGGGAACCAAAATAATAAGGGATTCTTTAAAAGTTTTACTTTCGTATCTGCTCTGTAGCCAAATTTGGCTAAATGTTTTTCATTGATGATCACCTATTTGGCAACATCACGAAACTGGAAACAAAGAACACTGATCAGGAACAAGAAAACATTTAGTTTAGGCTCTAAATGCCAAAAGTCTACTATCACATGAAAAGGTTTGATGAGAGAAATTTATATTCAACTACCAACAGCCAGTGATCTTTTTTCAACAAAAAATTTCATTATTTTGACCAAAAATTTGAAAAAACTCTTGGAGAAATGTTTTTGTCTACCACCAATTTTGCTAACTTTTTCGGAAATAATTTCCCAAATTTTCAAATATCACACAATTAAAAAAAAATTTAAACCCTGCCAACAGCAGCAAGTGAACATATCACAACATAACTTAACAGTTGAGCAAACAAGAGATGGTTTAGGGACTAAAATGATCAACATAACTGGACAGTTGAGCAATGAGAGGAAGAGTATTCAATATCTACATTTGACTAGGTCATGCTGCTCACACATTCTTGAAGTTTATTGTTTATTGTTGGCCCTCCTTGTAAGGGAAAGACGACATAATGGGTAGTTTTATTTGGTCCTCTAAATTGATTAGGATTGTTCACCAAGTTGGTGTTACTGTGATCTCTGAGTTCATTTTTTTGCAACCTTCATGAAACTTTTCCTAATTTAGCCGTTGATGGTTTCAATTTGAATTTGCGATTAGGGGTGCGGACAGAGTCATTAGGCAACAAGGATTAGCTTCTTATCGCTCTCAACGTCTATAACTTAAGTAGTGAAATTCTCATGACTAGGTAGGTTTCTTCCGAGACCTCTGATTATAAAACATATATTCCAAGACTAGGGTGAAGATTGAACGTCAGTTTTTTTATAAGAAACACATCCCTCCCAAACCCATTCACAATATCATTCAAGAATGTTTGTCTCAGATAAACAATCTGAGAGCTCATCCTCTCACCTCACCCGTCCATGCCTGTACTTATATGAAAATATAGGACAGAATTTGATCATTGGAAAAACTGGGAAATGGATAGACAATATCAAGAAAGATTGCAGCAGTTCAGGGATCCCCTAGCATAGTATGGATTGATCGCCTGTACATAAGCGAATTCTCGAAAATCAATATAGATTGGAACCAGTTCAAAGCGAGCTCCCCAAAAAACATGGTGTAAAATTGAATCACCTTCAATTCTTTATGTTTAGACTCTAAAAATGCTCTTAAGTTTTTGAGCAATTAGAGAAAAGATGGGGGAAAAAAATCGGTGACATATTTCTTAGATATTATTACAACCAGGGTTTTTGTTTCCATTTTATTTTGTAGCCTCATTGTGAATGATTGCTGAGATTAAATGGCCTAATTTGGGTATATATGTCAAAGAGGAAAGTAGAAAGTTTTGAAGAATCCTGCTATATTTTTTGGCAACATATTGGAACCTATTTTCTAAATATGGCCATTCCAAAAGAGAAATTTTTTTTTTGTCAAAACTTGATGACTTTGGGTCATATTTTTTAACAAAATTCCTGTGTATGCGTCAAACTGGCTTTTGTTTAGTGGGCAAGTGACCAAAACTTGCCCCCCCCCCCCCCAAAAAAAAAACAAAACAAAACAAAACAAAATCGGTTTACAACTGTACAAGAATGTTTAGCAGATGTCATAACATCTTTATAGCTATGACAAGATTGATATAAGGCATCAGATCAGGGTCAGAGATAACAGACACACAAGGTTCCGGACAACAAACAAATAGTTTATCATCTCTTGGGGGAACACCTGATAAATTTGAAACAAAATGTTTATTGCCTCAACTTCTAAGGGAGAGATCATGGATTCTGGAATGACATTGATTTTCATTTGATCCTACATGTTTGAAGTAATGCTCAGCAGGTGTCACTAGGAATTGCAAGTTCAAATTTGTTTCCTATCTTCATGGCAGCTGCTCTTATGTTGCTAGTTTGAACTTGTCAACTCCCCCCCTTCCCCCCCAGCCCTTTATTATGTTCACAAGGGAGACAACGGAAACTTGATACAGACAGCCTACACATGACTTACTTCAAACAACCCGTGATAGTCATTCAGCACAATCAATATGGAAGGCGACAATCATGTACCCAAGTACACAAGGGGAAAAAAAGAAGAAGGCAATTAGTGTCATTGTAAACCTTGCTGTGCCTATTCATCTAGAATGGTCGTCCTCATATGCATAAAATGTTTTGGGGAAAAAAATGGCAAAATAGTATAGATACATTACACTATGTAGATGTTTTTCCATGGGATTTTTAAGGGATTCCTATAATAGGGCTGGGGAAAAAAAAAAACAAAACAGCAGTTGTATTTTGGGGGTGAGTTGGAGAATTTGGAGAATTCTCCAGCTCCAGAATAACATATGGCCATTCCCATTTTTGCCCCACTTATTAGTGTTAAGAAGACAATGGCTAGTTCTCCCAGAGTGACACAGGCAGGCAAATATGCACTCTTTTTCTCAGAAGGATATGGGAGACACATGAACCTCCTCCAAAGAGTAGTATTGCCACTATTAAATGTGTCCAGTATCACAGAGTATCATGTTGGGCATCAAATCTGCCACCAATATTTACTGCAACAGTAGTAGTACCTCTGGTGACAAGTTTCTGAACCTGGAGATTTATTCGGCGCAGAAGTTTTAAGGATTCTCCAAAGTCCAGAAAGTTTATGCAATTTGAAAGCAGAATGCTTACTTTGAGAACAAAATCTCCATGAATACGAATTGCACCGTGATATTGTCTATAACTGGCCAAAAAAACATTGAGCACAAGCAGGGGAGGGATTGGGAGGGGGGAGAACATGATTGGGTGGGTTTGAGCTCACAACCACTTGCAATTTGCCCATGAGTTCTAACCTAAGTTAGGTTAAATGTCACCCCCAATGCTAGAAATGACCAAAAAGATGTGAAGGTCAGAATTGAATGAAATTTGGGAAGTGGTGTAGTAGAAGAACCTGGGCTTACCTATGGTCAAGAAAGAATAGCTTGGCTGAAGAGAAAGTCCCCCTTGCTCAACTTAAAGATGCAAGCCTCACATGGAAGGGAAGGTGCAATTCTGCAACAAATTATGTTCTATATCAGAATGAGAGAATTCAAAGCACAAATGGAATCATCATCTATGGAGATCATTATCCATCCCCGTGCCATGAACACAAAAGCTGCATCTTGCTGTAATCTAGGAGTCATCCTGGCTCTGCCTCTTATGGCAAGTTCAAACTTCAAATCAGGAACAGTTCAAAGGTTCCTTGGAGTTCCCAAAAAAATTTGAACTCACAGTTTGCTGTAACACCTGGTGAACATTCCTCAAAATGTGGGACCAAATGACAACTACATGGTTCCATAGTCCTCCTCTTGGAGGTAGAGTCACCAAAAGCTCAAAATGTGGGACCAAATGACAACTACATGGTTCCATAGTCCTACCCTTGGAGGTAGAGCCACCAAAAAGGAAGTTATCAAACTGTTCTGACCATAGTGAGCTACAACCCACCAGGTTGGGTGGTATAAATTCTTTATAGAAATCTTTCAGAATAACAAAGAATCTTCCAAGAAATTAGGGACCAAAAACAAAAAGGGAAAAAAGATAAGAACCCTAAAAAGACAAGAATCATTAGCAACCTCTCCAAGCTCTCTCTCTCTCTCTCAGCACTTGGCAAATTAAAGGAGAAAATGTCATTTCAAAGAAGTTTTCTATAAATTGTACCCAACAAAAAGAAGGATAATAATAATAGAACACCCACCCCTTCCAAAGGAAAATACACCACTTGGATGCCAATAGTCTTGGTTCTTACTTGCAGACAAAGTTCAGCAGCAGCCCTATTGCTGCCAGGTTTTGATCTTCTCCCATCACTGCAATGCAAGAAACAACAAAAAGGAAACTTAAAAAAGGATCCTTGTGAGATCAGTCAGGTTATCAACAACAAAACACCAATTTCTGGAAAAGAAGATTTGGAAACTGAAAAAGTGGGGCACCAGCAAATTTGCACAACCACCCCAAAAACACCCCACAAAATCCAAGTACATAGCAAAATACAGACAATAAATTTGTACATAAAAGAGAATTGAATCAAAGTCATCAAAACAGAACAAACAGAAAATCTGCAAAATCTGGTAATTGAAAGAAGCTGAAGGAAACTCATTTCATATTCCAAGAGGGCATTTGATAGAAGATATTTCCAAAATTCAGAAGGGGCAGGCAGGGAGCATGGATATAATTCAAAGAAATCAATTTCCTTGCAGATGCTGATGCATGTTTTTATATGGAAACAATCTCTTTGGGAGCAGCCAAAAAACCAAAAGGATTTTGTTATTAGAAGTGGATGCTAAATTCATCATGGGTGTATACCCATGTGTTTCAATAACTGGGGAGCAAGCACAAACATACAAAATCAACAAAGTCATTGCCATAATACTAAACATGTGAAAATTCACCTCTAAGAATGCAACACTTTTGGAATAGGGCCTATTGCTGGAGAGTCACCAAAAAACAACAGTTACAAGCAACATTTAGGTCTCAACTTTAGTTGAAAATGATTGTTTGAAGAGGGAAGTTGCAAAAAGAACAACAAAGCAAAATCAGCAGGTTGAAAAGTAGTTGTACATACATGGGTTTGGCTGCAAGTAGCACCTTATACAAGTGCAGATCCTACCCTATAATCAATCAAACATACACATATTTAAACTCAACACTTCAAAACAGTTGTTGCTCCATGAATGATGACTGACTTTTAGTCAATAAGAATATTAAACTACACTATTGAGCCTTGTCAATCTCTTGTGAATGATTTCAGGTGCTTGCAAACCAAACATAGCTTCAAGAAAGTGTATAATTGTACAAACAAATTTATCACCAATACTGCACAATTTGTGGCATGATATACAATTCAAATGGCATCAATTGAATTGTACAATGCCACTATGCTTCTCGCAGTCCTAGATGCACCAGGTTTGGCATTCCACTCCTTCCAATTTGAACTTCCAAATTCTAAACTAAATTGTGGTCCTTGTATATTCCTGACTAAGTTCCCTATTCAACAGACATTTCCTACAAAGAAAAACTGGCAATTTTCCATTGCTGGTCATATTGATTAGTACTGATGGACTATATGTTGAAGGGTCAAAGAATCAGCAGCTCAGATATCATGATCTTACCAGGGACACCCAAGTTGAGATTCATGGAAGATGAGTCAAAAAGCGCTCCACCTGGTTGAAAGCCAGAGCAGGTCACTGTTTCTGCACAAGATGCTGATCCAACACTCAGGAATTCAACTTCCATTCTCAGTGCTTTTGACACTGGTTGCATAGTCTGGAAGTAGGAATTGTCTCCTGCTTCTGAGTTGCAATTTAATGCATTGACCTTTGTAAACACAAATGGTGAGGTGTTACTTTGCTTGATACCTCTTCAGGACAAAAAATTGCCTCCTTTCAAACTCCTATCCAGGATCAATAACATTTGTGCTGTTCTGTTGATTTCTGCAATCACAATCAAGCACTCATTAAAATCACATGGACCTTGGCATCAAGCAACAGCATTCTGAGCTTCACAGAATGGGTAAACTTCATCTCTTCTGGTAGCTATCAGCAAGCGTCAGAACTGCAGCTCCAGCAGATACTGAGTCAGTCATATCTTGATTTACTCAGAAGCAAAAGAAGCCGCCAACATTATGAGCTTAGAGGATATACGATTTACACCACAAATTCTCACAATCAAATATGAGAAAGCACTTATCCTACATAGTCCTGGCACCAAAAAGTTTGAGAAACTTGTACAACAGTAGTAGCTGCACAGACACTCATTCAACATGAGAAATCAAGGACTCAAATATAGTTAGTTGCAGTGCAAACCTCACATCTGCAAAAGGGTTGCCATACAAAGGATACTTCCTTCACCAGGAGTACAATCACTTCAAAGATGAGTGAAATGTTAGGCTGGGGTTACCGCCCTCCAAACACCATGTCCAAATTCTAGCTTTGCAAGACTCAAAACAGTGAAAGATTTACCTCACAGCAGCCTGAACAGTTTCCACCACTTCCCTTCTCTGCATTGATTGGAATCCAGTTTTTAGGTCATTTTTCTTCTTCAAGTGGACTCTGCTGATTTGACTTTCCAAGCAGTGTGATGTTGTTCAGAGTTCCTTTCACATGCAAACAAACTATCCCAAACAAGCATCCATATGTCCAGGCTCATGGGGATGATCAATTGAGGATTGCTTTGCACAGAATGCAGCCATGTTAAATTCTTCTGCCCTTTTTAAGAGCAGTGCTGTTGCTGCAGCTGCAGAATCTGGCACCCCTTCTGCCAGCAGCCCCAAAAGCTCCTCTCCTGACATCTCAAGAAGGGCTGTCCAGAATTTTCTACTGTTGGAGGTCAGTGAAATAGACTTGCTCAGGTTGCTCACAGTGTTTTGTTCTTCTTTGCAAGGAAAATATATATCACCTGGCAGAGCAAGCCCAACCAAGTTAAGGACTTGAACCACATCAATTGCAAACACACAAGCAAGCACACAAGCACAGTGGCATCATCTTGAAGATTTTGTACCTTTGCACTGCTTCTTTGCACTCTTTGGTCCTTAGACAACAAGCCCAGGCTGTCCAAAGACAAACATTACAATGAATATGGATTCAGAAAGTGTACCACAGGAGTACAAAAGCTCCTTGAATAAGACTTTGAGCATCATCCTTTCTCAAGCTATAATACCAGACTTGGCTACACTTTCTTCCCATGGCGCTGTTGCAGTTGATTCTGCCACGGTGCTCATAAAACCTCCTGAATCTCCTCCTGTCACTGGAACATAAAACGGAACAATCAAGAGCAGTCTCAGTCCGCTTTGAAAATCCATGGACTCGCAAATACTATTACAGACAAGACAATGTTCATCGCCATGATTCTCTAGCATGAAAACAAGCCTTCCTTAATGTCCTCGCCTCCAATCTCTGCCTCGTAGAAGCAAAAGAAACTGAATGCGATGAATTAAACATTGCAGAGAGAGATCTGCCTCTCGGAAACTTGCACAGAGAGAGATCTGCTTCGTGCATCTCGGAGTCGGCATCCGACAAGTAACGGATCCGCCGCGATACTCAGACTGTGGATGACTGGATCTCCACTCGATCTCAACCAAACATCACGAACTCTGCGTCGAGACATGGATTTCCTTCTACTGAGCTTGAGGACAGAACTGGCTAAATTTGATCTGAGATCTTGTTTGAGATCGGTCGTACTTCAAGGCTTCGGCTCTCTGATTGACAATGACGATCATGGCTGCTGTTCCAGCTTGTTTCCATCACAATTGGATAATATTGCGCGAGATATTGCTGCTGCTGCTCCATTTTTTCCATCTGCTGGTGCTGATCCTTTTTCCTGATGTCGATCCTGACATCGTCCCGGCTTCGAGATACATGACAAGCTAGACTTACTGGATTTATGTGCAATAGAAACAAATTTTAGCTGTGACGACGATAAATTTTCCAGTGTTAAGCGTGTGCTATTGCGCCTTCCCCTTGAGCAGCTTTCGGAGATGTGAACAATTGATCGCGTCTTGCAGTCCTTCTCGAATTACAATGCAAATGCGGCAACGCTCCATGTGTGGTGAAGTTATTGCACGAAGATGCGCACCTCCAGGTCTGGAAAAGTTGCAAATACTTTGCTCTCAAACCGTGGTTTCTAGAGTTGAAACGAGCAAACTCGTACACATAGAAAACCTGGAGAACCGTATTATACCGCCAGCTTCAGTTTCCGCTGCTTCGCAATCCCGCCGAGAGAGATCCTCATTCGCAAGCCTTCGATCTCAGATTCCTCAACAAATGATAAAACTATCATCAATATCTGCAAACAAAACAGTCGGTCTCCCCGTGAAATCTCACGTAGTTAAAATCTTCCTGTTGAAAAAACAGTTCACAGATCCACACAAGGCTTCCAGTGTCATCAGATTGAGGCCAAAAACCTCTCTCCAGAACTTCGGAAAAAGAGAATTTCACCTCCACGAAAATATTACTGTGCACACAAAACGCATGACTAGAAGGAGCAAAAACCTTCGAAATTCCAAATACACACGACACAAAGCACACACAAAGCATACCACAACTTTGCACACAAATCATCAAATCGCAGGATGCAAGAATCAAACGAAAAGAAATCTCGAAAGGAAATTGGATCCACCGGTCCTGAATCCAAAAATGAATGAGAAAAAGCTGGATCGAAGAATCTGAAGCGCAAGCCCTCAATGTTTTGGACCCAAGTGCCGCCGCGCAGCTCCCAAAGAAGAGACAACGACTAGAACTAATCGCAGTTACTATCAACTAACTGGAGTTCTGTCAACTGCGGTTGAAAATGTGATTAAAATCATAACATTATTAAAATCCAAGCAAAATGCCCTCTTTTGCATTAGAAATGTTGCAGGTTCTAGGAATTTATACAAAAGGCATTTATAACATTTAAAATTAAAGATGTGCATCATTTTATTAGTGTCCTATTTTAAAGTTGATATAGTTGAAGATGGATTTCCTCTGTCTTTTTATTCTTTTTTTTAACATGAAATTTTTTTAATTAATAATTTTTTTAAAATTTTATTCACATGAATTTCTTTGTAAAAAATTAATATGGGTTGATTGGTCATTTTAAATGTAGGTTAGATTAAATTTTGGTTGCTTTTATAAAAAAATTTGGTATAAATTGTCTAATTTTGAATTTATGTTAAGTTCAAAGACTATTTGTTGATTGCAAAGTTGTATGAAGAAGATCAAGGGTTCAAGTTCAATCATGTTTCATGGCTTGAAGACTTATATTGTTTAATTTTGGATTTACATTTGTTGAAGCATTTCATTTTGGTTGTTTTTGGCACATTTGTTAAATACTCAAACATTAAATGGACAAGGTTTTGTGTACGTGTATTTGTCAGGTAAGTTTTTTAAATACGATAAGAGGATCAAAAGGCAAAATTCAACCATATTCAATGGTTTGACTTAATATTTGTTAAATAATTTAATTTCTATTTTTATACCATTGGTGAAAATATTTTTTAATTTTGAATATCTATTCATTAAATTAGTTATTTGTTTTTGTTAATGACCATACGGTGATGATAAAAGGGACCATAATTGCCTCATTGATGTATCATTTATTCTTTAAATATTCTTGAAATTTTTCTAATGAATTTTTTTTTTAAAGTTTTTAAATTTTTCATAGCATTATGTTAATAAGGTTTGTATTAAAATTTTGTCAAAAATATGTCAATTTTCAACATTAAAGCCATTTCAACCAAACAATGTTTTTTCATCATATTGGCCCTTTTATTTGCTCTTTCACATCCCAATAACTATAGATAGGGGATCTCAAGCACAAAATGCATATTATTGAATGAGCAATTTGTGTTTGGCACCTTCAAATCATTTAAGTACTCCAAGTTATTGCCCAAGCAAACATGGTTGTGAACTGCATCAAAGTTGAATCCAAGCCTTTTTTTGTCTCTAAGCATACTTTTTAGTACACCATCAAGGTACATTTGCAAGTACTATAAAATAAATCTTGATGAAATAAATTTAGTTATTTTAGTTAAATTTAAATATATGTTTTCTAAATAGCTTGATTTTGCTTGATTTTAATCCTTTGGCTTAAATTATCAAAGATTACTTGTTGATTACAAGAGTTGTAAGAAGAAGATCAAGGACTAGAGTTTGACCATGCTCGATGGTATGAGTTTATTTTGGTTCAACAACCTTATTTATGTTGATTTAAAATGTAAGTGGTGAAAATATTGTTTAATTTTGGATTTATGTTTCCTAAATAGCTTGAGTTTCATTGCTTTTGGCACATTGGTGAAACATTTGAACCTTGAAAGGTCAAGGTTTTGTGTATAGATATTTGTTGGGTAGGTTCAAAGAGTGTGATAAAACGATCAATAAATGGAATTTTAGATCATGTTTGATGAAACTTGAATTAATGATTGTTGAAAAAAAATTATTTTGGTTACTTTTATATCATTGGTGGACATATTGTTTAATTTTGGATATAGTTTTTGAATGAAAATAGGTGTGTGATACCAGAACATGTTTGAATGATGAATTTGGATTATGAAATAAGATATCTTCAATCATTTATTTATGAAAGGCCTAATGTCTCGAAGGTTGGTTCTCACATACTTGAAATCTTAATGAAAAGTTAATATTTTTAAATTATATCCCCAAATTTACACTATAATATAATTTAAATTTAAGTAGGATTATTAATAATTCCAAGTTGCTTGGATGCAATTCCATTTCCTTGTGTTCATTACTTGTACTTATTGTTCAAAAACCACAAGAAGGAATGAATTTGCTTTCATATCCGATGGATTACACATTTATTTGTACATTACCATTTTTTTATTAGTTTCAAAAATAATACATTCTAATTTATTGAAAGATCACAAGTTCAAAACAACCTCCAAATGAATATTTGGAAATTGTAATAAAATGATGTGGGTCAAAACATGGGTTTTTGGAAGACAAGGATGTGATTGGGTCCTAATGTTTTAATATGTGTGTGTTGTAATAAACAATTTAATTGTTAATGGCAAGGTTTGCATTATGTTTTCATATGATCACTTGAAAGTTGCAACTTTAAAATGTATAATTGACAATAGAACTTGTTCTTTAGCAAGGGTGTCACAAATGCCAATACCATGGAGCTCATTCAATTAAATGTTCATCCATCTCCTTAACTGTTAATTAAATTTCAATTCATTTTTAGTTAACTTTCAATTAAGTTTTAATTCATTTTCATTTAACTCATAATTCACTTTTAGTTGATTATTAGTTCACTCTAGTTAAATTTTAGTTAAGTTTTAATTAAATTCAAATTAACTCCTATTTAACTTTGAATTAAAGTCTCAATTAAATCTTAGTGAACTTTTAGTTAAGTCTTAATTAATTTTAATTAATTCCCAGTTGATTTTTAGTTAAATTTCAATTAAATTTCAATTAATTCATAATTGACTTTCAATCAAAAAACTTCTCAAAAAGTTTCTTTACTCAATGCACACATGGAACCTTCCTTAAAAACTTCTATGAACTAAAACCTCAAAAAGGTATAAATAAAAGTAAGACTCATCATTTCCTTTAGTTTGTTTAACACCAATTTTAAGCACAATCTTGCATCGTAACCTTGTTATGTTCTTTTCACGTACATATTTGCATATGTTGGCATAATAAATATTTTTTTTCACATTTTTCTTACACATCTTATGTTCTTGTTGTGTTCTTTTGAAAAGTGATGTTCCAAGATGTTGTAGTTATTTGATTAGGCTTGCATTTTTTTAAATGGATGTCTCATTTTGCTTCATGTAAAGAACCAAACTACTTCAGGTCTTGATATATATGCATTTGAGATGGTTGGTTGACATGGTTGTTTGACATGGTTATGAATTTAAAATTTGACCAACATTAAGACATTGTGACAATGAAAAATAACTATGTTGTTATGGATAATGGATTTTATGAAATCATGGGTGATATTCATTCTTTGTAATGTTATCTTTTGATGCAATGTCATTATCTATTTGTATGATTGCAAAATTAATTCAATAAGTTGAAATCTACACATTTCATCTATTAAGAGTTTTCCGATCATGCATATTTTCTACTCATTTTATAAATACATGGTTCTTGTTTTTATAATGTTTAATACTCCAAAATATATTCAAATCATTATGTAATGGTTAATGAAAAATGCATGTGTTAATTCACAAATGTACATGTCATTTTTACTATGGATACCAAGGAATTGCATAACATGGACAAAAATATCCCCCCTTCTATAATTGATTAAGAATGTTTCAACTTTGCTAATGTCAAGCCCATGAATTAATATTTTATAATATATGGTAGCAATTGAAAATGTGAATTTTGAATAAGGAAAAAGGTGTAGTTGTTGTGAATAGTCTTAACAACCAAGAAATGACATTTTTGGACACAACCTACCAACTTTTTACTCATCTTTTTCAAAAAATGAATTCAACCTTATACCAATAATTACCCATGGGTTCACTTAACTTTTTAATGTTGCATTTTTTTTAGTTTTGTTACTAAAAGATGGAGTTTTGTAATGCATAAAATTAGATTACTCCTACCAACTAAAGTGAATGAAACGTTGATTACATGGGACAAAATGAAAATAGGAAGTTGAGAATGGTGATTCTTATTTACTTGTGGAAAAGGATGTAAGAAAAATGTAGTATGATCTATTAATTTTTCATGCTCCTCCCAAGTAAAACTTCATCATTAATTTCAGATTCCTTTAAACATTTGCATTGAACCCAAATGCCCAAATATCTCTTTCCCACAACATAAATTCAGTTCAATCCTTCAAGGTAAGGGGTTTTTTCCATTAGGTTATTGTGATCATAATTTATGTAAATATGATGCAATCACGACAAACTAATGGAATACCGCTAAAATGGAACCATGTTTTTTTATGCATGAACATGCACCTTCGATTGAAAGTTGCAATTGGGCTAGAAATATGTAGATAATTAATTTTAAGATTAATAAGAACATTTCATATGTAAAGAATTTTCTAAAGAACTTGAAAAGAACACATGTTCCCATTAAAAAATGGCAAATATCACCTTTTAATGATTCACAATTTGATTCACAACTCTCACAACTTACCATTTGGCAGTCTAATTTTGAGGTGATTATGAGCATAACAAGATGAAACAAATGAAATGGAAACTTGCTAATGTTGATGTAGAATTTACATGATCATAGTAGTCTAATGGAAAGAAAACCTGATTCATTTCCCAATCAATTCAATAATTCCAACCTAATATGGAATTTCAAAGTTCAATTCTTTTATAAATAACTAATAATCAAATAAAAAATTATTGTAGTCAAATGTGTGTCAATATAGGAGAAGCTTTACTCATTGGTTTTTTTAACATTTTGGTCAAGTAGCAAAGTTTTTCACATATTAAATAATGATATCTTTAATTTGATATCAAAGAAGCCTTGTGATTAATTGGATTTTACTAATAGTGTGATCTTCAATGTTGAAGGATTATAAGGAAACAAAAAGTCATGGATTGGACTTTTTCTTTTGTCTATCAAATTTCACCAAAAAATGAAATTAAAAATGAGGTGATTTTGGAGGGTTTCACTTGCATTAGTCACCACAAGTTGGAAATCTTATTAAAAAAAGATTATTAGATTTGTATATTTGGTTTCAATAAGTAAACAAAATGATAGAAGGATGATTAAATATTTGTACTCAATATTTGGTTTATACCAAATTTGGTTAAACCTTCCAATAGATGATGACCAATTTCATTACATCTTCCTATGGATGATGGTCACTTTGGCTACACGGCACAAAATTCATAAACAAGCAATAATGGATGATCATTAAATTGGTTGCATCACAAAATTCATTATTAAGAAAACACTACCTTGGATGCACATAGATTCAATATCACATTCTCAAAAGATTTTAAGAGATTGATCAAGTGCTCTAACACAATAGAACATGAGATATTTAGGGTTTCTTTCCATTAATGTAATTGATTACATTATCTTACTTCAACACCATTCCAACCACTTTCCTAAGTGGGATAGGCAACCATATGCTACTTCCACTTTTGGTACAATCCATTGACTTATAGAAACTTCATCAACAATGAAAGATGTGCATGTTCATTGGAACTATAGTGGGAACAACCAATTACACTTTGGAACAAGCCATGGTCAAACCCATTATCATCTAGGGCTCACCATACCAAGATGAACTTATTTCTATGCGGAAACATATTCCATAATACATTAAAATCCTACATTGAAATAGAGTTCCATCATGTAAGTCCTACAAATTTTGAACCCAAATCTAGATCTGTGATCTAAAACAAGTGAAGTCAGAACCAGGCCCATTCCATAGTACATTTAATTCCTAAGCTAAAGGTGCAAATAGAGTTCCACAATACAGGTCCCCTAAAATTACAAATTCATTCCATAGTACACTAAATTCCTAAGCTGAAGGTGCGAATAGAGTGCTGCAAGCAAAGCAGGTCCTACAGCAGGTCCTACAGATCTACACTCTAAAGCATGTGGAGTCAAAAGGGATTAGTTAAACCTTCCAAATCAAAAAGTGGCCTTAGGAGAGGGGACTAATATCAGTAGGGGCTGGCTGTACCTAGACTATTAGTAGGGGTCGTAGGTGTAGACTTTAGTAAGGAGCAAGGGGATGTCGTGGGATCAGTACATGGGACCGTAGGTCTAGACTGTAGGATGTCATGGGACAAGTAACTGGGGCCAAACCGTCTAGACTAGACTTTAGTAGGGAGCAGGGGATCCAGTGGGACCAGTAACTGGGGCTGTAGGTCTAGACTACACTTTAGTAGGGAGCGTGGTGAATTGGTGGGACCGGTATCTGGGGCCGTAGGTCTAGACTACACGTTTAGTAGGGAGCGCGGGAATGTAGTGGGGCTAGTAACTGGGGCCGTACTAGACGTTAGTAGGGGGCCTGGGAATGTCTTCCAGTTCCCGTGGGGCCTGTGACCAAGTCCCGTCGGCATTGCGCACAAGGCCCTTGTTCTGCACTTGGCGCCAGTTTGCGGGGACGAAGTGCGCAGACTTGAGGTAGTCGGAGGCCTTGTTCACCAACGTGACGTCGCGTTGCGGCGGATGCTCCGCGTATCTGCCATAGCCATCCACAAGGTGCAAGTACTGCTCCAGATTGTGGCGGTGTACTATGGTCGCCTTCGCCGGATCCAAGTAGTGCGAGTCCTGGTCGTTGAGCTTCAGCTCTTGGCCGACGTGAGAGTAAGTCCATGGTAGCATCGCCAGCAGATCTGAGAGCTCCGGCAATGACTCGTTCACGAAAATGCCCGGAACTTTTGGTACCAAGTCGTTTATGTTCACCATTCGTAATGTCTTGATCCCTAGCTCCGACTCGAAGCGTTTCCTGAAGGCGTCGTTTCCTACTCGAGGACCTGCAAATGAGAATACGGTGATCATGGGGATCGTGCAGCAGGCACTGGATGTGGTGGGTTTAAGGTTCTTGCTGGACTGTAACTCTTGTGCGATGTCATAAGCGTTGAGTACTGCCAAAGCTGCACCAAGGCTGTGTCCTGTGATTGTGATACTCAGCTTATCAGTCTCATTCTTGTAGAAGTCCAGCAAGCGTAGTACTTCCTTGTTCACCTGCTCCCTCACACTCGTCTGATTGTAGCGTGAGTCCGACTTATTGGAGTTGTAGAGGGACCAGAATCCGGCGTCGACTTTAATGTCGTCTGTCAAGGAAATCGCGGGACGTCCTCGCTTAGGAGCAGCTAAAACATCTTCACAGTCGGAAAGCCATTCCAGATCCGTGACAGTCCCGCGCCATGCGACCAGAATGTCACGGCGACCTAGACGACGAAGCTCTTTCTCGTCGGTGCAAACGGCCACAAACCCCATCCAGTTTGAGACCGTGCTCCACACACTGTCTGCCGGTTGATTGGAATGCTTCAGCATTTTCAACGGCGAGTCGAAATCCTCCGTCGCGTAAAGGTATCGGGTGACTTCATAGCCTCGGTTAGGAAGTCCTACAGTGTCCAGCAGCTTCTTCTTACTGTACCTGCAGCTGCCACAATACTTGGAGAAGGAGTCGCAGTCGAAAGCGTCATAAGTCGCTTGCGCGAACTCCCCATATCTGATGATCTCTTCTCGCAGAGTCTCGTCCAGAACATGATTATGCGGCTCCAACAGTCCCACCCAATTCTTCTGTCCGTTGATCTCTTGCCATCTCTGTGCAAGATCTGTAGACTTCTGACCTGCAGCTGCTGCACCAGCGTCTGATCCTACAAGACTAGCTGCTGACACCTCACGGCTTACAGCTGCTCCAGCTGACCCTAAAATATTCCCCATTGATCTATAATTTCTCGGAAAAAAATAAAAAATTCTAAACAACAATTAGGGCCAACGGAAAGCAACTGCTACTGCTGCAGAAGCAAGCAACGATTCTAAAACCTTTGCTCACAAGTCAGGAGCGCTCAGCTGAAGAAGATCAAGAACTCAAGAACTCAAGAAACAAAATACCGAAAAAAAAATCTCATCTCTACCAAAAAAACAAACTTGAATCCTCCGAAACCCTTTTACATTGCACAGTTCCTCCTCCAAGGGAGCTCAACTGTGGAGTGTCTTGGAGAGTCTGGACTCTTCGATTCTAAAACCTCACAAGCCAGATGAAGACGATCAAGATCAAGAGCTCAAGAACTCAAGAAAAAAAGGAACTTTCTCTACCAAGAAACAGACTTGGGATCATCCCAAAACCTTGAACATAGCGCAACTTCCAAGATGGCTTAAATATGGAGTTCTAATGGAATTTTCTGAGGGAAAAAAGGGGTCTGCTTTGGTCCCCATCCCCCGCGTGGGGATTCATTCGCTTAGCATACGCACGAAGCGCGTCAGACCGCCCCCTATCTTCCACAAACCCTGGCAGGCAGAAAATCTCGACTTTTTATTCGGCCGCACCCGGCAGACAGACGTCTGCCACTGTAGATCCCCTTTCCGCCCTGCCCAGGAACTGCGGTGCTTCTTTTAGCACTCTGCCCGTGATTCTCATGAGTCTCTCTCATCGTGCACCCTTGTACTCTCACCTGCTTAGTTCTTGAGGCGCCCATCCTCAGTAGCCATTTTTCTCACTGCACACTGTACTACACGCACCATGTTTCTCAATTTTTAAAATTTTTTGCAATCACTTTTTTGTTTTTTTGGTCTTTGTCACCATTCGAATCATCTTACAAACCAAGTTTCCAAGTTGCAAAAAAAATTTTAATGCCAAAGTTTAGAGCTCTGTGTGGGTTTATGTAGGGTTGGATTGGGAATGAAAGGAAGTTGATGGGAACCATGGGAAGTTGATAGGAACTTGATGAGAACAAAAAGATTTTGATGAATTATTGATGGAGACAAGAGGAATTTGATGAAAACTGTTTAGAAACTTGATGAGAACAAAAGGATTTTCTTGGGTTATACATGGGAATAAGATAAATTTGATTGGAACTGTTTGGGAACTTGATGGGAACAAAAGAAATTTGATCAAAACTGTTTGAGAACTTGATAGGAACAATAAGAACTTATGAGAATTCAACCCCCTCACCTCTTAAAAACTTAAGAAACATCCCTTGGCGACATGTTGGTGCCACCCAATTGGTTCTTGTCGCTCACATGCTTTATCCTAAGGTTCTTTTTCTGGACAAGCTAGGGGGATAGGTGCTGCCCTTGTATGAAATTTTCTTTTTATCAAATTGCCTGGGGCAAGAAAAGAAAATTAGATGAATGACCTAAAAAGGTGGGTAGACTGTGTGTGCATCTGCAAATTCTATCTGCCAGCCTCCCTTTCTGCCAAGGAATTTCAAACAGGAGGTGGGCGGAACCCGTGTGCATGGCCCCACCAGTCAAATGTCAAGTGCAATGTTTCTTTTTATAGTCAAATTTTCGCCTGGAAAATATGATTTCGACCAATACAAAGGATTTTCCATGGCAAAAACAGCCTAAATCCGCCAGATTTTTATTTTGATTTTTTTTTAAAAATTTGGAATCACCAGATTTTGAGGATAAGCTCCAGTAGGTAGCCAAGAAAGAATATAGAAAGATTATGTTTATTTTTTCCAACTTTCATACCTAGTGTATAGCCAAATTTGGCTAAATTATTTTCTTAATGATCATCATTTTGACTACATCACAAAATCCGGGGTTGAGTCTGCCTCTTGGGTCGTGCACTTCTTCCTTCATGTGCACAACTGCCCATCTGAGACACAAGTCATCTTCTCAAGGCAGTCTCAGCATTTTCCACCTTGAGACAATTGCATCATCAATTTGAAACTTGTTGCAGCAACAAAGTCATGTAACACCAAGAGTCGTAGTAGTATTATTATTATTATTATATTTCCTTTCAGACAAGCAAGGAATCCGTGTGTTTTTTTTTGTTTTTAATTTCTCATGGTGTTGGCTATAGGAAAACAAAATTAAAAAGTCGCCCTGTTAAGTGTACAAAGGGCTTTTTTTGGGTCAAAGAATATGCAAAAGTCTGCCTCCCTGTAAACGAAGAAGAACGGGTTCCCTGGGGGCGGAAAAAGCGCAAAAGTCGCCATATTTTGAGGCAATAAAAAATTACAAGATGACATATTTAGACAATGAGTTCCTGGAGGGTTGCCAGAAAAACGCGGGATTCTAAAATAAATAAATAAAGGAAAAACACCCAGCAAGGGACCAAGAGAAGAAAAAAGAAAAAACCGAAGTCCAAACAAAAGACCACACCTGAAAGTGCAGAAGAAGGCTTTTCTAAAAATACTTCTCTTCCAACTAGTCCAACAGCCAACTACTTGACAAAATTAAGGAAAATAAATAAATAAATAAAAATTGGCAAGGATGCTTTAGGCAGCTCATAAATTATAATAATAATTTAGCCTTTTTTTCTGGGCAATTTGTTTTCTGAATCATATATATTAATTCACTTGGTCTGTCTGTGACAGTGACTCCGGATGGATAGTGGTCACGGACAGTTGTTTCAAAAGAAAAGTTTTTTTAAAAAACCAAAAACATCAATCGTACATTGTTGAAATAACACATCTGTGCATTATGCACATGGTTCGCACTAGTAGCAGAAATTTTAAACTCTTTATGGATTTTACAATTACCAATTTTCCAAAAAGAAGTTTTTTTTTCCTTTTTAAAAAATTTCCAGATTCTATCCTAAGCTCTAGTAGGTAGCTACAAGATAGCCCAAAATTATAGAGGGATGTTTTATTTTTATTTTCTTACTTTTATTTTAATAAAAAAATCACCAAATCTGGCAAAATCGTCTTTATGGATTGTGGGCAGTTTAGCTACATCACAAAATTGGGAAAAAATAAAAATAAAAATAAAAAAGACTCAGCTTATTTATGCACTGAGTACATACATACTTGTTATTTACTCCTTGACAGAAATAACAGGGATTCGCAATGAACACTAGGATTGAGCTATTATCAGTTGTGTCCAAAGTCAGTGCACGTTCTTGAATAGTATGTGCAGTGGTTTGTTCACCCCCATTTCCTGACCTTCGGCAACAAGTTAAATGGGGGGCATCAGGCTCCACAAATTTATAGCCATTGTCCAAATATGGTTTTGGAAAATTATTAAGCCAATGGGACGCTCAGCATGCACTCATGATGGGCCCTGTTTTTTTTTTCTTTTGGGGATGGGGTAGGGTGGAGGGAAGCTATTTCTTTGTCCCCAATGTGTTCTCAACATGTGCACATCAACATGTTCCTTTGAGATTCCCCAAGTTCCTAAGTTGTTGTTTAAGGCATTCCCAAATGGCACCTCAATTTTATCCCATATGATTTGCCCAAAGTTCAACTCTCTTATATATATATAAACTGAAAAGGTCACCAATTTGGGAATACATTTGCTTCTATTTTGCAACCGAGGGTCCAAAGAGGTGCTTCCATTGGGGGGAGTGCTCAATTTTCCAAAAAATTTGTTGATGGTCTAATGAATATGGCTCTTTCAAAAAACAAACAAAAAAGTTATTAGCACACCATGAACTAATTAACATGAATCACACTACAAGAGGTGAAAACCCTAGGTAAGGAGGCGTGGGAGTGGGGGCTTTTTTTCCAAGTTGTGCTTGGTGTGAAGAGTGGACTATCTGCTGTTCACTTTCCACTTTTGCAAGTGGACAGTTCCAAGTGGAAAGTTGAACTTTCCAAGGGGGCTTTGGGGGGGGGGAGTGTCGAAGCAAAGAGTTCCCAAGTAGTAGTGTCAAAAGTAATTCAAAGTCTCTTTTGCAAGTTCCAAGTCCATACTTTGCAGTCCACTACAAACTTCCATCTTATCTAGGTATCTACAAACAGTTGCAAATTGCAGACGGTATGGAGACTCTAATAATCAAGATGCGCGCTTTTGATAGCAACAAACAAAGTGTCTTCACACGCTTCCATCCAATAACATCACCAACAACAGTCAAGTTGGCCACCTTCTGTCTGATGATGAACAAAATAAATAAATTCAACCAAATTCACTAAATGTTAATAACAACAGCAATAAAAAACATTTGCAAATGCTCCTCTGACAAGTATTGTTGTGTATACTGCTAAATCCATTTCCTGTATTTTCTTACATACACCTTTAAAGAATGATAACAATCAGCTTGAGTGACTCAGCACCCATCAGAGCACCATCCAAAAACTCCTGTTCTGAGATTTCATGGATGGGATGAACTTGCCTCCCAGTGGTCAGTTTATTTGGTCACTAGTTTTTTTTT
>Ga0116231_10000651_pt1 | contig 63470 bp, 41 predicted proteins | sample S1TSphgellanicum_2_FD_89695 | JGI IMG/M metagenome (GOLD analysis project Ga0116231, IMG submission 89695) | Host-associated microbial communities from peat moss isolated from Minnesota, USA - S1T2_Fd - Sphagnum magellanicum MG | ecosystem: Host-associated > Plants > Peat moss > Unclassified... | reverse complement strand
TCCTTTGACTGCTGTGATCTCCACTTGAATGGCCACCAAGAATTTCCTGTTGAACTTTCCTGTGATCTCAGCAGTGCTTGAGTTGTGGCCCCTGGTCTTCTAGGAACAGAACATTTCTCACAGACTACAGACTTAGTACTAATGATGTGTTTGGATGTCCTCTCTCTGTGTGGCTCCCAGCTTTTGGTCCTCTGGGTTGAAATCTCTGAGCTGACCTGAGAGCCTCTGCGTAAGATTTTACGAAAAATCCAGGCACTGTGGGATTCTCGGCTGCTGCCCAGTGGAGATGTTGGTAAAGATGAAGGGGCTTTCAGTTCTCCATTTGAGTAGCTTTTCATGGATCTTGTATCAATTCTCGAGAAGGATCCCCCAATGACTCGGAACTTACTCTGCTCCTGAGAGTTTTGTGAGTCTGCCAGGCCTAGCTTAGCATGATTCTCAGAATCATCATCATGGGGTTTGAATGCTAGTAGCTCTTTGACTTTGAGTGGAGACAGATCTTTTGTGTTTCCAGGGAAGATATCGTCTTTCTGCATAGTTGGCTGACTGTCTTCAGGGGGCAGGTGTTGTGAAAACCGCATATGAAGCATAACATACTGTGCAGGAGGACAATGTGGACCCCAAGGAGCCCCTGAGTCCTTTTCTCCCCCCCATGTGCTTTGTTTCCACCTAAGCATGTTATTGTTGTGGGCTTGAGAACCACACAATGAAGTGGATCTCAGGTGGCCATCAAGAACAGCCCGTGGATCCTGGAGCAGTAAGTGTTGGCTTACACTAGAAAGGTTTTGAATTGTAGGGCACACATCCAAACAACTCCCTGACGATACATCATCTGAAGCCCAAGAATAACTTGCCAAGTTATCCAATTGCATCCGCCTAATCCTCCTTCTTGACTGTCCCACTCTTGACATCCTCATTTGTAGTTCTGATGTTGTGACACCAGTTTGCTCAACAACTGTTCTTTCCTTGACTGAATTTTGGTCATCCAAAGTTCCCTTGTTGTCCACATTGTTCTGCATACAAAAATAAGTCAGTGTAGGTTAGATCCTCCACCTAGCACACAATCACTTACAATTCCATGTTTCTTGTATTTGTTTCTGCAGAATTGTTTTTGCATCAGAGATACATTGACTTTCAAATGGGTAGAAGAACGTGTCCAAGGAAGAATTAAGAACAACTTGCCATTGCATCCAATAAAGACATGTGCTTTGTCCTCCTTGACTCTCCCCCTCTTGACAGATCTGTTGCTGGCATGCTAATGTGCTCAAGAAACATTTCCTTCGCCAAGTTGTGACAATCATCTGCCTTATTCTGCATACCCAAAGGCCCAGAAACCTCCGTCACTTGGTCTATTTCTCTTTCTTTGCATGCGGCGGGGATTTTGCAGAGTGTTGATCAGAAACATCTGCTTGCTCACAAACGAAATTTCCTTCTCATCGAATCAACTCCTTCAGTTCTAAATGTAGCACAAGTCCTGTTACCAATTCCTTCTTCCAAGTGTAGCAAATCAAATCAAGAGGCAAAAGTTTTCTTCTTGAAATGTTTCTGCCACAATTCTTCTGCTACAGTGTGCAGAAATTTCTGAAGAAAACATAGAAAAGAAAGAGACAATAGGTCTCCTCCCAAGAAGCTTCAATTCTATTTGCATTGAAACATTCAGGGTACAAGACTGATTTGGAGCAGACACAAATGACAGAATTTCTTGGTGATAATATAACAGCAGCAACCTGGAGAAGCTGTTTGTATTTCTACTGAAACTATAACACAACAACAAGACCTAAAGAAAACAACATGATTTCTTCACAAAATTCTGTAAGGATGCTATTATTAGCATAGAATAGTTTTGGTTTGATGATTGCTTGCCTGCTCCTCCTGTGTGGATTTCCACACTAATGATGTTCTTGAGGCCTCTATTGCACTGTTTTGCCGACTGCACCCTGTCCCCTTCATTGCTTCTCAAAATCTGGAGCTTTCCGGATCAAGTTTGATCAGATGCTCAGACTTAGCTTTTCTCTCATGTTTACATAAGCCATCATCCTCACTCCTGCAGCTGCCAATTTTGTCTCAAACTTTGGGATATCCAAATCATGCTTTGAGGACTTAGATTGTCAAAGACATAACACAAGAGAGAGTGTTGCGATCCGTCAGGTATCTATGAGATTCAAGAAACAAGCAGAAAACGAGACTGACTGCTTGCTCTCTTCTTTCAAGAAGACGAAGAAGAGAAGAAGAAAGACTGGATATTATTTTTCAAGAAGAGAAGAAGTAGAAGAAGAAGAAGAAGAATTTGGAAGTGAAGACATTGATAAGTGACAGAGGCTCTGAAGTCCTTCAACGACAGAAGTTAGAAGTACGAAAATCTTCGGAAACATGGCCACTGCCAGTAACTTCCTTGCTGCAGCACTTCAATCTATGTGCATCTGATTCGATCTTCAAGCTTTGGAGTAGACAGATTTCCATCTCCTCGACAATGCAATTACTACAGAATTCAATCGAACAACAGAAGTAGAAGGATTTCAAAGTTCTCACGAATTTGAGACAGACAGAGACACGCACAGAGACAGAGGGAGAAGAAACATCTGCGATGTCAAACTAACTACACGCCCGTCACAAATATGTTGAAAGAGAGAGCACAAAGTGTAACAGCCGGAACGGTCACAAATTTGAAAGACTTCTTCTTTGTGCGAATCCAGAGCCTTCAAGAGACCAGGTAACGAATAGACTACAGTTTCGCAAAGAGAGCATTGCAGTGAAGACCGCAAAATTTGAGGTAGAATTTGTTGTAGAACTCAATAATCTGGAGATCTCGCGATGCGATGAGTGAAAATTAATCTGAACAAAACTTTGTCGTCTCGCTCAAGTCGACGACACTCCAAAAAAGAAACAAAAAATCATAATAGAAAAGCTCTCCCCTCACAAAGTAGCAACCTTCCGCGCGAAATTCGATGACGAGAAACCGAGCTCACAAGGCAGATAGAGATGTCTGGACCTCCGGCGTGCTCACCAAAGTGCTTCAAGCTCCGAGTGATCAGTTCTCTCAGAAAATGATCTGAAAACAGCAGGAGGGACACAGATTCACAGAGAGACCTTCAAAAAACAACCTGCTTCAGAGAGATGAAACAGAGAAGCTTGCAGCAGCAGAAGAAGAGAAGTCTGAGGCAGAAGACAAAGATGAAGATACTCCAAGAAAACAAAGCAAAACAAACAATAGAATCCAAATTTTTCCTTCGACAAGACATAGTACCTAGAATTCACGCCTTCCTCCAGTTTCACGTACTCATGACTTCTCCGAGAATTTTTTGTTGGTCGCTGTTCCTGCTTCTTCTTCATCTAGCGCCTTCGTCATCTCAAGAAGAAGCTTAGACCAGTCTACTACTTAGTGGAGGCTTCATGGAGCTTGGATCCAAACAAGCTCATGATACAAGCTGCTGCTGTTCCCCTGCTACTAATGAGCTGCAACTGCAACAATTGTGTGATGAAGATCCAAGCTTTTCAGAAATACAATGAAAATCTTGCGCCTTCCAATGCAGCAAACTGTTTCTAGCTACATGATTCTGATGAATTCTCAAGTTCAAAACAATCAAAACCTTCCTTCTTCCTACAAGCAGAATTTTTTTCCATGACAATAAATGGATTGTTCAAGAGTGAAGGTCAGTGGTGAATGATCTAGTTAGGCTCATGAGAAAATTGCAGCGGAGTGACAGAATTGATCATCTTGTCTTCTTCTGCTGCTACTTCTTCTTCTTCTTCTCTGTCAGTCAGTCTTGGGCAAAAGCTCATCAACTGAGCAAACTCTCTTTTGCTTTATAACAATAGAATAGATACCCACTCAGCTGCTAACCCACCGTTGTAGACACAGAGAGAGATTCTGGGACCCTTCTTCCTACTCTTCTTCTTTTTAACCCAGTCTGGAAAGTCAAAAACATGATGGTTTGGCTCACCATTTTCGCAGGGGATGTGGGGGCTGCTAAAAGGCACAGCAAAGCTTAACACCTGCAGTAGTTGATTGGCTATGTAGTTTGATTGGTCCAGGTGGGTTGCGATTTAGTACTCTCCCACCTAATTGCAGTCCCAGTTTTAGTTTTATGGGTGCTATTCACCACAAAAAAAAGGGTAAATAACTAAACTTGGATGTGAGAAATATTTTTGCAGGATCATGTACTCAGTGCAGATGCCAGCATACTCATATACATACTCATATACAGAGTGTGTTGAATTGAATTGGCTTGTGTGTTAGTGTCAAATGGCTAATGAAATTGCTGGATTTGGTGGTCTAAATTTGTTTTCTTAGTTATCTTGAGTGAACTAACAGCTCAAGCTTTAACAGGGTTTGATAGGTTAGTGAGAATTTTAAATGACCAACAACAGAAATGAAGGCAGGGATAATTATTTTTTAGGTCTGAAGAGTTCTTTTTGAAGACTAATAAGATTGCTGGATTCAGTGGTTTTAATTTGTTTTCTTGGGTATCTTGAGCAAACTCATAGTTCAATAATGTGCAATAGCTATTTATAGACAAGTTCTTGCACATTACTTGTGCAATTTGTTTTGTGTGTTAGTGTGTGTGGAAGTTGGTTTTGTCAGTTTTGCACTATATAACAACCAGCCAGAGGGCCCTGGTAACTGAGAATAACCCAGATTGTTTTCGTAAACAGGGCCCTCTCGCAGGTTATGAGGCATCACTGTCTGCTGTGAGAATCAAGACAAACCTGCCATACGGAGACAGTTTGACAACCTCTCAGTCACTTTATAATATCATGCTTTTTTATTTCATCATTTTTTGTCATCATTTTTTGTCATTAATAAAGTATTTGAAATGGATGTATGATAAATTTTATTTTCATCCTTGAAGAAAGCAGTTTTGATGTTTTTGTCCAAGATGTAGTCTGGTGATGATTTTTTTAAAAAGGAGCAATGAGAGCAAATGGTGATATGTAGAGTAGTTGTGAGTCCAAGGTCGATTGACAAAAATGAAGGTCACAGGTTATTATTGTTTATAACTTGTGCCCAGACAACCAATCAGGTCATGAACAGTTGGTTATGGACTGGGTAACTGGTGAAAGTGTGCTGGTCATTGAGAGCAATCGAGGCACAAATCCGTTGAGACTATTATCAATAACTAGTCGCCTCTCACTGGTTACTACCTCTCACTGGTTACTACCAGCTATAACCATTCCTTAATAGAATTAAGGTTCCCTCTTTTCATCCATGTAGAGAACAATGACCACATTTTCATCTATGCAAAGATTGATGACAGCTTCATTGGGCCAATGTGAGCCAAGGGTGGTACCTTGTGTTAATAGTAGGTCATTAATGAAATGTAGGTTGAAGGTTATTATAACTTGTGACCTAATACCCAATCCCAGCTTCGAGATTCTGTTTAGAGATGGCTATGAACTGCGAATAGGCCGAGAGGTTGTTGGTTACTGGTTACAGAAAATAGCTGAGCTGAGGCATAGGAGTGTTACAGGTATTTCTGATAACCAATGATCTTGACCTGATTACCAGACATAACCTAGTATAAAAGGTTTGAGAGTAACAAGGTAACCCTCTTGTTGATGGATGAAATAGGAGAGGTGAGGTGTAGGAGTGTCAAAGGTATTTCTGATAACCAATGATCTCGACCCGATTACTAGACTTAACTTATCATTTAAAGGTTTGAGAGTGATAATGTAACTCTTGTTGATGGATGAAAAAGTGTGTAACCCTGTTCTTAATGGATGAAAACTCATATCTGACATCCTATCTGATGCATGATGCATTCATGTGAAAGGAAGAGTGAGAGGTTATGCTTGCTGAACACCAAGTGGAGGACTAATCAGAAGCTTGAAAGCCTATGGATGTAGGCTATATTTTCAGAAATCAAGCTGAGGAGACTTCTAGCAAAGGTCTGGTTTTTTCTCACCTAGGTACCTTGCCGTTGGATGGTTGGCAACTTGGTACATAGCTAATCACTGTGGTTAGGGTAAACAGGCCAGTGACTGAACACATAGTGTATCAGTCATCTCTGTCTCATTCGATCTGCCTCCTTTCCAATTATGGTCTGAAGATAAAATGTAGCCTATTAGAAACCACACCCATGGTCATTTAAATCACTCAGAACTGGTCAAAAATGAGGAAGGTAAACTCCTTCAAAGTTTGGGGGTTAGAAATTGATTAAAAAAAATGGATCATACACATGGCAACCCATGATGACTTGTGTAATCATCTCAAACCAATCAGACACTTGCCCATTAATGAGCATTATCTTCTCCTACATTGAATTGGATGAAGATTGGGATGAAACATTTTGATAAATTAACCATTTACTTTTAATCATAGGGCTCAAATCATACCCAAATTAGGGCTTCTAGATCAACGATAATGGGTAAGTAATGTCCCATTCACCAATTCTACCACCCCTTTTACAAATATTTGTGGGCGTGGATTTTTCATAGCTCCCACCAAGTTTCACACCTCCCAATCAAGTTGGGAGTTCTGTTTCCATGCTTATACGAGCTTATGCTCTCTCTCCTCTTCATCTAAGGTTTAGAAACCTTCAAAGAACTTCATGTTTCTCTCTTGCTACTCTTAACAATCGACGCCCTCTCTCACAGCTTGTGCACTTTTCTTTGTCAATATTTTGGAACTTTGAATTTTCTTGTTCTGCTCTTGGCATTGACACCCCCTTTATCCTTTCTTTGAGTTATGAGCTCCTCTCTTTCAACAATCTTTGGACCTTGAAGCTCTCTTGCTTATTTCTTTATCCTCTCGTTTAACTCACATTCAAATCTCTTTCAAGTTGTTCTTTTTTCTAAGCTTTGTTGTTCCTTTCTTTCTTTGAATGACTCTCATAGTTGCTAGTGATGGTGATTGGCACCCGCTCTTTCATTTCTCTCAACTTTCTCTTCTTTTCAAGCTTTGTTGCTCTTCTTTCTCCTCTTTTAATTCTCTTTGACCACTTTTGTTGCTAGTGAGGGTGATCGACACCCCCTCTTTCCTCTATTTGGGCTATGAGTTTTTTTATTGTTGGTTTCTCGTACTTGTGCACCTCCTCTCTCTTCTTGCAACTTTCTTTGGGGTCCAAGCTTTATAATTGTCCTCTCTTTGTTTGTTGCTACTCCTCCTTTGACCTAGTTCAACATAGTTCAACTCTATAGATGTTCTTTTCATTTGCTGCTACTCTTCCTTTTACCCAATTTGGCTAGCTTGGCCCAAGCTCTCTCAACTCCATCTTGACCTTGATTTGCCATGGCAATCCATGTTGGTCTTCTCCCCTTTAATAGCTAACTTTTTGATTTTCTATCTTATTTCGAATTTCTTGCATTAAAATAACTACTAGTATTCTCTTTTGTCACCTCTCTTTCAATTAAACCTTCTCTCTTAACTACTATTCAAACATTTTAACCTTTTCTCTCATATGTTGTTCAACTGTTACATTTCTTTCAATTATTGTTCAAATGTTGCCTTTCTCTTAGTTGTTGTACAATTGTTATTTCTCAATTATTGTTGTTTCTTTTTCAAACTTTTGATCTATTTTATAATTTTATTTTTTGAAATTGTTTTACTTGCTACATATGGTCTCAATCACACCAATTATTTCCTTGTTCTTCAACCATTAGAAGGTAACAACCTTTCTAATCGTCACCTTCGTGATTATTGTTTAGCTTGTGTCTACACCTTTGTTTATTGTTGAGCCCATGTTGTGAAGCCTAGATTCACTCCCATGTACTTGCGCATATTTACTCAAAGACTTGCTTGAAAATCATGGCAAAAGGGATCACCCATTTCAAATAGCAGTAGTTGGAGTCCAAGTTATAATGAATTGTGTTCTAACACGTCTTTTAACAACTTTTTGAGCTATTCCTTTTATTATAGAACCCAATATTGTTGTTCGTTTAGCTTACCTATTCTCCTTCTTGTTTTTTTTGTCTACTTTAATTTCCTCTACAAATGTCTTTTGCATTGTTTTTTTCCTTAAGATGTTTAGGTATTCAGAACTAGTAACAACATGTGACTAATGATAATCAATTAATGGCCCTTGGTGCATCTTGCAAGTAAATGAGGCAATGACAGTATGTTATGCACTCCTATGGATTCTTGAGTCACATTTGGAGGCAGAGTTTCCTACAACACTTCTTGAATATATTCAACAATCTTTGTTGGCCATTATTTCACTACAGGGTTTTAGGGCATATCTACATAGTAATGTTAGTCATTTTTGGCTTATAGATAGGTAAAATTTTAGATGTTGGATGTTGATCTATTTCAATTATATGGAGAAATTCTACAACAACAAATTTTTCTCCCCATGGAGGATTATTTTCAACTTCCTCCTTTGTTGTGTAATCTTCTTCATTCCATGCATTGTTTATGTTTGTTGCAATGCAAACCTTTGATGGTCTAGTCTTGTTATCCATTGCCTTTGGGTTCAAAGGCCATATCCCTATAGTTTTAAACCCAAACCTAATGTTTTTTTGATGAGTGATTACTTTAAGGCTTAATCCACCCATCCAACTAAAGTGATTTTATCTAATTCCATGTGATTATTTTTAAACATAACTACATCCTTGACTTTTCTAAATGTAGTCTTAAAAGTTTAAAACATGACACATTTAATGGTTGCAATGCATGTGATGTGTGTAATGGTAATGTGATCATGTTTAACCCAAACTCTTTTACCTAATCTAGTACTTTTAGGGTAACAGGGCTGCCATGTCCATCTAATAAATGTTAGTTGCTTAAGGACATTCCTCTTGGAATTAACTTGTTAAAGAAAGATATAAACTCTTTAAACAAGAAAGTAATCATCCATGTTCTTTTATGCATTACCATACAAGTACATGGTTTCTAGAGTTTTATGTAATCATCCCTTTGTCTCTCACCTTTAAAGATGTAGAAACTAAGTAGGACACTCTCGGCATGGCATTGATAGCATAGTTTACAATTAACCATTCTCAAATCCTTTCCTAGCTAGAATTTTTGCTCCACACTATTTGTTAACTTGAATCCCTATTTCATCAAAGTTCCATATATGATCAAAATTGTAATTGTGTTGGTTGTACAATGATTGTAAGTTAGTGTAAAAATAATTGCAAAAATTGGGTGTCAACCCTTATGTTTTACAAACTTCTAGTCCTTTTGCATGTCGTACGTTTGATCCACACTAATGCATTGCTAATGTCCATGCAATCATTGATGCACCCTCTTTTTCTATAAGCACACCTCTTGGCCCCATATTCCTAGATTTGGTTTTTTCCATTCATGTAATAAAAAAGGAGCTCATTAAGATGTTGTATGATTTACTAACCCTCCTTAAGGAATGTGTCCCTCTCTATCAATAGCATCCATGGTGCTTCTAATGCTTCATTTGTCCACATGCTTCTTCTAATTGTTGAAGGCATTTGATTCAATTGTGGTGTTAATCTTTTTTTTTGTGGACCAAGAGTACGAGGAAAATTCTCCTTATTTGATGTTGGGTCTACTACTTATAAGTATAGCATGTTGCTCCATCTCCTACAAAGGACTATGCAATTCATGATTTTTTTTTTCTTCATCCCAACCTTTAGTAACTTGGTGGAATGTGTTTTGGCCCCACCAAGGGTATGCCTTTTTTTTCCTTGTAAACAACCCAATAATCTAGAAAGAATGATAAATTTGGAAATTTCGCTATAGCATGTTCATGGATTGTTATAGTAGAATATAGTAACTTATGAAAATTTGCAAAATCATCCCAATCAAATCAACATCTTTTGTTGTTGTTGTGCATGTAGTGGAGAGAAATTTGTAGGAATGATTGATATGACTTAGTTGATCCCTAGCTCTCTTGGAGCTCTTTGATGTAACATTTCGAATTATGGATTTTTGGATCCAATGGTAATCCCATATAGTTTCAATATGTATGTTTATTGTTGATTTTTCTTCTATTTGTTCTACTTTCACCTTTTGCAAATCTATTTTTGAACCTAGTTTTTGCTCTTCTATTTGCTCTACTTTCTTTTTGAGTCTTGTTTTTTGCAAGTAAACTTTCGAACTTATACTATCATTCTTTACATGTTTTACTGTCATTAACAAATCATAATTTTTTAACATTACAACATTAGGATGTAAAAATTCTAAGCAAAGTTGGAACTATTTTTCTACCCTAGCTCATAGAAATGACATATTTGGGGCATAAATTAAAAGTAAAAATTAATCATGTAAACCTTGTTTAAATTTAAAATTTGATTTGTCCTTTTTTTTTCTTTTTTTTGTGGAGGGAATGCAAAATTCTTATGCATAGTAGGAATATTTGGGGATTAATAAATGTGTTATCAAAATAGGATGTCCTTTGTTGATCCTTTGCTTTGTATCCTTGTTAGTGTTTAAGGTTTATTAATGAGCAGTTTCATGCCTTTTAATGGAAACCTAAACCCTTATAACCAAACACTCTCTTTTTTATTTGCATTTTGTTTATCTTGATTCTTTGTTAATCTCACCCTTAAAGGTTCTTTACCACTATATTTGTTTTCAAGTATGTGCATTACAATGTGATGGTCTTCTCCCATAACCAAACATGACTTCATATCCAATGTGCTGGTCCTCTCCCATAATCAAATATGATTACATATAACATTGTGCCTTTTTTTTTAAATTGTTTTTTTCCATGCCCATAGCCGCACAAAAAATTCATTTGAATTATGTAAAAAAATCGAACACATTTTTTTAAGACTGGGCATTTGGTCACAGGGTTGCATCCAAATGCTTGCACAAAGGACTGCTACCATTCAGCAGCGCTGGTATGCATAAGAGGGGTGTTCAGACACAGGTGATGTTCAGTGGGGGGCATGTTTACCCTAGCTATGGGACAGGAACACAATGAAAAAGTGTTTTCTGACTTCACACCATCCATCCATCCATCCTGGTGGGTGCTTGTTTTCTCTGGTCTGCCCGAAGCCAGGGCACACCCTAGGAGATGAATGGTGGGTGTCCAGGAAAAATACTGTTCCATTTCCAGTGGATTCTAGTTTTGTAGTTAACCATGATGGGTAGCTCAGTTTCTGTTTTTATGACCTCCCTCCTTACAGTGAGTTTTTGGAACAAATTTTGTTGCTTCTTTTACCCAATTTTTTTGAGAAACTTTTGGATTTTTTTTCTAGAGTATATTTGACTAATTTTGTTATTTTTGGGAAGTGTTTGCCAATTTTTTTATTTCACAAAATTGAAAAAAGAAAACCCAGGCCCTTTACCTATGTGTAAAGAGCTGGTGATTTTTTCATAATGCAGGTGAAGGGTATCGTAACCTCAGTCAAATTTTCTGCCTCAATAGAGGACACCGCCTTGCCCCTAAGGTTCCTCAAAAAGTTACATGACATGTGAAATAGCACTTTCTTTTGCTTTGTTCATGTGATTGGGGAATTTTATTTTTCCCCTAACATGTTTCTAGAGCTTTTTCTTTAGGGTTTTCTATATGCAAAAACAACGCCAAGAATCTTGCAACTAACTTTGAAGGTGGGTAGTGTACCTACAATTCCAGTAGAACTAATAATGCACACCATGCACTTCCAGGATAGGTGTGCAATCTGAAAGGGTTGTGTTTGGGCTTTTTTTTAATTTGGGAGAGTGCGCAAATCTCAATAGAAACAACAAGTGTTGGGTGGTATAACTTTCCTCATGAAACCCCCACCGGATATCTCGATCAAAACCAATATACTCGAGGTTTGAACACATATCTTAGTAAAAGTCCATATCCAGGAATGCCTCTAGTATGCATTTTGCTGGTATGAGTGAACTTGCACCCACCAGCAGCTCCTACCAGCACACCATGCAAGATGGATTGTGTGAGTGGGGATATGAAACACTTTATGACTGTATTTGTGTCCCTTGGCTAATAACAGTGGCTAACTATGGTGGTTAGCTTTGTACTAACTATCCAGTTGCATGTACCTACCCAATGGCCACACCTACCCAATAGCCACGAAGTACCCTACCTACTTAGTTACCTACATACTAATCACTTACATTCCCTACCTACTTTACCTATGATAATATCTACTTGAATAGGTAGCGTAAGAGGTAAGTAGCAGGGTTGACAGGATAGGTCACCAAGGTTCCAACTCAATTGTAATTAGTCCACCAGTGAGTCATAACTTGTAATGGGTTTCAAATTGATGGAAATATGACACTAACAAAATTCGACACTAAAACTTTGGTAGGAGCAAAACCCTTTAGGGGTGCTTAAATCCATCTCAACAGGTTGTAAGGTCACAACATTTAGAGAGAGTTGGTACTTGGGTATATGATTGTTGTGCGGGTACTCGAATCTAAGTGAAAAATCAATGGTTTTAGATTCAAGTATAAGAACTTGACCTAATCAGATCTAAATATTTAGGACTCAATGTAGACCTTTACTTATAAATGGTTGATCATGTTAGAACAAGATAAAACTTAAAACCTTTTACTTGCATGTTTTCAATGGAGGAAATTCGTAAGGATCTCCTTGAGTTTCAATGTCTTAGACATGTATTATTAGGTATTAGGGTTTCTCCTATCACTTTGAATAAATCATGATTGATAATAGTATGCTAAGATTTTGAGCTATAGATCAAAGCTTCTATATTTTTATTTATTTATAACACATCTCCATTATTGTACAAATGTAATATGTGTCTGAATGTTTTTAAAAAAAATTGTGACATTATGTGATGCATAGGAAAGTTAAATGATAAAATCCATGTCAATTTGAATTAAATAAGAACTTTTGAAATCATAACCCTAACTACTAACCATACCTTAAACTACATCCACTTCAACAACCTTACACCTGATAATAGCTATGAGGTGAGAAAATTAAATCAGATTGTACCCAAAGGTTTTTTTTTTTTTTTTTTTGGTTAAATTCAAAACATTACCCAAAAAGATAACCAAATTTATAATTTATATAATACTCAAGACTGTATATTCTCTTTAAAATCAATACCTGCACAACACTGGCTTGTACCTCTTCTTTTAAAAATGAACTACCTATTTTGTTCGGCAAAGTCAAAAACATTAAGCGTCAACAAGGATTTTGCTAGATTGGCTTGTGAGAAGCTTTTTAGGGTTTTGGGCCAACAACATGAGGGATTTTGCCAACTAACATGTACTTTTCTTATGTACCATTTGGAATATGCAGTTGTATGTAACAAAGTGATAAGGTCGAGTCAGCCATGCTGTCAAAGAAGACATTCATTGCAAAGTTTTCAACTTTCATGAAGCGCATGTGTACAAATGTTACGGAAAGAGATAACCTAATCACCTAATCATGGCAATAAGAATCTTGTTTTGCAAAGCATGAGATGCCCAGGTATCTCTCAACTGCACATTTGCAATTTGATGAGCAAAACTGTTTGGGTCAACTGCAAGGGTACATTAGTCCTCAATTCAACTGGCCAAAATGAATTCACAACATTCACCAATGTTCTTAGGCCTTTCAGAGTCATATTTGATCTCTATGCTTTCATAAATCAGCTCTAAAGAAAAATTTATAAATGGTGTATAAAGCAAAGTGCTTAGAGCATCTCCACCCACACCCCCTATCTGAGCCTGTCCTAGTGTTTATCAGATTCACATAGTGTGCTAATTACTTCCCACCCAAACAATAAACATGCACAAAGACTTGTGAGAAATTTTCAAGTGTATTTGGAGGTAACCTTACAGAGCAAAAAAATTCTCCACAACAGGCAAGCATTTTGACAAGTGAAATGTCGATAGGTGGGGCATTTCACTGTTTGAAAACAGCTGCCCCATTTTTGAATTTATCACCGGGTAGCATCAGAAAAAATGAGAAAAAATCTCATACGTCTTCACGTCAAGTAACACCCTTAGAGTGCCCTATTTTTGAATTTTGTTCCATGATATCACGGGGTAGGATGAGAAAAAATGAGAAAAAATTTCATATGTTTTCAGGTCAAGTATTACCCTTAAAGTGCAGCATTCCCAAAATAAGCACCTTGGCCCTTACCCCCTTACAAAATTGGACAACATAAAGCATGAGACACATACAAATACCGTCACTTGGGCCACATGGGCCAACCATACTTGAGGGTCCAAACTTGGTTTTTTGCTTTTTAAGCTTGCACTTCATAGAAAGCATTACTTACAGCTGTTTATATTGATGCCAAGTAGGGATGCTCTTTGGCTAATCATTGATTAATTTAATATTTTTGGTGTTTTGGATTCATTGAATGCCTAAGTTGCTTATATAGTGCTCAAACGTGCAATTGACAACTATTTGTCTTATATAGTGTCACGTGGTATGAGGCTTGGCCCTCTTATGCTGAAAAACATAATCTTGAATGTTAATTTCTAGCACATACATGTTGGGAGGTTTTTAGTGTGATAAGTCATTTGGAAAAGATTTTTCATAATTTGTGCATCAGTAGATGATCATATGATTGAAAAGAACAATTTGTCCTCTGAATGTGTAACTACACTCCACAATTGACAATTGGAAACAACACATATGATACTCCTCATTCATATGCATATAGTGAGACATTCCCAAAGTAAGCATCCTAAGTACGTCTCATTCAAAAGTAACTTAGTTTTTTGGATTGGCTTCTATTTCTCACAAGATGGGAGAATTAGGTTTTCAACCACCATTTGTTATTTTTGGGTGATTGATATAGGAGAAGGTTTTGCTGGTAGTACCTTCGAGATTTGAGGGCCCAGCCGAGGCTGATAGGCTGAGGGGAGGGGCCCCAAAATTTAGAAGGTACTTCGGGGTGAAACCTTCACCTCTCTGAAGATCTCGATAGATTTTTCTTTCAATATATTTTCATCTTTTTGCTTCTTTTATGCTTTCTTTTCGCCTCATGTCCTTTCACTGAAGGGAAGGCAGATCTAATGAGGAGTCTGAAAAGTGCTGACAGTGAATCCTTCGAGGAGGGACATTTGAACAATTAGAAGACACAACGAGGAGCCTTTTTTTTTTTAGTATACCTATTACAGAATTCATATAGTAGCGAAAATGACCATTTGTTGTAGGAATTTGTAGAATTTTTAACTTAAAAAAATATATAGCCAAAATTGGCTATTATTCAATACATATATAATTATAATTATAAATAAAATTTATAAATTAATGATGATGAAGACAGGATGAGACGAATCACAGTTTAGTAGCCCAAAAAGGTGATTTCTTGTAAGAATATGTAAAAAAACTCGTGATTGGTCCTTTGATATATAGCCAAATATGGCTATTAGTTCAAAATGTAAATTTATAAAACAAAATTATGACAATAGTAACTTTCCATACACTTTTTTTTTTCAGTTTTGCCAAAAATATTTTTTTTAATGTCCTTAACTTAAACTTTAGGTGGCCGAAAGTTTTATTTTAATTATTTTAGTTTCTTACTCCTTGTCTTTTTTTCAAAGTGTGTGTTGGAACTTCAATTTTTTTTCATTTATAGTTTTAATGAAAATCAGAAATGGATTTAATTAAATTAAAAGAAAGAAAAAGTTTAAAAGAAAGAAATAAAAGTTATAATAATAATAATAATAATAATAATAATAATAGAGATGATTAAAAGATGAAAAAAAGAATTGTACCTTCCGAATTTCAAAAGGTTCAGTGCAAAATTCAGGTAGGTAACCGTCCCAAAAATACACTCAGAAAAATCTACCAGGTCTTTACATTCGACAACAAGTTTCACATCTACTTGGAATACAAACAATACACAAAAAAGTCACTTCATTGAGCTCAAGAAGCCAATATGGTATAGAATGTAAGGTTAGGTCAATGACAAAGAGGATAAAACCCTAATAAATCTCATCACATATGTATTGAACATGTTACAAAGGCTACAAGTTTTTGATAGGCAATGATTGCACACATGACAATCTCGAGGCTCTTACATTGTGTGGATGGATGACAAATGTATTTTGTGAAAACAACAAATTGCACATATGTCATAATCTTGTGATTTTTCTTGAATGTTAACAAAGAGGAAATTTCTAATTGGTAGACAAATAATGAACATAATAACTTACCAACTTGGTGCAATGGATGATGGTTGTGGCAAGCAGACATCCATCAAGAGTTTGTGGCCCTAAATTTGCCCGAAGGTTCATGGAAACAAAACATCACAACCCAAACATCACTATCCTTTGATACCAGTAAATTTTTGGGGGTTTTATGGTGGTTAGAACCAGTGTGTGGTGTGGTTCTTTGATTTTGTTAGAAACTCCAGTTTTAGATTCTTTTATAATTTTCAAAATCAAAGAATGATCAGTTTTGGTTTTATTTTAAAATCCAGAATGGAGCTGGTTGGATTGTGATTATTGAATGGCTTTTGTTGCATGGGTTTGAGCCAAACCTAATTGCCCATTTATTTATTTTTAGAGATGATCTCTTTGTAAAACCAAACACTCATACTACCTAGTCAACCAAGGGTCAATTGTGAAATCCTTGGATTGGTGACCAAATTGTACTCTTTTTTTTAGTTTATGTGAAAAGAAAATGGTAACCCTATATGGCCCCACCAACTTTGTATGTGTTTAGATTTCCATAGATTGTGTTCAACAAATTGTCAATTTGTAGGCTTATGAACACCCACCCTTATGATTCAGTTGCAAAGCTAGATTGAAGTGTAGGGTGTTTGTCCTTGGATCTTTTGTCATCCGCCTATGGACAGAGTACTACATTTATTTCCAAAAAAGTAAGGAATATCATTGTCTTCCAGCACTAAGGCAGGAGGTGAAAACAAAATTTCCACTTGTAAAGTCAAAAAAGGAAAAGAGTGAGAGATGAGACTTTCATTGCATAATGGAACTCCATTGCAAAAAAAAGATAGCTATTGTGATAGTGACCCACAATATGCTAGAGGTTGGGTGGATATTTCGTGGTAGGCAAGGGCCCGGCCTGAGTTTCATCCCCTCTTTCATTTTTCCTGAGCGCCTCCACTCACTGCTGCTACATATATTTTCACTGCTCCCACCTGTGCAACCACTGTAAAGACGCTCGAACCTTGTGCATTAAAAGCTGAGTTTCAGCATTTCATACCGAGATTTTTAAAAAAATTCCTTACTTTGCGAATGCAAGTGAAAGAGGGGATAGGGGGTGAAAGAGAGGGTGACTTTACAGATTACTATATAACATGCCCTGCCAAAACACTAAAAAACCAGCAGCAGGGCTTTATGTCACCAAAGGTAGTACCAAATGAAGAATAAGGTGATCAACTGTTGGGCATTTCTAACACATGGGTAGTTCAAATCTCCAAGGAAACATGTCTCTAAGTAATAGGTGTTTCCAATACTAATAAAAGTTGGCTGACTAAGTTAATAAGAGTTTCTTCCTCCGATTCAAGGTTTATAAAGTTGCATTTTCAGAAAAATGTGGGAGAGATGGGGATGTCTCAAAGGATGGTTGGAATAACTGACTGCCCAGCACACAGTTATAACATATTTTGCCATTCAACCTATGTCATGTAGCCTAGAGGAGGAAGCTTTTGGCAACTTTCCAAAGTTCAAGGTTATCAAAGCTAATGCACCACTGTGATCTGTAAAGAGTGAGTTGCTCTTATGCCCCAACTTTGTTGGTTTTGGAGTCCAAGAACCAACATATACCTATGATGTCAAGGAAGAATGGAGACCCATTTCCAACACATAAAAAGTTGGCCCATCCTCCCAAGCCACCACCAATTTGTTATCCAATAACAAAGCACATACGGGCATCAAACCACCCAAAGCTCGTCCTGCCAGGCTTGGCTAGACTCAAGCTTTCCCAGCATCAACTGAGATAGGTTTGCCTGACATATTCTGCGATGGGCAGAATGTTAGGAGGACCAGTGACAAGATTCCGCATGCAGAATATGCTGGGTCTGCTGATTCTGCAAGGGGAACATAATCCCCTCTATTGGATGTCTAACCAGTCTCCAAAAATATTCTTCTCCTTTCTTTACGCAAATGTTGGTTGCATGGGCAACAATATCACCTTTTTTTTTTGGGCGAAATTTTGTCACTTGGTGACCAAAAAAATAAAAAGGTCCTCTGCCACTCTTACAAAGGATTTTTGTGGAAAAAAAAAGTGCTAAAGTCACCATATTTCCAGGATTTCTTTTCTAAAGCAATAGGTTCCAGAGAATAAATTCCAGCAGGTAGCCAAAATGTAGCAGGATTCTTAAAATATTCTACTTTTCTCTCTGGCATGTAGCCAAATTTGGCTATTTACTCTTGTGGATGATGGCGACATCACAAAATTGGAGGAAAAAAACCTTTAACACTAAACAACACAGTGCAGAAATATGTTATTATGAAATTGTTGGAAAATAGAACCAGCGACTCCAGTGTGTTTTCTTTTTTCCAATTTTGTGATGTTGCGCAATTGATTGGTGATTATCCATAAGCATATTCAGCCAAATTTGGCTTTCAAATTTGAAAGTAGAAAAAATCACAAGCACCCTTTCACATTGTAGGTGATTTTTGGCGATTTTAAAAATATTTTTAATTTTCCAGCATTTTTAGAAACAAAGGGGAATTTGAAACAGAGTATTCATTTTAAGAAATATTTTTTGCAAAATGAAGAAAATTCGCAACAGAAAAAATCACTATGCAACTCTTGATTTTGGGATAATAGGAGATGAGAAGTTTACACTTGTTGCACATCCTAAGAGCAGGTTTACCCAATCATGTGGCCTCTACAATAGTCTACCACATCCAACATTAGAGTGTGTATGGTGGAAACCCTGACAAACTCCATTAAACAAAGCACCTAGCAAGGGGGAAAAGAAGGAACAAAGAGAGAGCACCCAAGTCTGAGCCAAAAGAGGAGAACCCAACATAGAGTGTGTATTGACAGTACCTTACCCTAAGGTCAGTTTCGTCATTAAATAATCCTCAAAATAGAGAAATGAAATTTTGGGAAAATATGGAGTTGACATGTTGAAAATCATCATAATTATCATAGGCTACATTATGAATAATTTCAGTACTCATATCACAATATTATAGTAGATGGTGGGGAAAAAAATAATTTCAAAATTTAGAAAACGAATTCACTTTTTGAAAAAAAAAATTTATTTATTTTGTCAATGTGGAAACTGATGGTAGGCTATGGTAGTCTAGAATAAACAGTCTCATTTCTCAACAATAGACCCAATGAAAGAGAAACAGTAATTCACTGACTAGGAGAAATGAAGGAAACCCTCCCTGCATGCACCAACCAAAGTACAACAACAAGAGTTTTGTACTAGGGAGCGGACTAGGAGAAATCAAGGAAACCCTCCATACATGCACCAACCAAGGTACAACAACAAGAGTTTTGAACTAGGGAGTAAGCAGGGTTTGGCTGATTCTGGCTCCTCATAATCCTGTGGCCGAGCCTGGCAAAGCAATGCTACTTGGGAACTAGGAGTAGGTTCTTATTTCTTCTTCTTTTTGGTGGTGAAATTTCGCATCTTCTCAAAAAAAAAACTCAGAAATTGGAAAAGTATAACAAATTTTTTTTGTGATGTCTAGGGATTTTTTTGCCATTTTTTGAAATGATAATAATTAAATTAGCCATATCTAGACCTAGGCACTTCTTGGGTAGCCACTTCTATCAGCAGTTTTATACAAATGCTATAGCCCCCCTAGGACAGCCATCATTTAATGCTAATCAATGCTGGTTATTATCCTTGCCAGTGGATCTACTTGAGGAATTTGGGGGAAAAGAAACCCTCACAAGGAGCCAGAATCAGCTAAACCCTGCGTGCTCCCTGATGTAAAAAAGTCGAAGAACCCCCAGAAGCACAACAGAATCGACTACCTGCACAATTGGCAAGGAAGGCCAATTTGGTCAAATAAATCATGCTGAGAAATAGCCATTAATAATCCCCCGCCTTTAACTAGAAAATTTCGCTTTGCTCAACAAATTACAAACCATTTGATATCCACCATGGAGACATGGATCCCCTTCAATGAGGCCTTGAATCCTCTCAGCATCCACATGTCAATACACTTAATTATTTCAATGTTGAATACTCGCATATACCAATTGCAAATTTATGTATAAAAGAGACTCACCCAGTGCCCACCTTCTCTAATAAATTGATCCATTGAAAGTACTTCTCCCACCTACTACTATATGGCCTTGAACTTTGACAGCATGTAAAATGTCCTAGGAAAGAAATGGCTTTGTGAATAGGCCTGCATTTATAACATCTGCTTTATAAAAGGGTACATGCGAAGAAAGTCGTATTGTACACAGCATCAAGAAGGATCTTTAGTTGAACAATAACATCACTCACTTTACATGGAGATCATACTTCTCTTAGCTTGTGGTGCAACTCACGATGTCATCATTATTCAACCAAGTTAAGTGTGTATTAAAACTTTTCAATTGCAACCCTTTGGCATTTTAGGCGACAGTTAAATCAAATTGTTGTTAAACACCAAAAATAAAAAATGTTCACTAGGAACATGATATGTGGCCCATGTTACACTCATCTAAACCCATTAAGAAAAAGTATTGTATTTACATGGTTGGAAGCATCACCTTGTAACCAATAAGAATACGTTATTATTGGAAGAAATTTCATCCCATGCAGCTCTTGTGAAAATGAAAAAACCCTCTAAATAAAAAGAAAAGGCAGGGTATAGGAACCCATCCACAAAAAGAAGTACAAGGCAAATAAAAGCACAAGAACACATGTCATGAAAGAACAACTCTGGTGAAAGGAAATAAACTTGAGACTTGGCCAACAAGTCTAGTACATTAACAACACAACAAACTCTGGCCAACTTATTAGGGTCTCTTTCCATTGGACTACTGTGATCAAGCAGCTCATTGGAAACCTATGATGATGTGCGGCCTCTTACAACATTTGCTTTTTTCTATTGCATAGCTGCAATGTGTGCTTAAAAACTGGTGCTTGAGTGGTGCTTTCTTCAAATGACATTGCAGCTTTAAAACTGACAGGTATTGAATGCTAATAGATTGACAGTTCAGCAACTTTGGAGCTGTCTTTTGGTAGTTACACATAGGTTCCACTATATAAAAAGTGAGAAATGTTACCTTTATTGTGACTCACAGTTTGACCCACAACTTCAACAACTTGTACATAATTTTGATCAGTTTGACTCACCGCTTTCACAATTCTTACATTTGATTGCTGAGTAGTTGTGAGATGACTGTGAGCCAAGTGATGTGAAAAAATGTGATGGAAATGCCACAGATTCGAATCTGTAGTAGCTACTGTCTAATGGAAAGATGTGCTTAATAGGGCTTGGATTCACAGAAGTTTGGGTAACCTTTGCAAGCTATATGGTACATTCTTGCATCAATTGTTATTACAATAGTAAAACATCTTCTCTACTAGCTGATCTCCCTTCGATATATTCTTCTGTGCACATGCTGAGGTTCTTGGCAAGGTTCTTGCCCCAATATTTGCTCCTCTAACAGAGTTCTTTACCACAATTCCATGCAATGTAATAAATCACAATACTTAAGTTACACACCATTGCCTCTCTTGGCTTGCGAGAGCAAAAATTTACCATTCTAACCACCTACTTCTCTTTTATTATATCTTGCAATTTTTTTAATACTAGGAGTTAATTATCACTCAAAAGACATTCTATGTCTCTTGCAAATTATTCTCCTTGCTTCTGAAGTTATGGGTGTGGTTGTAGCCAGGCTCCCTATCTTCCCCTCCCCCCCCCCCAAAGCATCTTCACATGCAACCATATAACTCCTCCTGCTCCTTTGTTAAACTTCAACAAACACCACCAAAGCAATGATAAGCATCATGTCATTTGAAGAAAGCACCACTCAACCCTCCCTTATTGGAAGGAACCAATTTTCACCTCTCCTCTACTATTAATTAGATGGGCCATATAAGATGGGCCATACCCCTAAACCCATTTAAATGGCCATATTAGGCCCCAAAATTATAGATTTGGACTCAGGGACGCTGATTTAGTCTTTGGAGATGAAATGTATAAATCTTAAGAATATTTATAAGCAATTTAAATGGGTTTTGGGGTTTTTACCATGATCCCAATGTGGGGGTCAATTTGACCTGACCGCTGTGTTGTAGTCCCTGTCTGGGGCCTTGCGACCTCAAAAATGGGTTCTGGGGTTCAAGCCCACTGGTTTGCAGGTGAAAGCCTTGCTGACCTGTGGATTTGTCAGTTGGGTCTGCTGATTTGTTCCAAGAAAATAAACACACAAATTTTGAACACAATATTCCCTAGATAATTTTTTGCCAGTGTTATTTTGATTGTGCTCCACCATGCTCGGGATTAGGGTTTATGCACAATCCCCATTACATGTTGCACAATCAAAACCCTAAACCCTTGCAAAACTGTAAGTTTTACACCCCATCCTTGCCATTCACAAATTCCAAGTATTTTACCTTACAGTGTTAGACTACCCACATAGGCTACTAACCATGAACCTACCGGGCTGGAGTAGGCCACTAATTGTCTACTAGAGTGCTCTTTGCTCTGAGCCATCATAAACTTGCTTAACTAAGGTCCTAAAATGCCTAATAAACTGTGAGAATATTGTCAGCAAATTTCATTGCATCAAGTGTTAAAGCCATGCTTTTTCCCTTGCTACTTTTTCACGCAGAGATAGGTAGTCAATTTATTAATTAGCCTTTAAATACCAACCTCCATCTTCTCCTCCCTCCTGAGGGAGATCTCCCTGCAGGGTTGCCCTTGACATGCCTACACAAATTCAAGCTTATGTGACTCAGCACCCACAAGTGCATCAGCCCTTGGAAACCCATTATGACTTTGTTGTGGAGATGATTGTGTACTATGCACATTTACAGGTCCAAAGTCATTCACATGATATTTAAAGGTGGACTTCATCCAAAATGCAGTGTATACACACATTGCAAGCTGCTGCTCAGTTAGTGACTATCATACCTTGAAATATTCAATTCGATAACTCAAATTTGTAATATGTTGTTCAATATCATCTCTAAATTTTAGCAAATCCTTACTCCCAAGGCCTAAGATTCAGAATCATCCACTTCTGTTTGTGTTTGGCATATGTTATTGCTAATGCTGTGCATAAAATCATCAGCAAAAAAAATCTGCAAATTTTGAAACAGGTAGGATTGTTGATACACATATTTCTCGTTGAGTACTTCAATGGTCAAATTCAAAGTTGAAAGTGTACACCAAATGCATTAAACAATGCTTAGCTCTCAATTACTTCATAACTTGACGATCAGGTACTCATGACCTGAGTTCAATTTAGCTTTTGTGCAAGTTGGTGATTTCAATTCCACAGCCAACAATTGAAGAAGATTGGAAGGCCCTTCCTTGACTCTGCTTAGAGCTCAACACCCTTATTACTTGTCTATGAGACTGCAGAGAAAACTTCACAGTGACAATTTAAAAGAAAGCATTGTGCCCATCCAACAAAACCACAACACAATGAAACTCATTCTTTGATCCTAAAACCAAGAATGAGTTTCATTGTGTACCACACTAAATGGGCCTTGAAAGTTACCCTAAATCATTAAGCACTCCAAGGTTTTTTTCTTTGTATTTGAAAGCACATCTGGGCATGGAAGATTCATTAGTCAGTTGAAAGACCCTTCCACTGATCACATGCAAACCTTCAGCCATTTGAATCAAAGTCTTTTCTTGCTTTACTCTGAGAAAGGTCTGCTCGCTTGAGCCTCCCCTAATTTTCAGGCCTACACCCTTAGGCTACTGCCCTCGAAGATCCATCTACTTTCAGTAGTCCATGCCTAAATACAATTTGTTTAGAAAAACCCATTTTTAAAATAACCATTCACTATATGATTAAACACACCAAGATGTATAATTAATGATCTTTCTTTTTCTTGTGCATGCATATGTGTGTATCTGTTATACAAGAAAAGTGTTGCTTGGTTGATTCAAATGTATCGAGACAAAATTCTAAAGTTGAATTCCATAAAACTAAACTTTCACAACTATTTAACATCTAACTCCATTCCAAAAAAGTCACATTGTGGTCCATAGTATTACTTTCTTCCAATTTTGTGATGTAGCTGAGGTGGCGATCATTCATGAGCTGATTGAACCAAAATTTTAATTGAAAGGAAAAAAATTAAATATCCTTAAATTTTTTTGCTACTTGCTTGAACCTTGCAAAGAAATCTAGTGATTTTATTTTGTTTTCCATTTTTTGCGATATTTTTTTCCCAAAGTCAATGAATTTGTAACAAAAGTTTTCTAATTTTGGCAATAGTGTGAAATTTCACACTAAAAAAGGGCTAGTTGTGGATGTTGTATAAAATTAGATAGAGGTGTCAACAACTAATTTGAAAAGAGAGTCAATCAAACCAACAATTTGTAAGCCTAAAGTCTAACATGCACTACTACAATTTGACCCTTGAACAATGTCTTTTTCATGCATTTGTAATAGTTGTGCCATGGTTTGGAGAGTGTAAGCCCATGTGATAACATTGGAAACTTGTTTTTATACTATGAAAAATATGTCTAAATATCATTTAAAAATGTTTCATACAATTATTCAATATTACATGACTTATTCTAATGAATTTGTGATAAGATTTAAATGCATTTTTAATTAAAAATTTTAAAATATAGTTTCAAGGATGCCATGAAATGATATCATTGGTAATCCATATAAGATGTGTGAATTTTTTAAAAAAGAATTGTGCCATCCATGTAATATTGTTGGTAATCTCTATTGATACACATAGAAGATGTGTGTAAATTATGTTTTAAAAAGTATTATCCCACCAATACAATATCATTCATAATCCATATTTGTGGAAATTTCACGTTAAAAAATATTGTGATATCTAATGCAATGTCATTAATAATCACTATCTATATAACTAGTAGAAATCATGTTGTTTACAACCATTGTTTCTACAACTAAATGTAACTAATTGTCACAAGCAATTGTCGTTGGTTAAATGTGCAACTACAATTCAATTTTGAATGATTTCTAGTTCTCCCCACAACTAGGTTGCAACTAGTGCTATGTTCATCTTTCCAAACACATTATTTTTATTTCTACTATCGTGTAAATATGACAACATATATACATAGTTGTTTTGGTGACCATGGTAATTACAAGCATGGTGAAAGCTACTTATTAGTACCTATTACCTACCTATTAAGTAGCCACCTACCTATTACCTATTAGGTACCTACTTACTAAACTAAATACTTACCCATCTACCTACTACCTACCTACCTACCTACTAGATATCTATCTACCTACCTACTAGGTACCTACTAGGTATTTATTTACCTTGTCACAATGTAATTGCAAAAACAACAATTTATGTACACATGCAATGGATGGATACATATTAAACTACAAAATACATCATTCACATTTTGCAATTAGTTATCGTTTGTGACTTGTCATTGTGCAACTACGACCAATTTAGTTGTAAATGTTGCTTGTAATTGAAAAAAATCACATATGAGTCATAAATCTACATTTTTCTACTAGCATATACATCGAAGATTTGTGGAAATTCCACTTTAAAAAACACTATGATATCTAATGCAATGTTATTAGTAATTCATATCTATATACATGGAAGATCTATGGAAATTTTGCTTTTAAAAACATTGTGGTATCCAATGCATTTTCATTGGTTATCTTAGTTATATTATATGGAACAATTGTTAACATTTTTCTTTAAAATCGTTGTGATATCTAGTGCCCTTTCATTGGTCACCTATAATTATATACATGGAACAATTGTGAACATTTTGTTTCAAAAAACATTGAGATATCCAATGCAATGTCATTGGTCATTAATTATTATATTAAATGTATCAATAAAAAATATTGAACATTACAATTGGGCATTACATCTCGATAGTGCCCAATCCAACTAATGCCCTAAGTCCCCAAATTCAAAAAATGTAGCTAATTAATAACAAACCACTACCACTATTGATTATCCATCAAACTGTCAAAAAACATGAACCCTAACTAGAAACCCTACTGTAAAACATTTTTTACCACATGTTACTAAATATATGAATAAATGCATCCACCTCCAAACTCCAAATTCATTCAATGCCACCACTATTGACTATCCATCAAACTATCAAAAAATAATTGAACAAAGAACATGAACCCTAGTTGAAAACCCTAGTAGAAAACATTGTTTACCACATGTTACTAAGGATATGAGCCAATGCATCCATGTCCAAAATCATTCAATGTCAATGAGTATATCAATTGCAACAATTTCATGATATAAAAAGGAACACACTTCATGTATTGGTAGCCTAAAAGTCATGTTATGTATTCAAGGAGTCTCCTTCCATAGTCTTAGCCAAATTGTAGTAGTATGAATTACCTTTAAAAGCCTATTATTAATTATGTCAATTCTTCCACCATCAATTTAGTTTTATTTAAGTAGTAAATGAGAAAATTAAAGAGTTGGCCATTCCTTGTTGCAAGTTCAACCTAAAGATTCATTTGCTCCAAATGATTCCCTACTCCTAATGGAAGTAGTTGGAGTGGCTACATTTGATGTTATTACCAACACTTCAATGCCCATCTTGGTGAAGGAAACCTTGACTCCAATTTCTTTAGCTTCCTTCAACTATTTAATTGATGACATTTCCCCATATGTTACAAACTTTTATCTTGCAAGCATCACACATTAAAAAGACAACATTAATCTTTAAACCAAACTAGAAACCTAAAAATATACAAATAGATTGTCTCTTGAAAGATTAATGTCTTACATATTGTTGAATGAAGCTTTGAGTGCCCCCACTCTTAAAGGTATTCTTGAGGCAATGCTAAACACATATAGTCTCTAATTGTTTCCCATGGCAATATGTGTCAACAATGTGTGATTGTTCCTTTACGAGGAAAACATTACAACTTGGAAAGAAAAAGCCAAATGATTTTTTTGTTATACATAAAGCTAAACAAACATCTACTCTATTGTGAAAAAACTCAAATCTATTTTCCTAACCCTATAAATCTCCTACCATTCTACTAACTTGCAACTCTTTGATATAAGCAATGATTAATCATGCCCTTGGAAATGTCTTTTGAAGGTCAACAAGCAATTGATGCACTAACTAAGTCTACTTTTTCATGACCCACTTTACATGAACACCTTTATAAAACAAGCAAATTAGGTTTTTTATTACAATGTCAAAAGATTGTTGTTCAACTCTACATGGGAGTCCAAACATGTCAATCTCTAATTTTTTCTTAGCAATTTTCTTTTGTTACATCACCCCACCATGAATTTTGTGATGATGAGTCCTATATCCCCTAGCACCCTTTGTAGCATGAATCTTTTTTACCCTGTGCAATTTGACTATTGCATCATCCCCATTACCCCTGGATGTATGAATTCTTTGTGCCATATCCACTACAACTACAACATCAACAATAGGAGGAGAGGAAGAAGGGTTTCCCCCATGCTTGCCTATAAAAGATCTAAGTACAATCTTGGCAGTCTATTTAGTCTTCGACATCAGTTCCTACATAATTGTCCCACATTTGTGAGACTACAAAAAAAAATTCCACAACACTTTGAAAGAATAAATCTATGAGACTATTTTAGAATATATGTCATTACACTACAAGAAAATTTGGTTTTTTTAACTGGAAGAATTTTCCAAAAAGTACTCCAAATGTCACCATGTTCAAGTTGACAAAAGTGCCATTTTGGACAAGTTGATTTGGACCCCACCATTTTGACTAAATAATTTTAATGGTCTTTTTGGTTAGTTTTCTTGACTTGAGTTTTTAACTGTCTTTTTTCTTAGTCAACAATACGTTAACAACAACTATATATGGTTTTTAAAATAATATATAATTTAATAATTTATTTATTTATTTATTTATTAAATCCAGTAGTAAATAAAATACTTTACCTACCTACTTTATTTAGTTACACCCCCCTAAACTAAGTAGCTTAAACTAGGTGGTGAACCCTAAACTTAGACCTATTTGCATAGGCGGCCTACATTAGCTATTTAAACCACATAAAACCAAGGTAGCCTAGGTAGCCAATGTTATATGTGGAAGGACTTAAGCTCCTCACCTCCACTTTGACGAATCAAGTCCTTACCATTAGACTACCATTTCAAAAGTTGGAAATTTTTATCATCATATTATAATCAACTTGATTGAATTTTTTGTTTTGATGTAACTATTATAATATCCATCAATGAACTTTAATATTTTTGTATTATTTATCTAAGTAAGAATTTATATCATGTACCAAGTATCTACCTAGATGACATCTAGGTATGTACTTATGTTTAGTAGGTTATTACATGTTATTATCTCAATTAAAATTAATTAATAAAAATGTATAGCAATGATTGATTAATTACTATCAATTATTAAATTTTAAATTTTAAATAATTATTATTTTAATTTTATTAATAATTATCCAATATAAATGGTTGATTATTGAACATTTCATATAAATTATTACATGTTAAACATTAGAATTTTATTATTTATTATTATTTACTGATTTTAAAAAATTACTAGTTATTGATTCTTTAATCAATATTGAATATTTATTATTAATTACTCATTATTGGTTATTTGATACAAATTAATCATTATTGATTATTTATTATGAATTAATAATTATCAATTTAGTTGATGAAACCCAAAATAATCACTTATTAGTAATTATCAATAATTATATATTGACATAGCATTAATTATTATAAAATTGATAATTCGATAACAATAATTAATCAATTAATAATTTGATTAATTAATTAATTATTGGTTATTAATTAATATTTATTTGGTGAGTAATTAATTATATAAAATATTAATTATTGAGTATTAATTACTAATCGTTAAATTAATATGAGCTAATTTATGTATTAAGTTTAAATACCAACATGTGCTTAAAAGTAGCATGTAAGTAACCTATTAAATTTCATAAATACTTATTAGTTATAATATGCTTAATTTAGGGCCTATTAGTTATGAACTTAGGTTTGGTTTACCCTAGGCCAAATAATCTTATAAATTAAATAACCAAATTAGTGTGGTTGATTTGATTAAATATCAAATCAAAATGACCAATTTGACTAATTATAAATCACAATGGCCATTCAATATGGTAAATTTGGTTAGCAAAGGTTATTTTGATTGACTTTTGGCCTTTTTGACAAGATGTTTAGTTTGTTGCATGGTCAAAAAGGTCATTTTAGTCAAATGTTTCAATCAAAAGTAACTTGTGTTTTTCAAGCCCCCAACCTTTAGTCAAAATGACCATCCCCCTTGGTCAATGAAAACATTTTAATCAAGTTGGACCTTTTGAAAAATCACATTTTCTTATAGTGTTAACAACACTTTGAAGTAACATAATACATTTTTACACCCAAATTATCATACACATTAAAAATGTATCACTATTAGATTCTTGCCCTTCCCCATTACTACAAATACCACATATCCATAAGAACCAAGGCATCAACTTCTATGTGTTAAGCTCCATGTATCTAATAATTATTTTGGTAAAAAATTGCACGCATATGTAGACATTTTATATCCTAAAACAAGGAATAATGTTGTGCATGCACACAAAAATTCATGCACACACACGTACACACATACATGCAAGAATGTTTCCAACATTTATTACTTTAGAAAAATAATTTCATGTCATCTTAATTACTTGGAAAACCACATTCATTTCCATGATCTTGAAGGTTTCAATGCATAGCCCTATTTTCCCATTTTAACCCAAGAAGAAAGTGAACAAAATTCTTTCAATTATTTTTTCAATTAATGTTCTTCTTCTCCTTTAATTCTTTTATTCCTCCCATATGGTCCTTCCCATAATGCCTCAAATCTTTCCTTCTTTACTCTTACCATTTCCCTTTCATTTGAACAGCTATAACTACTAACCTATTATTGGTAATGTGGTATTTAAATTTGAAGCTATGTCTTTTTGTTTGTTTGCCATCAAGTCAACTATCCTCCTGGTTAGTAGTTGCTACTAGTAGAAAATGAATATTTTTTCATAAAAGTTTTAGTAATTCTCATAACTTCTTCAAATGAATTCCAATTTGAATGTTTGAAAGGTCTATCTTATAGGCCTTGGAAAGAACTTTTCAACCTTGTTTTAAACATCTCATTTGAAACTATCTTGACGATTGAAATGCCAAAAATGTAAAGTTTGGGAGTCAATTTCAACTATTTTGATTAGTAATTTTAGTAGGAAATTTCAATCGACGAATTTTGGTAGGCATTTTCGATTAGTCACTTTTGAGAAGCAATTTGAATAGTCATTTATTAATGATTAGTTATGTAATAAAGGCAATTTTGTTTGTTAACTTATAAATTTCAAAACAAATTATTTCCTTCTAATACGAATAATTAATTGATAATAAGATAGAGTTAACCTAAAGAAGAGAATGAAGTAAGAACCAACTCGACTTCAATTGCTCAAAAAGATTTATTGGACTTCCTTCTATGGTTTCGCTCTTGTGCACTCTTTTTTTATTTCTCACACATATATTATTGTGTTCCTATTGTTGAATTCTTCCTACAATCACACAATCTACAAGATTGTTTTTTCAAAGTTGGTTCTTAAACCCTTTGAACTCCTTGGAAGTTTATTGTTTATTAGGCTTGATAATGTACATTGATAATGTAGCATAAGGTTGTTTTTTGCAAGCACATCTTTAGAATCATACCCAAGCTAATAGGATCATTGAATCATCCATGTGGTTGATTTCGACTACACCATTTATTTTTTACTAAATTGGTAAATAAAATTGATGTTGAATTGTGACTACTAATGTTTTGTTTTCAACTTATAAAATATGCTCATTCACAATGTATTTACAAGGATATTGGAAACAAAGGTTTTGATTTTTATGATGCTTGTGGGATGTTTTCCTGGACTCCTTTTTTACCACAAGAAGTTCATCTACTTGGGGTTGTTTTTGGTTTTCAAATCAAATGATTTTTTCTATTTATTTTTTATTTCAAAGTGTAAGATTTTGTCAAATCTCTTTATTATTTTTCTTCCATTTCTTTTTTTTTTGCAAAATTTAAAATAGGATGAACACAAAATTCACTTCATTGTTTTTCTATTGTCATGGCATTTTCTTCTATTGTAATTTTTTTTGGAATGAAATATATAATATGTTATATTGCATTTTTGTGTTTTGGTCCTTCATAAATATCAAAAAAATCACTTTGAATAAAAATGAGAATCATACCAATTTCCCAAACATCGCTTTGTTATTTCCAAACTTGAGGGGCGTACTCATCAAGGTCTCCAATCATATCACGGAACTTAGTTATTGTTTCTTGTATCAAATAACTTTTCATCATGTTTCTTTTAGGTTGAGCATATTGTCTTACAAAATCTTTCAAAATTTCTAGGAATCCTTTGATGAAGAACATATTCCTCTTTTGCAAAGGGCCAACAAATTTTCTTTTACACCAACTAAATCAATGAATGAACTTGGGAATCGAAAAAATATGTAAGCAAATGCATCTCCAATAGAGTATGAACATCAACATTTTCTTTTTCCATTGTTGGAAATTCTTGTGTATCAACCACTTTAGCACAAACCCACCACACTTATCTAAAAAGATGATAATGTTTTCACATATGCCATTAATAGTCAACCTTTGATTACCACTAATAGTGCACATGTATTATAACATGTTGAAAAAGTTGTATGATTTGAGACTTGTAAATTGATCCCTTCTTATTGATGGCATTTTTTAGATTTGCACCATAATTGGTGGGTGTTTTGATGGATTTCAAAAATGTTCTTTGCTCAACTTTAAGAAGGACCCATGAGTTGACCTTGTAACTTCCCTCGTCATGCATTTATTTTTCCTTTTCATTATAGTGATTTTAAAAAATTCAAACAAATGGAAACTTTTGCAAAATAACATGCAATAACTACTTCAAAAGGCAAGCACAAGAATGTTGTTTAGAAAAATACTGAATTCTTGATTTGTGGCCAAAAATTTGAGTTCATGACTTTTAAAATCCGCAACATTTGCTCTAAGCCACCTCACATTCTTGCTCCTTGCTTGTTTCCCTACAAACCTAATATCTTACTTGTAATTTTTGATAATAAAAAGAAGAAAGAAACATAAATAAATGTAGTAATTTGGAGTCCCCACATTTAAATTAAGGTTAATGTTGGATTAAGGTTACTTTTGGTTAGTTTCGATGGTTGTCTCTATTGTTTGAACAACAAGTTAATTTGGTTTTTTCATTATTTTTTCATGGTTTGTGCAAGGCAAGGTGGGGTTTCCTGTAGTGGTAGTGATAAAAATAAAAAGTGGACATGAAAAATTAACACAAAAAGGAGCTAGATGGTTAAATGTAAGAAAAGAAAATGAAAAAATTGCAAAAGTAAATGCAATTTGACAAATTCTTGTTTCATTGGATGAAAAGCTTTAAAAAAAGAGGTCCAAATATGAGAAACCAAGTGAGTTGTCAAAAGAAATTGAGAAATGTACATTGATCGAAGTTATGAAAGGTGGGTTTCTTTAGCATTTAACTAATTTAAAAATCAAACACAAAGCATTTTTAGTTTCTATGGTGACTCATGTAAGACATTAACTTATGAAGTGCATTTACAAAGGTTTGGAAGAGTATGAGAAAACATTTTGAATGAGTGATTCAATTTTTTTAAAGGATTTTTTTTGTATTGAAGGTTTTGACATTGAATGTGTGAATATGATTCTCATTGCAAAAAGCGACTGGGAAGAATTTCAATCCATTCAAGTTAAAGTTGTTGGCTTTGTGATGGAGTTCAATGAATGGGTATATGTAACAAAAGTGTGGGAGGATAAAATCAAATGGAAATAAGATTTGAAGATTTGATGCATGGGTAAATGGGAATTCATGCATCACATCAATAAAAAAAATTGAGGATAAGGAAAAAGGAAATTAAAAGAGGAAAATAAAATGAGTCAAATTCTGGTGGTCTTATTCTAGCTATGAAAAGCAACAAAACAAAACAATGCAAAAGGGAAAGGTAGAAAGAAAATGAAAAAATAATTCCAAAGAATTTTTTTTTTTTTCATTTTTTGGTTTTTACATAATCAATCAACTATGACATTTTAGTTATATTTTTTTACTTTTTGTTTAGACCATTTTATATGCATAGTAATTAGTAGATACATTTAAATGTTTCGCCATATTTTTTTAGAACAACATCAATTTTTTTTTACTTTGCATAAGCATTTGAAAATTGATTGCATTTTCATTTTTGTGGATCATTTATTGAGAAGAATTGGAAATACAACTTGAATGTACTACTTTTAATCAAAACATTTCTTTAATAAATTTTTTGTCCATCTTAATGATTGTGTATGATAGGTTTTTATGTGGTTTTAAGGAAAAAAAAAACCAAAACATTCTTATATGTCCTCCATTTAATGAACATGTTGGAGATGATGGAGATCACTCTAACCTATTGAAAGCAAATCAAGGCCTAATTGATTTTTTTTTGTTAGGTTATTAAGCTTTATGCTAGTTTTATTCTCAGTAATTGGCTCCCCACGGTAGTATTTCATGAACTAACTATGAAACCTAATTTGTAGAAAGGTTTCATGAAGGAGTCACATAAATAATAGTAGCATTTCCATGAAAATGCTTACATGTTTAAAGATTGCATGTAGTTTTAGTGATGTAGTAAGATCTGCAACAAAGTGAATTGCCAAAATTAAGATTTTTATGATATTGCACACTCAAATTGATTTTAGTAAAAATGATGGTTTGTGATATTCAAACATCAACACGGTGAAAAATGAAGTGCAACAATTATGATAGGTATACATACTACATTGTGATAGGTATGTGATAAGGATTCAAGTATTCATTAACAATATGACAAAATTTAATGTCAACATTGTTTAACCCAACTGAAAGAATATGTTAAACATTTATCAACATTTCCAATATCTTGTGTTCTAAAAGGCAAATACTTTTCATCCCCATCAAACATTAGGTCATTGGATATGGATTCAAAGTTGTAAAAACTTTGAAACCTTTGTGAAACAAGAACCTTTTGAGAGGTCCTTCACATTCTGCACAACAATTTGGAGATTACCCATAATTAAGTTTAATATTACAATAGTGGAAAATGAAATGGTGTTTTAAAATATTTTTTGCTAAAATCTAGGTACACATATTCACCAATTGGCTAAGTTTCAAAGGTAAGGTGAAAGTTGTATTAAGAAAATTCAATTGCAAATATAGGAAGTATTGGAGTTTCATGAGATTGTCAATTTGCTAAAAACCATTATTTTCCATATGGTTGTTGGTCAAGATGAAAGTCACAAAATTCACCAAGTTGTTAAACTTTACACGAATGTTCCTAAATAAAGCATTGTAGCTCAAATCGAAGTGATTCAAAGTGGTGGAGACAAAAAGCTATGGTGGTAAAGTTTTTAACAAATTGCCATTGGAATTCAAGTCTAAATGTTGGAGGATTAAAAAGTTGTTGATCTTGGATGGAAGGTTTCTAGACAAGAAACACTACAAGGATTCATGTCCATTCCAACACATGTGTTTGTGATTTATGTCCAAGTCAACCATTTTTGTGACTATAGATGTAATTATCTTCTATGGGACTTAGAAAAAATGATTATAAAGTGGTTTATAGTTACGTATGCAATTAAAACTTGCAATTAATGTCAATTTGGAGGAAGGTGAATGTAAGGTATTATGGCTCATTTTTAGGGTCAAAACAACAATTTTTGTGGGGTGTTTTATGTTTAAATGCTAATGGTGAACAATTTAATTTTAAATACATTAAATGATGATTCATTCTAAACTAACAACTTGATTATGAAGACATTTGCACAATAATTTTTTGAAAATAAAACATTCATTATTAGTAGTGGACTTTTAAAGCTAAAATTATGAATAGATTAGTTGATTATATTGTTAAAAAAATCAAGAATTCATATTGAATTCCATTCTAAATTGTAGTGATTAAACATGGGTTGAAGAATGAAATCATACAGTTAAATGTGAATTTTTTTTTTTGTGAAACCTTAAACCAAATGGTAGTTATGAATTTTAGGAAGGTTGAAAATTGGACTTTGTTTTCAAAAATCCTTTTGAAATGATCTTAGAATTAAAAACCATATCTATATGGATCATTTATAAAAATTTGCTTATAATTCTTGTGAATGTTATATTTCCTTAAAATGAGCCATTGGACAATGCATACACCCATGAAAATGAAGATGAAAAATACATTTGTATCATCCATTTTTTTGTGGCATCCCAAAATAAATGATTTTTTATTTTTTTTTTGCAATTTGGAAGGTTGTTTATAGGCCATTAGACACCATGTGACATCTTCTCAATTTGATTTTTTACTATAAATCTTAGTTGCAAATGTACATGTAATTAAATTTGAAAAAAAAGTGGCCAATGAAATTTTTGGAGTTAAAGGTCTAACTTTTTTAATGAACTAATTGTTAAATGTGTTGTAGAATTTGGTAGTTTTGTGAAAATTTCAGACGACCCATGGTAATTAATGGTAGAATTGGACCATTTTGAATTTTTTTAACATTATACAATTTTTTAAAATTTTAAATTAGGTGCAAAAAAACAGATTTATCATCCATTTATTAGGGCATCCATTGATGGATGAAAACATAATTATTTTACAATTGGTCATGTAAACAAATTGTAATAGATAGGAAATAGTAAATATAATTAGCAAATAATAGGTAATATGCATCTAGTAAAAGTAATAAATATTTTATCATGTTGATATGTCATAGTGTTTTTTAATGAGTTAATTAATTAGGTAGGTTAGGTAATAGGTAGTAGGTAATAAATAACTAATAAATCATATGTATGTGGGTTCAATAATAGGTACTTTATCATGTTGATATGTGATTTTTTTGAATTAATTACTTAATTATGTAGTTAATGTGATTCATTTATTGAATAAGTCAAGTAATAGGTAGTATAAGCAATTTATAATCCATTTATAAATATTATATGTGAATAAAGTATGTATCACACATCTAAATTAAATTCTATTGGTAAAATAATGGTACATCAAAAGAAAAATTATATGATATAACTTTTATGTTAAAATGAAGGTTTAAGTTATGAAAGACATTTATTTATTATTATATCATCCATTTATAAATCATGTGCTTGAATTAATGTTTTTTCAAAGAATGGTTATTGAAATGGTATTCAATAACAAAATTCAAATATTATTTCTTTAAATAAATGTATTTTAAAATTAAACTTTAATCTTGTGATTGGACAAATTATTAATAAGATATCAAATATCATAAATTATGTTTTGTGTAATGTTTCAAATGAAGTAGAGTAAATAAAATATAAATTATCATTTTGTTACAAAATGTGAGGTGTTTGGTGGTAAAGGAGTTAATTTCCATCGTTAAGGGTTCAAAGATCAATTCTAATTAGCATTACAAGAATTCATAGATTATCTGATTATGAAACTAAATAAGAAACCAATCATTTTGACATTTGGTCAATTTGATTATTTAATCATACTAGACTTGTCAATTTGAACATGTCCAATTTGACTGATGGTTTTTTGATTAGTCAAATTGGACAAAAATTTGGGCATCGCAAATTCTTTTTAAAAAAAAAATCAATTTATAAATATAAAAATGTAAATAATAAATAAATAGTAAATATTTACCTACCCACCTTCCCATGACCTACCTACCCACCATGGCCTCTTACCTACCTATCCATAACCCACTTATGTATTATATATTTACACACATGTATAAGGTATATATACAATATACATACTCCACATAAATATGTAAATATGTGTGAAGTAAGTAAGTAGGTAGGTAATTTAATAGGCATAGTAAATAGGTTAACTAATCAAATGAATATGGCCAATTTAACTAAACATGGCCATTAAATATGGACGATTTGACTAAGCCATGGGTATTTTGATGGACCATTTTAAAAAATTGTCATTCTTGACAAGATGTATGATTTATCATTTAGTTAAAATTATCATTTTAGTAAAAAAAACCAACCAAAAGAATCATGTGTCTTTCATGCCCCATGTTTTTAAGTAAAGTGAATATCCTTTTGGTTAATGTGAATGTTTTAGTCAAATTGAACTTTTTGAAAAATCATGATTTCTTATATTATAATGACATGGGGTGTGGTTAATGTGAGATGTTGACTAAATATTCTTTCTTACATAACCAATTTCGGTTAGGTAGGCTTAGGTAGGCATAATATGTTGTTTATATTGTTAATATAAACTAGATTTTAATGTCTAACCTATATAATGACATATGTCAACAGGGTATAAATTGAAATGAATGAAATTACCAATAATATATAATAAATTTATTTTAATATCAAAATGATATTTTTTAAAAAATAAAAATTTGGATAAATATAAACAATGTGAATACATACTACATTGTTTAATCATAAAATTAATCGTAAAATGATAATGCTTTGTAAACTAGTTTGGATGGATGAAAAATTCATGTAAGCCACATCTTATGTGACTACCATTGTGAATTGATGCCATGCATTGTTTATAATAATCAGTTTCACACAACTAGCATAATAATCAATTTCACACCAAATTTTTTTTCTTCAAAATCAATTTTTGCAAGAATCTCATAATCAAAATTTCCACAAATTGTCTAATAAATTTTTTTTCCAATTTTCAAAATCTTGAATCAAAATCAAAATTTAAAAAAAAAGACATTAAATCTCATTCCTTTTCACTTTTATTACAAATAACAACATTAATCAAATTATAAAAGGCTTAAAAAAATTCTAGGTTGAATGGTTTCGAAATGGTTTTAAAAATTCAAATTGATTATTCATCATCGTTTTAATTGTTTGAGAAAAAAAGTTTGTTACAAAAAATAGTTTTAGAGGTTTTGTTGGCTTCTAATTTGATAAAATGGTAATAATTTTTTAATATTTTAACTTTTTAGTTTCATTAGCTTCTAATTTTGGGGTGTAGGTTTCTATTCCTTACAACTTTAATCTCTTTATCTTTTTAAAAAAATTAGTTAGATTTTTTTTTTCTCAAATTTGTTTATGTTGAAAAATTTCTAAGATATTTTAATAATTAAAATTATTATTATAATTTCTAGCTGATGAATATCAATAATATACAATATGATTTTCCTTCATTGCATATTTAAAATATATTTTCCATAGTTACATTTTTCAGGTAGCAAAATTATGAAATTTACATATTGGAAGCGAATGCAAAAATCATAATGATGAAATTTCACACAATTTTATATAAAATATGGCATAATTAATTCAAAAGGTTTAATTTAAAGATTTCTTCCATTTTAAAAAAAAAGTGTGACATTTTCAACCATAGGAACAAAAGTTAAAAGTAAGTCATATAAAATTTTATAAACATATGGCATTGGGAGGGAATTAGGTTTAGGAGATAAACATGAGCTTAAAACATGAAAATTTGGTTGAAATTTTAAAATTTTTTTAGTGATCTATTTTTATTTTTTTTTGCAAATCTACATTTTTAAACAAACATTTTTTTTAATGGTTTGTTAAGATTAAATTTTATGTGAAAATAAGGTAAAAATTTGCAAACAATAAAAACTAAAGTTTTTTTCTTTGTGCAAAATTACTCATTGTTCTTTAATTATAATGTAAATGCTTCTTTGATTGAAGATTATGTAAAATGAGAAACGAATAATTTTTCTGTCATTCATAATTTGATTTCAATCTAAATTAATTTTAATTTTTTGATGAACGAGTTATGTTTTTGAAAATTTATACATGAAAATTTTACAATTCAATATTGATGCAAACACATGGAGTTATAAATACATTAAAAAACACACATAAAATTTATGTGAGTTCCATTTCAATGATGTACTAATTAACATGCTTATGATTGAAGATGATGTGTAAAATGAACATGAAACCAACATTGAAATGTTGGAAAAATAAAAATGTTTTAAGGGAAATTATATGATTATAATTTTGGATGACCAAAACACATTGGTGATGACAATTTTGAAAACGATCCCATAAATGAACTTTCTAAAATAAACCTTTATGGAAAAAAATGTTGTCAACAAATTATTTGCTATGAATTTGCTTTAAATTTGAAAGCAATTTAGGGATGGATTGATATTAATTTTATCCTTGTACTTCGATAATCCTTATAACAAAGGTGAAAACACATTAAAGAGAAGTACATAATCTTGTTACGACTTATTAAATTATCAATCATAGACCATGGAACAAAATATAAATGAAAAAATATGAAAATGATTCAAAAAAATAATATTACATGTTATATGATCACATTGTATGAATTTCATGACTATTTTGAATTACCATAACATATTGAACTTTTGAAATGCCAAGAACCTTACATCACAATTCATATAATATAATTATGGACTCATTATATTTATGAAAATGCTTAATTAAATGATTTTTTTTGACATAAAAAATAATGTGATGTCATTGAAATAAAGGAAGATAATTTTGAAATATTTTGAAAATCATAAATTGAAATATATAATGAAATATGAAAGTTTTTTATAAAGTTTTTTTATATTCCTTTGATTTAATAATTCAATTTGTCATCTTCTAAATCTAAATTTTTGCTACAATTATTCATACTTGATAAAATTTGGAAAAAAAAAAACCCTTTTCATATGATTTGTGTGATTTTGTAAATTTGTAATCAAGGAAAATTTTAATTAATTTTATAAATTCAACCCCACATTGTTGATGAACATGTGAGATTTTGTGTAAGCTTTTGAAAGAAAAGTTGTTACGCCCAAAAACTTTTTATTCAATTTCATCAAGAAATGAAAATTCATTTCAAGGTTGGTTTAAAGTCACAATTGATTAATGCTTTTAGGAATGATTATGTTTTTCTATCGTGGGGAATATGGGTTATTGAACAATTGTCTAATGTGTGAAAAATAAAAAAATTGGCTAAATTTAATAAATTTTTCTATCATTCGAAAAGTATTATAAATTATAAATTTTCATGTTTTCATGTTTTGAATTCAACTTTCTAATTGTAGACATATTCATTTTTAATGTTGTGTTTACAAAAACCATAAAATCAAAAAAATTTAAACATGCATACAAGTTGGTAAGAGTTCTTGATAATTTTGTTTTGTTTTTAAAACCTTAACATTATAATTACAATTTATTTTTTTGTTTTTGTACATATGATTTGGTTTTAGGTTTTACAATTTTTGTCACTTGGGAAGGTTCTCTGTACTTCATATTCAATTATTTAGATGGAGTGGCATAAGGAGAATTGTGGTTCAAATGGGGTGATGAAAGTTCCACGAGATTCAAAGGTTTGAAAACATGTATAATAGAAATAACATAATTTAAAAAAAGAACCCAATCATTTAAAGTTAGGGCTAATTATAGATGATGTGAATTTCTTTTTTAATCAAACACAAATTACTTATTATGGCCCATGTGCAAAATAATTTGTTAAACATAACATTCCATCATGTATGATTACAAAAAACATTAATATTTCTTGCTTTGATTATATTTGGCAAATCACAAATCAAAACACTTGGATGTGTGCATGCAACCATTGGTTGATAAGTTCAAAATGTTATGGGAAGAGGGTATCAAAATTGTTGATGCATCAAATACACCTTTGGAATAGTTTCAGGTAAACATTCATGAAAATATGCACACATTTTTAAAAAAAATCACATCTCATAATAATTGCTTTTAATAAATTTGTAACAAAAGTCATCGAAGAAATTGAAACAAACAAGGGTTCAATTGTTATTTTTACAATATCGAAATCACACATAACTCTTCACCTTCTACAATGATGGATATGTAAGAATAACACAATAATAGGAGCTAAAAAAGGACCATGTGACAAAAAGAAAGGTGTGCAACTTAACTTCAAAGATCTTCAAACTTTATGCATTTAGTCAAAAGATTCTCATTATAAGGCCCATGAAGCTCATTAAATTTTTCTCATGTTTATTCATATTATTACTTCAAGTCATAATATTATTATTTGTAATTACAATTCCTAATAATTATTTTTTTTGTTACATGTGTGTGAGAGATCTCAAATGAATTCATAGTTAGAAATCAAACAAAAAAATATCATGTGCAAAAGAAACTACAAAAAAAAACAATGCATAATAGAAAACATTACAAACATCATTGGTTTTCACATTATTGTGAATTTATCTTTTCAAATTTACAATAAGTAAAATATAATTACCGTTTATATCAAGAATGGTCTTCTATTTCATTGGCATTTACATGAGTATTTAAATCTTGCATTTTTCTCTTTTCTACCCTTCAACTAGTTTAGGTTTTTCTATTTGACACCTACATACCATTGGATAGGTAGCCTTAGATGTTCAAAGTAGGGTTTTTATATTAATTTTTATTTGTAAACAAAGTGTCAATCATCCTAGAGAGATTTAGCCAAATCTAGCTACAAACCAGAAACAAAACATAAATATTTAAACATCCTTCTATATTTTTGGTTACACTTTGAAAACCAAATATACAAATATGGTGACTTTTACTCTAACAATTGAAAACTTCCAAAATCACTTCTTTTTATATAAAAAAGGGAAATTTTTTATTTTTGATTTGCCCCAAATGTCTATTTCCACTTTGCTGCTGTTTGGAGAACATTTAGGATCCATAGTACCTAGGCTGGTTTGGGAGCAAGGTGCCTAATAATCAACTTTTTTTTTTGTCAATTGTGTTCAGCAATAAAGTAATAATAATTTAAAATTCAGACTAAATAATGAAGCTATTATGCTTGAGAGCTTCATTTAGATTTTTGGCAAGGCATGCACTTATTTTTGTTTTGGCAATTCCAAAAAAATAAAAATGAATACCTAAACAGTCTAGAAAACTAGGGTAGTCCTGCGAGAGCTCTAGCTTGCAGTGCTTGCTACCAACTCCTACTTCAAAAAAATTAATAAAAAAACATTGAAATGTAGGCCATTAAAAAAAAACATAGAGGTTGGAAATAAAGTTGCACATCTTCGTTATAAATTAGACTAGGGTGGTAATAAACAAAGTTACATAGGTAGGTCATTAAAGTAAGAGGTAGAGAGGTAGGAAAAAAAGTAGAATAGGTAGGGAGGTAGGAAACATAAAGTAGCATACCATAGCTTAGGGTCAGTTTTCACATGGACAAAACGAATAATTAATTCTTTTAGATGAATTTGAAATTATTATTATTTCATGATCTGATATGATTTGTTATATGAAGAATGAAATTATTCAGCTTGTAGCCTTTGATAATTATAATGGTCTTCAACACCTCAGGCCTAATATTTTCATGAAAATTTGTTTCATTATTTTAAAGATTATTTAATGACAAAACTGACCCTAGAGTAAAGTATGTAAGTCATAAACAAACATTTGTAGGGAGATACCAAATTAAGAGACATAGGTAGGTATTAAACTAGAGTTGGGAGGTAGGAAATGACTGACTTGGCCTTGAATTGCCAATGATCAAGCTTCCCCATCCACGAATGTCATTCGAATGCAATAAAATCTTTTGAAGACACCATTTGGCTTTGAAAAGCTCTTCGCTGAATATTTAAGAATCTTCAGGATACCATTAACAAGCAGCTGATCAATCAAGTAATCAGTTTGTGGTTGTAGCAAAGTTCAAACCAGCAAGAGTTTAAATAGGAAACGTTCCATGAAGTTCCTAAAAACTGAGTTTGCAGTTCAGAGTAGCACCTGTTGAACATTCCTCAAAATGTGGGACCAAATGAAGTCTGTGTTTGTTCCATATTTTCTCTCTCTGACAGGCAGACAACAAATTGCAACAGAAATTGTTAGAAAGTGCAATCAAGTTCACAAATCAATGCAGGTAAAGTATGCCATTGCCAATTGAGTTTTTCATCTGAATACATGGAAGTTGGAGAAATCACAGATACTAGGAAATTCTCTAAGATTGTGTGCAACTGAGTGTTGCTCTGGTATACAGGCCTGTTGCATGGTATATAGTGTGGTCTATGCATCGGTATTGAAGGACCCAACCATGCTCATATGACCTGAGGCAATACCTATCAGCCTTGTACCAGTACCAGCCTGGTACTAGGGACTTAAGGTAATACCAGTCTCATACTAGTTTTATATCAATTTCAAAACTAGGTAGATACCTGCCTCATACCAGCCAAAAATCTGTCTTGGACCCAATACCAGGACCAGCCTGGTATGTTCAAAAGTTGATACTAGACCCACACTGGTACAAACCTTTTTACTATAGATAGCTTATAGAGCAAAACCAAATAAAAATTAGACTCAATAATTCAACAATCTGACAAGTCAAACTCTAATGAGAAGGTGTAGAAGTGTAGGTAATGCCCAAGGAGTGGGGGGCTTTGCCCAGTGTGAGGACCTATGAGAAAAAAGGAAAAGATCCCATGATATCCAGCAGGTATCACAGAAAAAAATTGACAATGAGAGGGTGGATGTGTCAAAAAATGAAATGCCTGCTCCTATTTGACACAAACAAACATGAGGAACAAGTTATCTACAAGGAGATGCAGCCAAGCTTTTGCTACCTTGAAGCTACAGAGGGACTCTATTGACCTTGTCTAAAACCTTACTCCTCAACCATAAACATACACGTCTGAGGTTAATGGCTGCCATCTGCACAAAAAAAAGACTAAAACAACATGACTTGAGCATCCTTATCAAAAAAATTAATCCTAGAAATTTTGTTCTAGGTAAGTTTGAATCTGATTTTTTGATCTTTGTGTAAAGCCTGGTTGAGTTGAGAAATCAGAGAATTGCAACAAAACGGAAGAAGGTTTGTTGGCATTAGATCTTGGGCAATTCGACAGTTTAACTACTTCCAAAGGAGGTTTTAAAGAACCCAAGAACCCAACTATTCTCAAAGGGGACATCAGCTTCTTGTAAACTTTGCAACCAACAGGCCATTCCCTACTGGCAGGATAGCTTTCTAGAAGCAGCAGATCACTTCAAAACCTCTAAGAGAGAAGTAGAACTAGCTGCATTGATGAATCTAGGTTTCATGGGGTCTTCTATGGAACCTCAAAAGCTTGCATGAAGAAAAGGAAGACAAGGGTTACACTTTGCTTTAAACTTCTTAGCAGCACAAAGAAGGAAGGGAAGAAAATATACATGTTTGGAGTCCAAAGCTGTGTGCATTGTCTCCCAATAAATCAAACCCAGTGGAGATGATAGATCCTTCCTGTGGAAAAACTCTCTTTAGCACCCTGTTTCATAACTACGCTTGTGAAATACAAGAATCCAAACTACTGTCAACATTGCAGAAAATCACAGAATTCAGAAACTGGTTAAGCTTGTGGAACAAATGCTGAAAAAGTAGCATGTATATTGATCACTCATCTGCTTCTGTAGGGATACCCTCTCAAAGAAAACAAGCCACTTCTCCAAGGACAATGCGGCAGACACAACCTTCGCCACTTTACATCAATAACTGCAGCCATTGGAGAAGAACAAAGATTGTGCAAAACCTCATGAGCCCACCAGTAGTATATATGTTGATGGTTCATCTGCTTCTGGAATGATCCTCTCTCAAAGAAAACAAGCTGCTTCTCGACGGACAATGCTACAACAAAACCTTCTCCTACAGACACAACCTTCTTCGTTGCATCAATCATTCCAGCAATGAGAACACAGATTGCACAAAGCTTCAACGCCGGCCAGTAGCCGATGATACGTTGATGATTCATCTGCTTCTGGCATAATCCTCTCTCTCAAGGAAAACAAGTTGCTTGTTCAAAGAAAAATGCTACATACAGACAGACAGACAGACAGACGGACATATACAATCTTCTCCATTGCATCAATCACTGCAGCAATGAGAAAGAAACAAGGATTATACAAACAAACCTCTTAAGCCTGGCAGAAAGCTTCCTTCTCCGCTTCTTGCGTTGCATCGAATTCTGCAGCAAGCGGCAGACAGGAGTTGTACAAATCCCGCGTAATCCCAGATGCACCTGCTCTACTTCCCCCACCTCGTTGAAGATCTGCTTCCATCAAGATATCCAGCCAAAAGCGAACGGGGATGATACGAAGAAAAGAAACCACAAAGTTCTGGAACAAAGTGACGATCGCGGACAGAGATCCACGCGACGAAGCGTACAATCTTCCGCTCAACAGTACGCCGGATCGCATCAATACGCCACAAATCTACCGCACACGTGCTGTGAAACGCATCATCGAAGGGCAGCAAGCAAGAACAACGAGCACGAGGGCTTTCTCTCTCACCTCGTAGGGATTTGTCTCTTCGTAAGAAGCTAAAGCCATGCTCGTTGCGCCTTCTTCCTGCCGAATTTTGCTTTGTACAACGCAGAAACAAAGTCGTAAATCTTTGCGCACTCGATCTGCGATCTGAAATCCGCAATCTCATTCCAGAAGAACGCCATTCATTTCGAGAGGTTACAGAGAAGAAGAAACTGAGAGAATACAATCAGAGCTGCTACTCAAGTTCTCTCGCTTGTTTTCCCTTAGCCTCAGGCCGAACTCCTCTTCACAAGGTACGTGAAAGTCGTTTCTTCTCTCTTGGCCATTTCTCAGCTGTACATCATCATCACCATCATCATCATCCCTTGCATTTTGTGCCATCTTTTCTTCTTCTTCTTCTTCGCAAAGAGATTGTCTTTGTTGCAAAGGAAAGGAAGCATGTTATAACCAGAAAGGAAGTAGGAAGGTGAAGAGATTTGTTCATACTTTTGCTGTCAATTGCATAAAAAAAAAAATTCTTGTGCTAGCATTCTTGGGATTCAATGGAGAGCTGAAATGGAATTTTTGCTGCAGCAGTTAAAGAATGGCAGCGCTTGGAGTGACAAATTTCTTCAAACTGCCTGTTTCTGTCCCTTATGCAATGTTGGCACCGGTACTTTGCTCCTCTTTGGATCCAAACCCCTGGCATCGGGAACTCTACTGTTCTGGAATTTTGTGCAACACATGTGAATGAATGCTGAATGTGCCTCAGCAAAACCCTAAATATATTTTTATTTTTAGTTTTCTTTGCAGAAGATTTGATGCTCTTCTTTCCTAATCTGCATGGTCATGGTCTTTCCAAAGGTGGTATACATTTGTATATGCCATCTGATACTGAACATGCATAGTTTTCCTTTGTGATTTGGACCACAGAGAGAGAGAGAGAGAGAGCGTTGTTTGTTGATTAGGAAGTTTTGGGTTGTGACCGAAGAAATCTGTTAAGACTTCTGATGTTTTGATTTGGGATCTTGCTCTCTATATGTTGCCAAGGATAGTTGCAATTGGCCTGATCTCTTGATTGATGAAGATCCTGTAGGGTTTAGGGTTTCTCTCTCTCTCCAGATCCAGCAGAACCTATGTTTTTAGCCTGCTCCCTGACCCAATTGCCCAATCTGACTCATGGATCATCCATCTATACAGAGGCTTCCTGCAATGATAGGTAGAAATCTTTGTCAAAATTAAACTGCGCCTCTGACGTTTCACATGATGGCTGTGATAGTCTGTTTTGTTGATTTCTCTTTTGTAAACCTCTCTGATTGTGTAATTTGGAAGAATAGTTCTGCCAGAAACTGCTCCTAATGAATTGACCTGATTTGGTCTCTCTGAATTGCAGAAGAAAGCCAGCATAAAATCAGCTGCATTGGAGGAGTTATTTGTGCCAAGTTGCATGAAGCAGTTAAGTCAGCTGCATGGCTTCAATGTAGATGATAAAAGAGGAATTCGCAGACTCATTGCACAAAGTTCTTCAGAAGCTCTTGCAGAGAAAAGTTTTGCTACTGATGAAGACATAGCAGCCACTGTCAACTGTACGTAAGCTTTTTGGGTCCCTGGTACTTTTTTCTCCTATTTGTTACTGTTAGAATGATAAGTTTCCTTGCAGTCTGCTATGGCTCTTCGTTTCCAAATCTACATTCTTTGGGGCTTATTGGAGACGGAAAACCTGAATCTGGGGACAGGAGTTTAAGGTTAAACATTCTGTCTCACATCCAGTAGTACTTTCTGGAATGTAGCTTTAAGCCAGAGCCCAAGTGGATAAGATCAGTAGCATAGCCGCCCTGCCAGTGATGGTTCTGGGTTCAGGGCACCACTCTGCCGAGCTAGATGTCACCCATGATACTTGAATGGGTGACTGTAATTGGAGGTTCACTCGGTCCAAGAATAGCAGGAAACCCTGGGAATTCTAAGTCTGTGGAGAAGATCACACAACCAGATTTTCTCTTTTACAGAAATTAATAGCACATGTCCTTGTTCAAGGAGGTGGTAGCCTGAAGGAGTGGTCACCAGACCACATGGAATGTTTCTTCTTCTTCTTCTTTGTGGATATTGCAGGATCCTAGATGGTTCATTGTAATGCAAATGAAACTTGTATTACAACTAATATGTAACCCTTGAAACTAATATGTGGGCTTTCAATCTTGTTGTAGCTCTTGAGTTCTCTGGCGTGCATCATGTTGGCATTCTTTGCGAGAATTTGGAGCGATCAATGGAATTCTACTGCGGTCTCCTAGGTAAGTCCCTCAGATTCTTTACATCCAGCTGTCAAAGGGGTTTAGGCACACCAATGGATAACATACCTGGAAAGAAGTATCATCATCACACACTTTACATGGAATGTAGCTTTCAGCACACACAACACACACACACATAGATGAAACCATGACAGAAGAAAATGGCTGCACTATGTCTGTGTATTCAGACCAGAAAGGCCATGCAAACAACCATATTGCAAACTAGGTTTAAAGGATTGGACTGGCAAAACAGACATATAGATGAAACTATTGACACAGGTTTATTAGTTTTGATGATGGCAATGATGAAGTTTTACTTGTCACTAGTGTGAGTGTGGTTACTTCCATACTTCTATCTTGACATGTATCTACATGTGAGATCACTTATGTGACGATACTAGATGTAGTGTGCAATAAGCAGCCTGTTTTGTGATGATTTGTAGGGCTTGAGACAAACCCTAATCGACCAAACTCTAAGTTACCATACAGGGGAGCCTGGCTGAATGTGGGTTCTGAGATGATTCACTTGATGGAGCTTCCAAATCCTGACCCTACAACAGGCCGCCCTGAGCAAGGTGCTGAAGACCGCCATGTGTGTGTTTTTGTCAAAGATCTCAAGCCACTTAAAGCCCTTTTTGACAAAACTGGTAAGTTGATAAAAATCAGAAGAGGACAGAGGAAATCTACTTTGGGATGTAAAGCTTTGCTCTGACTGTCGGCCATTTCTATGTGACAACAAAGTTGAAGGGATGGCCAATTCAACTGTAGAATCAATTTTCTGTCTGTAAGTCTGCATCCATGATTCACATAATCAGCTATATGGTAATGAAGTTTTTAGGAATCATGTAGTGTAGTGACCTGTCTTCAACACTGGGTTCTTTTTATGGTAGGATTTCCCAGTGAACAGATCCCACATGAATGGGATGTTGCACCCAGGAATTTCAATTGACACCCATTCCTGCCAGGAAATTTGCATCCTCTTTGGATGATACGCACACCCTACATGGAGTGGTGTCTCCTGATCTGGTCCCAGTTCCAAATTCATTTGCATATTTTGTGTTCATCCATTGGGTGTTTTGTTGGAAAGAGGGAGTATCATTTGGGAGAAGGAATAATGATGTGCAGGTGTATTGCAGGTACTCTTTACACAACTAGTATGTATGGGAGAGTTCAACTTTTTGCAAGAGATCCTGACGGCAATACTGTGGAGTTCCAAGAAGCAAGGAAATGAAGGTCTTCACTTCTCTTATTTTGTACAGCAGGAGGTATCACCATCTCCTGATTTACTTGTGATAATACTATATGATGATGTCAGATATAATTTGTAGGATATGTGAGTTGATCAGGTTAAATAATCATGTGAGAACTTTGTTTGTGCTTTCTAGTCAGGGACTGTAGTTTTGGGCTTTTTTCAGACCACCAATTTGTGCAAATGGTCTAGATGCCTTAAGATTGGATTCTTGGCTATTGTAGTTCCAAGAGGCAAATCATAACTACAACACCAAGAAAGTACTTGAATACTTGGTATCTCAGTGTATGGTGTGGGTTAGCAGTTATTAGCTTGTCAAATCACTGTGTTGTTTAGTACAATTGGCTTCCTTACAATGTACTGTGGAGTTTTTATTATCAACATGTCAATGTGTTTTAACTCTCACATCTTTTGATTATCTCCAAATAATCATGAATCCATCTGTAAATAGATTTTGCTGCTAATTGACCCTCAAAATCGATGAGTGATGCCCAGTTTCAGATCTCTCATTGTCAACTTATCCTTCTAAATTTTGCACTTTGAGCTGTGACTACTGACAGATTGATATGAGTTTGCCAACTCACCAAATTCCTGATTGCTTCAAAATCCCTTTGGCAAGATCATCAGGTGTTAGTGGTTTCACACTACATGGCACTGAGACAACAGCTTGTTGTGCTTCATATGGTTGCAACTCCTCTCCATGAAGGTTCCAGTAATGGTGGTCTCTACATTTATTCCCAAGGTAATCAAAACTCGCACTATCTGCATGGACTGAAAACTGTAGATTTGTCAGGAACAGTTTTTTTCTATAAGAGAGTTGGCAAGTAAGGAGTCTTCTTTCAATCAGGATTCAAACAATTCAAACAATCTCATTCAAGCCTCCCATCCTCACCACCTCATTGGCCACATTGGCTTTTCTTCATAACTAGGCACAAGCGTATTCCGAAGGTCCTGCATATTTGTGTATATTTTCTACGTTAATATTACAACCCTTGTCTCTCTATGCAGATGGTTAAAAACCAGAATGGCTTTTGAATCTAAAGAGTTTCATATTGTGATTAGTCTGCAATGTTGTGCAATTTGAATCAATATTTTAATGTCTGAAGGAATATATTCTAAAGCTCTTGTTGAACTCATCACAGGAGTTGACAATTTGAGGTTCTCTCAAGTACTGGCTTAGTGGTCTGGCCGCTATTTAATACCACCTATTAATTTAGTTTTGCCGACCTATTTAAGCCAATGTCACAATGACCTTGAAATTGGTAGGTAGAATGGAGTCTTATAGGTGGAAGTCCAATTGAGATTTGCCTGGTCCTACAAACGGTTCCATGATAGCTTTCAGTACCTTTTACACCTGTTCACTTTGTCCACTTGTCCAAGGAATTAGCTTTGTCTTTTACCTTCCAAAAAGTGCTTGCCTCCAAATGGCAAACCAAGCAAAAAATGTCCTCGTTACATATTGTTCGATTCAATTCAGCTCACTTCCCGAGGCTTCTCCTTGCACTAAATGACAAAAGGAGAAACCACTTGAATGCAATTCTATAATGCAAGTGTGTAACACCTGGTCGTCACTTGTCAACACATCTTATCGTCTGAAGAAGATCGTCCTAAATTTGTGTGCACTACTACAACATGTATGATGTGGATACAAACAATAAGATGTCAACAATTTTTGTCAACATTTCTTCTTATCTCACCTTTGGCAAAAGGATTTTAAATGATTGTAGTACTAAAGCCACATGATCAAAATAATTTTTTTAAAAATAAAATGTATTCATATGATTTAGCATAACATCACAAACTTATTAGGTTTTATAAGTTTGTACAAATTCTGAGGAAAATTTGATTTTCATAAGTTTGCACAAAAATCGCATGAATGTTATGTTAATATGAACAATATTTATATATATTCAATATTTTAAATATTTAAATAAATGAGGCATTTTAAAAAAAATGATATATGTAAGTGATCATGTTTAATATATAAAAATCGAATAATATTATGCAAAAATATCTCATGATAATTATATGTATTTAAGTAAAATATAAATTGTACATATTTCACATCCAAACATCATAAATAAATTTTAAAAATTATATAAAAAAGTTTATATATACATTTAAAAAAAAACATTTTACAACCCACAAATTTTGCATAACCATATTATTTTACAATATTTGTACATATTATATTAAATTTTTTTGATATTGAAAATTTGTGATAGATATTGCCATATCAAGAATGAAATCATTCAAATTATAGCCTGCTATCATTATGGTGATTTTCAAAAGCTTACGTTCAGGGTTTCCCAAAAATTAGTTTCACTATTTTCAAAAATTATTTAATGATGAAACTCACATTAGGGTTAAGTATGTCAACTGGGCATTCCAGATTTTGGAAGTTCCTGTTTTTCCAGAAGGGTGTAAAGCTAGACCCTTCTCTTATGCCAAATCCTAGCACCCCATTGGTCGAATTCTAAAAATTTGGTCGTTATTTGTTATTTCTGGTTCTTAAGAATAAAAAATTGCTTACGAATGAAGTTCCCTTTCATCCGTAAAAATTTGGATTTGTCTTCCCGACAACAACTCGGTGGATCCAACGGCCTTTATGAGAATACGTGGCCAGTGGATCTATCAGAAGGTTAATACTTGGACAGCCGCAGGTCTGTCTACCCGGACCAATGGGGGGTCAGTACGTGGGCACCTGCTCAGCACGCTTGATCTAGCGGCTACGGTCGCGTCTTGGGGTGGGGCCCGGGTGGGGTCGCAGGCGGGTGAGCCCCACCCGAGATTTTGCCTTTTTTGGGGCCGGATGCCAGAAAAGCCGGGCCGGCCTGCCCAGCCCGTGCTCTCTTGAGTAACTCTTTAAAATTCCTAAGGTTTTGTAAACCGGGTAGGCACCTATTTCTTTCCATAAAAAAGAAAAAAATTCAAAAAAGGATAAATAAAAAAGCTTATCCAGCTGTCAAAAAACACATTATAGGTTAACTTTGGAATTATTTTTTGGGGATTTTTTAACCTCCATTTCTTTGATCTTTCTTCAAAGAAATTCTGGTCCCATTTCAACTCAACATTAACAAATTCCAAAATTAAGAATAATAGAGGACACAATGTGAAAACCTAAATTATAGAAGAAAAATTCTTGGTAGGAATGAAAATGTGAATATGGAGCCTAACAAAAGAATTTCACTCATATGGTACATATTTGAAAGATGTGAAAGGGGATGTTAAACATCATCCCAGTTGTACAAGTAAATAATAAGATTGTCCCATTTGAACCTTTTCTAGTTACCAATCCGCTTTTCTCTTATTTCGACCTTTTTCTAGTTGCCAATCTACTTCCTCCCTTCAACCCTTTTGGGTCCCACAATTTAGGTGCTTGTTGGTTTGACACAGAAGTCTCCATCCTTTGTGTCAAAAGCATAACTTTTTCATTCAGTGGTGCACGGATAATTTTCTATTCCTGGGATGAGTTTCAAGCATTGCAAATCACGAGCTTGTCCTTATTAAGTTAGATCCAACCCATTTGTTTGTTGTGGCTGTTCCAATTAGTATGTTTGGAGTACAACTGATTGGCTTAACGTAGTGGTCGTTTGAAGTCACTTGAAATAAGAAAGTAATATATTATGATGCATTCACACTTGATGTTAAGTCAGTATTAAATGAAAATCTAGGTGGCATCCTAGGTGGCATGCAATGTTAAATAAGTGATAATTTAATATTAAGTGAATGTTAAAAGTTAACATAAAATTTTCATGGTATCTAGGTTTAAGTCCTAAATGACTAACATGATGTTAAGGGACTCAACACTAGAAGCCCTAACACCAAGTGTGAATGTACCATAAGGAAGCCAAAGTTGGCACTGAGCAAAGTTTCTTGGGTATTTGGGAAAACATGGCTTGATTTCATATTTTGTGAACTCCATGGAACATTTTTCCTATTTTAATAAGGGGCAGACTCTTGTGATGAGCCCCCTTGTTTTATTATCCTAGTACTTGGGCAGGCTTCAACATTTGGATTAATTTTATGAAATGAAAAAATTCAACAAAATCAAAACTAAAAAAAATTGAGGGAAGTAGGGGCAAACACTTGATATTATTGGAAAGCCCTTGAGAAATGAAATTTCTGTAATTTTTATACCTAAGGTGAGGAAAGTATTGAATTTTGAGTAATTTTTGCCACTGCAAATTTGAACTGTTAAACGTTTTTTTCACAATTGGGCTCTATCATCAAAGTCCTGTTCACACTTTGGGCCAACAGCACATGCTACACTAGGATGACTTATGTTTAAATGGATTTTGACTTATCATCCCAAGGATTTACAAGAAGTAGTCTGAAGATAGAACAAGGGAGTTGTAATGAGATTAGGTTATTAGTGGCAATACAACGAATTTTTAAAACAAAAATAGCTCATTTAGTTCTTGGGACATTTTTGCATTGCAATGTTCTTTGGACAATTTATTGAGAGCTTAAGTTAATGGTGTTGTGCATATCATGAGCAACTAAGCACCCGACAAGCATCAAAGAGGGTCTTTGGAAAATATTATCAGTCGTTGCATCTTAAAGGCAAAATATTCTCAAGTCATTTTGAGCTGATTCTTTTAAAAAATTTCCTTGTTGTTTATTGTCTATTCCTTTCTTTTAATCTTAGAATAAAATTTGAGTCTTCCTTTTTATTAATGCATTTTACAAAAACTTCTTGTAAGATTTTTGAAAATTTGCATGACTTTGTTCAAATCACCTTAGTGCACCTTTACTCATCAAGGGCTTTTCAACGGTTGTGAATTAACACTCACAATTCCCCTAAAGTTTAGATTTTCATTGAATTTTCAATAAGAAAAATGCTCAAAATTCAATAACTTTTGCATTGCCGAAAACTTCAATCGATTATTTTTCATAACTTGAATAAACAATGTGATGAAATGGGAAAGTAGACCAAAAGAAAAAGAAGGGATATCCACTTTTCATCCTGTATCATGCAAATGAAAACAATATTTAATTAGCATTAAATTTAATGAAAATAAAATTTAAAAAATCATTTTTTCCCTCTATTACACTTATATGAATCTATTTTCAAAATCATTACGAGAAAATAAATTTTAGAAGTAGATAGTGCTGACTTTGAGTTGACACAAAAGACCTCTTCTGCAAATTTTGTGGTTCTCAAATTTGAGCATGAACATTTTGAGCTTTGTTTTGTTTAGGGCAAAATCACATAGAAAAGACCATAATTTTCTTTAAAAAAACATACATGAAGAAATTCCCATGCACAACTGATGGTCATTACCTATATTTTACACAATGCTAATTCCAAAAAAATTATTTTGGTTTTTAATTGTGTCTGTATATGTATACAAACAAAGGTTATAATAGAAGTGTATAAAATATCATAGTACATGGCAACTTCAGTATAAATTAAATTATTTTAATTTTCTCAAATTTTTTGAAAAACTAATTAGCCCTGTCATAAAAAATTCCCAGAAATTTAGATTGTAAGAATCTAAAATTGAACCTCTGCCTAGAACAAATAAGCACATTAGTTGTGAACACATTGATCGCAAGGGCAATAAGAGAACTCTAAAGTTGAGTTGGAATTTAATAACAAAATTCTTTATAGGTTGAAAAGTCCAAAATTAAAAACTCATTTGACAAATCTTAAATTCTAAAATAAATAAATTATTTGGCACTTGTCTGCCAAACTTGCCCAAGTATTACAGAATGCACAAATATATGGGGTCTACTGAATAGACTTGTGCCAAGGACTGAAAAAAAAAGGTTATACCATTGCCAAGCAGATTGTAATGAGAACCATTACCAATGAGAACCAGAACCAGTGATTTTTTTGGGGCGAATTTTCGCCATTTTTGCAAAATAAATATTTTCCAAAAATAATATTTTGACATAAATTCCCTTTTTCTTTTTTAAAGAAAAGCCTTGCCAAAAATCGCCACAATTGCCTACAATATGAAAGGATGCTTAAGATTTTATACTTTCATATTTTGAATATCGCCATAGGTGGCTAAATATACTTATGAAGACTATCACCACTTTGAGAAACATCACAAAATTACAAAAAAAGAAAACTAGTCAGAACTAAGTTATTTACTTAGGGTAGTTACTAAGAACTAGGGCAAATAGTTTAACTTCAGTTGGCAAGGGCATAGATAATAGAATGCGGGCCAGGGTAAAATTTTCTGAAGGTAAAAAGTAAAATCTGGTTGATTCTTTTACCAAATAAAGTAGGATGGTAAGTTACTAAAGTGCCAGAGATCTTATCCAATCAAAAAGCGTGATCGTGTGTCCTTTTTCTTAAGACCTCAGCAGCCAATCAGATTCCAGGGTTGAAGATAACAGATTCTAACGACCAATCTGAAAGTGGCGAGTTTTTCGCTCCTAAAAATTCATTTCAAAAATAAATAAATTTTTAAAACATTCAGGACCTGGCTGCACAAGGATTTAATGAAATTCAAAAAATAATAATAATTCGGGACTTCAATAATAGTGTAGACCCATTTTGAGCCCATTTGTTGATCCCCTTTTCCAAGGTGAGGATTTGTATCGCCATAAATGAGGATTTATTTTCCAAGCTTTCTTTGGCTCCTTGGTTTGGGAGTTCCATTTTTTTTTCATTTTTCGCAAATGTTTGCTTTTTCTTTAAAAACCTAAATACAACTTGACACATAAAAATGGATTTTGTGAAAAAATGGGCCTAAATCACCAGATTCCAAAAATAAAAATAAAATTAATTGCCTGATTTTTCAACAACAAGGTCCAGTGGGTAGCAAAAGCATATTAGGATTCTTAAAGTTTTTTACTCTCACATCTCATATATAGCCAAATTTGGCTAAATCTTCTTGTGGATGATCACTGGGTTGGCTACATCACAAATTGGGAAAAAAAAGGAAATTGCAACTTTGGCTCAGTTATTTTTCTTCTTTGGCTCCACCCCTCCTCTCTTGTTATTGGCTAGAGAGTGACCAAACCAACCCAATTTGATTCATGACTAACACATAACTTTCTAACACATAAGTTTTTGGCACAATTTTCAATGTAGAGATCATGATTATAAAAAATTTTCTAGAGGGAAGATTTCTTTTTCTGTTGCAGGTTTTTTGGAGGGCCAAGGGTCACACTCAGGGAAACAAAAGACCATCATCAAAAGATCATGTTTTGAGAAAGAAATTTTAGGTTATGGGGGTCACAAAAAGGCTATAATTAGTTGATGAGCCACAATTGGAGTTGGTTGAGTCATAGAAGATGGATGTGTACAACTACTTACTACTCAACAAATAATAAAGTTTTTTGAATGATAATAATGTCACAATAGAGATGGGAACTTTAATTAAGAGAGGATACATCCAACTTCCCAAAATGAGGGAAAAAGAAAAAAGAATCAAAAAGCCTAAAGAACATACAAAAAAAAGCTCATGAAATTTTGTCCAAATCATGAAGTCTCAACCTAATGGTTATCTTTTAGAAAAGCCTTGCATGGTGATGAATACAAGAAGCATGATTCCAAGTCTTCACACTTTCAATCACAATGTTGTCAACGTTGTTCCAAGTTTGGTATTGGATTCACAATTGAACAGAATCAACTTTGGTATTTGCATTCACAATTCTCTAGAATCACCATATCATTTAACCAACTGAAAGTAAATTTTCACTGGAATAGAAAACTGTCCCTTATCAAACATTCAATACTAAGAGTACCCTGGTCCCTAAAGAAATCACCCACTAAAATCACCCCAACCGTAGCACACATATAACACCACTCACAACCTTAACGAACAAAAACACCCACTTAATAAAAGCATACTTATCACAGTACTCTAAAGAAAAACCCCCACTATTAAAATGCCCACCTAAAAGCACACTCATCATAGTACCCTAAAGAAAACAACCACTAAAAGGGCGCCCACTTTGTATACTCGCACAGTACCTACAAAAACACCCACTAAAATGCCCCACCTAAAAGCACACTCATCATCGTACCCCAAAGAAAAAACCCACCAAAATGCTCATTTATAGTAGAGCACACTAAATGAAGCAGCCTCTAAAAGGCCACTTCTCGTACACTCATAGATAGTATGCCTCCATCCTTCTTCGTCTTCTTCTTCGCTGTGCGGTGCTTTTCTCTGCCTGCGGCTTCCGGGTTCCGGTTTGCGCGTGAAGGAAAATCTGATCTTATTCTTTTTCTTCATCGTCTCCCTCATCGTATTTGTCATCTTCATCATAAGATCTTCTTAGAATTATTGATTTATTTATTTTTTAGTGGGGTGTTGGGATCAAGCTGCAAGTACGAGAACAAGAGGTTCTTGTTGTTTTTGTACAAACCGCCTGGCGGCGTTGCAGCAAGCTCTTTCGTAGTTTCATTCTGTTTTGTTCTTTTGGGTTTTGTTTTGTTTTTTTCCTTGGCTTTGGATGCTGATGATGATGATGATGCAGTAGCAATAAAGTACTACTCTACCTCGCAAGAAGAGGACACACAATCTGTCGACAATTCTCAATTTAGACGAGCAAGACCCAGAGAGAAACAATCACACACACACTCGCATGGGTGTGCCTGGATTTCGCCTGGAAGAGAGCTCGAGATTGATGATGAACTGCAAAATATGCATGGCTTGAAAGGCGGGCGGCGGTGCTGTGGGTTTTGCTCGGGAGTGAAGAACTTGGCAAGCTTGCAATTTGGGTTGGTAGGAAGGAGCTAAGTGTGAACTGCAGAAGTGTGTGCGGGGGAGTGCGGGGGAGCGAGAGATGGCGACGAAGATGATGAACAAGGTGGTGAGTAGCAGCAGCTGTGTGCAGGCGACTGCGATGGGCGCAATAGCGGGAAGAGCGACGCGAGCTTGTGATATGTGCGGGATAAAGAGAGCACGCTGGTACTGCGCAGCCGACGAAGCGTACTTGTGTGCGAGATGCGACACTGCGGTTCACGGAGCGAATGCTCTTGCGCTTCGACACGACAGGATTCGTCTCGCACCAACCCATCTGCATGGATTCACGCCTTCTGCTGGAGGAAGCTTGCAGCAAAAAGCAGCATTAAAGCTGCGATTGACGACGACAACGTCCAGGTCCTCTACAATTCCCTCCAAAACAGCTTCCAAGAATGGCGATGGAGTTTCTGAGCCTGATGAATCTCCCGCTGCTGCTGCTGCTTACACTGCTCGAGCGGTACCACCCACTTCTTCTGATTGCGAGGTTCCAGTTCTGGACCCATCTCCTCGAGCTCGAGATCAAGCTGTTACAATCCCGTCGCGGAAGAGATCGAGAACCACTCGACCTCATCCTCACCACTTACGAAGGCTTTGCTCGACGGCTGGCGGCGTCGGAGGAGGAGTCCGAGCAGCAGCTGCAGCAGGAGGAGCTGGTCCTCGATCATGCAAGATCCAGAAACTGTCTAGCAACTGTGCCGTAGACGAGAGCTCGATGGTGCAAGTGAAGATCGAGTCGCTGAGCGATTTCATGGATTGCGACGCAATGGACTTGAACGACGATCCGCACAAGAGCTACTCTTCTTCTTTTCACGGAGGAGCTCATGAAGTTCCCGCATTCATCACCGTCGCAGGGCAAGATCTCCTTCATGGGCATCATGAGGACGACCCCCGCGAGATCTCGACGCCGCCGAGGTTCAAGACTTCTGCTGCTGCAGGAAATATTCTCCAAGGTGCCCACTACTACTCGCGAACCTTAGCTTCGGATTCCAGCAGGTTCTCGCCCTTCTTCAAGAGCAAAGCAGCTGCGCAAGCGCATGCCCAGCTTGAAGACGACCAGTGGCTCAGCGACGACGCAGCAGCGGCAGAAGACCATGAGAACTTCCTCCTCGTCCCGGATTGCGGCTGCTTGGATTCCGGCATCGATATCTGCTGCGACGTCGATGGCACAATCTCACTTGTGGAAGACGCCTCAGTTCATGTCAAGATCAAAGAAGAGAAGAACAGGCAGCAGCAGGAGGAAGAGATCAAAACGTTTTCCGGCAGCTCCAAAGATCAGCAGCTGCAACAGCTAGACTCTTCCTCCTCCAAAGCTGAAGAATCCGGAGCCTCGACAGAGTTCGAGTCCGCGACAGAATTCGAGGGATTTAGGTCGCCGGATTTCGGGCCGAGGGATATAATGTGCGATGAATTCGGTCTAGACTTCGATTTTCCGCTGCCAGGTTCTTCAGAATCCGAAGCCTATTGCGATGAAGCTCACGGAGCTCCAGCCATGGGAGCTACAGTAAGAATTGTTGCTGCTGCTACTGCTGTGGCTCCGCAATTGAGTCATGAGCCCGCAAGTCCTTTTGCGAAGTTCTTACCGAGGTTACCACGAAAGCTACAGGAAGGGCGCGGCGAGCGGCAGGAGAGGGTGAAGAAGGAGGCGGAGGAGATTCTGAGATGCTCCTTAGAAGAGCTGAGCAAGGAGGAGCTTCAGCAAGTACCTTGCTTGAGGTTGGATTTCCAGGAGGTCTTGAATGCCTGGTCGGATCGCGACGCGTTCTGGATCATGGATTCCGGCCAGAAGAATTCTTGTTCTAGACAAGTTCCGAATTGGGTCGACTCCAATGCCACTGTAAGAAATCTTGGATCCTGCCCCGACAAGACTAGTTGTTCTTGTTCTTGTTCTTGATTTTCTTCTCTTGTGGGGTTTGGGATTTCATGCATGTGGTTTGTTGTTTTTGTGATAGGTCCTGGAGGAGGACTGTCTGCTGGGGCTGCAGAAGCGTAGGCTGGAGCTGGTGCTGCCAGGAACAATAACGGCGACGGATGGTGAAGGAGATTTTGATCGGAGCCATGGAGGATCCGAAGCTGCTGCAATTGGCGGCATTGCAGCAGGAGGAGAAGACGTAGTCGTAGGGAGACAAGCGCGTGTGCTGAGATACAAAGAGAAGAGACTAACTCGGTTGTTTTCCAAAACCATTCGGTACCAAGTTCGCAAACTGAATGCCGAGCGCCGACCTCGCATGAAGGTCAGTCGACCCCCTTCTTCTCTCTTTTCCCTTCACAGTATCTGCAACCCTAAAATTCCAAAGCTTCTCCAACATCTCCACCATCACCATCTTCACCACCATCTTCACCTTCACCATCATCTTCAGCATCACCACCTTCACCATCCTCTTCACATTCACCATCATCTTCATCATCACCACCCTCTTCACCTTCACCAACTTCACCATTCCCATATTCATCACCACCACCATTATCTTCATCATCACCATCTCTGCCATCACCATCTTCGACATCCCATCACCTTGTCTTCCCCAATCTCCATCTTCTTTCAATACCAGTGTTGGGCAGTTCCAGAAATGGGGAACTGATAACTGGCGGTTCTTGAAGATCCTAGAATCCCAGTTCTCAGAAAATTCCCAATTTGACCAGGTTCTGACACATTCAAACCATGCTTCTCAACTATCTGAGAACCAATTCTGATATACCCACTGCAGTTCTCAAGAAATTTGAGAACTGGCCAGTCAAAGTTGCCTTCAGTTGCCAAACTGTTGGTTATTTGCCAGTTGTTTCAAGAAAACCAGTGATTCTTTGAGGCTTTTTTATTCTTGTCAAATTTCACAGTTCCAGTATTTTATAACATTTTTGGTCTGTGTGTGTGTTTTGTCTTCCAATATGCAGGGCCGATTTGTTAAAAGGACATCAGTAAACTCTTGACATTATTACAGTGGTATTTACTTATGCAGTCAACAGAAATGAATACCCTTTCTCTTCAAGTAAAGAAATTGTTGTGCAGCCAGCCCATGTGTTTTGCTTTGGCAATTTTGAAAGTTAGTGTTGCTTTTGAAAATAGATAGATGATTAGAAAAACAAAAAATTGGGGGTGGATTAGCAGATGTGTTACTGAGTATTCCATTACCCAATTTGCATGTGTACTCTATAGTCCAAACTCTTCTGCCACATGAGAGTGTTTTAGTACTTTGCAAGGAATATGTACATCTATGGCACACACATTGGGTGTTTTCATAATTTTGAGTGGAATTTGTAAATCTTATGCACAATGGGTATTTTAGTACTTTGTGTGGAAATTTGTACATCTTTGGCACATTGAGTGTTTTAGAACATTTTACCTACCCTCCTCTCATCTGTGAAACAAAATGCATGTCATCTTGAGTTCATGACTTCTGCATTGAACCCAATAATTTCAATCTGAAGCAGGGGAAGCCTTTCTTGTGTGACCAACAAATAGACTGACTGGTCATTGAAGATGCTCAAGCAACTTAGGTTACAAGATAATATTCTGACCATTTTATCACATAAGTCACTTCCAAAATTGTTTCTGGATTCAAAGCCAGTTTCAAGCTGGCCTTCAACTTTCCAGGCTGCAAGGCTTGAACTCTTGTGCATAAGGAGCCATCATCATAATGGTAAATTTTCTATGTATATTGAAATGGAAGTCAATGCCAAGCTCGTTCCTCAAATCAAGATCCTCATGTAGAGGCAGCCTCTTGCACTGCAATCAACCAATCTCCATAGCAGATCAATTCTAACCTGTAGCTCCAGAAATTCAGGTTATAAGAACTGAGCTCAATCGACCCAAACAAAATCATTTCTACCCTAAGCCCTGACACTCCTTTGAGATGATCAGAACTCTAGTGCATTGAAATCTGTAGAATTATTGAAGCACAAATGACACCACTTGCACTTGATCATGGTTAAGAGCCTGTGCAGGGAGTTTCATCTGCAATCCTATTTGCACAAGGAGAAGGTGCACATTAGATTTACACTAAGATGAGGTGCTCCTGGACACTACATGCAAGGTTGCATTCAAAGTCATGACATTCACATGCTGGTAGTAAAAAATTCCTAGCTCAAAACCTGCTCTCAATTAGGACTTAGACAAATAACATCCACTGTGAAAGGAATACCAAGGATTTGTGCAGAGCTCCTTTTCTTCTCTAAATGCTCAGGTTTTTCTTTGGACCCAAGATGTATTCATTTTGCATGTAATTTTGAGAGATTCTTGCAATTGTTCAAGCACTGAGCTAAAAGATCTCTTGAATGGTTGTGCTCTAAAGGATCCACATGATGAAACCAAGGTTCATTGACTTAGCTGAGGTTGATATATTGTATCAAGGTAGCATCGAAGAAAGCCCAATGGATTCTCTAGTGCTACTCCAAAGTTATGAGGTGTGAAACAATCTCTTGCCACAAAAATGTTTCAACTTGTTGATAATGAATAGAAACAACCACTTTCCTCTTTGTTCAAAGCATGGGTAACATGGTTAGAAAGGCGATGGAGCATAATTGATTAGTTTAATTTTGAAACTGGATTTTAATATAGCCTAATGCCTACTAAATTAAAGAACAAGCAACATGCCTTAACATAATAGGTAGTGGTGAAATGTATTTGATTAAAATATTATATTTAAGTGGATAAAATGAAAACCCATACATATATATCAAGTAGCTTGGTAAAAAAAAATTTAAAAGGCAACTTAAAACATTACGATCATGATTCATGAATGCAACCCAAAATATTTACAATTATTCATATTGGGTTGGATTAATGATGTAATAAAAAAAAATTAGATGCTAAGTGATGGCCATTGGGAGGAACAAATGGCCATGACCTAGGTCTGACCAATGCTTATAATGTAATTGGCGATTGGGACAAATCTTATTGCATCACTAAGAATGTTGTAAAATATTTGCAACCTCACAATGTTCTATTTGTTGGTTGTATGAAAGACTAGTTAATTAGAAGAACCTAAGGGTGAAAGAAAAAATCTATTGAATAATAATTACAAATTATTAATCATTATGATTTCCATTGCACAATGTTTTTTTTCTTCCCTTTCCCTTTGGCAAGGATTTTAGTACATAGTGTGTTCTTCATTATATTTGCATCAAAGAGACATAATTTTGTGAAGGAATAAAGAAATGAGATGTAACATGTAAAAAAAAATGGAAACCAAGCAAAAGAAAAGTGAAGTAGTCCAAGTGGAAAGTTCCAAACTACCTAATTGAACACAATTTGTGAAAGTATTAGTAAATGAAGATAATCCACCCTCACATAAGGTTGCATTTGAGAGCTCTGTCCGTCAAGCCCATGTTTAAAGTCAATAAACCTTTGATGATTCCAAAAAATATTTTGATGACACGGCATAATATTTGCTGACATGTCATGGAATATTTTGCCACATCAATTGAAATTTGCCACATGAAAAACGAATATATAAAAAATATTTCATGACATGGCATAGAATATTCTCAAAAAATTTGTCTTGCTCATGTGAGCCTACGCACCTGCTAGTGTCGTTGGGCACCAACATGCCCCCAAGGATGTTTCTTAATTTTTGAAGGGGTGAGCCAATTGGGTGGTGCAAACATGCTCCCAAGGGATGTTTCTTATCTTTTTGAAGGGGTGGGGACTTGATTTCCCATCAAGTTCCCAATAAGTTCCCAATAAATTCCTCTTGTTCCCATCAATAACCCATCAAAATCCTTTTGTTCTCACCAAGTTCCCAAAAAATTCTCATCAAGTTTCTCTTGTTCCCATCAATAGCTCATCAAAATCCTTTTGTTCTCATCAAATTCCTCTTGTTCCCATCAAGTTCCCATCAAAATCCTTTTGTTTTCATGGCTATGGAGGATAGGCAGGTGAGCAGGAAGGTGATCGGTGAGACTCCTGAGAGACTCAGGCAGAGTGCAAAACAGAGCACCACAGTTTGTGGGCAGGCCGGAAGGGGAGCTACAGTGGCAGGCAGACATCTGCCGGCGGTGCAGCAGAGTAGCAAGTCAGGATTTTCTACCTGCCAGGTTTTGTGGAAGATCGTGGGC
>Ga0116231_10000650_pt1 | contig 63477 bp, 51 predicted proteins | sample S1TSphgellanicum_2_FD_89695 | JGI IMG/M metagenome (GOLD analysis project Ga0116231, IMG submission 89695) | Host-associated microbial communities from peat moss isolated from Minnesota, USA - S1T2_Fd - Sphagnum magellanicum MG | ecosystem: Host-associated > Plants > Peat moss > Unclassified... | reverse complement strand
TTTTTATTTTTATATATTTTAGTTTTGTGATATGTTGGAATTAATGAAAAAGTAAAAAAAAAAGAAGAGAAAAAGAGGAGGGGGGGTTTGGTGGTTGTTGGTGGGAAAGGAGAAAGACTACTAGTAACCTTTTTTTTTTTTTGAGTTTCTCAATTGCCAAAATTTCAAAGAAAACTTAATTCTTAATAAATTGCAAGATTATAGGTAGGTAGCCAGAAATATAGAAGGGTGCTTAATTTTAAAAAAACTTTCATATTTTATTGTAGCTAGATTTGGCTAAATTGTCTTACTAGTAACCCTAAATTCACCAATAATATGGTACTTGAATAGGTAGTAGGCTCTTTGGAACTTTCAAGCCCTGCCCGAAGAAAAAAATAACAAAAAAACCCTCCCCAAAACTGCCCCCCCCAAACAGCCCCCAAATGATGAAGAGTGGCAAAACTTTTGTAATAAATTCCGGGCAGGTGTACATTTAATTGTTAATTAATTAATTAATTAATAAAAAGGAAAGAACGACTCTCAGTCGGTCCCCTCCCGACTGCGTGTTTTGTTCGTATTATGTCTTCGTCAGATCCTGACCACTAACAGCTCAGTTCACTAGATCAACGGCGGCAGTGACGCCACTGGCTAAACTAATAGTACGTAAATACGGGTGTTAAATAAAACTGGCGAAACTAATAGCAAGTAAATACGGAACTAAAACTGGCGAAAACAACGTAGGTAGGTAGTAGGTATATCACGTATTTGGTGAATAAATAGCCACAAAGGAAGCCGTACAACATTCAAGGAGGAGATGCATACATATATTGATACATACGTATTTGGTAAAATACATACCCACAAAGGAAACTGTACAACATTAATACATAGTGTACATACGTGTGGTGTATACGTTTTAAAATACGTATTCGCTGGGGGGCGAAAAAGGGCGGGCGGCCGGGCGGCCGGGCAGCGCCCCCGCGGGTTGGTGGGTCCGGGCGGGGGGCGGGGCGCTTGTGCCGCGTCGCCGCTGCTGCCTGAAGACTGCTCTCGACGCTGCGCTTTGTTCTCGTCTCCGGAGCCTCCGGAAGCCTCCCCCGTTGTTGTCGTTCTCGTGTGTTGTTGCGGTCGTCGTCTTCTCCGACATCAGGCCCCTGGAGGTGCGCTTGCTTTCTGGGCTTCGTTTGATGCTTTGATCTCAGAGTTTGAGCGGGATCGGGAAGAAGGAGGAGGAGGAGGAGGTAGTCGGGGGGATGGTGTCGACGAAGATCCTGGCGAGAGTGGTGAAGTGAGGAGGAGGAGGAGGAGGAGGGCCAGTAATTGTAGCAAGTTGGTTTTGATCAAGACGCGGGAAGAATAGCGGCAGAGAGAGAGAGAGATTGGGGAGGGATGTGTTTGTAGAGTTTTGCATTTTGGGGGCTTGTGAAGGAGAAAGAAAGAAGACCGCGGGAGTGGCGGAGTGTTGGGTCCGAGAGAGAGAGAGAGAGAGAGAGAGGCGTTGAATTGACAGGCAGCAGTGTTGGGTCACGTTGGTTCTTTGTGGAAAGAGGCGTGTACCAGAGAAGAGGAAGTGCGTGCAGGAAGGACGGAAGGAAGGAAGGAAGGACGTGAACGGAGGAGCTGAGATATATTTGTGTTTGTGTGTGTTTTTGTGGCAATTGTAACGAGGGAAGGGGACACTCGTCCGAAGAGCTAGCTGGGTTGCAGACGTTTTTCAGCGTTGCAGAAGGCTGTGGGTGACCCTGATCTTGGGCGAGTCTCGCCTGAGAGAGATGGCGGTGGTCGCTGAGCCCACCGAACGTATCCTTTTGTTTCACGTGCCGAAACCGGTTTGATTGATCAGGATGGACTTTTTTCTCTCTTGTTTCACATCGTGCGTAGTGCGCAACAAGTTTCTAGAGAGAGAGAGAGAGAGAGAGAGAGAGAGAGAGGGAACACCCATGCTTCACTTCTTGGTGAGCAAGTCCGAGAGGGGAGCTTGGTTGTTGTGCAAGAGTACGACCAGCTGCAGAGACGTAGTATTCTCCTGGCATTGTAGTTAGGAAGTCATCTGTCTTCAACAACGAAGAAGAAGAAGAAGCTCTTCCAGAACAGCTTCTCTCGAACTCGTAAATACATGAGCACAAGAAGAAGAAGAAGAAGGCGGCCGGGAGCTTGTTTGCTCCAACACTACTACTCCTAGAACTCTCTCTCTCTCATCGCAGCCAGAATCCGCCGCACAACACTTTGTCTCAGAGCATGACGCGGCTGCTCATAAGGGTGTAGTAGAAATCTATCCCAGACCCAAGCATGGATGCAGCAAAGCTTGCAAAGTGACTGGAACGAGAGAGAGAGAGAGAGAACCACCTGTCTTCTTCTTCTTCTTCGAAGCTCTCCTCCTAAGCAGACGGAGCTTGAAACCAAAGCAAGCCTCGCAGCAGCAGCTGTTGACGATTAGTTATCCACTCCTTCTGCATTTCGTGCTTCATAGTAGTTACATATGGAAAACTTGAAACAGCTGCCACAGAAAATGATCAGAAGTCTTAGTGGGAAGCATCAAGCGGCCCCCTAACGAAGAACAAGAACTTCCAACAACAGCAAGAAGTTCTTGATCCCCCAGCCACCCACCCACTGTACCCATTTGGACATCAAAGAGCTGGATATCTGTGTACCCAGTAGTAATTCTTATTCTCGTATCTCATTGCTTGCTTCCATCTCCTCGGCAGCATCCTATCCCACTAGGGTGGAGGATAGTTGGTGCGGGAAGAGGAGAGGACGATCAGAAGAGGGGAGAGGGGATGATGATCAGAAGGAGGAGAGGAGATGATGATGATCAGAAGAGGGGAGAGGGGATGATGTTGATGATCAGAAGAGCATCAAAAAGCAAATTTGGGGTATTGGATGAATTCATCATCATCTGTGGTCTTGCTTGCTTGCCCCAAGAAAGCACCACCACCTCCTTACCCATGTCCCTTGATGATTGATCAATCTCCTTGAAGCTTTTGTGGTAGCAGTAAAGTTGGGTCTGTGAGAGATTTTCTCTCTGACAAGAGGAAAAAAGGTACTGACCATGAACTGTCTTCTTGTTTTTGGGCCTGCTTCCAGTCTCTAATAGTATTACAACCTAGACTGCTGCTGCTGCTGTTTATCTTCTTGACTTTGATTACCCATTTTCAGATGTTAGTGAACTTCTGCAAACTTTGAAGATGGACAACACACAAGTCATTCAAGCTGGTGGTGGTGACACTGCCACTTCTGAGGTACCTACATCATTCTGTGTGGTAGATTTTGTACTACTAAAATCAGGAGCAGTAGCATGCTGCTTTCATGACATTCACAAACCATAGCTGGCTTTTTGAACATCTGAGGGGACGTTGGTTGGGACTGGATTTAGTGCTTTGAACAACATGAGAGACTGCACCCTTTGGCCTGTGCAAAACCATTGATCATTGTGTTGTTGTTCCAAAGCACACAAATCAGTTTCCTGGGGTTGTTGTGTTATGGGATTCTACCATTTTTCAATATGAGCAAGTCTGTGTTTTCTCTCTATTCCTAGGTTAGGACTGCAATTTGAGGCTTTTATGAGCTGTAAGTGTGTGAATTTAGGTGCTGCCTCCTAGCCAGGATGGGAATTCTTCAGATGGGAGTCGAGATTCATCAGCATTAGGTGGGAGTGGCAATGTAGCAAGCACCAATGCTACTACGCAGGAAGGATCCATGGATGCAGGCGTGTACTACATTAATGGCTATCCCTCTGCTTATGTCTATGACTATGCTCGTGGTGGTGAGAATTCCCCTAGCAGCTGCCCTGCTTCCCCCCCCCGGCGCAACTTCAAACCCTCAAATTTCATAAGCAGCTGCTTTTGTTTTGCCATGGACTTTGCTACATTGGGAATTTTTCTTCATGTGCATCCTTTCCTTCATTATAGATTCTTTGAGTGTGCCTCCCATTCTTTTCGTGGGTTTCTTTCTCTGAGTTCTCAATGGCAGGTGAATGGGATGACTATCCTCAATATGCAGGTGTTGATGCTGGCGAACTTCAGTCCCCTGTATGTTACTTCTTCCGAAAACCCCCCTCTCCCCCCCCTCTTTGTACACTAAATCTCTTTTGCTGGTAACAAAATAGGGTAAGTAATGTACTTTTGCTTGATACTTATATGCATTGGCTCCATGTGTTGGGCGTAGAAAGATTGTGAACACTTCCCACACATGTTTTTGGGCTGTGTCATTGACGAGATTGGAGTTTCACCAATTCCAGTGTTTTTGTGGTCTGGTGATGCAGCAGGGTGTTTACAGTGACAATGGCTCAGTCTTCCTCCAAGCCACTGGGTTTGGGTATCCTTCACAGCAACCTTACAGTCCATATTCTCCAGGGACTGCTGGACCTACGATTGGAGCTGATGGTCAGCTCTATGGTCCTCAGGCAGCCTACCAGTATCCAAATCACATATATCAGGCACCTTTATCACCAGGTACTCAGTACTTGCCTTCACCTCCAGCAATGCCAGGGGTCGAACTTTCAACACCAGGAGGAGCAAGGGAGCCAAACCCTCCAGGAGTGAATGCTTCTAATGGACCATTATCAAATGGGAATGTTGGTCCAAGGCCTGCTGGATTCTCTAGTGTCACTCTCATCCCTTGCCACGGACCATATGCACGAGGTGTTTTACCAATTGCAGTAAACACTCCTGGTCCTCAAGATGTGCGTTATGAGGGCTTGAGAGCCAGTGCTCCCTCTTGGGCTGAAGTTACCAAAATCACGGAGGGCCTTCAATGACCTCAAATTGCAGCGGGATTACATTCTGTTGCATCACAACAATTAGCTGTGTCAGGCATCCCTGTCCAACCTTTGAGACCCATTGCTCCCTTGCAGGTATATGCAGTGCTCTTGTCATTCTGAAGACCACTGGCAGAATGCAAAGCTATATATATACCTAGAATTAATGCAAGCTTCAGCTTAGAGCTCTGTTAAAGGCTTTGTAGGTGAAAGAAGTACGTAGAGTAGCAGTTTGCAGCTGATGAAGATTTGCTGATGGAAACCAATCAAAAAATTGTGGCTGCATATTCCGAAAGGCTTCTTCTTGAGATACTGAGGAGTGGGTTTTGATGGGATGGTGGTGGTACTGACTGGATACAGATTCAAACACTACCACTTCAGCAGTGGCCTCAGTCAGCATTAGCATTATCCAGTCCTGGACCAGGGGCACTTGCAAGGGGTTATCCTCAGCTTGCAGGAGTTATGAATGGTCCTATTGGTGCAGGAGCAAGAGCAGGCCATGGTGGTGGCGGAGGCAATGTATTGGAAGCAAGACTAAATGGTCGTGGTGGCGGCTGGATCAACGTTGACAAGGGAAAGCATAGAGGGAGAGGTGGTGGATCTCTGAACAATAACAGCAACAATGGAGCACTTGATTTTCTTAATGAACAAAACAGGGGCCCTCGAACCACAAGATTGAGGAACCAGAGGGTGGCACCTGGAATATTGAGGCATGCCCGAGGACAGGGAGCAGCAGCAAGCTCACCAGTGAACAGTGAGGCAGCAGCTCTCGGTGCTCTTGTAAACAGAGAGCAATACAATCAACCTGATTTTGTCACCAACTATGAGCATGCAAAGTTTTTTGTAATCAAATCTTACAGTGAGGATGATGTACATAAGAGCATCAAGTACAATGTATGGGCCAGCACTCCCGCTGGGAATAAAAGATTAGATGCAGCATTCCTGGAAGCTCAGAACAAGGTGGCTAGTGGGAAGCCCGGGAGCTGTCCTGTCTTTCTCTTCTTTTCAGTAAGGCCATTTCTGGGTGGCACTGCACAATTCTTTTCAATGAACTCTTTTAAAATTGTGTCAGCCTGATATGGATCAGAATGCAACTAGTGTTTATTTGTGACCTCAGACAAAATCACAAGTGCTTGCAGTTTTTATATTAGTTTATAGTCTTTTTCCAACTCTGTGTGTGTTGCTTTCTGTTCTGCCCTCACACAGGTCAATGCAAGTGGGCAGTTCTGTGGTGTGGCGGAGATGGTTGGCCCTGTTGATTTTGGGAAAAGTGTCGAGTACTGGCAGCAAGACAAGTGGAATGGATGCTTTCCAGTAAAGTGGCACATCATCAAGGACATTCCTAATTGCCACTTCCGCCATATAATTCTTGAGAACAATGACAACAAGCCTGTGACAAATAGTAGAGACACTCAAGAGGTAGCAATAATCCCACAATACTTGCCAGTAGTTTGTGAGCACTATATATATATTCTCCCTGCAACATCATAATCCATGGTTTTTCTCTTAAGGCATTAGAGTACATGTGCAGTCTGTGAGAGCCACAATCTAACATGTCATTTCAGACAGGGAACTCCATGCTTTGTGTCAGAATGTTCAGAGCACATTTCTTTCATGAGGTGGCTTCAGTTTGTCATATTCTTGATTTGAAAACTAAAAGACTGTGATGTGTTTCAACTAGTGAGTGGTCTTCTGGTATTGTGTTGCCAGGTCAAGTTTGAACAGGCAATTGGCATGCTGAATATTTTCAAGAGCTTTTCGTCCAAGACATCTATCCTGGATGACTTCCAATTCTATGAAAATCGACAAAGAGCACTGCAAGACAAACGAGCCAGACAACATGGCCAACAGCAGCAACACCATAACCAGCACCAGCAGGTATATTTTCAGTAGCCTTTGCTTAACTGGTCATCTTGTGAAAAGCCCTCTCACACTGATTGGTGATAGTAGGATGCATTCTGGAACTTTCCCAATTACTATCATGGATGAAATGGAATTGGGTTCAGGGTTCAGGGTTATTGAGCTGTTGAAAAGTGTGTCTCAAGTTTTTCAAATTTGCAGGGAGGGATGCGGACACTGGGCAATGAGAATGAGCTAATCCATACTTTGGATCAGACTTTTGATCAGCGAAAGCAGTCAATTGAGACTGCTGCAGCAGTTGAGACAAAGAGTGTTAGTAAGGTAGCTGAGCAACCCAATGGTGGCAGTGTAAGATCCTCTACTTCAAGTGTCAGTGAAAGTGATTTTTCTGATAACAGTACCAAGATGATGAAGTTGAGATCTTCTTCAGCAGATGAACCATCGTCAACTGGGAGTGTAGAGAAAATTGTCAAGGAAACACCACAAGCTAAAACAGGAACAGAAGATATAGATAGTGTCAGAGACTTGGCGATTGAGACATCACAGGGTGGGATGGTAGAGGATACCACCAGCTAGCTACTTTAACAGCCTACCCATGTTTTGGGTGGCTAATTTTCCAGCAGTTCATTCAACTGCTGAGGCACAACAGGGTAGGAGAAGGGGATCATCATCTCTTTGTTTTGAACTCTCTTACCTATTTGTGTGTCACAGGAAAGAAGTGTTAGAGAGATCCTTTGATTGTCAGCTGAGTGTACAGCAATTTCATTCACAGTTAGAGTTCACATACAGGCTGAAAGCAATATCCAGATTGAGGGGAATGGACAGGGAAGTTGGTCCTTTCCCAATTTTGCCGCACCAGGATGCAACAGAGTAGGCAGGTGCCTGTGTGCCAGACTTAGTAGAGGGGAAGATGGAAGTATTCTGCGAAGTTCTCGGGCTGCAAAGAGTCTGCAGATCTTTGTTGGTTTACAAAGTTTCTGTTTTCCCCAATTCCCCTGTTCCCAGGATATTTAAGTGTGGAGTTTTAGTATGAGGGGGTTCCTTTAGCCGGCAGCACTGAGTAGGTAATCATCATCACTCAGAACTGAGTAGTCTGATGTGTTCTCTCTCTTCAGATACTTGACGTCTTCTGTACAATACACATACTGCAGTTTGTGGGGTGGAATGGGGAGGTTATCTCATGAGATTGACAGAAGACGATGGAAAAGCGCCATTGATGCATCACAACAGCAGTCACTTGAGTCCAGTCCAGTGACTAGCACAGGCCGGCAGGCTGTGGGTTTTTCTTCCTCTGGAAGTTTTGTACAAGTCCCCAGCTGCCACCACCATGGCCTGGATGAAAATAAAAAAAAGAACGCTTACTTTCACATCTTAGGACGGATATTGCTATTTTGCTCTATGTTAAATGTGAGCTTTTGTACTCTCTCTCAGCTTAGACACATGCTGTTTCCTTTTGTTGGCCACCAAAATATTCAAGGATAGACATGGGATTTGTGATGGGTTGTTGTTCTACTCTTTTTCTTAGTTCCTCATTACCTTATCTCTTGTATGCACAATTTACCTCTGGATGATGTTATAGTGCACACCTTGTGGACTACACTTGGATCTTTCAGTTTTTCTTGCACTTTTCTTACTTTTTCAGTAGCAGATTTTGTTTCTTGCTCCTTTCTTGGTTTTTGGGACCTCATAGGTAGTTTTCTTGCACCACTTTTGTATTTACTTCTGGAGCTGATGATATTTTTTTCTTGCACCTCCTTTTGCTAGTACTTCTGGAAATGAAATTGTCTCTTGCACACCCATTGTTAAGTACTTCTCTGGAGCTGAATTTTTTTTCTTTCACCACCTTTGTTAAGTACTTCTGGAGCTGATCCTTTTCTTGCACCACCTTGGTAAGTACTTTCTGGAGCTAATAGTAGTTTTTCTTGTAGTTTTCTTGCACCACCTTGTGTAGTACTTCTGGAGCTAATAGAAATTTTTTCTTGTAGTTTTCTTGCACCACCTTTGTTAGTACTTCTGGAGCAAATAGTAATTTTTTCTTGTACTTTTCTTGCAACACCTTTGTTGGTGCTTTTCTGGAGCTATTTTGTTTTTTCTTGCAGCTTTCGTGCCATGTTAAGTTTGGTTAGAGGTGTAAAAAGAGGGGAGGGCATGGGATGGATGGATATATAAAGAGGAAGAAAGTCCTTTGTGTTTATTTTTTGGGGAAGTCACTCTTTAACTTGGATACTACAGTTTTATTGTGGATCCAGTCTGACCCATCATCAGTAGAAAACATCAGCTCCTGATTGATGGGTCAGGAAGACCACACCAAATCTGTTGGATTGGTGAGCCAGAGACCTCCATTTTAGGGTTTCAGGTGGACTGGGAAGAGGAAGAAGCTGTGCTGCAGCTGCTGCTCCTCTTGTTGTTGTTGCTGCTACTGCTGCTGCTGCTCCTGCTGCTATTGCTGCCATACAATGAAGAGGTGCTGTAAACATGACATCACCCATCATCATGACATCAACAATGATCCTAGAAATTGTGCTCAGAGAGAGAAATAGTGTTTGGTACTTAGTACTACTGACTTAGTAGCATACTGACAAATACTAATACTAGAGGGAGCTGCTTTCTGAACCCCTCAGTCTCTCAAGTCTCAACTTCCAGTGAATCAAACAGATGGTGTCATTCATTGGGTGCAAATCCAAATCCCTGAAACCAAGCAAAGCAATTAACAACATTTGAATTGGAGAAGTCACTTTTGAAGACCTTTTAACTTCTCCCCCCACCTTGCCCTTGCCCATCCTGGCCACTGTGAAACCAGGCACTGGGAAGTGAGATGTAAGAGAGGGTTTACATGATAACTAAGGTGGAACCTTAGTAACTCTGCTTGTGGTTCATCCAATGGATGGTGCACTGGTAGGTACTTTGTAACATGATCACCTCCCAACCCTCTCTAGCCAATTCCACTTCCCTCCTTCCCTGCCCCCACACAAAAGCCCTCTTCCCAACCAAGTCTTCTTGCGTGCACCATATGTCTCGATTCTCACTCTTGGTTTTTTTTTAAAAAACAACAATTTTTTTCTTATAGGGCACGTCCTTGCCCCGAGGCATTAAAGGCTTCTTAGTTTTCTTAGTTTTGGGTGCATTTTATAGGTAGAGGGTGTAAGTGGCATTACATCATGTGTAGGCGGTTTCTATTTTGAAACATGTTATTGCCATAGGTGAGGGTTCTTTTAGGCTAGGCCTCCTTTCATGAGGTCTTCCCCTTTCATTGTTTGATATGCTTCTCATGACAAGAAGAGGTTTGGGAACTTGATGTTCCCCTTGTGGTTCACCCTCTTAGGTGGTTCCTTTGTCTTCTTGGATGTGGGTCTTGCTATTGTGTTCCTTGCATTCCCCTTTTTTTGGGTGCTTTGGTTCATTTATGATTGGCAGGTTTCATCAATTGTTCATAGATGTCGTGTGATCACTATGTGGTTTGCAAAATCATTTGTCTTTTGTGTGTTGTTTGGTTATGATTATGTTGTTTTTCAATTTGTAAATTGCATTTGGAAATTTGATTGTCTTGTTTTAAATGTCACAATAGATGTTTTTATATTTTATTTTTTCAAAAGAGGTATATGTAATTGTAATATTGTCATCATTGTCTCACCATGGAGGATATTACAAATTTACTTGAACATTTAGTTTCATTAAAAAATGCTTCAAAACAAGTTCATATCATTCTCTCCATTGATAACATTGATGGTATCTTGATTTACATCTTTCACAAGCAACATGCAATAATTCTTTTGTTGTGTCTCAAATCAAGCATCCATGCCTTCTGCAACCATTTTTTAAATTGAGAAGTGTTTTACAAAGATTTCTCCTACTAAATATCTTTCTACAAAAAATCTCTTTTATGAAGTCATTTTTAGTTATATCTCATATGGTGAAATCATTTATTGCTAATGAACCTTCTCTAGTTGTTTCGATCATCAATCAAGGTGCAATGGCAATTAATAGTTTGTCTAATGATCAATTTTTTGTTGTGATTGTTGTTTTGTTAAAGGAAGGAATTCAAGAAAATTTTGCAATTGCATGCAATGGTGAGGTTTATGACCATTTTTATGATGATTTTATTGTAGAGGAAACTTTTAAACTTGTTAATGATCTTTGTGACAAAGATTATATCCATGAAGATTTTTTTCCAACATAAGATATTATTCTCAACAAAGCGGTTGTTGATATTGTTGAAGAACATTCTTTTAGTTCAAATGGGTTGATCCACTAAAATTGTAGAACATAACTATTGGTGGTAGATGTCGTAACAAACATGCAAAGGTTTCAACACAAAATGCATTTGAATGGAGACTTTTCAAAGGTCTTCCTACAAAACATTTGATTCAAAACTTATTTCAAATGGAAGATGTCAAGCCACTTATTGGTATGCTTACAATAGTTGGCAAAAGAAGATGGCTTTCTATACACGCCAACATGAGCTTCTCTCCTTATCTCTATTGTGATTTGCTTCATTGCTATGTATATTTGTGGATTCCTATAATTTGATGTTTGTTTTAGATTTATGCTATGATTTGTGCCATTAGGTGTCTAATTTGTTGATGTGAAGATTTCTAAAATTGCGAAATTCAGAGTTAGACCTCCTATTTCATTAAACATCTTAACATATGTGTGATAGTAGCTTGTCAAACTTGTTGTTGATGAATCTATCATGCGTTCTATTGTTGCAAGGTTGGGCATAGTGCATGTCAAAAATAACATTATAAGTTACAGTAAAAAAGTTGAGATGTTTCATTTAGAAATGACATCTATCAACATGGCTTTTGGTGTTAATTATCATTTTGTTTACTTTTTTTCAATGAACCTTTTTATATAAGTTGGAGTAGAGATGAAGAATATTAATGATTTTGATTTTTAAAAAAACAATGATGGTTGCAATGAATTCTTGAATAACTATTATATTGATCTCTTATGTGTGTGTGTGTGTGTGTTGTATATTTTGGTGCCTTTTACATGGATATTACAAGTTTAGATGTTGTGTAGGTACTCATTCATTAGGGCCTTCTAAAAATTGGAAACTCAATGTTAACCAATGTATATTATAGAATTAATGAACTCTTGTCAATTGCCCTAATTTTGATGTGAACCACATATACAAGACAATGATGCACCATTACCCTCTTTGGACATTGGATGGGATTGGCTCACATCTTCTTTTGCTAATTCCTAGAACGAAATATAATATCATTGATCTTGTCTAGTTTTTAAAAACCCCAATATGCAAAAATATTTTTGCTTCCACAACAAAGGCAATGACATGGGATCTCAACTTCAAGGACAAGAGAATCATTAATATTAGTATAGGTGTAGTAATAATATATTGTATATAACTAATAATTAGTAGAGGTGTAGGAATTATTTAAATGGAAGAAGCACTAGTCTTTATTGAGTAAGGAATCAAAATTATTGGGCATCATGATGTAATGTCTTATGTTAAATGCAATCAAACCAATAAGGTTGTTATTGATATTGTAGCAAATTATTTCTAATGAAACTATCAATGGGAAGCCCTTATAGTATGAGGATGCTCTTGCTCAAGAACTAGCCAAAGGACATGCATTCTAAGAATTTGAAGCCAAGGTTTGTTAAAAAAAATTTAGTGTAATTGCAAAGAAGGCTTTTGAAAGTGATTCCAAGGGCAAAGTAGTTTGTGTTTCAAATAAACCTATTGTAAGTGATGTCTCTTTAGATGATCATATATTTCATGTTGATGGGTGGTAATGTCCTTTTAGTGTCAAAGCAATGTCTACCATGATGAAGTGATATGGCTTAATTCCTTTGATGAAATAAACATCCAATTCACAATCATTTTCATAGTTGATGGGCCAGCAATTACACAATCTACAAAATTGCAGTATGAAAGTTATAATTATGGAACCATCCATTGCATTTGACTTTTTGAAAGTCATTAAGGTTCATGATGGGATTTTTTTCTTTTCCTAGAAATGAAAATCTTGGTGACAATAATGATGATTCTTCTATTTAATTTTTGCGATATTTAGATACTTGAAATAATATTATTACACTTTGACAATGCACACTACAATAGCACTATTAACATGGAGAATTCATTGATTAGTGAATTTTGTGCATGTTACACAATAATTCTCTTTGTAACAAAAGGTTGATCATAATTTAGCATAAAGTCCTTTTCTTTTACTTGAGGATGCAATTTGAGAACTTCATTTTCATTTGAAGATACAATTGACACTTCGCTTTTATTTGAACATACTTTTGACCTTTGATTTGAATTTGAAAAAATGTTTTATATGTTTGCTATTGATTGTGTTTTGAAATTTCGCATGTAGATTTGTGCACATTGCAAATTTATTCATTTGAAATGCCTACCAATTTTCTCATCTCAAATGATGTATGTGTACGTCTAATTCAACTAATGCTTGATGAAATCCAACTCCAAGCTTGATGAAATGTTCCTTATACATATTTATGTTTTGCACTTCCCTTGTGTGTGATGCAACAAGAGCAAGGACTATGCATCCTTATTTGCATCAATGTTGGAAAAAACTTAAAAGTCTTGAACTTGAAAAACTATCTCCTCTAATTTAAAGAAGTACATTTTTTGGTTTAGCCAATTTTGATGAAGTTGACGATGATGATTCCAAGTAAAGCCTTTTCTCTCTATAAATTTGATGGAATTGTTGTTGTTGCTCCCTAAGTAAGCTTCAAGTTTATTGAAACAAAACTTAGTAAATTTGATGGTAGTGATAATAGTTATTTGAGATAGGTATGCTTTCATTTGAAAATACAATTGACACTTTTGTTTTGATTTGAATTTGAGAGAATATTCATTGAATTTTATTTTTTCCAATTTTCATATGTTTGTTATTGATTGTGCTTTGAAATATTACTTGCTTCATAAAAAAATTAAATTAAAAGAAAGATATATTTAAAAAAAAGGAACAAGAATCCTTGAAAAGAAAAGAAATCAATTCCTTACAAAGCAACCCATAAGGATGCACTTTTACAAGCTAAACCATGTAAGGTGACTACTTACAAGGCAAATCATGTAACCATCAAAACACCATGCGATTATGCCTTTAGATGTGCTCACAAATTGCATTAGAAAAATATTTTCAGTTTTTTACATCTTTGTATTAGCTAGGTACTCTAAGAAATTGTATGTTTCTTTTCATACAAATAATGTTTTTTTCAAAACATTTTTTTGAAGTCACACCCAAAGTCACAATTAGCCACAAGAGGATTTAACTAAATCTAGTTACAAGACAAATAGATAAGTAGAAAAATTAGGAATCCTATTATATTTTGGTGACCTACTAGAACCTACTATCTAAATTTCATGATTTTCTAGGAAGAAAGCTAGAAATTTGCCAAAAAATTGCCATTTTTGGGGATGATTTCATAGCTTTCTTCCTAGAAATCTGGCAAATGTTTTTGCAAAAAAACCTTTGACCATATCATTGGGCCCACTTTTCTTTTGTAAAATGGAAAAAAATTCACCACAAAAAAAAAAACTCTACATAGGAGAGTGATTCTAGTTAGGTCCTTTAATGCTTTTGAGATGTTAAATGAATGAGGCCATTAAGCAGTTAGGCTAAGCTAATGTCAAAAAAACAAGAAGGGATCCTTCTCATATATTTAACTTTTTATATAATACTTGGACTTTCCATTGATTTGCATTATGACTAATGATAAGTTATTAGAAGGTAGAATATAAGTAAGGTTAAAAATCTACCTATGAAGGAAGGTTGTTTGTTTGTTTTGTTTGTCACATTGAAATCTCTTGAATCATAACACCTCTTGATGTGCTCTTGGTACCATTGAAAAGCTGTCAATGAGAAGGGGTGCACTAACTTTGTTTCATAATCTTTTGACCTACAATGCAAAAGTTATTGAATATTGAACAATTTTCTCACTAAAATTTAATTTAAATCTAAACTAAAAATTATTGGGGAATGTGGACACTCTTTTGGTATTTGTTGGAAAGCCCTCAACAAGTATGGTTTAATGAAGGTAAATTAGAATTTAAAAAATTGTAAGGTGTGGGAGATATTGAATTTTGAATAAAATTTGAATTGAAAATTCAATTCAACTATAAAAATGGTGTTGGAAGGAAAAAAAATAATTGGGTAACCAGCTCACACTTGGGCCAACAACACAAGCTATGCAAATATGATATGAAGACTAAGATTTAAATAAAATGATCATGTTTTTCTACAAGAACTTCTTAATATATTCATAAAAACAAACCAATAAAAGGATTGCCAATAATGAATATGATGATATTTGGCTACGGCCCATAATTGAATAAATGATTGAAAGTCATTGAACAAATGATAGAAGTAAAGGTGATTCCTTTAACACATGTAAAGGGGTTCTATATCAATGGGTGGGTGGGTTGGTTATGAGAAGAATTAACGGAGTTCATTCTCATATTCATGGCTCAAAACCTCACTTGGAAACTTTACTCATCTAGTTTTTGGATGTATTCATCCATCGAAGAGACCTTCCACCCTTCACATGCGAACTTTCTTCCATTTAGGTGAAAGAGCCTTTTGTTCTTTGTGCTCATGAAGGCTTTGCTCCTAAGGACTTACCCTAGTTTTTGAGCCTACACCCCCTGGAAGGTGTGCTCATTCGGGGGGCCTACCCTAATATTCAGTCCTACACGCTCAAGGCTACAACTTTCAAACCCATTCAAGTGAAATAGGTCATGTGAAGTGGAAGAAACTCTTTGTTTGTTGTGTTGGGAGCTTGAATAGATTTAACTTGCACTTCATTCACATGACCTATTTCACTTGGATTGTTTGGAGCACTATGTTTTTGAGTTTTTATTTTTATTTTCTTTCAAAAACAATTCATTTCTATTTATATTATTAGGTGACTTAAGGCAAGCATTTTGCATCATTTAACTCCGAGCTACATTTCATTCATTGGTATTGTTAGTGCTTGCCCACACACAAATGTGTAACACCCAAAAACACTTAAGCAAAGAGTTTGTGTAACACCCAAGCAACACTTAGGCAAGAGTTTATGTAACACCCAAGCAACACTTAAGCCATCGTCTTCAACCTTAAACCCTAAAATGGCCCTTAAATTGATGTGGAAACACCAACAATACATCGCATTTCAAAACACAAAATGCTGAAGGCGAGCATCCCGTTTCTTGAAATGCCCACAAAATTTTTAGGTTCTATAAACATATCTACAGATACACTAAAAAAAAAACAAGTAGATAATCTTATCCATTGAAAATTTTCAATATAAATCTTTACATTTCATAGCACCCTCGATCGAGGACACTACAAGAAGTTGAGCTCTTCTTCTTCTAGTAATGCCCTTGAGCTCAAAAGCCTTACATTACACTAAATATATGTGAATCATATAGGGAGGGATGGTTCTTCCACCTACTCTTTGGGGGTGGGAAAGATTTTACACCTAAAAGTAGGCAAAATTTCCCTCTCTCTTAAAGGAAGAGGTGTAAGATTGCTCCTCTATTCATGGATGTAAGGTGCCTTCCATATACACAAGGAAATTTCGCCAAGTGCTTTCCTCTTGGAGAAATAGCGGAAAGCACTACCTTACCCTAAGATCAGATTTGTGATTAAATAATCGTCAAAATAGTGAAACCAAAATTTGTGAAAATAGGAAGTTGACATGTTGAAAATCATCGTAATTTATCATAGGCTACAAACTCTGAATAATTTCACTACTCATATGGCAATATCATAATAGATAATAGAAAATTCAATAATTTCAAATTTTATAAACGAATTAATTTTTAAAAAAAAATCAATTATTCGTTTTGTCAATGTGGAAACTGACCCTAGGCTACGGTATTATATAATGTTAATAGTTTGTAATTTTCCACACAAAAAACAAAAGTCTAGACTCTTCATCATGAAGAAGAAAGAGTTCAAGATTTAAATCAACCCTCCGCTGACTCTGCCCAGCCCCTGACTGAATTAAAAAAAAAAATTCAGTTGTGAAATCACTTCACCACTAGCTCTCTCCTTTCTTTGGTTCTTGCAGGTTGTGCGTCTTTTGGCCTTTCTTTGGCCTTCCCATTTGTCTTCTGGGTGATGGTGCCGGCCATCAGGTTTTTATTGGATTTTTCACCCCCCTTTTAGAAGTTGGCAGAAACAAATTGGTGCTGACAAAAAAATTTAGGCAAAAATCTTTGCTGAAGATTTGATACTCCTCAACTGCTGTTTCAGTTGAACAAAAAGTGGCAACCCAAAACCCCAGGGGTAAGAGCATCTCCACTGGTGCTCAGTATGTCACTCTGGATAATAAAATTAAATGTCTAAGTTTAGCTTTTTTTGGGTGGCAACCCCACCAATAAAACTGTAACTGGAACTGCATATATGTGGGGACTACTAATAGACAACGACCAGGACCAATCATTATGATCGACCAATCAGAAATACTGAGCTGCAGTTAGGTCCAATTTATTACACTCTTTTTTGGAGGTGCACGACTGTGTTGCGCCATTTACCAGCCACGGCAAGCTGCACGAACTTGGTGCAGAAAAATCAATTTCCTGAGCTAAACCGGCACATTTTGACTTTTTCGCAATAAATTTTACTCTCTGGAGTCACATACTGAGCACCCTTGGAGATGCTCTAATGGCTTACAGGTATAGCCAATCCCTGGGACCTCAGAAAGGTCCTCCTGGGTTTTTGAAACCCAGCGATTCAAAAGTTCAAACCCAGTGGTGTGTAGGTGAAACTCCTGCCTGCCCTCTGCCAATGAGCTTGACTTGAGGGCTGCCAATGGCTTGTTAGGTTGGGTCTGCTCTTGTGCTTCAAAAATTTAAAAAAATTTAACCCAAATCATTTGTCATTAACATTTAGTGGGACCGAGTAAACCAGCACCCGCCAGTGCCCCATGAAGGATGGATGATAAGTGATCAAGGAACAGTTCTCTGTTGGGTTCCGATTCCCTAGTTAACCATGGTTGTGAGTTGAGATGCTTTTTTTCACTACTTAGCCACTAACAACCTGCATGCTGGTTGTTAGTTTGCAGGTAGTGAACACAACCCTTACCTAGGTATAAACCCTCTACTTATGTAATAGTCACCTATTATCCTACTACCTATATACCTACATATAGGACCTACTTCTTACATACTGGGTTACCAAGCTGAAACCAGATTTTAACTCAGTTGCTGTTCATCCAGAACCGAGTCATCATGGTTATCCAGTGGACGGTGTGCTTGTGGATTGTTAGTAAGTAGGTGGTGAAAAACCAGCTCTTATAAACTATGTATGAACTATGGACCAATCATGTACTTACTTAGTAGGTCATCTATTTTCCTACCTATGTACCTATGTATAAGGACCTACTTCTGACAGAATGAGTTACCAAGGTGAAACCAGATGTTTAACTCAGGTGATGTTCATCCACAACTGAGTCATAATGGGCATCCAATGGATGATGGTGTATTGGTGGGGGGTGCTGCTGGTTCACTCTCAGAATTGGGAGTTGGGAACATGAAACCCATTTACTTATTGCAGTCAAACTGGCTTGCTTGCTCCAGCAATGGTGGAGTTGCATTAAATGCTTGGTGTGGCCTTTGAAATTCATATCCTAATTTCACTACTATGAAAAAAGACCTGCCCCCATTTATTTTGCTAGTGTAATTGGAGGAAACTATGTATGTATGTATGTATGTATGTATGTATGTATGTATGTATGTATGTATGTATGTATGTCAGTGTTGTATTGGTATATAGGGTGCAACCTGGGTATATGGTACTGGTATCAATACTGATGTTGAAGAACCTACCAGTCGAGTATCACCTTTAACCCAGATTCCCTGTTCTATTTAATGTGTACAACCAGAATCAAAGATACATTTTTATGGATAAAAAGGGACTAGAATCGGAGGTTAACTTGGTTAGTTCACAAGTAATTAACTTTCGGTCTTTGATTAGTTAGAAGGATTAGATCAGTGTTGGCTGGTTATTGATTTTTTTTCATAACCAATGGGTAGGTTTTTTTTTTAAAAAAAAAAACTTAAATTGAGTGCCAATGAGGTTATTAGTATTTTGGGTAATAACCGTCGGTCTATGCATGAGAGTGCATTATCAATATTTTGGGTAATAGCCATCGGATATGCATAAGGGTAGGTTATCAAATATCCAATTGATAACCCAGCTCTTCTACTGGTTATTAGTTGGTTAAAGGGTGTTTTTTTAATTGAAACTTTCTTTTTTGCATTTTCATTTAATATCATAAACATGCTTTAAAACATTTTAAAATTGATAACCTACTTGGATGACAATTAGGTCATATGGGTGGGTTATTAAAATTTGAAATTTTATTACTAGGAGGTTAATTAGGTTATTAACTGATTATTTTTAAAAAATCAATAATTGGGTGGTAGGTTATCTATACACAAGTTGATAACTGGGTTAAAAAAACTCAATAACGGGCCCAACACTAGATAAGACCCCCTTTTCTTAAAGGCCAAGGAAGGATTCAAATTTATGTTTAGGGTTTAGGGTCAAACCTCTTGAAGGCATTATGGCAATAACATGAAACTTTTGGTCATGAACAGAGAGGGTTGTAAGTTAGTACATACTTGCAGCTTTTGCTAAGGCCAAAAGGACAGATCCTCCCTCCTTCCAGAGCGGTTATTATTATTGAACCCAGCAATCAATCGAGTGTGAGCACCACTCACTAAGTAAAATCAATGACCTGAATTTCTTCTACTTTCTCTTGTAAATTGTGAGTTGAAATTGAAAAAACTTGACAATCTGTTTCTGCAATCAATGATCCAAATTTCGACTTTCTCTTGTAAATTCTGAATTGAAATTGAAGAAACCCGACAATCTGTTTCTTCAATCAATGACCTGAATTACTACTTTCTCTTGTAAATTTTGACTTGAAATTGAAAAAACCCAACAATCTGTTTCTTCAATCAATGACCCAAATTTCTACTTTCTCTTGTAAATTGTGAATTCAAATTGACAAAACTCAACAATCTGTTTGTTTCTTCTTGTGGATTGAAACTGAAAAAACCCAACAATCCAAATCCCAGTTGATGTGTTTTGACTGAGTAAAACCTCCATTGGTGATTATGATGATGATCTATAAATTGTTTTTATCTTGAGATGAGAGGAATCCAAGGCCAAACACACAAACAATGTGCATGAAAGTCAGGGGCAATGAATGAGCCTTAAATCATGGCAAAAAAATCAAACCAAACCAAAAGGATACTAAAATATCCCCACAATTCAAGCCCCTGACATTAGGGTGGGCAACGACCCAGCATCCAAGGGGGTTACAAGGTTAATTTCATGAGTTTTTTTTTCTCTCCAATCTACTCTGCCAATAAGGGAGAGACTATGGAACAATATAGTTTTTTCATATTGTCACAAAGAGTTCATTTTTTTCAGGAACTAACTTCATGCAGCATTTCATCCACAACCTCATCATGCTGGGTTTTCCAATGGATGTGGTGCACAGGTCAGTGGGTGGCTGCTGGGTCAACATAATCCAAACACTGGAAACACTCTAGTACCTGTAAGTTCAGTTGCATACATGCCAAGCAAGGGAAGTCCATTCAGAAGCTTCCCTTCCATGAAGGGGAAAACAAAAAGAAAAGGAAGCAAGCAACAAAAGCATGCAAAAGCTGTGATGACTTGGTCAAAAGAACACATGCATTATTATCGAATGCATGAGCAGGAAATGAAGGGCCTTTTTAAGATCTACCTTATCATTTGACACATGATACATAGAAAACAAACTAGCTGTTGCACCAGGGGTCATGAAATGGATGCCACAGAAATACCCAGTGCAAAAACTGGTGACCACTCATAACTAGTCACAGAACTACAACCCACTTATCCACAAACTCTCCATTGGACAAAGTGGTCAGTTGGATCTATCCTTTGGTGTGACTGCATTGGAACAGCAATGAATGGGACCCCTAGGACTGGCTGATATGTGGGCCCTGTTTCTGACATGAGGTGTACCAAGTAAAAACATCATCATCAACTACTCATAGGGAGTCATGTGCACTATCTACTAAGAGGCATCACACTAGGATGGGTAAATGATTGAAATTGCAGCACACAGCTGCGAAGCATAACAAAAATGGTCACAGCAGACCAGAAAACTCATTCTGAATTCCACCTAAACATTTCACAACCTCTACACACTTTCAGATCTGAAGGCATTGCATTAAGTGTATCTTAACTTAACTGCTGAACTCTATTAGGACCTCTTTGTCCTTGTCTTGTGAGAACTGCCCAAGTATATATCTTGGCAAAACAGTTGATGCTACCTCTTGTTGGCTCCAGATCGTTTGCCTTTCTCCTTGCCTTTGCGTGTAGCCATAGTTTTAGCCTCCTCTGCCTCAACTGCCTTCTGCTCTGCTTCTAGCTTCTCCAACTGCCAAGCAAAACCCACACTTTGCTGAATAGTTTTTACACACACCTCTGCCTCTAAATCTGGAAGCAAGGATAGGACAGAATGAGAAGTCTTCTTTTACAAGGCAAGAGAGAAAACAGAGAGTTTAGCCCATCCTGGAAGCATTTTTGGCATTATCAAGATACACGCACAAAATAAAAAATGGGCAATCTATACATACACATCACTGAATTATGAAGGAGCAGAGAAGGAGACACAAACCTCATCTAAGACAGGGCGAAGCTCCTTGTAGCGGCCTTCAGCCAAATCAAATCCATCCTTGCGGAGCTCCTTACCTGTATGTGCAGTATGCTCATATGCTGCCATCTGCCAGTACATGCTGGTCCGTGCAAAAAAATCCTTCAAACTCTCTCCTGGCTGCCATATCCAAATTGACACATGTCACTTCAATATGCAAAACACCCTCTAATTTTACAATCAGGGAAAATCAAGGTAGGGCTGCAACATACATTAGGAGTTCGCCCTGAGTCAGCAAGACCAAGTTCAGCACGTATTCTACTGATCTCTGCCTTCCTGTCTTTCCGCTGAAGCTTCTTCCCTTCCCCTCTGAGAACAGCTGCGGCTGCTTCAGCTGCTGAGCGAGTTGAACTTGAGCCTCCATTACTGACCTGCATTTTTGCACTGATATGAGTCCAAAATGCACTTGGGATTACTGCTGTTTAAGATCTTTCATTCCAGTAGGTTGGAATAGTCAGCTATGGGTGTGAGGAAATCCATGATAGTGGAGGAATTTCCTGCCCTAACCAGAACAAAAAGTACTTCACTTAGCACAAATTAATTAAGTTGCAAGATGCCCACTTTATGACCATCATCATCCATGTAATTGTCGTCCTCTTCAGATCCACTCTCATCTTCTTCATCATCATCTTCATCATCCTCATCATCCTCGTCCTCATCATCATCATCATCATCATCATCATCTGGTTCAACCCAATCTGTCTTTGTAGCCTGGGGCCCACAAAATTCAACATCCAACTAGAATTTAGACTTTTATAGTAGGCAACCGATATCAACTTCCTAACTGAGTTTTAAAAAAAAGAAAAGCAATTTCTTGACACTAGATGACAGAATAATCAATTGCAACATTTCAAAGAACTGCACAAAACTGAAGTTTGAAGAAGTGGTCATTAACAACCAGATAATAGTAATAACCTTATAAGCTTGGCAACACCTAAGATCTTACTAGTAGCAGATCTCTTCATCAGTTTTGGAAGTTTGCTGTACAGAAAAAGGACTTGCCTCAATAACCAGATTCCAGGCATCAAGCTTGTTCAAGTCCAAGGTGTAGAGATCATCGAGAGTCACTTCTCTGTCTCCAACTTCCATCATGCCTCCATATAGGTAAAGTGTATCTCGACCTACCACCATAGCAGAGTTGATCCGGCCACATGGCTTCACTACCTGCAAAATGGCATTTGAAGCTAAAAAAATCAAGGGCTTGATAACCTGGACTGAGAAGCATAATGAACTGCATCAAGTGATTGAATCGGAAATTGCCTCTGTAGAGCAAGGATGACAATGAGAGCAACCCTGTTGTTGAGACTTGACACACCAGGTTTTAAGAGTCACCTTGAGCTCAGGGACCAACAATTCAGGTGAGGGATTTGATGCTACAGAGTCACCTTCTGACTCCCTGCTATTATCCCCCTCACCAACATCCTTGTCTCCATCAAGAATGGTACCTTCAATTCGCTTGGCAAGCCCTTCAGTATCCACCACAGTAGCATCATCATCCAGTTGATCATCAGCAGTGTCCATGGGAGCAACATCTGGATCATGAGAGGCCACCATTTCTGTACCATTGGCTTTACGCTTTGGTCTGCTTCCCCCTTTTAGATCCTCACTCTTTACAGTTTCAAGCTGTGAACTTGCCTGCAAGGTTGAGACATTCCAATGATCATCCTACTTGGAATCTTCTGAAGTAGCCAAGAGGATATAATAATGTTTAACAGAGCTGCAGTTAGAAAAGGTCTTTCCATTGTCATGAATCTAACATCCAAGAGTCAACTAGTATTGAGAACCTATGATTGAAGTCAAGCTGAACACAATTGAGAGGTAACCAATGGTTATAGAAGTTTCAGATTGGGACAAGGCATCACTGAAAAGAAAAAAGGAGAGACCAACCCAACAAACACAGAAAACAACTTAGGAGAGGTTTGAACAACAGCAGCATCCACATGTGTGTTCATAAACCCTAAACCTTCAACAACAGCAACTGGCTATCATAACATCCCCACTGACATCAATCAGCTCCAGGCAGTGAGTGAAGATCAATGTCAGAAATTAAACTACCATGCTGAGTTACTGTGACAACCAGCTGTAATGAAAGACTCACTGATGAAGCTGAGTAGCTCAACAAAACATTAAAGAGAAATAATAGATGAAACCAAGAGGAAGGAGGAGTCGCACAAAGAAGAAAAATCAAGGAAGAGGAAAGAAACAACGTAGAAATTTTACAAGCATCATCTTTTGAGTACAAAAGTTGCCTTTGAAAAGCTCCCCCACTCAAGGTGAAGAAGCCCTTGAATTAATGATTTCCAATATTCCAAAGGCAGAAATGCCAACCAGGAATATTACTTTTGTTAATGCAAACCTCTAGTTCAATTTTTTAAAAACAAAGAGTAACCTTTCCTCTCAACAAGACCAATTAAGTTCACCATTTCAGCTATGAAGAACTCTCTTGAGCCACAAAAGTGTTAAGAACCTAACAAACCAACTAGTAATATTCCAAATTAGGAAGAAATACTGGAATCCACATTAGGCATAGAAAGGCCACAAAGTCTGAAGAACCTAACAACCTGACTATATGTATTCCAAATTCAGTAGAAAAAACTAATCCTATGAAGTCTTTGGAAACCCAATAATTCTGACAAGGGACAGCATCTTTCTGCAAATTCAGCAACCTGAAGGTCACACTGCTGACTGGCAGAGAAGCTTTACAGAAGAAGCTTACGGCACTTAGAAACTTCTGTTGGAGAAGAAGTACTAACTGCATTTTATAAAACCTGGGATTTTACCAGTTTTTACATAACTTCCAAGCCACACAAAAAAAAGGAAGAAAAGGGCCACACTTTTGCTTTGAACTGATTAGCAACCCTGAAATAATTATGCACACATAAAAACAGACTTAAAAGGCCTTCAGATTCTGACACATGAAAACTTCACACAGCAAGTGAAAACATGGTGTCAATCTGTCTGAATACTAATAACATACGGTAATGAAGTCCATCCACCAAAGTACCTTGCCTTTTGGAATCTTCAATTTACGTAGCTCCAATGGATACCTGACAAGAATCAACACTGAAACAAACTCAAAATTGTTCTCAACAAATGGAGAGCATCTGATCTCATTAGTCTGAAAAGTTTTCCAAAAGCTTATTCAAAATTAGAAACCTGTCTCTCCAAGGATTTAAACCCTCAAGTATTCTTCCAAATCTTGGGCAGATTCTCTCTGAGTTTTGATCAGTTATATAGACAAGCTGTTGTTACAAGTATTCCAAACCCAGCAAACTCAAAGATCATACACCCATTTTGGACTAGGGGCAGGGTATAAGCACACGATGATTCATAACTAATGAGAATCAGGAAATCTCCATACCCACGCCAGGACAAGGTTTAAACTTTTCCTTGAAGTCAAAGAAAGACTTCCAGATAAGGACTCAAGAACTGGGAAGAAGAAAAACACAAAGGGTAGAACTAAAACTGCAGCACAATAAGACTAGCAGTATGAACAAAAGTAACAGTCCCTCACTTGTTCAGGGACAATTGACAGGATAGCAACTTATCCATCACAACTTCTGCAATAACTTCATCAGCTCCCTACAGTGCATATAGGCACTGTAACCACTGGCCCCTATGGTACTGAGTTTCTGTTGCAAGTCCAGAAGCAACAGGAAGACTCGAATGATACTGGCTGGCAATTAACACCGAAGGGGGGAAAAACAAATAGAATAGTAGAGGGAAGACAAAAGGAAAAAACAAAAGAGTATGTGCAATAAGAAGAGAAAACATAGAATAACAAACAACGGTCGAAAAAACAAACAAACAAGGACCCAGTGGGCTTCAAAAAGGGTACAGGCACAAGACACGCAAAAGACCAAAAGGAGCAGGCAAAAGAAAAATACTTTCAGAATTCACAGAGGCTAGTGCTGAGAAGAAAAGAAGTCCAAGCAATAAAACCCACCATCGGCGATTGTCCATTTGAAATGCATACATCTCATTTATAAACGTACTCTGCAAAACTTCTGCACAAACCAACCCATTTTACTTTCACCTATCTGGAGTGATGACTACTGCATATATTTACTTCACAAACACCAAAGCTGTCTTCTTAAAGAAGTTTTCTACAACCTTTGCTCATTCCTACACAGCACAGTCACACCATCTCCAAGGAAGTTTGATCACTTTTAAATATCTGGAGTACACAGTGGGAGCAATCAAAGATTTAAGTTTTTTTTTTCCCTCACTAGGATCTGAGATCTGATTCTTGCACTACTCAGGGAAGAGTGATTAGGCTTACCTCTAACTTCAGTGTCAACCACCCCACCAAAAAGAATGGCACGCTTCTTATGCACACACATAGAGAACCCTGCTCTTGGCCCTGGTGGCATTCCCAGTTTCTTGACCTAGACAAAACAGTGCAATCTCAGCAACTTTGCAGCAAATATTCATCACACAGGAGCTGGTTGTAAACAAAAAAGTTAAAACTGCAGAACTCACTTTATTCCACTCCCAAGTCCGGGGATCTAACGTCCACATGTCTGCATGGACAACACCTTTCTCTGACCCATCTTTATCAGCCATGGCATCCTTGAAGTACCCACCATACAGGAAAACCTGCAGTTTCAAACAGAGCTTCCCAGAGCTTAGCACATTCAATAGGTGACCAAAGTGCAATCTTTTTGACTTACACTACAAGCCTGAAGCTAACTCAATGACCAAGATTTATAAAGACAAACAGAAAGAAAGAAGCAGAGAAGGAAAGAGGAAAAGAAGAGAGCAACCAAACTGAAGTTTACAAGACTCTAGCAATCAGTGCAGACTGCAGTAAGTAAACAGCATGTGAGCATACCTCATCAAGTAAACTTGCAAACTGGAAGGCACTCCTTGCACTTGGCCAGGAAGCCCCTGGCTTTGGTTTTATCTCTTGCCACTGCAAAAAAGGCAAAGAAAGAAAGCTATCATTATTTTTGTTTGTGTGCTTCAACAACACTTCCTCTTGTCACTGCATACTGAGGATTCTTGGACAGGTTAGGACAGGAGGCAAGTACCTTATAATCATCAAGGTCAAGCACATGAAGATCGTTGAAATACCTGCACTCATTGTGTTACATGCTGAAGTGGAAAACCTCAGAAACAAGAGATGGATGCTTTCCTTCTGATAGATCAGTCAAGAATCAAATCACAATAACAGCACAAACCAGATCACACAGCAAGACAGGGAAAGTATCACCTGACTTCACGCAAAGTATCATAAAAACCACCAAATAAGATGAGCTTGTGCTTGTACAACACCTGCACAACCCATCCAATTGAGCAGAGTCATAAGACTTCATCAAGACACCACAAGTATAATCAGAAGAGACAGAAGAAGACATTCCTGATTTAATTCCAGGCGAAAATAATGAGAGACTACCACTAGGAATGAAGATGCAAAATTTTTTAAAAAAAAACTCTGACAGTACTTAGTTATTTTTACCACCTCTCACACAAAACTTCAAGCATGGAATCAATTTGACCCAGGATTACATGTTACCATTCTGTGACCGGACCGAGGACTTGGAGCATCTTTGAGGTTTAGTTGCTCCCACACATTTGTATTGAGATCTAGTCGCCACAAATCCTGCAGTGAGAAGAATCATTAAATCAAGCAATCAGACCTTAACTCACACAGAATTCATCAGCTAGTTAGACATTTTGTTTCCAAACGGTCCAATACCTCTTGTATTCAGGAAAGGAGGACATACCTTGTAGTGATGAAACTTTTCCTGATTTGGAGAAGTAAATTCACCACCTGAATGTGCAAGACATGAGATGACCATAGTGCAGCAGAAAAAAACCTGAATTGAAAACAATGACTTGGTCCTAAACTCTCTCCTTGACTGCAAAATGTTAAAAAATGTTTGACTGTGCTACCAACCTATCACCATCCTCAATTCAACAGGATGTATTCACCTTCTGAATGTACCCAAATAGCACTTCACAATTCCCATACCTCCACCATAGAGCACTCTCTCAAAGTAATCATACATACTAAGTCACCTGTGTGAGAAATCTATACTCAGAAGTAACCGGAGGTCAGAAAATAGCCCTCAAGAACCCACACTATTCTTGCTTGATTCAGAAAAGGGATGAAGAACACTGCAAGGGCATACCAAAAACAAAGAGAAAATTCTTCCAAGCAACAGCTTGATGGGCACTGCGAGGAGGAGGACTGTTGGGACTGGACACCAGCTTCCACTCACATTTGTCCACATTGTATCTGTACAAATCACCATACACAAAAGTCTGACCCATTTCCCTTCAGAACCAAATCCACCAACATAGCTTAGCAAGAAATTCCATATTCATCCTTTGTGCCACAAACCCCACTTACCCTGCACAAAACACTGACTCAGTTTTAAATGGTTCTTCCAATAAAAAACAAAGATCCAGTTACAACTCACCTTGTCCCCATTGTAATACTCCCCACCATAAAAGATCAGTTCAGATTCCCTCAAAGGGTTGACTGTCACCTGCAAACCAAGAAACAAAACCAGTCCCTCTTTACTACTTTCCCCAAAGAATGTTCCCAGTCAAAGGGAGGCCTCCTCTGCTGCATATTGGAAGGGTGTAATGTTCCTGGATTGGGAAAGTGATTTTTCTGTCGTCCACAAATGAGAAAATGAGGAGGAAGAAGAAAGAATTGAGAGAAGAGAGGGGATTTACAGAGCCATTGCAGCGGGGCGATGGTGCAGGCACATTCTCATCCACATGAACTGCAACTTTCTTGGCCTCCTCTTTCTGAATTTTGGCCTGGTGACAATACCACACATATACTGTGCGTCGATTTTCATTGAAAACAGGTTCAATTAACACAAAGAGAGATAGCAAAAGCGACAGGATACTAATGCAAACTCTTTCAACATTCCCATGATGAACTTTCCGATCTATTGAAACTCATGACAACCCTAAAACTGAAAAAACCATAAAACCATAAAACTCTCCCATGTCTTTTGCAAAGAGATACAGGGAGAGTTTTAGGGTTTCTTGCTACTTCAAATCTAGCGAAAGCTCGCCGTAGAGAGCTTGAAAATTTCAGGATACTTGGCCAATGGCACCTGAAAAATCACGACGCGAATACAAACGCGAAGCAATGAGTAAATGAGTACCAAAATAGCGTCAATGTCATCTTCCTCTGATAGCTTCTTGTCGTCTCGGCGGGCTCTCTTCTCTACGGCTTTGGCCGTCTTGCGCTCCGTCTTCTCCTTACCCTTCCCGGGCTTCTTCTGCTTCTTGCCCATATTCTTTTACTCTTCTTCTCCTCTAAATCTATCTGCCTCCCTCTCTCTGTCTGCGCCAACCTTCCAAGCTCTCACTGACTTTCTTCCTCTCTCTAAATGAGACCGCACAACAAAACCAGATGTGTACGATTCTCTCTCGCTGTGAACAGATTGAACACGCAGGTAACTGCCACGGCTCACTGCTGCAGCAAGTCGCAACACATCTTCTAGTTCCCAATTCCCCCTTCCCGGGTTCACTAGCTTTTAGGTTCAGAAGCGCAAATTGAAGGTCTAGCACAACAGAGAGAGAAAGAAAGAACAAGCGGGACTACGATAGAGTCTCGCAGATCTGAACTTCACAAAACACAACAAGTGATCAAATTGTGCAGGAAAACAGAGACACAAAAGCGCAGGCGCGGGCACACGAGCACGCGCGCAAATCCACTCCCAAAATATTTTAGGGTTTAGGCGAGGTTTTAGGGTTTTAGGGTTTTGAACGTGTGAGAGAGACGACTATTTTTCTTTTCTATAATTTCTTTTCGATTCATTTCTCTTTCCCATTTTATTATGTAAATATTGCAAGATGGACCAAATCTATGTTGAGCCCCTATTTTTCCTTCTTTTTTAAATTAAAGAATTAACCAAAAATATACCTTGGAATCAGTGACATTTTGTGTCATTTTTTATACAGAAATATTGGGAAAATGTTGGAATTTTTTTATAACTATAAAATTGAATAATTTTGTTTTTTTTTAAATTCCAAATATTTGATTTTACAAAAGTGAGAGTAACAAAATCCATGCCCACAATACCATAAAGTCTTTTCTTTTTTTGTCATTTTTTTTTTTTTCCCTTCCAAATATTGCAAGATGGATTGTGTTGGACCAAATCTCTACGAGGCCCATTTTCCAAAAAATTTCTTCATGAAAGAAATAGCTTGAAATACCCTAGAATACCTCACTCTTGTGCTCCATGTCCATCCATGTGAATTATAACTGAATTAAAATTTAATTAAAATTTTATTAAGAGTGAACTAAGAATTAACTAATAATTAATTAAAAATGAACTATGAGCTATTTAAAAATCAATTAGAACTTAACTAAAAATCAATTAGAAATGAATTAAAATTTAATTGAAGATTAATTAAAAATAAACTAAAATTAAATTAAAAGTTAAAAACAAGTTCATTACAAATCACTGATGAACATTCAAATGACTAAACCCCAAAGCATTGGCATCCGTGACAAGCTTCTTATAATTATACAAATGTATATATAATTTATATATAATTATTTTAGATGCCATATATATTTGAATTGACACCCTTTTGCACAACAATTGTTTTTCAAATTAAAACTAATAAAACATTTTAGAAGAAATGGGATTCAATAAACTTCATTTTATTTTACTATTTGTAATTTTTGAAATTTACAAATTACAAAGAAACTTTCATTACTTTTGTAAATAAAGATGGTGTTAAGTTGGTTATTATTTACATACATACATAGTTTTGGCAATTATCTTATTGTTATGGTATACATATAACAATCAAATTTATCCAATTACCAACATGAGCAACTCACTTCTTTGCAACAATGGCACGATATCAAATAACTAAACACAGAACATAAGTATTCCATTTGTGTTTATGTTGACATAAAGCACTTGGAGAAATTTGTTGATGTATTTAAATGGTATTTTATATTTGTGAATATCCTTCTTCAAGAATAGTAAGGTTATAATTTCTAACTAGTTAGTGATTGATAAAATAGTTAATTATTAATAATGATATCAATCACAATATTCATAACTTGTCAATTCTTAATTTTTTTGAAAATCAATTAGGGAACTTACTTGCTTTGTAGATAGCATCAAAGGAATTAACAAGGTTGTTATGGGTTAAGTATTGATTTGTCAAAATTTAATAACTTATTTGTATGCTTGGAATTTTTATCCAAATAAGTTTTCAATTCTTAAACCCTAAACATGTTTATTGCATTATCTAAAGCTTTGTTTAGTGCATTCACATATGTTTTCTTTGCTTTAGTGGCTACTTGATAATTCGATGAGCAATGAAATATTTTTGAAAGTTAGATGGAAAGTACAACCCATAAATTACATGTCAATAGGGAATCAATTTTCTTTAGCAACCATAAATAAACGTTGAAATTTTTTGAATCTTTTTGAATTTCAAACTTTTGATACTGAGTAAAAATGTTTTTTTTATATTTAAATGAAGGATGTTTACATCATACAAATTGTAATGTTACTGTTGATTATGTGACTATTCATATATATGATAACTTATTTGCACAAAATCAAATATAAAAATCATCCATTTCAAAAGATGCAAAAACAACTAGTCACACCATAGTTGAAGACATGATAAAAGATCGTCCATATTTCAAATGTTGTTGCACATGGAACCTTTTGTAGTTGCATACAATAACCAATTGCATTTAGTTACAAGTGAGTTGGTTACAAATGACACAATTTCTAGTGTGTATATTTACTAAAGACATCAATAAAAATGATAAAATATTGGGAATTAGTAAATGTTGGGTGGAAAATACATGTTATACCATAATGTATTAGTTCCAACACTAGATTTGTTTGATATTGAATTTTTTTTAGGGATGGTAATTTTGGTTGTTTCCATGAAATGCATGATTCACAAAAGAGAATTTCTTGTATATTATTCTTCAAATGAATGTGTTTAGCCATGTGGGTATTAAACAATTCTTGTAGTTTTAAAAAACTTTATGTGCCCCAAATGTCTATGCCATACGGATGTTGTGTTGTTTAGATGTAATGGCCATTGCTTTTTGGTTTTACATCATTTTCATTTTAATATTGTGATTGGCCTAAAGCGCATAAGTCTTTTTGAAGGGTGCAAGTGGCAATTATTTCATTATTTACATTATACAAATATGCTTGTGTGTAATGTAATCAAAATTTTACTCTAGCTACATCCAATTCTTTAGTAGAAAAATAATTATAATTTCAACTTTGGTACATGAAGTACATAAGAAATGGTTTTCACTATGTGATTTTGAAGTATGACATTGATTTCTCCAACACCTTTGAGTTCATAGCCTAATCCATGTATAGTATAAACAAATTGCCCTTTTAGTTAATCCTCATATGTGAGAAGATTTTGATTCAAGTATGGGCCATATGCCTTATTACATTCAAATCAATAATCTAGTCATCATTTGTGGAATTGGTTTGTGCTTGCAACGTTGTTATGTAAAACATTTTTTTTATTGGGGTTATTATTAAGAAACACCCCAATTGCTTCATTTGCCAATCTTTAACAATAATTCTTTTGCATATCTTTAACCCAATAAAAACATATCATGAAAGGCAAGTTTGAATCTTATATTCCATTATAAGAAAGGGGTCTTGAAAGGTATCCCCTTTGATAATTGGTAGGTTTGCCAAATTGTTGGTGTTGAAAATTTTAATTAAAAATGGGTTTTTTATTATTAAACCAATGTCTTTTTTTTAATCCAAAGGTTGATGAACCACTTGCCATCATTTCAACATTATTAGAGTTATCCATAAAGTCATGCCTTGTTGGGCTTAAATTGCACCCCTCATTTGATGTTTCATCACCTTTTGGCTGTTGTTTGCAAATTCATGAAATTTTATTAAATAAGGGTATGAAATATTGAAACCCATGATTAAAGGCACTAGGCTCAAAAACATTTATAACTATAATACACATAATAGAAACAATGATTGGTTGAAAATGTTTAGGAAAAGAAAGGACAAGGCAAACGTAATTTAACACCAAATTTGTTGTTAAACTGAGTTTCATGCTTCATTGAAGCCCGATGTATTTTTTTCCCTTGTTTTTCAAAATCTTGTCCCCTATGTGACCAAACAAGGGGTTTCAATGTTATTTTTGCCTACCTTTACAAATAACTTTATTGTCCAAACTTTTCAACAAGGTTTCCTCATATATTAAATATATGGTTAATGTTTATAAAATAAAAGTTTGATTTCTTATGGAAATGAAAAATCTCTAATAAGAAGGTGGCATGCTTTACATTAATGTGAGCCCTGCATCTTCATCTTTCATTAGGTTTTTGGCCATAAACAACAATTCAAAAAACTTTTGAAATTGTGCATGTGTTTCATTACAATTTTGTTTTCCTTCAACTTTAGCAATGCTACCCATTCCATTAAATACATTTTGATCACATAATCTTGTACTTCAAACAATCATTAAAGTTCATCCCATGCTTCTTCAAATGTATTACAAGAATTAATGTGTGAGACCTGATTATTGTTTAAACAATTTCTAATAATTGTTAATGCACATGTATATTTTTGTTGGAATTTTTTTATACTATTGGGTCATGTAATTGGTAAATGATTAGGGCTTAGAGGAGGAAAAATAGGTTCAATTTCCAATCCCTTGACAATTATTAATAAATTTTTAGATTTAGAAGCTAATTTCATGTTGTATTTCCAAACATGAAAATAAGTTTCATCAAACTTTGTGATATTACCTAAATCAAAAACCTTGATTTCAAACATGGTGAATCATTTTTTGTTTTTTAAAATTGAAAATTCATCTTATGTTATGAAAATTAAATGGCCAATTTCTTTTCCTTTTTTATTTTTATGTTTTTTTTTTATGATTTAAACATTATTTTGTAACATAAATGTTCCATGACTTTGTGAATGCATTGTAATAATAATATACAAAACCTATGGAACATAATTTTTGTGTATATTGATTGAATGTGTAAAATGTTTTGTCTTTAAAAGATGGGTGTACGAATGTCAATTTCATTTAAATTTTAAGATAAAATTTGAATTCTATTGACTTTATAATAAATTAAAAATTTCATTTGCCATCATTTTGATACAATGTTGAATTTAGCAAAAACGAGATTGAGAAAACAATAATGAATAAAGAAGAAAACAAAAGCTTACATTGCTAAATACAATAAGAAAAATGTACATGGATATTACGTAAAACAATTCAACTAAAGGATGGAAATATAAAAAATCATAACATTCCATGAATGTGTTTGGATGAATGTATGAACTATTTAATACAAAACCTAACATATTGAACATTGAATTTTATTTTATGAATAGATTAAAGATAATTAAAACTTCTAAGAAATTGTTTGAAACAACTATAAAACATGATGTCAAAAATAGTTTCAAAATTCATATTTGGATTGGCGTTTTATTTGTACAAACATTTATATAGTTGACATCCTCCTCAATACAGTCAAGGTTGATGCCTTCAAATTTTCAAAACATTTTAAATGACCTCACACTGTATGAAACCCTTTATGTGAACATGTGTGAAACTATATGTTATCCAAAAAATGAAAGATTACAAAAAAAATTAAAAAATGGTGTCCACTTGACCTTGTGAAATTATGGGGAACAACTTTGGAGAATTATGGTGAGGAGTGATAAACAACAAATTCATGGGGATGGGGGTGATATGTAGTATGTAGGGTTGGTGTTGTCAAGGACACAAAAAACCACAAGAACAAAAGTTAAAGGAAAGGTATAAGTCTAACTTTCAAACAAGGAATGAAACAAAATCATGTGATTCAAAAAAAAAACACAAGAACTACGAACAAAAACATGAAATGTGCAAAAGAAATGTGAAAATGGATATTTATTATGCAAACATGAACATGAAAATAACATGACAAGGCTATAGTGCAAGATTGTGTTTAAAATTGGTGTTAAATAAACTCAAGAAAATGAAGAGTTTTACTTCTATTTATATCCCTTTGGGGACTTAGTTCAAAGAAGTTTTTATGGAAGCTTTTATATGTGCATCAAGTAAAGAAACTTCTTGAGAACTTTCCCAACTAAAAATCTACTATGAGTGATTAAAATTTAACTAAAATTAATTAAGAACCAACTGGAAGTTAATTAAGGTTAATTAGGATTTAACTAAAAGTTAATTAAAACTTAACTAAGAATTAATTAGGAGTTAATTGGGACTTAACTCAAAATTGACTGGAAGTTAATTTGAACTTAATTAGAATTTAACTAAGAGTTAATTAGAAATGAATTAAGATTTAACTAAAAATGAATTAAAATTAAATTAAGAATTATGTATAAATTTAATATAAATCATAAATAAATATTCAAAAGAATGAACCCCATGGCATTGACATTCGTGATAGGTGTACCACCATGTGTGTTTGAGTTTTTTTTGTACATATAAACTTGAATGGATGTAATTTTTTTTGTTCATAAAACCAAATTTTATTAGTTAAATTTGACATGTTGAAACACAAATGATTATTGTATTTGTCATTTTTGTTCAATGTTTAATAATCTCCAAAAAAGTGTCATCAAACAAATCAAAATTCATGTCATTGTGTATGAACTTGAAATTAAACTTAATTTTTTTTTGCAATTATATACCTATAAATAGAAGGTAAGGCTCCCCATTGAGGTTGTTATGGTGGTAAGCTCCCTATATCCAAGGGACCTTAGCCCTAAGCGGTAAGGAGCTTACAATCATAATACCCAATCATATTGTGGGCGAAAACCACAATATCTTTTTCCATGATAGTTCCACAATTTCTTCACACATCTTACTTCACAATAAGGCCCCATCCATGGCCATGATAGTTCCACAATTTCTTCACATACCTTAACCCATGATAAGGCCCCATCCACAGCCATGATAGTTCCACCATTTCTTCACACACCTTACCCCATGATAAGGCCCCATCCATGATCATGATAGTTCCACCGTTTCTTCACACACCTTACCCCGTGATATGGCCCCTTATCCATGACCATGATTTCTTATGCATGATAAGGTCCTGATAGTTCCAATAATTTCTTGATGCGACTCTAACGCCCCATCCAAGGCCATAAATAATAAGCTCATAATTAATTTGCTGAATTGTGGGTGTGGGGCCTATATAACGCCCCTAGACGAGTCCCTCAGCAGCCAGACAGCCCTTAAAAATCGTGAGGCCTTTTGAGGCCTAAGACCTGCCTTTAAGGGATGGATTTAGGGTTTAGGGTTTAGTGGGAGTCGTGCATGTCATCGCACGAACTCCACGTTAGCCTCCAGAGGTAGCGCAGGCGCACCAGCTGCCGATTTCCCTCTTTCACACTTGTTTACTCCTCCCTTCCCATTTCCTCTTTCGCACTTATCGCTACACCCCCAGTATGTGGCGCTCTCACTTGTCTCCACGAGCATTGTTGAATTGTCGTCTTCTTCTTCTTCTTCTTCAAGCAACAATACAGAACAGTAGAGGGAGAGCGGGGAAGAGAATCGGTTTTCAGTGGATTTGGGATCGGACTTGGAAGCGATTTTGTAGAGTTGCTTGTAGAGGAAATTTTGATCTATTTTGGAGGAGTAGTTTTGGAATTTGTGTGAGGAAATTTGGGGTGTGAAGTTTTCGGGAGCAGTTGCGATGGCGTTGGAATGGGCAGCTCTAGGTGCCGTGACAGCAGCAGAAGCAATCATTCTCCTACTCCTGACTCTTCCTGGAACACAAGGCCTACGCAAGGGTCTAATCACCGTGGCAAGAACGAGTCTACAGCCGTTACTAGCCGTTGTTCCGTTTGCTCTTTTCTTACTCCTGGAGATATACTGGAAGTACGAGCATTTGCCGGAGTGCAGAGGTCCAAATTGCAGCGTGGCGGAACAGGATCGTAACGCCAAATTCGTCTTCAAAAGCCAGCGCAATGCGGTTCTAGTACTGGGAGCGCTCCTCCTGTACTGGCTATTATATCGCGTCACGGCGATGTTGGTGCGCATGGAACATCTCAGCACGCAGATTAAGAAACTTAAACCTTCAGAGTGAAAGTAGGAGTAAATCATTAAAGTACTCAAGCCGTTTCCGCATCAAAATTTTGGCTTGGAGTATTTGCCTTCGTCTGGGTTTGCTTCCTTCTTACAGGGTGCTAAACCTTCAGCCCCAAACCGCTTTGACTAATATACAAATGGGAAGAGTTTTTTTAAGTTACTGTTTTTGTTTTGTCCGTTTCTTTTATTTTGACTTGTGTGACACATACTCCAACAGCATGCATGGAATAGCCTCAACAATCTGACGAGCTCTAAACCAATCCCAATTATCTGAAGATGGGTTTAGGGTTTGTCGTCATCATCAACTACACAAATGTACAAGCATCACTAAATCAAGGTGGAAAGTGGAAACCCAGTTTGGTTTTTCAAACTACTCTCATTTCAGTCAGTGCCAGAGAACTTTCTTGCACTGAGATCCTACTTATTAGCAGCAGTATAGAAAGGTTGCAGATAACAGCACCTGCAATTACAGCATTCTAGGGGGCCTGACCAAGAAGCTTGGGTTTGCCAATGCATTTCCCATCTCCGCAATAAATTCTTCTAACAAAGACAATTAAGGCTGGTTTCTCATGTATTTCTCTCATGTTATAACATCATTAAATTTCTAAGATAGTAAAATATATCTGACATCATGGAGTTCTAGACATCTAAATGTGTTACACATACACATCAACAAATTTCCAAGATTCATAAATGAGGTAAACTAGACACAGACATTTCATTTGAATGTCTGTCAAGAATTTTCCAGGACTAGTACGAGTAGTGTGTTGTTGTGTTCTGAATGGTTTGTGACCTCATCATCATCTTCGCAGTAGTTGTCTGCCTCTGTCATTGGCCCCCTTAACTCTGTAGTTGAGCTCATGGACATCCGCATCAAGGTATGTAATGCCCTCATTTTGCCTGCATCAATCCCCACAACCTTCCCATTGTTTTTAATCTTTCAGGAAAGAAGAAACAGTTGGGATGGAGAGTTTTGAAAAGGATTATGATTGATAGTTTTTGCCTTCAAGATATCAGAAAGAAATGCTGACCTTGAGATTTCAGAGTGCATTTGTAGAGACATATCTTTAAGCTGGCCGAGTACATTGCTTAGATCTGTCAGTGCATCCTCCTCCCTCAAAATCCCCTCCTGTATCACATGCAATGACTGTTAAAGGTTGTTTGCAGGAAGATAGGATTTTTGGAAAATGTAATTTCTACAATGAGCTGACACTTCTTTCTCATGCTTCATTAATTCTACACAACTTGGAGATTTTACAATTGAGAGATGGGACTTTTATTTCCTTGTTTTTTGAGGCAGGTTATTGACCAAATCCTCTATTTCCCAGTACCAAAATGTAAAGCAACAGAGGCTTCTTTTCAAACTTACCTTCACTTGGTCATGTTGTTCAAACCCAGTGGAGCCTGAGAATTTGTTTCCCACTGCTGACTTCACACTTCCATTGGTGTTTAGCCCCAATGCTGTCCTCTCTGCATCGTTACAACCTTGTCTCTGGAATGTATCTCCTGCACATCCACAATAGCTTTTAAGCTAAGCCATGCACCATATGCCTTTGTCATAGCACCTTGCTCACAACAGCACCAATGAAATTTGCATCTGTTGAGAGGAAGCTTGAGAGTGGAGGTGAAGTGGAAAAGCAGAATAGTACCTCCACTGTTGAGGGGTCCAGTGATATTGCATGCTAACCTGGGCTTCCATTTCCTGGAAAAAAAGCCTCCAAGGCTTCCTAATATTTTTTCTGCCTGCAAAGAACAACCAGCCCAGAGAAAATATTCTGAACCTTCAAGAATGAAACAACGAATACAGAAGAAGCAGAGAAAAGGATTGTGTGTCTACTAATATTTGTGGGTGAATGTCTTCTTCAACCTTGCCAGAGGTGGACACTCCTAGATGGGGATATCCTGGTTACCAGATCCTGCCAAGGATTGGTTTTGCCCTTGGGTGTTCCTACAATATCAGTAGCAGTTGGAAAGTAGATCCCTGCTGGTAGTGCGGATTCATGACACACTGCACTATGGGATGGAACCTTTAATCACTTGCAAGTTGTAAGGTGGCTGAGAACCTGAACCCCATTTGGTCTGAAAAGACAACAAATTCCAAAGATACAAAAGTTGCAGAAGTATGCCTAAGAATTACCACAGTGAGGTGCTGGTCCACTTTGACAACAGTTTCATGAGTGCGCAGGATCTGGTCCCCCTGAGCATGCAGCAGTGCCATAGTCTCACCAGCAGCATCCTTGGTTTGCTCTGCCACTCTCAAGCAATTTTTTATAGTAGACAGAGTCTCTTGTGGTTTGTGCATTGCATATGCCTGCAAATCACGCACTGCTCGATTCTCTTCATGTCCTTGAGCTCCAATCCTCTTACAATCTGACCTACCAGTTTCCAAGAGATCACACCTTTCTGTGTTGTGGTTGGGCCTCTGGTGCCTCGAGGAGGCTTGGACAAAAGTGACTGGACATGAAGACAAATCACGATCTCTGGTCAAATAAGACTTTGCTGAAGAAACTTGTCTTGTAACAAGCTCCTCCGCATCCTGATGTTCACAGAAGCTGGAGATTGGTTCAACATATGTGGGTGCTTCCATGTTCTTAGATTGGGCAGTAGCTGTTGCTGCAGAAGGAAATTCATCATCTATGCCCAAGGGTAAACTGTCTTCATTGTGTATATGCTTCTCCAAAGAAGCTTGCCTTTCCTCGAACTCCTTGTGCTCCTCCTCCTCCTCCTCCTTCAAGTACTCGGAGTACCTATAGATGGCCTTAGGGATAGAGGGTGGTGCCTTCAGGGTCCCAAGCTCAGGAGGAAGTGTTGCAGCAGATGTAGCTTCACCCTCTTCATCATCATCAAAAGGATTTGTGTAATGCAGAGGGTGAGTGTCCTCACATGATTCAGATGCACTCTCCGACAGTGCAAAAGGATTGTCTGATTGATGATACTGATAATACCTTCCTCCTGACATTCTTTTTCTGTTCTCTCTGTGGAAGAATTACAGAAACAAGATCAGGATGACTGCCAATGCCATTCAACTTGAGACAAGAATAATAATAACAAGGGTAAGAGAAACCCAACAAACATCATGACATGGAATGAAACAAAGCAATAAAACCATCACCATCTACGCATGATTTGTGAACTATAAACCCTTGTGAAAAATGCAAAAGAAAACTGACTGACTCAAGAAGGAAAGAACAGAAACTTGTTGCAAAAACCAAGGAATTATAAATGAGGGTTTCAGCAGAGAAAAACTCCACAGAAACACTGGAAGGCTTCAGATCTTCTTCACCTATGGCGGTAACTAGCTGCCATAACTCTCTTCCCTGAATGTATAAGACAAAATAGTCGCAGAGATTCAGTAATTATGTGGTTCTTGGTCTGCATTATGGCTGTGAACACATTACCATCGAAGAAGAAGATGCATTAGGGATGCAGTTTGCAAAAGGCAAAACAGAGCTGGAAACAAAAAGACGACGTTGGAATTTGGGCTTTCGAATTTTAGCAAAGCATAGAGTGACAGAAACACAGTACCTGGAGGATGTGCTACCCCTTGAAAACTGCCGCAGGCGCAAGAAACACAACCGAGAGGATGGCGGCGCAGCGCAGCAGCAAACTTTGTAAGACGAGAGAACCAGCAAGCGAGCAGTGCAAAGTGTGATCAATCAATCAATCCATTTAGGACACAAACTTCTTCTAAACAATTTGAGCAAACCAGCAGTTGGATCAGAGAAACATAGACGAAGATCTTTACTCTAGTTTATCAAAAGTATACAGGAAACTATGTCTAGGCACACACAACAACAACAACAGCCACATAAAGAAGAACAAGAAGTTGAAGAAGCAACAGTAACAGCAACAAAGCAAGAGAACGCAAGAGGGAAAAAACAACGCAATCTGAAGAAGAAGGAGGAGGAGGAGGAGGAGGGCGTCATTGCCATGCCGCAGTCAGTGCCCAACGGTCATTTCGCCAACCTGCCACTGTTCGGCTACAGTGAACCAAGCACCCACCAGTGCACCATGAAGGATGGATGATAAATGGTCTGGAAACAGTTTTCTGTTGTGTTTCAGTTCCATAGCTACCCATGGTTTGTTAGCTCAGTTGTTTTTTTTTTTTTTTTAATTACCTACCAACTAACAACTCACAAGCAGGTTGATAGTAAGTAGGTAGGTAGGTAGGTAGTAAAAATAGCCCTTACATATATGTATAAACCATCTACTTGCCTAGTAGTTACCTATTTTCCTACCTACCTACTTACCTACCTATGTATGAGACCTAATTCCTTCAGAGTTGGTTACCAAGGTGAAACCAGATATTAAACTCGGTTGGTTGAGGTTCATCCACAACTGAGTAATAATGGGCATCCAGTGGATGGTGCACTGGTGGGGGCCCCACTCTTCTTCCCCCTGTTTGGTAGGTATAGGCAGGAAGGTATGTATCAGGCTTTTTTCTTTTTTCTTTTTTTTTCATTAATTTAAAAATATTTTAAGTAAATAATTTAAACTTTTGAAATTATAATATTATTATGAATATTATTTTTAAATATAGGTAGTCAAAATGCTTTTTTTAATTTTAAAGGTGATAAAATCATGTCCTTTTTTTAAAAAAAATTTAATAGCCATAATTCGATCAAAATTTAACAATAATTTCTATACGTTGTTCAATTAGGGTAGCCAAAAATTATATAGAAGGATGTTTTAAATTTTACTCTCATGTTTTGGCTTGTAGCCAAATTTGGTTAAATCTTCTTGTCGATCATTGCCACTTTGACTATAGCACAAAATTGCCCCAAAAAACCCCAGTAGGCTATGTATCTAGTGTTTTTTTTTCTCCTTGATGAATTTTGTCATTTTTTCAACATTAAGACAATTGCAAAGTTTTTGTTTTTTTAGCCTAAATTCAAATAAATTTTGTGAGAAAATTTGTCAATCTTTTAATATCACAATTTATTGAAGGAAAAAACATTGGCAGGTGGGCAGGTATGTAACAATTTTGCAGTTTTTCTATAGCTTTTGTTATTTGACACCATTTGTTATTTAAATAAAATTTAAGCAATATAAAAAATTTGGCGAAATATTCCCATAAAAAATAGCAAAATATTTTTTGGGGGCAAAATTTTCTGAATATTTTTTTACTAAGTTCCAGGTTTGGATTTATTATTATTTAAATAAAATTTAAGCATTATAAAAAATTTGGCAAAATTTTCTCAATATTTTTTGGGGGAGAAACCACAAAACTTGTCTAATAGAGTGCCAAAAGAGTTATTCACAAAGTTAGCCAAACCCAAGACTAGAACACCCAATTTGGCTGAAACTGAGTACGAATTGCAAAAATAAGGACCAAAAAGGGTACATTAGAGTTATCTGTAAAGTCCCGCGATTAGGGGGCGAGAACAGCCCGTGCGTAACTGGGAACGAGAATTTTACAAAACGAAATAACTGGGACCCAAAATAGGTTTTTCACCAATTTTGGTGGTATACTGAGCTTCATCCTGTCTTTCCTTTTTCCTGAGCGCCTTCACTGCTGCTACGTATATTTTCACTGCTCCTACCTGTACAAGTACTATAATTACTCTCGAACATTAAATGCTGAGTTTCAGCATTTCATACTAAGTTTTAGTAAAATTTCCTTACTTTGCAGATACCACTGAAAGAGGGGATAGTGGGTGAAAGCAGGCCCAAAGACATGGTGAAGACAGGGTGATTTTACGGATAGCACTATTTTCTTAGAATGGGAGGTTAAATTGCTTTTACCCACCCTTGCAGTTTCATAGTAAGTTCTCAATTTGCTAAGGGTGCCTTCACTCCAGCATTCTTTCTATATTTCAGATTTTAAAATTTTAAAATCATGTGCAATTAATATTGTTGCTTCAATACTTGATTCTCACTTTTTGAAAAGTTTTACTTACTTTCTGAACATCCAACATTTGGAGAAAAATAAAGGTTTCAAGGTGAATTTGAGATCCATGCACAGGATGACTTAAAGGATCACTGAAGATTGTGTTTTGATTTTGTTTGTGTCTTCTATTAGTTTTTTCATTTCACAAAAGTGTACAATTTTTGCTTTCAAAAAACACATTTAACATTTGAAATACAAGTTTTTCCAAGGTTTTCTCCACACATTTTTTTGGGGGGCTCGGGGGGAGGAAGCGGGGAATAGCAAAAACCTTGCCACAAAAAAAATCTTTGCTTTTTCTTTCTTTTGGGGGTTTTAAAAATTAATTTGTAAAATAGCTAAAATTCACTTGCAAGAAATGTATGACAATTCTTTAGCATTTTCTTGGTGCAAATTTTGAAGATTTTTTCATAATTTGTGAAATACTTAAAATCCATCACTTCCATGCTTAAACATAGGTGCCACATGACCTATGTTTAAGCTTAGCTTAAATGCCCCATGACATGGCTTAAGTGTCGCATGGTATGGCCTAGGTCTAGGTTTAAGCTTAAGTGTCACATAGCCTATGTTGAAACCTAACTTAGGTGCAATGTGATTTAAGTCTAAGTTTAGTCTATGTGACATGTGATCTAAGCATAGGTGCCAAATGGCTTAGGTGTCACTTAACTTAGCCATAGGTGTTATGTGACAAATGTGATCCAGGCATATGTGCCACATGGCTTAGGTGGCATAGGCTGAGGTGCCACCTTGCTTAACCTTAGGCCTAGGCACCATGTGCCATATGTGATTTAGGGATAGGTGCCACATGGGTTAAGTCGTTTAAACCTAGGTGGCACCTTGCTTAGTCCTAGGCTTAAGGGCCATGTGGTATATGTGATTTAAAAATATATGCCATGTGTTTTAAATGGTCCAAGCGTAGGTGCCACCTTGCTTAGTCCTAGGCTTAGGCACCATGTGGCATATGTGATTGAAGCATAGGTGCCACCTTGCTTAACCCTAGGCCTAACATAGGTGACACATAGGCTACATTCATAGATAAGTTAAATTAATTAGTAGGTAGTAAGTTAAATTATGTAGGTAATTAGAAAATGTTTAAGTAGGTAGATAGGTAGTTAAATGATTGTTAATAGTTAAGAATTATGACTAGGTTGCAACCAAAATGTTTATCTCATATCGTTTTGTCTTCCATTTCAAAATTTTAAATTTTATAACAAGGTGCACTATAAATGTTAAAAAAAAACAAAAACATGAAAATGAAATTGCCATTTAGGATGAACAGTAAAAAAAGGTTCTTGACCTTAAAGGCTCAACCCAAAATGAAATAGGATTTTTTAGCTAGGTGCCATGTGGCCTAAGTTTAAGTCTAGCCTAAATTTAGGTGTTTAAACCTAATTGAAGTGCTATTAACTTAAGTCTAGGTTTAGTTTAAGTGCCTTATGGCCTAAGTTTAGGTGACACGTGGTCTAATTTATGTGGTTTTAAATGGCTTAAAATGATTATCATTGTGGTGTTGATGTGTGCCAGATGTTTACAATTAAAAACTTGTCAATTTTAGTGGTTCTTGGTTGCAAATAATATATTCTAGTTGAAAAGCAATTTTCAATTGGGTTTGTCATTTTCAACTACAATTTTTATTTGAAAAAAAATTGATGTAATTATGAATGTGGGGTTTTCCTCCCAATGTCTTTTTAATCTTTTAGCATTAATTAAATCCTGATTCTTTATGTTTTTTTAGTCAAAAATATTTTTCATCATTTTTTGGTGTTTTTTCAATCTTTTTGACTTGTCATAGTTTTTGTGTGTTTTTATCAATGTTAGTTTGATTCTTCATTATAATTGATTAATTGTAATAATTGCATTTATAATGAAGAATCAAAATTATATTAATGGATAAATTTGATGTTTTGATAAATGATGTTTGATATATGATATTTAGATGTAAAAATGTTTGTAGTTTTTTAATACCTTTGACAATAATTATGTTGTTTCCAAAAAAGTTGAAAAGTTAAATAATAATTAAATTTTAATATTAATTATTCAATAGAAAATTTGGAAATTTTCACCAATTAAAAAAGGTTGATATAATTAGGATTCAATATAAATTTATATGATCAGGAAATTTCTTCAAAGGTTTTATAATTTTAGAAGGACTTTTTCATTTTTTAGTATTGAACATTCAAAAAAATAACATTTGACAAAAACCAAATGGTATTATAGAAATTATATCCAACAAAATATTATTCAACAAGGATCAATTGTGACCTCCTCTCCTCCCCCCCTAACTCCAACACCCCCAATGCCAATGAAAATTTTAAACTTGTAAATGTGGGTAAAGGTAGATGGAACATTATGAGGTTATTAATTTCAAAAAAGCTAATGGAACCATTTTACAACTTATATGAATCAATGGATTGTATAAGTTGTAATGCTAACACATCCCATACACTTACAATGTGATGTTACTATTCGGTTTTCACTTTTGAATGAAATATTTTTTAGTAGCCTAAGTTTTTATGTAGATTAGAACATCATGAAGATTACATGAAAGGAAATCAAGTAAGAAAGCATGAGGAACAAATAAAATTGGGAGAAAAAGATTGATGTATGATGTGTAATGGAGATTTGAATATTGGAAAATATATATTTCATTAATTTAAATAAATTTTATACAAGTTTTTTTTCTATAATGTCTTATAGTTTTTTTGATTCATATGATGAGCCTATGAACATCATAATTGTCTTTGATCATATCTACTTGATCCAATAACTTGAATGTTAGTAATTCTAAAATGAAATTGTGTCTTTGGAAGCAAAATGCATTCGATATTTGATGTAACATGTGATGGACATTAAATCTTTTGAATTGCATCCCCATGAATTAATCTATTGTTTTTATCAAATATTTTAACTTTGTGAAACTCTTTTGCAATGTCATTTCTATGATGGTTATTTTTTTCCATGTTAATTCAGCTTAATTTTATGTCATATTTTTTAACACAAAACATTAATGAAAATTGCTTTGCATGCTAAACTAAAATTTTTAATTTATTTTTCCAATATTGACTCCATTATATCTTTGATGTCATATTTTATCTTTATATTATTTGATAAATTTTGAGTCATTTAAGTTGATGCAAAATGTTACATCTACATATGTGTTAGTGAAGACAGTTGGTTATAATTTCCTTTTCCACCCACCCAACAACATCATGCAACTCTTATGAATAATGCAAAAGTTATTTCTTTTGTTTGGGGTTGAACGATGTATTGTGATAGATTGGACCCTTTGGAAAAGCGCCCCATTCAATGTCTTTCATGTTGATGATGTGATAAACATATTTTTCATATTGGTCATAAATGATTTCACAAATGTTATATTCTAACAAATAATGCAAACAATTTAAAGTTAAAATATGTTTAATACATGAATTTGCTTGTAATATATTTGAATACATGAAATTGTATTGTATTTTGAGATGTGATATAAATGTAGAGATATTAACCTTGACGTTGGAGGGGATTAATTTGCTTGATTTTTCCATTTTATGCTTTGATGTCTTTTGGCAAGGTGCTAGTGGAAAAACTATTGTTTGCAACTAATCATTTACAATTAAAATTGTTGTTTGCGACTATTATAGTTACAAACGACACATTTTAATTGCAAATGATAGTTTTTCCATTAGTGACGTACGTAAGATTTTTGGAGTTTGTGACAATAAACACATCATAAATAATAAAATATGTATGTTATATATGAAATAAAATAGCCCTTAAGGTAGAGGTTCCAAAATAGTAGGAAAAGAAAAATAACCCCTTGAAGAGGTGATTTTAAGTTGCCTTGGAGTTGGATGTGGAATCAATTGTAAATGTTAAGTTGAAATAATTGGAAGTGATGGAATAATTAGGAATGGATATTAATTCCAAGCCAAATTCCAAGTTCCAACTTTCTTTTTTCCCTTGCAATGGAGGTCCCACAATCTGATGTAACATTAACCAAATTTAAATACACTTGTTATAATAATTTTCTTTTTTTATTAACATGGCATACATGTGATTCACTGTTAGGTTCACCAAATGGCATGGTTCTATTTTTCATAAATGATTCAAATGGAAATTTTATCAATTATGAGCATATTCAATTGGCTTTTTCAAAGTATGCTCTAATTAACCAAAATTTTGAAGACTTATAGATGTTGAGGAGGCATCACATTTTCACATGTTTGTTTAATATCCTTTCAATTTTATACAAAGTTTCACATTTTTTTCCCCAATTTCCAAAGAAACAAATTGTAATGTTATTTATTGTTTACAATAAAATTTCTAGATGTAGACCCTTTCTAAAAAGAAAAAGACATGTTAACTTTCAACTTTTAGGGTCCTAACTTACAATAATCATAATTTTGATTTAATAATTTTATTTTTAATTAATTTAAAGATCATCAACAACGGATTTTATTCAAAAAAATCTTCATATTTTTTACAATTTCATGATTCATTAAAAAAAACACAAATATATTTGAACCTCTAAAAACACGTAAATAATGCAATAATGGTTCTATGTGCAAGGTGAAATTTATGATTATGAAAAAACAAATGTGAAGAATTTTTTTATGTTTTGATTCTATGTGTGTGTGAAAAAGTGTGTGTGTGTGTGTGTGTGTGTGAGAGAGAGAGAGAGAGAGAGAGAGAGAGAGAGAGAGAGAGAGAGAGAGAAAATGAAATAGAGTGATGGTAGTTTATAGGTGAAAAAATTTAAAAATAATTGTATGTATTAATTTTCACAACTTTTGTTAATCAATAAGGTTTTAAAGAAATGGAAACTACTATTGCTTTGTTGTTGTGTATGTGCTTTTCACAAGGATTCAACCATGTAAATAAAGCTTTTATCCTTGCACTTATTGTTTTTCTTTTCATGCTTTTAGTTTTTATTTGTTTGATCATGTGTGTTGAAAAGCTTAGTGGGTGTTTTTTTTTGGGGGCGGGGAGGAGGCATTTGTTGCATGCATAGATGGAACAAATGTCATGTATTTGTTTTTGATGTGATTGAATCCTTTTATTTACATATGCAACAACTTGAGAATTAAAAAAATAGTGCCCATTTAAATATTTTTATTGGGTCATCATCATTTTTTGAGTTTCTCTTGTAGATAAATCTACGTGTGAAACCCCAAGGGCTTAGGTCTTGGGGTTTAGGAAGAGTTGGGATTTGGAGTCAAAGAAATAAAATAAACTTTATGTGGTGGTTGTTTATAGGATTTAGGGTGTTAGGATTAGTTGTTGAAAGTTAAAACCTTTGGAAAAAGACAATGAAACTAATGTTGTTCTTATTAATAAGACTACTAGATTATGTTGTCAACTTGATTTTATGCAACATGAATTCCTTAACTACAACATGCCCTCCAACATCTTCAATATTTGGCCCACAACCAAATCCACCTCCATAAGTTGAACATCCATCTATCGGATGCATGGTAAAGATCAATAAATTTGACAATTACTCTTGTAAAAATTATTTCAACACTTTATATGTCTTTCATTTATTTTTCGTGGCTAGTGAAATCATCATGTTTGGTCATCACCAACTAACTTTGAAATTGAAATTAAATGTAAGTTTGGTCATGTTCTTTTAAAATGAAAACCAAAGGTAGAAAATCATTTATGTTACCTCAATATATTTATCATATTTGTTGGCACTTTTGATTTTGTAGAGGTAATAGATTAGTGGCATGTTGTAATGTGAGATTGAATTTTTCATCCAAGGTTAAATCTATTTGATATATAGTGGTATGTGTTCCATGGATAATTAAAGTTGGGGTAACAATAGCACATAAGCAATTAGAGGTGCTTTTCACCCTTCAACAATTTCATAGTAATGTGTATTGTTACATAGCTTTTGCATAGTTGTTTTCTTTTGGTAAATACTTAACACAACTAAATAATAATATTTGTAGCATCATAAACATTACTTTACAATATTTGGTTTAAACACGAAAGTAATGTAAGGACATCTTCACTATGCAAGACTAGTCCAAGCTTCACTCATGATTGGGAAAACTATTAAACTCCCTAAAGATTTCATGGTTGAAGTAAACAAATATGGATCTTGATTAGGTGTTGTCTTTCATCAAATGATGTTATTAGTATTGAAACAAAAGCAAACACATTGGAGGCTTTTTACAATTTGCATGTTGGCAACCATTACATGGGAGACTAACAATCAACCACCCACAAATATGGTAGCTACTTTTGTCCATTTGTTCCTCATATGTCTCTTGCAACTTAAGAACGTTAAACAAGTGTTGCTTTTAGTTTCTTATGGAACTAGGGCTTTAAATCTATGGTTGTGCAAAGAAAATCAAATGAACTTAGTTGTGAATTTGCTCTTGATTCAACGATTTGGATCTACCAAAAGTAAGTAAATTCAGCATATGATCTTTTCCATATCAGAGTGTTAAGTTAAAAATAATGAGTCAATTGAAGAATGTTTTGATGAATACATTTGTTCTACCAACAAAATGTTGTTGAATGGTTTGATATATTTAAACAAGGAACCAACAATCCTAAATGATCTTGAAATAATTTTTTTCCTAATATTCAATGATATTTCGTCTTATATTCTATGATTATAAGATCATTAGGTAATGCTAGAATGTTATAGGCAATCTATACTTTCAACAATGGGCCATGTGTAGTTGTTTAAAAGTTTTGTAAATATTTGAAAGTCATATAAGTTTTCATGTGATGGTTCAAAGGAGTCCCATTAGTAGTTTTATTAATAACATTTTTAATTCTAGATGTTTATGGTAGTAATTGATTTATATAGATGAGGTTTGCAAACATAGAGGGTGCAGCCTTACACTCTACATTTCATTAAAGCTTTATACTTGTCAGCAAAATAAGTGGTGATGGAGGTATGTCCTTAGTCATATTTCTTGTTCTTTTGTTGTCTTTCAAGTAGTTTGTCCTTATGAACTTATCATTATTGTAGGCATGTAAACTTCCACATGTTTGCATTTGCCTTCAATTTCCTTTAATGAATAACACTTCATTTTAACATACAACTTTAGTTATAGAATTAGTATCTCAATTTTTACTACCTCGTTCCAAGTAAGCATGCAACCTTCTTGTTTTTCAACAAGATTGAAAAAAACAACTTGAGGGGGAAATGTGCAATGTAAGGAACTATTATTCAAAAGTTCCACATCTTTTGACTTGTTAGTTAGTCAAGATTGTGTTTTGGGAATAACAATATGGTCACCTAAATCTTTGACTAAAATTCAAAAAATATATAAATGGAAGTTTCCTTAACCTTTGGTGTACCAATTGGATATTTGCACTTCCCATGTAAATATATGAAACATGCAACTTATATGAACCCATGAGAAAATTATTACTTGGAAATTTTTTGAAATTTTTTCTTCAACATGTTTGAAGATATAGCATATTTGGATAGCCACTCAAAATGGTCATATTTGGTGGACTAATCCTTTCATTTGCATAATGATAGGTGGTGTCATCTAAAGAAGAATATCACGTTAGAGAAAGCCGTAAGTGGTTGCAAAAGAAATAAGGTTATTTTAATGTTCTCCTTCCACAATAGGAACCACGAGCCAATATTGTCTTGTGTCCTACATCTTAAGGCAAAATGAATGTTTTGAGATGCTAAAGAATGAAAGTTGAATAAATATGTTTAATCATTCAACCAATAAAAAAGAAGGTTAGTAAAAAATAATGAAACAAATTTTGAATATCCTATTGAAGGATAAACCAATAAGGAATGCAAAACTCTAAGATTTTTCTAAAATGACAATAACCAATAAGGAATGTAACTTAATTATTAAAAACTTAAAAATGATTGCACTTATTAATGTATCCCATTTTATGAAAAAAATGACTTGATTCTAATATTAGTTCCACAAAAATTGGTGTTTTATAACAATAAAAATTTATGCCATCATGTAGAACATAATTTATTTTTTTTTGGTTTAAATATGAAGCAATTTGAACAAATATTGTGATTCCTTTTTTTAAACAACAAGAATGTGAAACATAGTTCCTAAGTTGTGTTTTAAGATATTTAAGGACATTTTTTAATCATTCAAAATATTTTTCTACCATATTGATCTTAATGTACACTCTTATCCAATGAAAAATAAGAATTTAATGCAATTTGTATATTATACAAGTCATAATAATCAACCAAAGTTGAAGGCCAAAATGATTTTGGAACAACACATTCTTTTTGTGTACTCCAATTGTGAATGCATCCTACAATTGTTGAGGTATCAAATCATCATGAAAATTGGTTAAGATAAGTTAAAGGCATGCCTAATGAATGGTGGCAAATAAAAGGTTTCAACAATTGTGGCACTGTTTAATTCTTATTGTACAAGTTTTAGTTCAAAGCAATAATAGACATAGTTTACCTAATATGTTTGCCATTTGTGTTTATAATTTTGACCATACATTGCAAGTGATAGCCTCATATTTCCAATGATCTAAACTTTACACCTTATTGACCTACTAAATGGAAATGTTACATGATTTTGAAATACTTAATGTAAAGTTTTAGTTATATGGCAACTGATCAAATTAATTTTACCAAGCATGATGAAGTACTAATATAGAGATGGTTTGGTTTGCCTTGTAAATGCCAATACTACTACTATGTAATTCAATTGTTTTCCAACTAGGTTTTTTTATCCTCGGTATTTTTAATGTGTTATAAAAATTTGTTCTTACTATTCCATTGTGTGTAGAATATAGTTTTCTCTTCATAGTGAGGCATGGACTATGGCATATGACATGCACAAAACTCACCTTCAATGTAGGGATGTGGTAAGCCATTTATTAATAGCCTAATTAGAAGAATGATTTCCAATTGTCAACTGAATTTGCATTTTTAAAACTATATTTAATTGTTTCTAATTAGCTTAAACTTGTATAAAACAACAACAATTACATGGTACAAGAAAGAGATTCGTCAACTTCCAATGCATGCCAACTTGCAAACTATTGATTTGAAACATTTTCATTATTAAACATCATTTTGAATTAAAATTGATTAGTCACATTTATTATTCAGTTTTTTGGAATGTGAAATAATTATTGTGAGGTGACTAACCAAATAATCTTGCATTTTTCTCAAGAAAATATGTTTATTTTGTCAATTATAAGTAGGAATGTGCTTTGCAGTGGGGAATGAAAATGGATGATAAAAATAACTAATATAGGTTTTTTTCTTTAATGGGTGAGGAATACCAACATTATGATTATGTTCACTGCCATTGTCATTTTGAAGACTTGGGTGATTGGTTGGGCAAGGTCATGGAATTGGAAGAAATTGATAATCACAAATTGTGCAAAATACAAAAAATTGTATTCAGTTTTGAACTTCTCTTAACACAATTAGATTGATTTATTTGCCTCAAATAATAAGGAAACTTTCCTTGTTACTAAAAAAAATACATTAGTGGAAACTGTAAACATATTAACTATAAGGTTTTATAGTCATTTGTTTTTTTCTTTTATGTTTCTTATTTTTATTTTTTCATTGAGTATTTGTATTCTTATTGATGGTCATGTTTCTAGGTTTGGATTTGATTAACTTTTGTGCAAGTCATATCTTTATTTTTTATTTACATTAACCAAGATTATAAGGATGCATGTAGGATGGAATTATTAAAAAAATGCAAATTCTGTGTTGTTGAACATCATTTCAACATTATTCCAAAAATCAAAAAAGTTTAAGCAATAACTACTTCTTTAGTAAGCCTACAATGGTCATAGAAAGTGAATTGTCCCAATGAAAAGTTTGGTACATTCCAATTGTAGGTAAAATTTTTGTGTTAAAGTTATGTGACATACTTGTTTGTGTTTTTTGCTAGAATTTAATTATGTTGTGTTTTTAAAAAACTTTGTATGTTATTGTCTATGATATATGTGGTAGGTCAAAGTACTCAACAAAAAAAGGGTTATGGATGAGATTCTTAATTGAATTTCTACGACCTATAACCAATTTAAAGGTGTGAAAGACATCCTAGTAGCTTCCAAGAACATTGCAAAAAAGCCAATGATTGATGGATAGTTACAAATTTTGGAAGAGGTATTAAACCATATTTGTAAGATTTATTAAACCAAACAATTACAATGTTAAATGGGATATATATGGCATGTGAAGGTATGTAGAACAAAATTGTTCAAAGTAGACACAATTTTTATTGGTTCTAAATGCCTCTTTGACAATGTGTTTGAGTGGGACATGTCAATTTCAAAAATTTGGGTCATTTTGACTAGTTCAAATAGCTAAATCTTATAACATATGCATACAACTTCCCATTTTTGCTTCATTCCACATACATGAAAAAATTGACATGAGTGCTAACTTAGTTTGGCTTGCAACAATGGAATGGATATATATTTGACTTTCTTGCAAATATAACAAAAGCCAAAACCACAAGTTTAATCACAATAATTGGTTGTGTTTAACACTCATTAAATGTTAAGCTAGAAAGGAAGATTGCCTAATTTTGCAGTCATTTTTAGTGCCTTATGTTGTTTAAACTTTGAGATCCCAACCAATTATATTGGTTCACAACTTGAAAATTATTCACCATTAACCTCCCTAGGGGCATTGAATAGAATAGATACACATCCTTGTTACAATTGGAAGTTATCGTGCATTAGTTATATATGTTGCAAGCTGGCACAACTTTGGTAGAAATTTTCATAGTGCAAGTTGTATATTTTTAGTCTTTCCCCATCAATGTAAGCTAATTCACTTTTTGATAGAAAATTTTAAATAGGTGTTTCTATGGGCCTTGGGCAATGCTTCAAATAATTGCACGATGTTGCACTAGAGATCATAAAAAATAATGAATGTGGCAAAACTGCCGCATTCAATTTATGAAAAATAGAAAATCAAATAACTTGTCACATCTTTTTTTGCATCACCTTGTGCACAAAAGCATTTTCATTGATTGGAAGAGATGACGGCCACCCTATTATTTCAAAACCTCCAATTTAAATAACATTTATTTTTATAGGGGTTTATTTTTATAACAACCATGATCTTTCAAAGAAATCATTAATTTCAATAATAAGCAACATATATAATGTCAACACATAATAGTGACCTTAACAAATTGGATTGTTTAGAACATCGATTGGGGAAATAACATGATCAAACATGTTTTTGTTGCTATTTATTCAACAAGCCTCCAACATAAACAATATACAATAATGAGACATTTGAATATGATGTAGATTCATTAATATGCAAAACAATGTCCAAAACAAAATATTTCACTTGCAAAACAATTCATTCATTTGCATGATCAAGGAATGTAGAATGATAGGATAACAACACAACATTTAATTAACTATGGGACTTGATGTTGTTGCTATGGTTGCTAGCTCACAACTTGCAACAAATGTTGTTGTTGGCTTAGTTGAATTAACTAAGTAGGTACTTGTGAATAATTTGGCATGGAAAACATCCACTAATGTTGTTGTTGAGGATTTTGCAATTGTTGTAAACATATAACATATTAAGTCCCCAATAATACATTTTGTTTAAGATGATTGCAAAGAAAACTCCGCATTAACACTTTGAAGGTCACCATTCAAATGTCAATTTTGACCAAACCAAACACAACAAAAATGACCGTGGTCAAACATTTATAAGTTTCACCCACAAAATATTTGACCATTACTTTCACATTCATTGGAAATTACTTGAACATATCCCCAAGACTATACCAACAATAATCACACCCACAAAAGACAAGAATAACTTCTCCAATGAAAGCATTAGGCAATTTGAAAGTTCTAATAGATCACACAATTTTCTAGACAATGGAGCAAAGTGTGTTGAGGTGTGTGAAGTTTGGAAAACCCACCATACAATGAACTTGCTATTGTTGTTTTGCTTATCACAAGAAAAGTTATTGTACTATATGTTATTGCTACAATGCAGAGTTCTACCAAATTAGAAGTAGATGGTTGTTGTTCTTGTAGAGTCTACACCTATAAACCAAAAACACTTTAAATAATCATTTTACAAACATTCAAAAATTTGCATATTCTCCACACATAAGTAATGACAAGACCTTAGCCAATCCATCATTAACACATGTATCCAAATATAAAATTGTTATTGATGTTGAAAAATGCTTTATTAATATACTTTTTATTTTGTGAAGGATTAATGTTGTTGCATTATTTGTTACTATTGATATTGCAACATCTACTATCGGTCTTGATTATGATGGTTGTGTTACCATTGCCTTAATCAAAACATCTAGGTCAAGAAAATTATCTAATTACACATGGCTCAAGTAATAATGTTAAACTTGTTTTTTGAATCTCATACATAACACACATATATAGAAGGAACAACATAGTCTTTTATGCTAATCGCATAAAATGGAAACAATAAAGACACCACCATGTGCACTCACAATTGTAATCATGGCTGATATAAACATTTTAATTTCAACTCAACCTTGAACTTATCGTCTAAAAGTACATGGGAATAATATATGAGGATGCACTACCATCTACATTTAACAACATTAAAGTCTTGGTGGATGGATAAAACCACTTGTAAGATAAACAAATTTTCACATTACTATTAACCAACTTACTTTTGTAATTCAATTCACTACTATTAAAGTTGTATTTTATGATTGGATTTTAATCAAAATAGACACCTAAATAGGATGATTGTATAGTCAAAATGGACCCAACATTTTTGGTCACAATAAGTACCACCTTAATCACATTGGACATCACTAAATTGCTAGTTGTGTGGAAATTTGTCATGTTTGTTTTGATTAAAAAGTAGCAATTGCTAGTTGATGAGGACCTTAGGCATGTAGGTAGGTAGGTTGTAGATTGGTAATATAAGTAGGTTAGGATTGCTAATAGGCAGGTAAGTAAGCTAAGGTAGGGGAGGTCATATGTATGTAGCTAGGTAAGTAGGTGTAGGTTGGTAGGTAGATAGGTAGGTAATAGGTAAGTCATTAGGTAGTCAATAATAAATAAATAAGTATTAAGTGGACAACTTGTAGGTAGGTGTTAATAGTTACTTGTTTGATATATTGCCATTTGAAATTAAATCATAATAATTTTATAATGTGTGAAATTAAAAATGAACCTATGTTTATAATTTTTGTTATGACATTATTAGTCATCACGTGAAACGGTGGTTGGATGGTTAATGCCTTAGCTTGTCACCATGGAGACAAGGGTTTCAACTATTTCTTGTGACATCTTTTTTGTCCCTTAAGCATGTAGGCCTTAAGGGAGGCATACATTTTACATCTTGAGGCGTTTTAAAATAAAATTTATTAATATATAATATAATATAATAATTATTTTATTTATGTTACTTACAAGTTAGCATCAATTAGCATTTTCATTATTTTTTAGTCATGCCATTGTAGGTATCAACACCACATAGGCATGAACTAGTCAATGTGTAATCAACATTGTTCAATTTGATTAAAGTTTTTTAGTCAAATAAGACATGCCTACTTTTTGCAAGGAGCAAAATGGACAAAAAAATACTCCTAGTCATTTTGAATGAATAAATTTAATCATGTTACTCATTGTAGTCACAATGTTAGGGGCATAAAATATATATTTTGCTAATAATGAACGTGAATAATCAACTACAAGTATAACACCATACAGTAGTGCAAATCCACCATTTTGTTTTTGCTCAAAATATAAAAGATGTCCAAATAGAAATATATAAACATTAAGTGGGTGAAAGCACACTAAGGTGTAGTCATTTTAGGCATATGTGGAGTCCATACTAGTGTTAAATTTAAAATCCATATACATTGTAGTAGAATACATTATATTGCATAAGTCATATGGCAAGGTTAAATGATTTTATTTTTTTTTACTTATAGACTTTATCAATCATAGATAATTATATCAAAAATTTACATTTAAAAAATAAGAAGTTGAATTATCAAATGAATAAAATACTTTATAAAAAATACACATTTCATTGTATGTTTCAATTTATGGTTTTCAAAATCTTTCAAAATTTTCCTCTTTGAATTAGTGGCATCACACTACTTTCCATGTAAAAAAAATCACTCAACTAAACATTTTATTAAAAATGTTGAGTCCATAATCATATAATATGGATTGTGATGCAAGTTTTTAACATTTCAAAAGTCCAATATGTTATGCTAACTCAAAATCCATTTTTGAGATTCATATAATGTGATCATTTCATATATTCTATTATCACAAGTGGAAAAACTATTGTTTGCAACTAATCATTTGTAACTAAAATTGTCATTTGTGATTAAAATGTGTCATTTGCAACCATTGTTTGAAAAGATAATATTCACAAACAATAATTTTAGTTGTAAACACTGGTTGTAAATGACAAATTTTTCACTAGTGTATTTTGTTGACTCCTTTTCACATTTTATTCATTTAATTTGTATTCTACGACTAATAATCAAGTTGTGACAAAATTATGTAGTCACCCGTAGTGTGTTTTCACCTAGGTAGAATGCATTCCAATGAGAATTAACGTTTGAAAAATCATAGCTTAGTCATGTTCACAATTCAAGACATTTATTTCTTTGTAGTGTTTCAAGAGTCCAACATGACATGGCATCAAGATGATTGAAAACAATTCACAATGTTGGTAGATTTCTTTCAATTTGATGAAACATCGAGTGCTTCTAGGTTATAATCATGCAAATATATTTACCTTGAATTTGCTTTGAAAGATTAAAAAAATGTGCATTTTGCTTTTCAACTTGCAAACCTCCAAAACTTAAAACATTTTTTCAAAAATGGAATCTCCATGAATGAAACTTTGCAAAGTGTAAAGCTAAATATGCAATTCATTCTCATGACTACAAATTTCATTTCAAAGATACAAGACATGGCACCACTACTTGTAAAAAACCAAGATGATAAGAGGACTTTCACATTGAAATGTATCAAAGGTCTTGTATATTCCTTGCATTTTTGTTTCCAAGATTACCACAACCTATACATTTATGCAAATTTTCAACCATTGACAAAATTGATGACAAGGGATATCACAATATAAAAGCCATTACATAAGCATAAAAAGCTTCATAATGTACCAATCATAGATCCAAGTAGTAGACCTATGCACTTCTTGAACATACAAAATCTCTTATTTTCTTAAAGAAGAAGAAAAACTCCCACCAATGAATTTCAACAATCCTTTTTCAGCCTAAAATGAACATCAAAAAAATATTGAACAATTCACAACCTTAAAGGGAAGTTTCATTTCATGATGTGATTAAAATCAACAACACTTGAAAGCAAAGAAGATGTCTATTGTGATCATCTTTGTTGCTACTTGCTTGTTCATTCACATGAGAAGTTTTGCTCACTTTAGGTTTGAGCTTGTTGTGACCCATCTATTGACATACAAAATGATTGTATCCAAGCCAAGTTAAATCAATCCACTATTTGTCATCTTGGCATTCCTCTTGTTTCACATTCACACAACAACAATGATGAAAATATGTTCACATAAAAAAAAACACCTATTGTAGTAATTGTTAATAGGAGATGATATTTTCTTCCATCCCAAGAAGTGGTCATGGCCATGTATAAGAACTAGTTAGAACTTGTCAAATAAACATTATAGTTGAAACTTACGCCAATCATATGATTGTCACTCAATTTCATTGGACCCAAAGTTTTAATCACACTTGAGATTTGTGTGTAATAATAGTTGTGAAGAAAATCACCCACTTAGATGTACCCACCTCTTTCTTGAAATCACTTCAAGTACCAAATCACATTTGAAATTGTTTTTGGAATCATCTTTGTCATTGTCTAAGGACAACCATGTGATAAAAAAAATCTCCTTTATACTAAAATTTCAAATTTTCTTGTCATTCTTAAAAATGCACAATGATGCATTGATGATAGGTTGAAAAATACAATTTTCAAATATACTACCTTGGCAACTATAACATTGATTATTTATTTAATTTTTTTGAAATTTTGATGTTTCCAGAAAATAAAAATAAAATAAAAAATCTTCAAAAAAATTATATTTATAAAAAAAATTCAAAATTAATTAATTATTCAACAAACATGTGTTAAAGCTACCAAGGTATTATGATATATCATTTAAATTTATTAAATAATGTTTGTTTGTTGTTATATAAGCCTCTATAAACTAGCTAAACATTCAATGCTTCATTTTTTAAAAGTCATAACTTATTCATCCAAGCTTCAACAAATATATGTTTTGAAAAATATGAAATAACCCCAAAACATTTTTGTACAATTTTTTATAAAACAAGTTTTTTGTTCTTAACTAGTGATAATTTTTAACATTGATAAACATTGAATGGTGATTGTCCTAGGTGGGCTATAACACTTTTACAAAAGTTTTGTTACATCTGGTGACCTAGGAAGTGACTAAGTTTAGATGTGACTAATACAATTATTTTTATTTCAAAAAATGGGAAAAAAATGTATAAAAATCAGAAATTTTTAAATTTTATATTTAATGATTTTTTTACCAAGTTGAAAATTTTTGGCCAATTTTAAAAAATATAAATTAGGTTGTTTCCATGATTACCTTTCACCTTGATTGGACCATAATTGCATTTGAACTCAAACCAACTGTAATGTTATACCATCGTTTTACATCCTCATGAAGTTGATGCATTTGGCATAATTTTATTATTATTTGTTTTCCCCTGATTTTTTGGTTTCAAAATTTTGGTGAAATTTTCCAAGTTTTTTCTTAACCACTAGGTGAAAATTCACAGAAAAAAGAAAGAAAGAAAGAAAGGTTGATTTGCATCCATATGTAACCTTTCCTATGAATTAGATGAGGTGCCTCCCAAGTTCAATTTTTTTGGGCAACGAGCCAATTTGATTGGTTCATCATTAAAAAAAAAGGAATCTATGGAGACCCATTGGGAACTTAAAGGTAACATAGTGGGAAAACATTGGGAAAACCCTTTTTTTTCCAAGTTTTTGAAAGTAGCCTAGGTGGCTACTTATGGATGACACACTTTTGACAAGTGATAGTCACATGTGGCTAAAGGGGTGAATAACAAGCTACTTGGGTTTAGAATGGGAGGAAAAATGGCTACCAAATTAGTTGTTGGTTACAAAACTTGTGGCTACACATTTCTTGCCATGGTCAATTTTACAGGCAATCATATTCAAGTTGTAATAAGAAATTGGCCACCACATTGAAATGCAAGTAAACAAATGGCAACCAACACATAAACAAAGTAGAAATTAGGCAACCACAACAAAAACCAAGTAAAAATTGGTAGCACAAAATCAAAAATAGACTTTACTATAGATGATTTTATATTTTAGTGCATTGGACTAAACACCAATTTTTTCTTTTGATGTTATAGAACTAAACACCTTTGTAAATAACACAACTTGAAGAAGTTCCAAACAAAAAATCTAGAGGGTAATTGACATTAAAAGAAAGAAAATCCCACTTCTTAACTTTGGTTTTCCTAAGGGAATTAAACCTTGGTCACCATGGACCTTGCCCACAATAGTAGGAAAATACTTGCCGACAAAAAAAACAAATAGGAATTATAACATAACATATAAAACTTGTAGTAACGTGGTAAACACAACACAAAATCTAGGGTAATTAGAACCCTGAAAATAGATGCCAACTACTAAACACCCAATGCATGATCCTTTTTCACATTCCAAGATATGATTATAGCATCAAATGGAAAGGTTTGAAAGGTAAAATATTTATGCGCATACATCCACATAACAAGATCCAAGTGTGTGTCAACTTGTTTTTCAACTTACTCTTCACAAAACTCAAGGTGGAAAAACACCTTTCATTTTTAACACTACCTAAGACCATAGCCATTGACAATTTGATTAACTTGAACCATTCAAACAACCGATGTTCAATGAATTGGTTGCTCGATAACATGCACCACATCTTGGTACATGGATTATAATCATGAAGTAGTTTCATCTAGTAACATGGCAATTATTCTACATGGTGATCCTGAGTTTCACCCTATTTTTCTTTTTTCCTGAGCACCTACACTATTGCTACATAGATTTTCACTGCTCCTATCTATATAACTACTATAATTCTTCTCAAACCTTGTGCATTAAATGCTGAGATTTAGCATTTTGCATTGAGTTTCAACATTTCATACTAAGATTTAATAAAATTTCCTTACTTTGTGGATATCATTAAAAGAGGGGTTTAGGGGGTGAAAGACAAGCTGAAAACAAAGGTGACATTCATCCCATGGCAATAATAGGCTTTTAGAATGTTTAGTTCTGTAAAAAATGTCTGTTTAACTTGTGGTTGAACCTAGAACTATGGATAGATAATGTCCGTGGCGTTCATGATATCTTAAACAAGAAATCTCCGCTCCAATTCCTCGATGAAACCAAAAGTAATATTAGAACAATGTTTTTTCATGTTTTCAATTGCATTCAACCAATCAAACCTTGATACTAAACTGAAAACCCTAGTCAATGAATTTATTTTGTGTACCATGATGGTACATCCAAAAAATTGTAAAGTTGCATACTCCAAAGCAAAGTTAGGACCAGTAACCTAGGTTGTGTTTAAAGCTTCATTTTAATGATCAACAATGGAAAGAAATGTCTTGAAGTCCTTGGATGAATATTGAATGACTGGATCAACTTCACATACTTTCATAACACTTACAAACTCACATATGAGGACATCTTGAGTATGACCAAACTTGGACAAATTTTGAACACATTCAAGCAATAAGATTATATAAGCCAAACCCAAAAAGGTTTCAACATCACACAACATGTCCAAATTGGCATTTGCAACTATGTTTGCTACATGGTCTTCAAACATACCCACCACCATGTTCTTGTACTTTATAAAATTTCATTTTGTAAGGGACAACATTGAAATCCACCGTGTCTTCACACTTTTCAAGATTTTGAATGTTTTCAACTCCAAGAATTTAGCAAGTTTGCATATTTCCAAATGGCGTTTCAGGCTATGCGAATAAAAGTTGTACATAGACTAAAAAAAGGTTTTAATCTTAAACACTAAAAACAAACAATTTCTTTTTTTAACAACCAAATTAATCATGTGTGCCACATAATGTACCCCCAACATGAAAGGGGCATGTTTTTCTTTCAATTGCATAATAACATTTAATTTAGGAGCCTAAAACACTATGACACCATTTGTGTCAAAATACATTAATTTCAACCCTAGATTCGATTCAAAAAGTCCACCATATTGTAGCAAAGCATCCATAATCAACTTTGTCAAGTTATTTACAAAATTACCATTCACAACCTATTACAAAGATAGTAAAATTGGAATCTGTTTCCACGCTTCTACCACAAACACATGCATACTTACCCAACTTTGGTAGTTGATAATGGTGACTTCGTCATAATTCACGACGATGAACTAGGCATTTTGCATTGCCATTCGCGTGGATTGCAAAAACACATTGTTGATACATTCTGCCATATTCCACCCATAAGAATTAGACCAATGTTTCCATAGGATGTTGGACATTTGAATGAAGTTGAATAGATCTTTCAGGCCTTTAAAGTCTGTCATCAGTCACTTTTGATTCAAGAGATGAAATATTGCAATGAATTGCACAAATTTATATTTTCACTTGAGATGAACCCTGTTAGTAACTTATTGACTCATTGATTATTTCCCAAGCAAACAAACTTTCTTTCATTCTTAGCATGCTAATTTTTAGAACTCATGAAATACTCCCCCACATGCACCCCAATATATGCATGATTGGCCTTTCGATGGCCAACATGGTTTTGCAAACCATCTAATTTGGGAACAAACAATTTTTCACAATGTTCCACAATGCTACAAGCCTTGCATCTTACCATACTCAACCTACCATCTTGCCCAATTATAGCTTCTACCTATAACAATTTGGTTGTTCAAATATCTTGGAATACTTGATTCAATTCCCATTTTTTTTTTCAAATTCTCTTAGGTGTAGAATTGCTTGGAGATGGAGCTTTTACATGCTAATCACCTTCCTTAGGAGTACTTAAAGTTGAAACACCTTTGGCTCCTCCTTTTACTGAACTTAAAACTAGGCCCATAGGTATTGGACTGCGTAACAACACATATGGCTATGCATTTTTACAAAGTCTAGTATCAATAGGGGAAGAAGAAAAGAACCACTTGCATCTAAAGTTGTCTAGTAATTTTAAAGGAAGCACACGGTGCTCTTCCTTCAAGACGAAAAACCTCTAAAAGTGCAACAAACACAAGAACAAAATCAAAACAAAAATAATACCTAAATAAAAAAATCAACGAGAGTCAATGCAAACGTTGAAAAGTTTGGTATAAAATTCAAACTAATTGCACATTATCAACAAACCTTACAACCCTTGCAAGAATCACACAAACAACAAGAATTGAAGCTTTTGAAATTGCACAAAAATATAAGCAACTAAACAAGAATTTTATACTTGCTCGGGCTTTAGGATTAATTTTCTTTTGTTATAGCATTATCGTGAAGAATTCAACATCAGTTTGAAGTCAAGACTCTAGAATGTAGACAACAACTTCAACGTCTTGATCTTCGCGCCAACTATAGATTTATTAGATCTCAATGAAGATTTGCGAGTTTCAAAGCTTAGAAGAATGTTGCGCCTTGAAGAAGCGCCCTCAAGCTCTAGTAAGATCAAAAAGAACAATCAACAAACCCATAAATGAAGGCATCCCTAAACTTTTTTAATGCATGTACTATGGGTGTTGGCAAAGCTAACATGAATGTAATGGAAAAGAGGTGGCTATGTTCTCATGATTGTGATGGAAAGTTGGTGGCACCGGAGGTCGTGCTTAGGGAGGTGGCACCACAAATGAGAGAACGTTAAAAATGAAAGGATGCAACCCTTGAATGAAGCTCTTTGAAAAGCGACATCCACTGAAAACCTTTGATTGCATTTACTGGTGATGCTGGTGATGCCTTTTAGCCATTGATCAGTTGAGCAGCCCTAAAAATCTACTGGTTGTCAAATTTTGGCAATTTTGGCACAAAAAAAGGCACCAAATTAAGGCAGGGAGGTTGAATGGCCTTATTTTGTGTTGATTAAATGCAAAATTTTGCAACCAAAAAAAAAACACTGATTGGGAACCAAGGAAAAATGAAAAAAAAATCCTTCCTCTCCCCTTCCCCCCCCCCCCCCC